>ENA-OBIT01000965-OBIT01000965.1-metagenomes-genome-assembly--contig:-NODE-965-length-11574-cov-2.33857_pt1 | contig 11574 bp, 12 predicted proteins | sample MGYA00153386_OBIT01 | MGnify analysis MGYA00153386 | reverse complement strand
CCCTTCCGGCTGGAAAAATCGGTAGCTTAATCCGGCGGTGTGGGTCATCAAATGCCATAACGTCATCAACGGTTGGGTGCCATCCGCCAGTCGCGGACGAAAATTCGGTAGCCAACGCGTGATCGGATCGTCTAACCGCACGGCGCCTTGCGCCATCAACGCCAGCGCCGCCGTGGACACGATCGGTTTGGACACCGAGGCCAGACGAAACAGCGTATTGAGCGCCATCGGCCGGCCGGCTTCGCGATCCGCCATGCCCGCCGCGCGTCGATAAACGATTTCACCGCCCTGCGCCACCAAAACGACCACACCAACCAATCGTTTTTCGCGTAAGGCTTTCTCTATCGCGCCGTCAATCGCGTTGGCGGTGGATCCGTATTCATTCATCTTTATTACCCCAGGTAGTCAGCCCATGCTGTCGCCACCGAGCATAGGGCGTGGCGATTAACGAAAAAACAGGCTAGATTTCCTTTCATAGCGGACACTCACGTCCGTAATGGGGCAAGCAATGGATAATCTGTCTGGGGTGAGCGTCTTTGTGCAGACCGCGGAGACGCTGAGTTTCGTTGAGGCCGGGCGCGTGCTCGGCATTTCCGCTTCCGCGGTGGGGAAAAGCATCGCCCGCCTGGAAAACCGGCTGGGCACGCGCCTGTTTCACCGCAGCACGCGCAGCATGACCCTGACCGCCGAAGGCCGGCTGTTTCTGCACCGCTGCCAGCGCATTCTGGAGGAATTGGCGGCGGCGGAACGGGAAATCAGCGATACGCACAGCGCGCCGCGCGGCAAGCTGCGTGTCAGTTTGCCGCTGGTGGGCGGCCTGCTGAATCCGGTGCTGGCGGAATTTGTTCGGCGTTACCCGGAGATTGAGCTGGAAACCGATTTTTCCGACCGTCGAGTCGCGGTGATTGAAGAAGGGTTCGATGCGGTGATCCGCGTGGGCGATACCGAGGACTCTCGCTTAATGAGCCGCCAACTGGGCACGTTTCACCTACAGCTAGTGGCGGCGCCGGACTATCTGCGCCGGGCGGGAATACCCCGCCAGCCGGCAGAACTGCGCGATCACGCCTGCCTGTTATACAGATTCCCCACCACCGGCAAAGTCGAGACCTGGCCGGTGGCGGGCGGAGATAAACTGCTCGACGAAGGCCTGGGCAAGCGCACGGTATGCAACACCGTCGATACGCTGATTTACCTGGCGGAACAGGGCCTGGGCATCGCCTGCCTGCCCGATTTCGCGGTGCGACAGGCGCTGGAGCAGCAGCGGCTCCAACACGTGCTTGGCGACCAATGCCGACACAGTGGCAGTCTCAAAATCCTCTGGCCTTCAAGCAAACATCTTACACCGCGTCTCAGGGCATTTATCGACATCATGAGCGTTCGCCTTTTCTCAGCCTAAGTCCTCTACCGTGTTAGAACAAATTCAGCTTTGTTTTGCACAAAAATAGCTAAAGCGCAGCCTGCCGCGCCTGCCAGCAGCCCTGACGGCGGCGCAGTGCCGTCGTGATATTCCATTCAGCGATATAGAAGCGCCGTTCGTTCTTTCGGGACAAAGAAAACCGCCACACAATACCTTTCACCCCGCACTCGTGCATAACCATCTATAAATTCAGGTGTTAACGCCTTGTCATTATCGATAACCGCCCAATTCGCTCATCTGATATTGAACAGCCAGCCGGATCAAACCGCCCTGTCAGCCGCTCGCCGCGGCGTGAAAGATTACTTCGCCTGCGCATTGCCGATTGCCCGCGGGGCGTTGAGCGATGCCGGTCTGGCAGCGATCGGCACGACGTTTCCGCCGACCAGCAGTGAGAACCGTGCACTGCGCTATGGCTATGTCAGCCACTCGTTGGACTTCGATGATTACCATCCTGCGCTGCGTGGCCATCCTAGCACCGTAGTGCTCTCCGCCCTGCTGGCGCTGAACGGTGAGAGTGACAATGTCACTGAGCTATTAACCGCCTATGTCATCGGCGTAGAGGCCGCTGGCCGGCTGGGATTGGCCGCTGGCACGCAACATTACGTGCTGGGTTTTCACAGCACCGCCACCCTGGGCGCGGTCGCCGCCTGCGCCGCCGTGGCGCGTTATCTGCAGCTTGACCAGCGGCAAACGCAAATTGCTCTCGGCCTGGCGGCCACCCAGGCGGCGGGCCTGCGCAGCCAGTTCGGTTCGGCGGCCAAACCGCTGCACGCAGGGCTGGCGGCACGCAACGCGGTCAATGCCGCCCTGCTGGCTCAGGCCGGTTTCATCGGCCAACCGGAGGGCGTGCTGGACAGCCTGCTGACTTCCCACGGCGGCGGCCGGCAAAAACCGGAATGCCTGACCGCCGGCTGGGGCACGCCCTGGCGCATCCTGCAACCGGGGCTGGAGTTTAAGCGGTACCCGACCTGCGGTGGCACTCACAGCGCGGCCGAGGCGGCGCTCGCCCTCTCACTCATCGCGGCCCCGTGGTCATTGGGCTTCCCCGCTTGGCGCGACACCCCGGTGAATGAGCGCGCGCGGCTGCTGGAACAAGGCGACGCCCTTGCGGAGATCGCACTGGTTGAGGTCAGTTTTCCGCCCGGCGCAGATACCGCACCCTATATTCGCCAGCCGGCCACCGGTGTGGAAGCGCGCTTTAGCCTCGAATACGTCATAGCCGATGCGCTATACCACGGCGAGGTCCCGCTGACGCATTACGGCGAACAGCCGGTCGATGCGGCTATCGCCGCCCTGGCGGCAAAAGTTGAGCGCCATGTCGATCCCGCAGCCCCGCCGGACGCGCTCGATCCGGAGATGCGCTTCCATCGCCTGACCCTGACGCTGCAGGACGGAAGGCAAATAAGTGACATTGTCACAAGAAAGCAAACCGCCGCCCGGCCGACAGACCTCGACGCCAAGCTGCACGCCATTCTGCAGCTGCTTCCGGGCCTCGAAGGCGAAAGCGTTATCCGCGACTGCGCCCTCATGTCCCCTGGCGCGCTGCCGCGACTGATTGCATTGTTAAATTAATAATAAAACAGGAATAATTATGAGTACTTCACCTTCAACACCATCGCGCCAACTCCGTCTCGGCCTGTTCGTTCAGGCGCTGGGACACCACATCGGAGGATGGCGCGCACAAGGCGCCAGCGGTTCACCGACCGATATCGACTGGTTCACCTGGATCGCAAAAAAAGCCGAAGAAGGCACCTTCGATATGTTCTTCGTCGGTGACGCGTTGGCAACCAGCGTGCACCGCCTGCCCTCGACGATGTCACGCCTGGAGCCGCTGACGCTGCTGGCGGCGCTGGCGGTTAACACCCGCCATATCGGGCTGGCGGCGACCGCCTCCACCACTTTCGATCAACCTTTCCACCTGGCACGCGCCATGTCCTCCATCGACCATATCAGCCACGGCCGCGCCGCCTGGAACGTGGTGACCTCTTTCTCCAGCGATGCGGCGCGCAATTTCAGTCGTGAAGACCTGCCGTCGCACGCCGAACGCTATGAAGTGGCGCGGGAATTCCTCGAGGCCAGCTACAAACTGTGGGACGGCTGGGAAAAAGACGCCATCGTGCGCGATAAGCAAAATGGCGTATACGCTATCGACGAGAAAATCCACGCCGCCAACCATAAGGGCAAGCATTTCTCGGTGCAGGGCCCGCTGAATATTTCCCGCTCGCCGCAGGGGCGGCCAGTGATCATTGAGGCCGGCTCTTCCCCGGCCGGCCAACAGCTGGCGGCGGAAACCGCCGAAGTGGTGTTCACCGCCGCAACCCGGACCACCTGCTGATCCTGCCAGGTGTGATGCCGATTGTCGGCCGTACCAAAGAAGAAGCACAGGAAACCTGGTATCAGCTGAATCAACTGGTGGATATCGATAACGGCATTGAACAGCTGTCGGCGCGCTTTGGTTTCGATTTGAGCGATTACCCGCTGGACGGCCCGGTGCCGAACGTGGGCGCCACCGAAGGCGGCCAAAGCCGCGTGAAACTGCTGACCGATCTGGCCGCGCGGGAAAACCTGACGCTGCGCGAGCTGGCGGCCGTCGCGGCCGGTTCGCGTGGCCACCGCGTGGTGGTAGGCACCGCCGCAGAGATCGCCGACGACTTCCAGCTGTGGCTGGAACAGCAAGGCGCAGACGGCTTCAACATCATGCCGGCGGTGTTGCCCAACCAACTGGAACTGTTCGTCGAGCTGGTGATCCCGGAGCTGCGCCGCCGTGGCCTGTTCCGTGAAGAGTATCAGTATGCAACCCTGCGTGAAAACCTGGGCCTGCCGGAACCGGCAATCAACTTCGCTAACGTAAAATCGGCTTAATCCGCAGGGAAATCATGATGAAAAACACATTCAAACGCACCGTACTGTCCCTGCTGTTGGCTTCCTCCACGCTGGCGCCGTTGGCCGCCGGTCATGCCGCTGAAGGCGATGTTCCCTTCAAGGCGGCGGTGAAAGCTGCCGCCGATCCGGCGCTGCACGACAGCCTGCCTGACGCTATCAAAAAGGCCGGCTATATCGTTGCCGGCACCAACCCGAACACCCCGCCGACCACCTTTTACCAGGCGGACAACAAAACGCTGGCCGGGCGTGAAATCGACGTGATGAGCGCAATTGCCGATCGCCTGGGCGTGGCGATCCACTGGAAGGACACCGGCGGTTTCGACAACATCATCCCCGGCCTGAAGTCCGGCCGTTATGACGTCGCGCTGGCCAACATTGACGCCAACAAAAAGCGCTTCCAGCAGGTGGACTTTGTCGGCTATTACAACGCTTACAAACTGGCCTTGATCGCCCGCAAAGACGCTGCGCTTGGCCCTTACACCGAGCTGGCCCAGCTGTGCGGCCAGACCGTCGGCGCCGGCGCAGGTACCTCGCAAATCACCCGCCTGCAGCAGGCCAGCGATCAATGCGTCGCCGCCGGCAAGCCGGCCATCACCATGCCGATCTTCCCGGACCGTCCGGCCGGGGTGCAGGCGGTGATCAGCGGCCGCGTGCCGATGTTTTTCGGCCCGTATGAAGGGCTGCGCTACCAGGCCACCCACGTCAAACCGCTGACGCTGGCCGGTGATATCAACATCGACGGTACCACGGTGGCCATCGCCCTGCCGAAAGGCTCCGAACTGGTGAAACCGGTGCAGGCGGCGCTAAATTCGCTGATCGCCGACGGCAGCTACCAGAAAATCCTCGACGGCTGGGATATCGGTTTTGGTGCCGTGAAAACCGCCGGCATCAATGAAGAGATCGCAAAATGAGTGGGCAATACCCTGTCGACGACGCGGAACTGAGCATCGTTGGCCACCGGCATTACGGGCGCTGGCTCAGCGCCCTGGTTGTGCTGCTGATCGTCGGCGTTATCGTCAATTCCATGCTGCACAACCCGCGCTTTGAATGGTCGGTGGTGGCGGAAAATCTTACCGAGGCGTCCATCCTCAACGGCGTGCTCATGACGCTGAAGCTGACGGTGATTTCGGTGGTGTTCGGCTTCGCCGGCGGCGTGCTGCTGGCGCTGATGCGCCTGTCGGCCAATCCGGTATTGGTGGCGGTAAGCTGGTTCTACACCTGGTTCTTCCGTGCAGTGCCGATGCTGGTACAGCTGTTCCTGTGGTACAACATCGCCGCGCTTTATCCCCGCATCAGCTTGTGGATCCCGTTTCTGGGCGAAGTCGCCAGCGCACCGACCAATACCCTTATCAGCACCTTCAGCGCCGCGGTGATTGCGCTGGTGATGCATCAGTCGGCCTATGCGGCGGAGATCGTGCGCGCAGGCATCCAAAGCGTCGGCAGCGGCCAGTTGGAAGCCGCCAAAGCACTGGGCTACCGTCGTGGGCAAATCCTGTGGCGCGTGGTATTGCCACAGGCGATGCGCACCATCCTGCCGCCGGCGGGCAATGAGGTGATCGGGCAGTTGAAAACCACCGCGGTGGTGTCGGTGATTGCCCTGCAGGACGTGCTGTATTCGGCGCAGATCATTTACCAACGCACCTACGAGGTCATCCCGCTGCTGCTGGTCGCCACCCTGTGGTATCTGGCCATGACTTCGATTCTGTCGATTGGTCAATACTACGTGGAGCGCTATTTTGGCCGCGGCACGCAGGCAACGCGCAGCGGCCGGTTCTTCCTCAACCGCAAAGCCCCTCAGGGAGGTGAACAATGAGCGCATCTATCCACATCAACCGGGTGCGGAAATCCTTTTCCGGCACCGACGTGTTGAAAAACATCAGCCTGACCATTCCGGCAGGTTCGGTAACGGTGATCCTCGGCCCTTCCGGCTCCGGCAAATCCACCCTGTTGCGCTGCATCAACCACCTGGAAAAGCTGGACGGCGGCACCATTCGTGTTGGCGAACAGCTGATCGGCTATCGCCAAAAAGGCCGGCATCTGTACGAGCTGAAAGAAGCCGAGGTGGCCGAACAGCGTAAAAGCATTGGCATGGTATTTCAGCAGTTCAACTTGTTTGCACACCGCACCGTGTTGCAAAACGTCAGCGACGCGCCGCTGCGGGTGAAAAAGGAAAAAAAAGCCGAGGTGCAGGAACGGGCGAAACAGCTGCTGACCCGCGTCGGGCTGGAACATCGCATCAACGCCTGGCCGCGTGAACTGTCCGGCGGCCAGCAGCAGCGCGTCGCCATCGCCCGCGCGCTGGCAATGAACCCACAGGTGTTGCTGTTTGATGAACCGACCTCCGCCCTCGATCCTGAATTGGTTGGCGAAGTGCTGCAGGTGATGAAAGACTTGGCGCATTCGGGCATGACCATGGTGGTGGTCACGCACGAAATCGGCTTCGCACGCGAAGTGGCCGACCAGATTGTCTTTATGGATCAGGGAAAGGTGGTTGAAACGGGCAGCGTGCAGCAGGTTCTGGATGCGCCGGGACATGAGAGGACGCGCAACTTCCTGGCGACGGTATTGTAACCCTCCGTCAGGGGGCGTTGCGTCCCCTGACGTTCAAATTCAGCCGTTATTTTTTCTGCCGATAGCGGAAAAGACGTTGAACACTTCACCCAGGCCGTAAATCGCGCCGAGCAAGACGGCCACCATTACCGGCACCAGGACCACCACGGTGGCCAAGCTTTCAATCATTTCTAACATCGTTCTCTCCTGGTTTATAAGCACAGCGAATCTACGCCGGAAGAAAAGGTTTCCGGCCAATCGATCGATTATCGTGGGGAGGCAGTCTAAAACGTGAGCTACATCACACTTGATGCGAGCTAATGTAACTTACACAATTACATTAACGCAATGCAAAAAATGCTCTGCGCGTAGCGGGAATTTGCGTGGTTTTTTATTGCGTATCCGCTTGATATTGCGGTGAACAAGGGACAAAAGGATAGCCTGCGCACCGTTCGACCTGCCCGGCCATTTCGGCGATGCTAGTTTGCGCCAGGCTGGCTTCCAGCGCGTGACCGACGCGTGCAAATTCTTGCTCCAGCACCGGGGTAATGGCGTGGCCGATATAGCACGCATCGTTAGGCCGGGTACGGTGCAGCATGAAATACGGTTGATCCTCTACCGCGCGATACACGTCCAGCAGCGAGATCGTTTCCGCCGGCCGCGCCAGCAGCGCCCCGCCGCCTTGTCCCATCTGTGAATAGGTCAGCCCGGCCTCCGCCAGCGCGCCGAGGATGCGCCGTACTACCGTCGGATTCGTGTTGACGCTGCGCGCGATGTCTTCGGAACGCACCGTCTGGCCACGACACAGCGTGATATTGGTCAGAATATGGATGGCAACGGCAAATCGCGTAGAGGTAGACACCTTGGCACCTGCTCAGAGTTTCGTTTATGTCGGATTAAAACATAAGGAAAGCGTATCAATTTACGGTAATACACATAATGAGTAGGGATAATGAGAATGTCAACCTGCCCCGCCCGATGGCGGCGGCGGCTCACGCTTCTGTGCGGATCTCCGTCACTTTATCGGGATAAAATGCCAGATGATCCTTGATCGCTACCACGGCGTTGTAGGGCATTTCATAACTCCAGGCCACATTGGCCTCCTGCTCGCCGTTAAGCACAAGGGAGAAATAACTGCAGTCGCCCTTATAAGGGCAGTAGCTGACGTGCTCGTTTTTCTGCAACAGCGCCCGATTCACATCCTCACGCGGAAAGTAAAACACCGGCGGATAGGTGGCTTCCTGCAGGATGAGCACGTTGCGGCTGTCGGCCAGGGTCTGACCGGCTGCACGCACGACAACCCGCGCCGGATGGCGGGTCAAGGTGATTGGGTGGTCCGGGCCGGGGATTTTCACCGGTTTGCCGGATGCGGAAACGAGATCGGACATGGCGGCCTCCAGAGTGTGCGCCCCGCACCCCGCGAGGCGTCTTTCCAGTATAGACCCACGATTTTACCGGCGGCCGCACATTCGGCGAGCAATCGCTTTTCACCGCCGCAAAATTAAGAATTTTTACCTGTTCGATTTTCTTACGGAGGAATACATTCATCCCAACTTCTACCGGCAGGTTAATCGGATTATTTTTAATCCATTAATCAGTCAATTTACCAGGAACTCATTATGAATATTAAACGTGCCGCAGGTGTGTTGGTGGTGGTGATGGCAACGCTTTCCGTTACCGCATGTGGGCATATGTCCAATCGCGATCGCAACACGGCGATCGGCGCGGGCGTCGGCGCAGTCGGCGGTGCGGTGCTGACCGACGGCAGCACGCTGGGTACCCTCGGCGGCGCGGCGCTGGGTGGCATTATCGGCCACCAGACCAGCCGTTAATCATCGCGTTAAAATAATCTCTGCAGGCCGGCACTTTTTTAATCCATAAGCGCCGGTCTGTTTTTTATTTATCGAAATAACGTCCCTCAGCGGTGGAAAATAATAAATAACGTTTAGCGCAGCTTTATTATTCATTAACCTGCGTCAGGGTTATTTATTGCACAGGCAGCCTGAAACGCGCCATCGCTTTTTCCAACCGTTCCGATTCGCCCTGCAGCGACTGAGAAGCTTCAGTCACCGCGTTCACCACGGCGCCGGTTTGTTGCGACACCTGATTCAGCGCCGCAATGCGCGCCGTCACGTCCTGAATGCTCTCCCCCTGATTGAAAGACGCCTGCGAGATTTCCCCCATCAGGGCACTGCATTTGTTCACCAGATCGATAATCTGGCGCAGGTTGCCGGTCAGCAGATCCACCGCCTGCGAACCTTGATCGATTTGCTGCAGTGAACGGTTGATCAACTGCTGAATATCGCGCGTCGAATGGCTGCTCTTTTGCGCCAACAGACCCACCTCTTTGGCTACGATGGCAAAGCCGCGGCCGTGAACGCCGGCATGCGCGGCCTCGACCGCCGCATTCAGCGCCAGAATATGGGTCTGGAACGCCACGCTGTCGATCAGCGCGACGATGCCACGCATCTCGGCCGATTGGTTGACGATCCCTTGGATTGAAACATTGACGGTTTCCATCATCTGCTCACCGGCGCCGGCGTACTGCCGGGCTTGTTCGGTTCGTTGGCTGGCCTGCTGGGCGTATTGGCCGTTTTCTTCCACCCGCGCCGCCAGCTGCTGCACGTGCTCGGTCGCCAACTGCAATTCGCCGTCCTGCTTCGCCGACTGCGCCGTCAACTGGCGATTGCCGTCCGCCAGCCGCCCAACGCCGCTCAGGATCCCGCTCGCCGCATCGCGCACCTCGCTCACCAGACGCTGCAAGCCGCTTTGCATATGGCCAATGCTGGTCTACAGCTGATGCATCTCGCGGTTGAATGCCCGCTCAGGCGGCAGCGGCCGCGAAAGATCGCCGGCGGCCAGCACGTTGAGGTGCGCGATTGCCCGCTGCAACGGTGCGATAACCCAGCGAGAGACGCCGACCCACACCCCCACGGCGATCAGCGCCAGCGCGGCCAACGCGCCGAGCGCAAAGGTCTTGGCCTGCTCCAGCGCCGCCAATTGCCGCACGTTGACGTCATCGCCACGCCGTTCGTTCAGCGCCTGGTAAGCGAGATACTTCTCGTTAAAATCCGCCTGAAATGCCTGGATCGGCACGGCGAAAAACGCATCGATGCTGCTGCCCTGCAGCCCTTGCGCCTGCTCTTTCAGGCCGTCATAGAACAGACGGTAGCTGTCTTTCAGGGCGCCCGGCGCCTCGGGCGCCTCCGCACTCAAGCGCTCGAACCGGGCAAAGGCCTGCTTTGAAGCCGCCAACGCCGCCAACGATTCATCCAGCAGGCTATGCCAACTGCCCTCGGAGCCGGTGGCTTTATCCTGCAGATAATAGATGCCCGCACGGTTCAGGGTATCGCTGGCCGTCAGCAGCGACAGTCTGGCGCGATCCATTGTCGCCTGCTGGCGATGCAACGCATCGCCCGTCACCAGATTAACCTTGGCGTCGCGCAAAATATTGGAAATAAATAGGGTGGAAAACAATTGCAGCAGAGAAAATAGCGCGATAACGCAAATTACCCCGCTTAATAAGCCCATGCTCTTGCCGAAGCCAAACGCACGCGGTAGCGCTGCCGCAGGTTTTACCCTGCGGCCCAGTGTCAGTTTTATGTTCATGATTTTTAGTCAGTCATACCAGGATGCCGCGAGTCTAACGGGCATTGATGACACGACTATTTCAGCCTGCTCTGTATTGCCCCCTCCGGCCAAGACAACCCAATAATCGGTATTGCCCGTCAACTCTCATTTTTATTTCTTGACTTGTTTAATACCGGATTTATAGTTTTCCTATTAAAAAATAAACAAAGTTTCATATATTAACCGGCACGGAACTTAATATATGAAACGCTCAATAAAATCGTCTCAAATATAAAACAAAGGAGCGAAAACGCCCTGTTCACAGGTGAACCTCGCTCGCCTTAATAAACAGTCTACTTTCTTCAGGGGCCTGCTATGCGCAAGATCACGCTTTGTTTTTTCCTTGTTTCACCAGTGAGTTATGTGGCCATCGTCGCATTACCCAACGATGCTGCCGCCACCGCAGCGCCGGTAAAAAAAAGCCGTCCGGCATTTCCGCATATTCATTGGCAAAGCGAGGATAATAAAAAGAATATTGATATCGGCGGCGCACTGCGCGCCAATTATCGCTATGAAGACTGGCACAGCAGCAATTATCGGAATCCTCCGCATTTACGCTTTGACGCTTTTCGCATCGATGCCGTCGGCCAGGTAAACGATGCATTTTTCGATGGCGGATTCTGGTTTCAGGATCGGCGCAAATACGCCATCGACCGCGCCTATGTCGGCTATCACCTGTCTGAACGTTCCGCCGTGCAACTGGGCGCGCCGTTCAAACCGTTCGGCCTGATGCCCTACCCGCAGTTCGGCTGGTCGTACGGCATTCCGTTTTACCTCGGCTTTGGCGTCAACACCGGGCTGGGCGCCAAATACCAATATCAGCATGATGATTGGGCCTTCGGCGTGCGTTACGCCCCCGACGTCGCCAGCTACGACGATTTGAAAAACACCAACTATGCGTCACAGCACCTGCAGCGCAACGAAAAACGCGATCAGATAAACCTGCGGCTGACGCGCGCTTTCCACCAGGGCGGCTGGGACAATGAGCTCGGCGGTTCGCTGGCGGCCTCACGGCTCTACAACCAGGCTACCGGCGATAACGGCAGCTTCTGGGCGGCGGGCCTGCATACGCTGGTGAATAACGATCCCTGGCA
>ENA-OBIT01000964-OBIT01000964.1-metagenomes-genome-assembly--contig:-NODE-964-length-11574-cov-3.05035_pt1 | contig 11574 bp, 13 predicted proteins | sample MGYA00153386_OBIT01 | MGnify analysis MGYA00153386 | reverse complement strand
CCGGACAAAATCCAGTCGGTGGTGACGTCCACGGCCTCTTTACGGAAGAACTTAGCGGTTTGTTTGTCGACTATTTTGATACCGGGGTAGTTGGCCGCCACCTCTTCCACGCCGCGAGTGCGGTCGCGCGTGGCTTCGCTCGACAGCTCGCCCATCAGGATCATCACGTTGCCCTTGCCGTTCATCAGCTTGGCCAGCTCTTCCATCTGGAGCTTGCCGGCCAGCTTGGAATCGGAGCCGACGTAGGCCATGCCGGCCGGCAGCGCCACTTCCGGCTTGCGGTTGACGAACACCAGCGGGATCTTGGCCTTCTCGGCCAGCTTGATCATCGGCTTGACGCCCTGGGTATCCACTGGGTTGAGGATGATGGCGTCGACGCCCTGGCTGACGAAGTTTTCGATTTGTTGAATTTGCTGCGCGATGTCGCCCTTGGCGTCTTCGAACTGGCCGCTGACGTTGCCGTCGGCCTTCATTTTGCTTTGCATCGACTGGCGCAGAATGGTGAGGAAGTTGTCATCGAAGTAAGCCATGGAAACGCCGATCTTGATGTCTTTCGCCAACACGCTGGCCGGCAGCATACACATCAGTACCGAGGCGGCGATCAGTTTCTTCAGCTTCATGTTCGTTACCCTTTAATCGTTAGAATGAAGAGGTCTGTTGGTTGACAGCTAATGAAAAATATTTTTTACATTCAAACAACAATACGGTCGGTGTTATCCCTTTGATACGGCGAAATTACCGCGTTATCGCCGTATTAAGGCCGTGAAAAAAATGGTGATCGATATCTCAAAACAGATTAAAAACAATCAATTGAAATAAACCCCTGGCACAGCAAACGGCGTCTTTATCGCGTTTTTAAATGTTTATTTCATAATTTAGATTATTGAAACTTTTTAACCCAAACAAGCGAAACATGCATTTTGGAATGGCTTATTAACAAAAACATGACACGGATCTAACAAATGAAATGAAAGCCACCGGCGAGCGTTCCCCTTTCGTGCGCCGGCAAAAACTGCGAGCGGCTACGCAGTTTGCGGTTTCCGCGTTTCCCGACCATTCTTACTCGGCAATAATGGACATATCCCTATCTCAGGAGGACCTGACATGCAGCTCAGCAGTAAGGTGCGGATGAACCGCCTGTTCAACAACGGCAAGTGCCTGGATGTGGCGATCGATCACGGCATCGCCAACGAACCGGATTTTTTAATCGGCCTGGAAGATATCGAACGGGTGATGGGCAACCTGATCGCCGCGCGCCCCGACGCCATTCAGGTCAACTACGGCCAGGCGGAGCTGCTGCAGCGCGCGCCGCAGCGCGAAAAGCCGGCGCTGGTGATGCGCACCGACGTCGGCAACGCCTATAACGCCGCGCGCCACCGTGAGATGTGGGCGGTGTTGCACAACCCGGAAGCGCCGATCCTCGCCGCGCTGCAAATGGACGCCGCCGCGGTGGTGGTCAATCTGTATATGATCCCGGATGAACCCGGCATTTTCCGCCAATGCGTGGAGAACATCGGCCGCCTGCGCCACGCCTGCGATCGCTACGCCATGCCGCTGATGATCGAACCGCTGGTAATGGCGCCAGCCGGCCAGGGCGCCGCCTACGGATCTCTGGGTGACGTGGAGAAGATCGTGCCGCTGGTGCGGCTGGCGCGCGAGCTGGGTGCCGACATCATCAAGGCCGATCCGACCGATCGGGTGGAGGATTTTCACCGCGTGGTGGAAGCGGCGCGCTGCCCGACGCTGGTGCGTGGCGGCGGCAAGGGGGAGCTGGGGCCGGTGCTGGAAAAATCCGCCGCGCTGATGGCCCAGGGCGCTTCCGGCATGGTCTATGGCCGCAACGTTTACCAACACAGCAATCCGTCGCAGGTGGTGCGCGCCCTGATGGCGATCATCCATCAAGGTGCCAGCGGCCAACAGGCGCTGGAGCTCTACCACCAGCAATGACCCGCTTTTGTAACTAAAATAACCCCTCCGCACCCCGGCAGCATGCTATAACCTGCTGCCGGTAACTGCAGCTTGCCTCATTCCTCGCTAGAATATGCCGTGAAATCGCCATTCGGAGAACCGCCATGCCAAAACAACGGGTGCCGCTCAAGCTGAGCACCTCCATCACGCTGATGGTGTCCGCCATCATCGCTTCGGTGCTGCTGGTGGTATTCGCGCTGTTTTTCGTGCAGATGAGCCGCGAAGGGCAAGATCAGCTGCAGCAAAAAGCCATCGCCGTCGCCAACACGCTGGCGCTCGCCAACACCGTGATCGACGGCTTGCAGCGGCGCGATCAAAGCGGCGCCATTCAGCACTTCGCCGAGCAGGTGCGCCATCAAAACGAGCTACTGTTCGTGGTGGTGGTGGATATGCAGGGCATCCGCTATTCGCACCCTAAACCCTGGCTGATCGGCAAGCATTTTATCGGCGACGATCTGGCGCCCGCGTTGCAAGGCAACGTCAACAGCGCCATCAACCGCGGCACGCTGGCCCCGGCGCTGCGGGTGTTCGTGCCGGTGTATGACGATCAGAAAAAACAAATCGGCGTGGTGGCGCTCGGCATCGCGCTGGACACCGTGCAGCGGGTGGTGGCGGAGAGCCGCTGGATCATCTATTGGACCATCGCCTTCGCCGCGCTGGTCGGCAGCCTGGGCACCTTTTTCCTGGTCTCCGCGCTCAAACGCATCATGCTGGGTTTCGAGCCTTACGAAATCTCCAACCTGTTCGAACAGCGCAACGCCATGCTGCAGTCGATTAAAGAAGGCGTGATCGCGGTCGATAATGAATCCCGCATCACCATCGTCAATGACGAAGCCAAGCGCCTGCTGCGCCAGAGCGGGCCGGTGGAAAACCTGCTGCTGGAAGCCGCCAGCAAGCATTGGCCGGCGCAGCTGCATCTGGCGGAGGTGCTGGCCAGCGGCGAACCGCTGCGCGATCGGCAGATCAGCTTCAACGGCAGCGAACTGCTGACCAATACCGTGCCGGTGATCGTCAACGGCCAGGTGACCGGCGCCATCGCCACCTTCCGCGACAAAACCGAGGTCAGCCGCTTGCTGCAGCGCCTGAGCGGCATGGCACACTACGCCGACGCCCTGCGGGTGCAGTCGCACGAATTTATGAACAAGCTGCATGTGATACTCGGCATGCTGCACATGAAGGCCTATCAGCAGTTGGAAAACTACATCATCAACACCGCCAGCAACTACCAGGAAGAGATCGGCGCGTTGCTGCGCAAGATCCATTCGCCGGAAGTGGCGGGCTTCTTCATCGGCAAGATCAGCCGCGCCCATGAGGCCGGCATCGAACTGACCATCGAGGAAACCAGCCTGCTGCCAGAAACCGACGATGCGGAGACCACCCATGTGCTGATCAGCGTGCTCGGCAACCTGATCGAAAACGCCATCGACGCCATCGACGGCGTTGAGGGACACGAGATCGGCCTGAGCTTCCATCACCACGACGATCAATTACACTGTATCGTCAGCGACGACGGCCCCGGCATCGATCCGGCGATCGCCGCGCGCATCTTCGAACACGGATTTTCCACCAAGGGAACGGGACGCGGCATCGGCCTAGCGCTGATCCGCAGCCATCTGGAGAAACTGGGCGGCAGCATCGATTTCGAATCCGAACCGGGCGAGCTGACCCAATTTTTCGTGCACCTTCCCTATCAGGCCAAGAGCAGAGCCCATGATTAACGTACTGATTGTCGACGACGACCCGATGGTGGCGGAGCTGAACAAATACTACCTGAGCCAGGTCGGCGGTTTTCACTGCCAAGCGACGGTCGCCACTCTGAGCCAGGCGCGCGCCCTGCTGGCCGATGCCAGCGTCAGCATCGATCTGGTGTTGTTGGATATCTACATGCAGCAGGAGAACGGGCTGGATCTGCTGCCCGGCCTGCGCGAACTCGGCGAGAAGACCGATGTGATCATCATCTCCTCCGCCAGCGACGTGAACACGGTGCAAAAAGCGCTGCACTACGGCGTGGTGGATTCCCTGATCAAGCCGTTCCAGTTCAGCCGCTTCAAGGAGGCGCTGAGCCACTACCGGCAACAGTCGCAGCTTTTGGCGCAGCGCGAGTTTTCGCAGGCCGACGTCGACAGCCTGCTACGCCGCCAGCCCGGCGGCCAGGAGAGCAAGAAGCTGCCGAAAGGGCTAACCAGCATCACCCTGAGCACGGTGTGCGAGTGGATCGAACAGCAGCACGACAGCGAATTTTCCACCGACAACCTGGCCAACGCCATCGGCATTTCGCGGGTGTCCTGCCGCAAGTACCTCATCTATCTGGCGGAGAGCGGCATTCTCGGCACCCGTATTCTGTACGGCGCCACTGGCCGACCGGTCTATCTGTATCAGTTGAAACCTGATGCGATCGCCATGCTGAAAGAGCATTGCCGCCCGGCCTAAACGACGCCGGGCGCAGCAAGCGCCCGGACGTTAAAGGCTAGAAGTTGTGCATGTAACACTTCGCCTCGGGGTGAGGATCTTTCGAATGTCTGCGCAGGCAACGCTGCTTTTTCTCCTGCTGTTCCAGGTTCCGCTGCTGCCGCTCGGCGGCCTCTGCTGCCTCGCGCTGCTGTTCCCGTGCAATCGCCTGCTCGTTGACCAGCGTCAGGTTATCGACATTCCACACCTTGTGACGCAATGCATCACGCTTTTTCTGGTATTCCTCGGTGATCTTACTGTCCTTCGGCGCCGCCGCATGGTATTCCAGATCCACCCGCGCCTGCGCGAAGCTGGCGCAACACAAGGCCACGCCGGTCAACACTATCATTTTCATCGATAAACTCCTGACAAGTCCCTGTTCTCATCTTTAGCAATTCAGCGGCCGACCATTCAGCCAGGCCCGGCAATATGCGCCGACAAACGGCCGATGCGGCCCCATCAGGGACGTCCGGCGCAGACGCAGCGACAGGCAGCGAACAATATCGGCTCCCTGTTCGCAGGCCGATCGGGCGCTCTGGTGCCCCTGCGCAGAACGTCTCGCCGTTTTCTGTGTTTGCAACCACATTTCCAACGCTTCCCGCTCCGCACGCAGCCGCGCCAGCTGCATGCGCTCCGCCTGAATCTGTTCAGCCAACCAAATATGCTGCAACAAGCCATCCAGCCGCGCCGGGCATCCCGCCGCAGAGGGACTTTCCGTCGAGGCGCCGGGCGAGGAATGGCGATCGATGAACGCCTGACTGCAAAATGAGGCCAGCAGCGCCAGCGCCGCAGTGATTAACGAGGGTATTTTCAATACACAAGCTCCATGAATAAGCCGACTGGGGCGCGCCACGAAAAATGACGCAGAGAACCGTTCAACAGCCATTGAGTGAAGACATATGAGGCTCTGCGGGATCGGGCGCATGTTGCCCTCCCGTCGCCGGCGTTTTCGCGTTTTCGCCATCGCATTCCGCCAGACGCGCCAAGGTTTCAGCCTCGTTCTCCGTGGGTGGTGTCGGCACCGCCATCTCTTGTCGCAGGCCATGCGCCAGCTCTTTCAATTTCTTCTGAAACAGCACGGGAGAAACTCCCTCGCATTGCCGATCGTAACGGGCCGCATTTGCTTGCAGACTCAACAACGACATTATCAACATGGCGACAATACGCTTTGCCATTGAAAACTCCTGTAATGATGTCTAGGTATGTCGATATAAATTCAACAAGCAGAGATTCATCGTTTAAAGATAAATAACGCATCGGAAAAACAGAGTAGCGAATTAATAATAAACCGCTCCATAATATCTCTGAGATAACGTCTGGCGCCACGCTGAATAAAGAGTGGCGATTAGCGCCCCCCTATTTTCGACCAGTCCAGCGTACCGCCGATACCGACCCGGCCTTCATTCAGCACGGAAGCGGCGGATTCACCGGCGATAATACGCTGTTTTTGTTCTCGCGTTGCGGGCTGCGGTGCACCCCAATTCCCCCAGTGAGTGGAGGAGGATGAGGATGAAACAGTGGGGTAAATGGCACTGCATCCGTTTAATACCAGACACAATGCCAGAAGATAATTACGCCATGTCATACTATTCCCCTTAAAATAACGCCATTGGTAGTGACGGTAAATGAAAAATGAGTTTATTTAGTTTAATAACGTTCGCCGCATGCCATCGCCAGCGACAAAAAGAATACGCAAGTGTTAATCACCTGTTATTTTAATTAACCTGAATAAAACAAATATCGCTCAATAAGATAACGCTAATCGCAGAAATGGGCCAGCAGGTTCAGCGCACTTCCGAGTGCGCTGGGATCTTACTCTTCGCCGTCCGGCTGCCAGGTCAACAGATCGCCAGGCTGGCAGTCGAGAATGCGGCAGATCTTGTCCAGCGTTTCCAGCCTGACTCCCTTGACCTTGCCGTTTTTCAACAGAGACAGGTTTTGCTCGGTGATCCCCACCTGCTCCGCCAGCTCCTTTGAACGCATCTTCCTTTTGGCCAACATGACATCAAGACTTACGATTATTGCCACTCTATTCTCACACGAAAGAAAGCTGTTCTTCATTCAGCCGCAACGCTTCCAGAAATACCCGGCTAAATACCAGGATTGCGCAGCCTACGATCAGCGAGCGCACCGACTCGCTATTGACGCCATAATAAAGGATAAACAGCATTTTTTCATCGGCGGTCAATACCATCACCTGCAGCAGACCGGCTAACGACGGGAACAACACATCGACGATCAGCAAGATGCCGATGATCTGCAACAGCACCATATTGTTGCGATGCCACACGTTGCCGCGGAAAAATTGATAAAACAGCCCGGCGCCGCACAGCAGCGCGCTGTAATAGGGCAAATAACCGAGCATGTCGATAAGCAGCGTGGCGAACAGCGCCCAGCGTTGCTGCGGGATCGCGTAGGCAAGCAGCTCCGGGTAATATTCCCGGTAAGAGGCGACGATATCGCGATAGGCTACGCCCTGCAGCCAATCCCGCACAATGATGAACATCTCAACGCCGGTGCTGACGATCAGCATCGCCATAATGAGCAAACACAGACAACGCACGTACAGCGGCAGATGGATCCTTGGCGCAGCGCCCATAATTTTCTATCCCTTAATCAACAGCAATAAATTATCGTAAAACGATAATTTATTGCTGTCAATGATCAAGTGGACTGATGAGTCAGACGGTGGGCGCCAATGCGCGGGCAATAAAAAAGGCCGGGCTAACCCGACCTTGTTTGACTGCTCGACGCGCTTAGACCAGTTCGATCACGTCGAAGTTGGCTTCGCCGCTCAGATCGGCATCGTAATCAACGCCCTGCAGACCGAAGCCGAACAGGCGCAGGAATTCCGCCTTGTAGCCCTGGTAATCGGTCAGTTCGTTGATGTTATTGTCGTTCAGCTGCTGCCAGATTTCACGGCAGGTTTCCTGCACGGCATCGCGCAGTTCCCAGTCATCCAGGCGCAGACGGTGTTTCTCGTCGGTGTCCGGCGCCGCACCGCTGTACAGCTTGGTCGCGAACAGACGCTGGATCTGCTCGATGCAGCCTTCGTGAATGCCCTGCTCCTTCATGATTTTGAACACGATGGAGATATACAGCGGCATCACCGGAATGGCGGAGGAGGCCTGAGTTACCACCGACTTGAGCACCGCAACGTAAGCCGCGCCGCCTTTGGCCTGCAGCTTCTGGTTGATGGCCTGCGCCGCGCGATCCAGATCTTCTTTCGCCTTGCCCAGCGTACCGTGCCAGTAGATTGGCCAGGTCAGATCGGTACCAATGTAGGAGTAAGCGACAGACTGCGCGTTATCCGCCAGCACGCCCGCTTCGTCCAGCGCGTCCATCCACAGCTGCCAGTCCTGGCCGCCCATCACCTTCACGGTGTCGGCGATTTCTTGCTCGTTGGCCGGCTCGACCACGGCTTCAACCAGCACGTCTTTGTTGGTGTCCAGCGCAACGGATTTGTACGGCTCGCCGATCGGCTTCAGTGCGGAACGCACCACTTCGCCGGTTTCCGGCATTTTACGCACCGGCGAAGCCAGCGAGTAAACCACCAGGTCAACCTGACCCAGGTCTTTTTTGATCAGATCGATAACGGTCTGACGGCACTCGTTGGAGAATGCGTCGCCGTTGATGCTTTTCGCGTACAGGCCTTCTTCTTTAGCTGCCTTGTCGAAACCGGCGGAGTTGTACCAACCGGCGGAACCGGTTTTGCCTTCGCTGCCAGGCTTCTCGAAAAATACGCCGATGGTGGCCGCACCGCTGCCGAAAGCGGCATTGATGCGCGAGGCCAGACCGTAACCGGTGGATGCACCAATGACCAGCACCTTTTTAGGCCCGTTTTTCAGTTCGCCGCGCGACTTAACGTAGGCGATTTGCTCACGGACGTTGGCTTCACAGCCTGCCGGGTGAGCGGTGGTGCAGATAAAACCACGAATTTTAGGTTTGATAATCATAGTAATTTTTTCTTGGTAGCTAAAAACCGAAGGACAATATACCTGATTTTCTCGATATACTTAAGAAAGTGCGAAAACAAGCGCAGTGAACAGACCAGTCAATGGCCCTGCGACACAGGCAAGGGATAATGATAGCAGGCCAGGTTGCTATTGCCCGGCCTGTTGAGGGTCATGCCTTGTGCTTTTCCAACTGCTCGATCAGCGTGTAACGCAGCGATGAGGCGTCGGCCGGTACGTTCTCCACCGGGGTGACGCGCACTTTCAGCCGATACTGATAGCCCGGTTCGAAGGTGAAACCCTCGATGCCGGTATAGAACAACTCCCACGGCTGCTGCGCGGAGCGGCGCACCTGCATGCACTTCATCGGGCCGACGCCCACGCAGTCCACCAGCGCGCTGTTGACCAACAACACTTCCGTTTGGCCTTCTTTCGCGTTTACGGGTTGATTCATCGAGGTTCCTTCCTGGCTGCAGCCGGCCAGCGCGGCCAACGCAACAAATAACAACGCTTTAATTTTCAATGTACTGCACCAATAGTCATGTAGGTCAGGCGATCCTAACAAATTGACTGGATGAATTGAACCTTGCTCCGTATCACAGGGGCGACATTATTCGCTCGCGCTTATTCTCCAAACTCATGCGTTACAGGACAGAGGTCATGACGGTACGCTGTCGTTTTTATCATCGCAGTCAATGAGAAAACCGGCATCGCGAATCGCCGCCTTCACCTGCCTGGCGTCCATCACCGCCGTTTTCACATAGCCAAAAAAGGCCACCCGCGCGCCGGGCAAACGGACTGGCGTCGCCAGTTGGGCACTGAGTTCGCGATTGCGCTGCGCCATCAACTCGGCACGCGTCTGCCAAAATGCAGCCGGTTCGGAGGGAGTTTCAGTGGCGGTTTCGAACCGAGACGTCAATTCGCTTAGCGCCTCCCACTCCGCCAACAGGGCGGCAACCACTTCAGGATTAGCCACCTGCCCCCAGTCAGAGGGTAAAATCCCCTCACGCCACGCCTCGAGATAGCCGGGCAACGCCCTCTTCAACCGACTCAGCCGATCGTTCAACGCAGGTGTCCTTTTACAACTACAACGCCTAATATCTTGATATTCCCCATAATGCCGCTCTCGCTTAACCGGTGATGGGAGCAATGACCGGAGCTTATCAGCGCCATAGATGACGTAATGACTTTTAGTGCGGCTAAATTAGCGATATGTGCGGGTGGGGATGGGGATTTTTGCAGATGATTTCCCGAAGATGAAGAACGCCAACACTAGTAGTACGACTGGCAAAATCAACGCCGTCCATTAGTCTCGGAACATCATTCAAAACATAAGCCTCGCTATGAAGCAGTCTTGGTTTTCGAACTTTCAAATTTGATTAAAAATAATTCAAAAAACAGTCAACAATACGATCTTTCTCAATAACCCATTCGAATCTTAAGAACTAGCACCTATATTACCCCATCGACAAACACAAGGTTAATCGATTAATTTTAAACATAACGACTACTAACTTCATGGCTTTTTCACATAAACAATCTGTACTTTAACTGAAGCTTCTGTTATAAAAATACTGCGCTGCAACTTTTTAATATATAAATCCAGCTTCAAAAAACACCCCCTTATAATCAACAGCATAAGTCAAATCTAAATATGGACATTTCAAATACCAATGAATATAGAAACAGTTAAAACCGCTTCGAGATTTTCAATACCGATAAAAATAATTCTAGCCGGAATAGTTAGCGCGCTTGGTGGTTCGGGGTACATTGGTTTTCTAAGCGAATATGCAACTTACTTTTATGCGTTATCGAATGGATTTAGAATCCCAGCCGAGGGGTCACCATACTTAAAGGTCACAATAGCATCAATAAGTTTCTCGGTAATGCTATTATGTGCCATCATATATATGATTTTTTATTTTATAGTAAAAATAAACCTATCATCAAATAAGTGGGCAAACAAGGTTCAAAGAAAAATTGTTGATTCATTTCAATTGAAAAGCCAAACTCCAAAGGCTATCCATTGGTTATATAACACCTCACAAAAACCAATGAGCATTACAGGAGCTATTGTAGCCTCATTTATTTCATCTATTGCCGTTGCAATGATGCCTTATTTTTGGGTGAGCAAGGTAATACCAATCCCAATTTATTTATTTTTGTTTTTTGTTTCATTTACTTACTTTATATGTGCATCCCTACCTCTAATTGACAGAAAATATTTCACTACAGCATGTACTTTTACAACCTTGTTTTATTTAGTCAGCACTCCATTATTCTTATTTAATGGTAACGTATATGGCGCCATCTTAAAGGAAATAAAATATGGTGGTGGAACCAGAGTAACAATCCACTTTGAAGATAAAAAGGAAATTAATACCAAACTATTACTTAGGACAAGTGATAGCATCTTCATTACGGATGGAGATGATAAAGTATCTGAGATTCCACTAGGAAAAATAAATAAAATAACATACTAAAAATTTTAAAATACTTAAATAGCCGGGAATCATCCCGGCCCCAATACCTTGTGAAATCGATTCGAGAGACGCCTGTATTTTTGTGGCCATCATGATGCATCCTGCGTCACTCGGGTGTAAACCATCTGGTTCAGGGTCGGCCCTACAGATACCGAGAATCCTGATTTCATAATCACAGCCACGTGCCTCGTCTGTCAGTTTACTCATGCGACATAATCGAGAAGCTGAGCCGCGGCGTTTTATGCCTCGGCGATAGTTAGGAAGGATTTGTTTAAGATGAAGATCCACAGCGCGTTGAGCGCGGCCTGGTACAAATCGTTAAATTCTAGGTTGTCCATTTTTGCGAATGAGATCTCGGCTCGCGCAGGGTTGAACCGTCGGGAGTTCAAAAAGATCATACCCGCGCGGCGAAAGCTGTCGTAATGCGCGAAAGTCTGGAGTGAAGCACTAGGGAAGCCGCAGAGACTATACTGCTACCACTGTGATTTTACCTGAAGATGGATCTCGCCCCAATCTTCGGCCAATGCCGCGAAGATCTGACCCGGATGCGCTTCAGCCATGTTGTAGACGGCCGCCTGCAGATAAAGCAAGGCAAAACGGGGGCTATGCTTCCCCCCCCTTGACCTACAACTGAAATGTATGGGGGTTCACCTTGGCGCCATGATTGACCGCTGTCGGTTGGTTAACACAACAGATTTTATGATCAGCGCTGGCATCCACAA
>ENA-OBIT01000963-OBIT01000963.1-metagenomes-genome-assembly--contig:-NODE-963-length-11581-cov-3.97571_pt1 | contig 11581 bp, 10 predicted proteins | sample MGYA00153386_OBIT01 | MGnify analysis MGYA00153386 | reverse complement strand
GTTAAGCGCTAGTACCTGAAACTAGTGCGTCTACCAATTCCGCCACCTGGGCTTTCAATATCTAAGGATCTTATCATCAAGGAAAAAAATAACTTAAGCGCTCAAGCCGTGGCATTTAGTGCCGAGGTTGAGGGCCGGGTTGAAGGGCACCGCGACGGCCACGGTTTCGTCGTTCGTGACGACGGCGAGCCCAGCATTTATTTGGCACCGCAAGACATGCGCTCCGTGCTGCACCGCGACCGTGTTCGCGTGCGGGTGCTGCGGTTGGACCGCAAGGGCCGGCCAGAGGGCCGCGTGCTCGACATCGTTGAGCGCCGCAAGGCCCCCATCATCGGCCGGCTTCTGCACGAGGCTGGGCAGTGGATCGTGGCGCCCGAAGACCGCCGGTACGGCCAAGACATCCTGATCCCCAAGAACGCTATCGCTGGCGCCGCGTCGGGGCAGGTGGTGTCGGTGGAACTGACCGAGCCGCCGTCACTGCATTCGCAACCGGTGGGGCGCGTGTCGGAGGTGCTGGGTGAGATCGACGACCCCGGAATGGAGATCGAGATTGCGGTGCGCAAGTACGAGGTGCCCCACCTGTTTTCGCCGGCCACGCTGGCCGCCGCGGCAGCCCTGCCCGAACGCCTGCGTCCGGCCGACCGAAAAAACCGCGTCGACCTGACCGATGTGCCTCTGGTCACGATCGATGGCGAAGACGCGCGCGACTTCGACGACGCGGTGTACTGCGAACCGTTCAAGCGCGGCCGCGGCAAGACGGCTTTCGAGGGCTGGCGGCTTGTGGTCGCCATTGCCGACGTCAGCCATTACGTCAAGCCTGGCGAGGCGCTGGACCACGACGCCTACGAACGCGCCACCTCGGTGTACTTCCCGCGGCGTGTGATTCCCATGTTGCCCGAGAAAATTTCTAACGGCTTGTGTTCGTTGGTGCCTGAGCAGGACCGTCTTGCGATGGTGTGCGACATGGTGGTAGGTGCCGACGGCCGCATCGACGCGTACCAGTTTTTCCCTGCCGTCATCAACTCACATGCGCGACTGACCTACACCGACGTGGCCGCTGTGCTTGCCAACACACGCGGCGCCGAGGCGCAGCGGCGCGCTGACCTGGTGCCGCATCTGCTGCACCTGCATGAGGTCTACCGCGCGCTATTGAAGCAACGCGTCAAGCGCGGTGCGGTGGATTTTGAGACCACCGAGACGCAGATCGTCTGCGATGACAATGGTCGCATCGAGAAGATAGTGCCGCGGACGCGCACCGATGCGCACCGCCTGATCGAAGAATCGATGCTGGCCGCGAATGTCTGCGCTGCGGCTTACATCGCCGGCGCCGCTCACCCGAGCCTTTACCGCGTGCATGAAGGCCCGACACCGGAAAAGCGTGTCGCATTGCAGAACTACCTGAAGGCCCTGGGGTTGGGTCTTCACCTCAGTGACGACCCGCAACCCGCCGAGATGCAGGCCATCTCGCAGGCCACGCAAGGCCGGCCTGATGCGCCGCAAATACACACCATGCTGCTGCGCTCCATGCAGCAAGCCATTTACACGGCCAGCAATGCGGGCCACTTCGGCTTGGCTTACGACGCGTACACGCATTTCACCAGCCCCATTCGCCGTTACCCCGATTTGCTGGTGCACCGTGTGATCAAGGCACTGCTGGCCGGCAAGCGTTACCAGCTTCAACCCAGTGAACTGACCCGCACGCTGGAACCTCGCCGCGGCGGCAAGCCGCAACCACGCCTGGGCAAGCCGCTGTCGCCAGACTTGGCGTTGTGGGAGGCCGCCGGTGGCCATTGCAGTGCCAACGAGCGGCGCGCCGATGAGGCTTCGCGCGACGTCGAGGCCTGGCTCAAGTGCCGTTACATGCGCGAGCACCTGGGCGAAGAATTTTCCGGCACGGTCAGCACCGTGGCCGGTTTTGGGCTGTTCGTCACGCTCGACGCCTTGTACGTCGAGGGTCTGGTACACATCACCGAACTGGGTGGCGAGTACTACCGCTTCGACGAAGCACGCCAGGAACTGCGTGGCGAACGCAGCGGGATGCGCTACACCGTCGGCGCAAGGGTGCGCGTGCAGGTCAGCCGCGTCGACCTGGACGGGCGCAAGATCGACTTCCGCATGGTGCGTGAAAGCGAAGACGACCGGCTGGACAAAGGTCGTGGCGAGCGGCCGCGGCCGGCCAGCGCGGTGGCCGAACTCGCGGCGGTGCGTGCTGCCGACCGCGAGACCAAGGCCACCTCTCGCGACCGCAAGACCGGCGCCGCCACCGGCGCTGCCAAGCGCTCCCGCAAGCCCGCGCCCAGCCGCACCGCACCCCGGCCGCGCACACGGCGTTAGCCCACCTCAGGTGTGGATGCCTGCCATGCGCTCCACCAGGTCAGCAGCACGCAGCGGACCTTGTCGGCCCTGGGCCAGAAACTGGTCGGCAGCGTGGCCGTGCAGCCACACGGCTGCGGCAGCCGCATGCATTGCCCCAGGCTTGTCGCCCTGTGCCCACAACCCCCCGATCCAGCCTGCCAGCACATCGCCCGTGCCGGCCGTGGCCAGGGCGCCGTTGCCGGTGGGGTTGATAAATGGCGCAGTGCCGGCCATGGCGATCACCGTGCCAGACCCCTTCAGCACCACGGTGGCACCGCTGAGCACGGCCAGTGACATAGCAGCACCGACTCGGTCGTGCTGAACTTGTTCGGTGCTGCAACCCAGCAGCCTTGCGCCTTCCAGAGGGTGCGGCGTTAGCACCGTGCCACGGCCGCGGTTGTTGCGGGTGCGCAAGGCGGCCATCAGCGTTGGATCGGAGGCAATGGCAGTCAAGGCATCGGCGTCAAGCACCAACCGCCCGGCATGGGCCAGTAGTGGGGGCAAAACCTCGTTCAAATCATCGCCCGCACCGCATCCGCACACCACGGTGGACCGCGACAACACGTCGGGCGATGACCGCCACCAGTGCATGCGCACCATCAGCTCGGCCCGTTGTGCGTCGACACACAACGCTTGCTGGCCGATCAGGCTCACGAAAACCCGGCCCGCGCCCGCGGCCAGCGCCGCGCGTGCTGCCAGCCAGGCGGCACCGGCCATGCCACGGGCACCACCAACCACCGCCACGTCGCCGTGGAGGCCCTTGTGCGACGCATGCGGCCGTGGCGGTGAATTGGGGCAGCCGCTGAGCCAGGCAGTGGCTTCACCGGCAGGCACGCCCAGGGTGTCAAACCACAGGTGGCCGGCGTGGTCGCGGCCTTCGGCAGTAAAACAACCGGGTTTAAGGGTCAGCAGCGACAAGGTGTTTTGGGCGCGCACCACCGGCCCGCCCAGGGCGGCGCCCGTGTCCGGGTTCAGGCCCGAGGGGACGTCTACTGCCAGTACCGGCGCCCCCTGCTGGTTGAGGGTGTTGATGGCCTGGGCCATGTCACCCGTCACCGGGCGCGTGGCACCCAGCCCGAGCAAAGCGTCGATGGCCAGGTCGCAGCGGGGCGCCTGCACGGCGCTGTGGCTGAGCCACGGTTTTATAGACAAGCCTGTTGCAGTGGCCATGGCCCAGGCGGCAGCAGCGTCAGGTGGCAAAGCGGCCGGGTCACCGAACAGCCACACCTGCACCAGTTTGCCGCTGGCCTGCAGATGCCGCGCGGCCACCAGGCCGTCACCGCCGTTGTTCCCGGGCCCGGCGAACACCTGCACCATCCTGGCGTGTGGCGCCATGGCCAGCGCCAGGCGCGCCACCGCCAGGCCGGCGGCTTGCATCAACGCGCCGGGTGAGTGCAGTGCGGTGGCCAGTGTCTCGGCCGCTCGGGTTGCGGCCGAGTTGTGCAGCGGCCAGCACAACCCATCGGTGGTGACTTTGGTCGTCCCGCTGTATCGACTCACCACGACATTCTGAACCGGCTTTAGGCTCAACCCAGCCGTGCCATGCTCTGCGGCCCAGGCCGCTTGTGGCTCAACACTCGTTGCCACACGAATTTGGGCCACGACCTGGAACGGACCACGGAGTCGGTGCGTGCTAGCATTAAGAGCTTTGCTTTGTTCAGCATGTCGAAGCTTCGGCCGGCCGGCCGACTCAGACTGCCGGACTGGCAAGGCCGTTTGTAAGAGGCATATAAATCGCGAACCCGACCGAACCAAAGGTGTCGCCGTCTCACATCGACAGCCCCGAAAACTGAATGGGGCAGCGATGGAAGACAGTGATGAAACGGCGGGATTCTAGAACCAACCTTCGGAGTTTTCCATGACAGTCTCCATGCGTGAAATGCTGGAAGCCGGTGTCCACTTTGGCCACCAAACGCGCTTCTGGAACCCCAAGATGGCCCCGTACATCTACGGCCATCGCAACAAGATCCACATCATCAACCTCGAGAAGACGCAGCCGCTCTTCAACGACGCGATGAAGTTTGTGCGCCAGCTCGCCGCCAAGCGCGGCACCGTACTCATGATCGGCACCAAGCGCCAGGCGCGTGACGTCATCGCCATGGAAGCCCAGCGCTGCGGCATGCCTTACGTTGACCAGCGTTGGCTGGGCGGCATGTTGACCAACTTCAAAACCGTCAAGGGGTCGTTGAAGAAGCTCAAGGACATGCAGGTCATCAAAGAGTCCGGCACCGAGTTGATGATCAAAAAAGAGGCGCTGCTGTTCGACCGCGACCTGATCAAGCTTGAAAAGGACATCGGCGGCATTCAGGACATGAATGCGCTGCCCGATGCGATGTTCGTCATCGACGTCGGGTACCACAAGATTGCGGTGGCCGAAGCCAAGAAGCTGGGTATTCCGCTGATCGGCATCGTGGATACCAACCACTCGCCGCTGGGCATTGACTATGTCATCCCCGGCAATGACGACTCGGCCAAGGCCGTTGCCTTGTACGCTCGGGCAGTGGCCGAGGCTGTGCTTGAAGGCCGGGCCAACGCCACCAACGAGGTCGTGCAGGCGGCTTCGGGTAACGACGAGTTCGTGGAGATCAACGAAGCGTCCTGATTGGTGGCGCGCGGCGGCCGGGCGCCGATCGATGCAGGGGCGCAGAGCTGCTGAGGCTCGCTTTGCCCGACAAGCCGTTGCCATTGCCATTGCCATTGCCATTTAGGTGGAGAACTGTATGACCGTGATCACTGCAAGCATGGTGGCTGAACTGCGCGCCAAGACGGATGCGCCCATGATGGAATGCAAGAAAGCTCTGACCGAGGCCGAGGGCGCAATGGACCGTGCCGAAGAAATTCTTCGCGTCAAACTTGGAAATAAAGCCGGCAAGGCTGCGGCCCGGGTGACCGCCGAGGGTGTGGTCGCCGCGGCCGTTGACGGCAGCACCGGTGCACTGATCGAGATCAACTGCGAGACCGATTTCGTTTCCAAGAATGATTCCTTTCTGGCTTTCAGTCGCGCCTGTGCCGACTTGGTGGCCATTCAAAACCCGGTTGACGTGGCGGCGTTGTCGGCACTGCCGCACAGCCAGGACGGCTTCGGCCCGACGGTTGAGGACGTGCGCAAGGGTCTGATCGGCAAGATGGGCGAGAACATGACGATCCGCCGCTTCCGCCGCTATAAAGGTGCTGGCCAGCTGGCCAGCTACCTGCACGGCACGCGCATTGGGGTGATGGTGGAGTTCACCGGTGACGCCGTTGCGGCCAAGGACGTGGCCATGCACGTGGCGGCGATGAAGCCCAAGGCGTTGGCCACTGCCGATGTACCCGCCGCGCTGATCGAGGTCGAACGCCGTGTCGCCACAGAGAAGGCCGCTGAGGACGCCACGGAAGCGGTGGCCGCCGGCAAGTCGGTGCAGTCACCAGAGATCGTTGCTAGGCGAGTGGAGGGGTCGGTACAGAAGTTTCTGAAAGAGGTCTCGTTGCTGAACCAGATCTTTGTCAAAAACGACAAGCAGACGGTTGAGCAGATGTTGAAGGAAAAAGCCACCCAAGTTATGGGGTTCACCTTGTTCGTTGTTGGTGAAGGTATCGAAAAGAAGGTCGACGACTTCGCCGCTGAAGTGGCGGCGCAAGTGGCTGCCGCCAAGGCGCAGTAAAGAGCCGTTTCCGGACATTGGGCCCTGGCGGGCGGCCCTTACACTGCTGGCTTCTTTAGGGGGTTGAGTTCGATGCCGGCGTACAAGCGTATCTTGCTCAAATTGTCGGGCGAGGCCCTGATGGGCGACGACGCCTACGGCATCAATCGGGCAACCATCGTGCGCATGGTGCGGGAAGTTCAGGAGGTCACACGCCTGGGCTGTGAGGTGGCCGTGGTCATCGGTGGCGGCAATATATTTCGCGGGGTGGCAGGCGGCGCCGTAGGTATGGACCGTGCCACCGCTGACTACATGGGGATGCTGGCTACCGTGATGAACGCGCTGGCCCTGGCCGACACCATGCGCCAGGAAGGCATGACCGCGCGTGTGATGTCGGCCATTGCCATCGACCAGGTGGTTGAGCCCTATGTCCGCCCCAAGGCGTTGCAGTATCTCGAAGAAGGCAAGGTGGTGGTTTTTGCCGCCGGCACCGGCAATCCATTTTTCACCACTGACACGGCCGCTGCGCTGCGTGGTGCCGAGATGGGTGCCCAGGTGGTGCTCAAGGCAACCAAGGTCGACGGCGTCTACAGTGCCGACCCCAAGACAGACCCCCATGCCACCCGTTACACCACCATCAGTTTCGACGACGCCATTGCCCGCAAACTCCAGGTTATGGATGCCACGGCGTTTGCGCTGTGTCGCGACCAGAAGTTGCCCATCAAGGTCTTCAGCATCTTCAAGTCCGGCGCGCTCAAGCGTATCGTGATGGGTGAGGACGAAGGCACGCTAGTGCACGTTTGAGGAGGCTGCGCATTTCATGGCCATCGCGGAAATCAAGACGACTGCAGAACAGAAGATGGGCAAGTCCATCGATGCTTTCAAGAACGAGCTGCACAAGATTCGCACAGGGCGGGCCCACCCGGGTTTGCTGGACCAGGTGCATGTGGACTATTACGGGTCCATGGTGCCTATCAGCCAGGTGGCCAATGTCAGCCTGATCGACGCGCGAACCATCGGCGTGCAACCCTGGGAGAAGGGTTTGGGCGCGAAAATCGAGAAGGCCATTCGCGAGTCCGATCTCGGCCTGAACCCGGCTTCGCAGGGCGACCTGATCCGCGTGCCCATGCCGGCGCTGAGCGAAGAGCGTCGCCGCGATCTGGGCAAGATCGTGCGCAACGCTGGCGAAGATGCCCGCATAGCCGTGCGTGGCGTGCGCCGCGAGGCCAATGAACAGCTGAAGAAGCTGCTCAAGGACAAATTGGTGGCCGAAGATGATGAAAGACGCGCTCAGGACGAGGTGCAGCGCCTGACCGACCGCACGATTGCCGAGATCGACCGCTTGGTACAGGGCAAGGAAGCGGAAGTGATGGCGGTGTGACCACCTTTCGCTTCCCGTTTGAAGACGCCATGTCGCATATTCCTGATCCCGAAGCGCTGGCCGCGGTGGCCGATGACTACGTGCCGGCTGTGCCGCGACACGTGGCGGTCGTGATGGACGGCAACGGCCGGTGGGCCCGGCAGCGTTACATGCCCCGATTTTTCGGGCACAAGCAGGGGGTCGATGCGCTGGTGCGCACGGTGAACACGTTCGCCGACCGCGGCGTTAAGTACCTCACCGTGTTTGCGTTCTCGTCCGAGAACTGGAAGCGGCCCACCGAAGAGGTCTCTGGCCTGATGAGCCTGGTGCTGGTGGCGGTGTCGAAGTACCTGACCAAACTCGCTGGCGACGGCGTCCGCATCCGCATCATCGGCGACCGCTCGGCGGTGTCGGACAAACTGCGCCAGGCCTGGGAGCACGCCGAACGCATCACCGAAAAGAACAGCCGCATCACGTTGTCGGTGGCCTTCAATTACGGGGGTCGCTGGGACGTGGTGCAGGCTTGTCGCCAGGCACTGGCCGACGGCGTGAAGGCCGACGACTTCGACGAGGACTACCTGTCGCGCCACATGGCGCTGAGCTTCGCGCCAGACCCCGATCTGTTCATCCGCACCGGCGGCGAGATGCGCATGAGCAATTTCCTTCTCTGGCAGGCGGCGTACTCCGAGCTTTTTTTCACCGAGTGCCTGTGGCCGGACTTTGGCGAGCTCGAGATCGACGCTGCGCTGTTGGCGTTCGCGCAGCGCGACCGCCGCTTTGGCGGCATCCGGCCGAACCAGGTCGTGCCGCAAGGCATCTGAAGGACATGCTGGCGCAGCGTGTTGCCACCGCGCTGGTTCTTGTGGCACTCCTTCTGATGGCCCTGGCGGTCTCGCAACCCTGGCCATTTGCACTGCTCACTCTGCTGCTGATTGCCGCGGCGGGTTGGGAATGGGGCCGTCTCAACCAGGCCTCTGCACTGCTGGCTCTGGCCATGGGCTGCGTGCTCGCCGCTGCGGGGGCGTGGGCCATCGCGCTGGGCTGGACCCAGCGGGCGCCGGCATCGGCCTGGTGGGCGGCGCCCGTGTTGTGGCTGGTGGCCGGCGTGCTGGCGTTGCGGGCCGGCCCTGAGGTTTGGCCGCGGTTGCCGCGCTGGCTGCGCTGGGGCGTGGGCATCCTGGCGTTGGGGGCGGCCTGGCTGGCGTTGACCCAGGCGCGTGCGATCGGTATCAACTTCCTGTTGTCGGTGCTTTGCCTGGTGTGGATGGCCGACATATCGGCCTACTTTGGCGGCCGCGCTTTTGGACGCCGCAAGCTGGCCCCGTCCATCAGTCCCGGGAAGAGCTGGGAAGGGGTGTGGTCGGGCATCGGGGGCGTGATTTTGTTGGCGGTGTTCTGGATTTGGCTCGACGGCCGCATGCCGTTCGACAGTGACAGCGTGTATTCGCGCCTGCTGGGGTCGCTGGGTTGGTGGGGTGGCGCCCTGGCCCTGGCCGCGTTGTCCGCATTGAGCGTCATCGGAGACCTCGTGGAATCGCTGGTCAAGCGTGCCGCCGGGGCCAAGGACAGCAGCCGCCTGTTACCGGGCCATGGCGGTGTGCTTGATCGGGTCGATGCCTTGCTGCCGGTCGTGCCAGTGGCCTTGGCCATTGCCACCCTGGGTGCCCGATGAGCGCCAGCACGCTGCGGCCACAGCGTGTGGTCATTCTGGGTTCGACGGGTTCGGTGGGAACCAGCACGCTGGACGTCATCGCCCGACACCCCGAGCGTTTCGAGATTTTTGGCTTGAGTGCGTTTCAGCGTGTCGACGTGCTGGTGTCGCAATGCCTGGAGTTCCGGCCCAAAGTGGTGGTGCTGCCCACCGACGAGCGGGCTGCGGAGGTGCGTGCCCTGCTGGCTGCGCACGGCCTGGCAACCGAAGTGCATGCCGGTGCGCCAGCGCTGTGCGATCTGGCGCGCGCGCCCGAGGTTGACAGCGTGATGGCCGCCATCGTCGGCGCCGCCGGCCTGCCGCCCTGCATGGCCGCCGCACACGCCGGCAAGCGCCTGCTGCTGGCCAACAAGGAAGCGCTGGTGGTCGGTGCGCACCTGTTCATGCAGGCTGTGGCTGAAGGGGGTGCCAAGTTGCTGCCGATCGACAGCGAACACTCGGCGATCTTCCAGTGCCTGCCCGACGACCGCCGCACCTGGGCCGAGCGCATCGACCACATCGTGCTTACCGCCAGCGGCGGCCCGTTTCGCCAACACGACCCGGCCACGCTGCACCGCGTCACGCCGGCACAGGCCGTGGCGCACCCCAACTGGGTGATGGGCCGCAAGATATCGGTCGACTCAGCGACCATGATGAACAAGGCGCTCGAGGTGATCGAGGCGCGTTGGCTGTTTGACCTGGAGCCCGAACGAATCCGTGTGCTCATTCACCCGCAAAGCATTGTTCATTCGATGGTGGTGTGCCGTGACGGCTCAGTACTGGCGCAGATGGGCACGCCCGACATGAAGGTACCCATTGCATACGGTCTGGCCTACCCCGATCGCATCGAATCAGGCGCGCCGCGGCTGGACTTCATGCAACTTCAACCGCTGAGTTTCGAGCCGCCCGACCCGGTGCGGTTTCCGGGCCTGCAACTAGCACGGGACGCATTGGCCGCGCCGGCCGGCAGCACGGCCGTGTTGAATGCCGCCAACGAGGTGGCGGTGGCGGCGTTCCTTGATGGAGCCATCGCTTTCACCGCCATTCACGCTGTCAATGCACGCACTGTCGAGTTCCTGGCGCCCCGCTTGGGCGCGGTGCACACCCTGGAAGACTTGCTTGAGCTTGACCGCCGCGCGCGCGCGCAAGCGCACGCGGTGATGCAGGAGCTGGCGTCGTGATCACCACCGTGCTGGCCTTTCTGCTTACGCTGGGTGTGCTGGTGGTGGTGCATGAATACGGGCACTACCGGGTGGCCGTGGCATGTGGCGTGAAGGTGCTACGCTTTTCGGTTGGTTTCGGTCGAGTGTTGCTGCGCTGGCAGCGCGGCCCCGACGCCACGGAATTCGTGCTGTGCGCGCTGCCCCTGGGCGGCTATGTGCGCATGCTTGACGAGCGCGAAGGCGAGGTCGCTGCCCATGAGCAGGCGCGGGCCTTCAACCGCCAGTCGTTGTGGCGGCGCAGTGCCATCGTGCTGGCCGGCCCGTTGGCCAATCTCTTGCTGGCCGTGCTGCTGTACGCCGCGGCCCACTGGATCGGCGTCAGCGAACCCAAAGCCGTGCTGGGCAGCCCGGTGGCCGCCAGCGTGGCTGATCGCAGCGGACTGCGTTCGGGCGATTGGGTGCGGGCTTTTTCTGACGACGGCGACACCTGGCACGACGTTCAGTCCATGACCGACCTGTACTGGCAAATCAGCCAGTCCGCGCTGGCCGGCAGCTCCTTGTATCTGCAGGTCACGGACCGCAACGGCCGCAGCTCGCGCAACGTGCGGCTGGATTTGTCCGCGCTGGGTTCGCGTGACGTGGATGCCGGGCTGATGAAGAAGATCGGCCTTGGCGCGCCCTACAGCGAACCGGTGCTCGGCGAAGTCAAGGGTGACGGCCCGGCTGCGCGCGATGGGTTGTTCAAGGGCGACCGGATCATCAGCATTGACGGCATGGCGGTGCAGGACGCACAGAGACTGCGCGAGCGTATCCGCGGCGGCATCCAGGACGGCCAACCAGTGGCGCAGCGCTGGTTGGTCGAGCGTTCCGGCATGGTGCTCGAGCGCGTCGTCACGCCCCGCCTGGCCCTCGACGGCGGCGCCACGGTGGGGCGCATCGATGCCTTTGTGGGGCAGCCGCCGGTCATGGTCACCGTGCATCACGGGCCTGTCGAAGGCCTTTGGCGGGGGGCGGTGCGCACCTGGGAGGTGTCGGCCCTGACGCTGAGCATGCTGGGCCGCATGCTGATCGGCGAGGCCTCGCTGAAGAACCTCAGCGGGCCGATCACCATTGCCGACTACGCCGGTCAATCCGTGCAGCTGGGCCTGGGCTACTACCTGGGCTTCCTGGCTCTGGTGAGCGTCAGCCTGGGGGTCATCAATTTGCTGCCGCTGCCCATGCTCGATGGCGGGCACCTGATGTATTACATTTTCGAAGGCGTCACGGGCCGCCCGGTCTCCGACCTCTGGCTGGCCCGGTTGCAACGCGGTGGTATCGCCGTGTTGCTGCTGATGATGTCGGTCGCCCTCTACAACGACGTAGCCCGCTTGCTGGGCCTGCACTGAATCCCATG
>ENA-OBIT01000961-OBIT01000961.1-metagenomes-genome-assembly--contig:-NODE-961-length-11594-cov-8.97885_pt1 | contig 11594 bp, 7 predicted proteins | sample MGYA00153386_OBIT01 | MGnify analysis MGYA00153386 | reverse complement strand
AAAATTCTTAAAGAATTTGGAAATAATTATGTAATTAATTTTGCTTAACTACTTAATAGAAGTACAAGCGGCAAGTTACACCATTTCGACGATTCCAGTACCCCTGAAGATTCAACTGGATGAAAAACGAGAAGAAGTTGCTCTAATAAAGGCGCAATTAATAGAGGCGCAATTAGCAAAGAAAGAGACTCAGCAGTCGTCTCCATCCGAGATGAGTCGTCAATCTCCGATGCGATCGCGAGTGCCAGATAGCCATTACATTGAACGAGAAGAGGCGAAAAGGCTGTTAGAACGCTTTGACTTAGCACTCAAGGAATGTGAGGGACAACCCTTGCTGTTCAATATTTGGGGAACAGGCGGAGTTGGTAAAACAACGTTACTGGGGCGGTTAAAGGATGCCCATGCAGGCGAAGTTGATTTTCTGGAGATTTGTTTTGCGAAAACGCCTGATATCGAAACTCCCCTAAAATTGATGCGAAAGGTACATGAGCAGGCTGTTGAGCGTTTTGGAGGTGAAACGATCGCGGATTCATTTAAACAAAAAGAGCAGCAGTTTGAGTCAACTCTATACAAGTTGAGTCATGAGTCAATTGATGGTGAAACAACTAGCAGCGAAGAAGCAAAGAAGATTACAAGCTGGTTTCAACGCTTCATATGGCTAAACCTAATAGGTTTGACCTCCACCTCAAATAAGCCGACATCTTTTAATGTTTCAGGGGTAGGTTTTTCTGCATTAGCGGCGATTGGAGAGGATGCAGACAGCTTGCAAGAATCGATCGAGCAGCGAGTGCGGAATCACCCTGCGACCAAAGACCAGCCTGAGCTACAGGCTCTTATGTTACAGCCAGTTTCCAAACTGACGCAGGCATTTGCAGAAAGTCTGATGCAAATTGCCCAAAGCAGAGGACGATCGCTCGTGCTGATTTTGGATACCTATGAAAAAGCACAGTCTTACCTGAATCAATGGCTATGGCAGTATTTGGTCGAAGATACTGCGTTGTCTTGTGCACCCGTAAGGCTCGTGGTTGTAGGGCGGCGATCGCTGCAAGCGGATGAGGGTTGGCGCAAGCTCAACCAGGATCGGAAGTTGCTCCTTGAGGTGCCACTTAAGAAGTTTAGCAAGCAGGATACAGAGGAATATCTCAAGCAAATTGGCATTGACAATGGCGGTATACGCGCCAAAATCTACAAAGCAACACAGGGATTACCCTATTATCTAGATTGGGTACGGAAGCAACGAGAGCAAGGTGAAGAACCTGATTTTTCCAAAGGAAACCAAGCGATCGCTGATTTACTTTTGCAGGGGATAGAGCGCCGGAATCGCAAAGTGTTGTATGTGGTAGCTTGTTGTCGATGGTTCGATCGGGCGATGATTCGGTATTTGCTTGGAAGCGTTGACTTAGACTTACAACAAGATGCCGATAATGCAGAGGGTTACTTTGAATGGTTGAAAGACTTAGATTTTGTTGAGTTTACCAAAGGGCACTACCGCTTAGATGATGTGGCGCGGGATGTCTTTCGGCAGTCCTATTTTCATGAGGATCAAACTCAGTTTCGCAAAACTCATGCTTTACTAGCCAATTACTTCCAGAAACAAGCGGATCAACTTGTCACTCCTGAAATGTTTTTACCCGAGCAGTATGAGGATGAAGGGTGGCGAGAACTGATGGCAGAGTGTCTCTATTACAATCTTTTTGGCAACGGAAAGGAAGGACTCCAAAAATATATTGAACAGGTCTTTACCGCAGTTTATCTGCAAGTACCAGATGTATTTATGGCTCCCTTTGCTTTCATTTGTGCAGAGATGAGTGAAGAGAACCAGAATCTGCTTCCCAAAGCGACAGACAAATTTTTTAAAGATTCGGGAAAGGCTCTCAGCTTTGGCTGGCATTTTCTATATATACCCCCAAAAAACTACAAGATTAAATTTGAAGGTGAGAATACTCCATCAGAACAAAAAATTGAAGCATTTTTAAAACAAATTGAGGAATCTATTGAACATCTGTTGAGATATGTTGGCGATCTCAAAGATAGTCTAGGCAAGTGTGCAGGACTGGTCTATAAGTCTTTACGTTGCAATAGATTCAGAGAAATAACTAATTCACTCTTGCAAGCGAAAATCCAGTGTGAAAAATTAACTTATTGCCATCCTAAACTGATGTCTGCTATTTTTCCAAGGCTCGGTGACTTACTGCTAAGTGCAGAACGTTACAAGGATGCACTGGATTGCTATCAGAAAGCACTGGAGTTAGACCAACGTAATGCATCCACTTTTTCTGGGCAGGGTGCTGCTCTAGCCAATCTAGAGCGATACGAGGAAGCGCTGGAAAGTTTTGAAAAAGCGATTGACCTCGATCCTGAATCTCTTGATTCTTGGGTAAATAAAGGGCATACACTCAATAATCTAGGGAGATATGAGGAAGCGCTCGAAAGTTACAAAAAAGCCGTAGACCTTGACCATAAATCTGTTAATGCTTGGGTAAATCGAGGGAATACACTCAATAATCTAGAGAGATATGAGGAAGCACTGGAAAGTTATCAAAAAGGGATTGACCTCGATCCTAAATCTGTTGATGCTTGGGTAAATCAAGGGAATGCTCTCCTTGATCTAGAGCGATATGAGGAAGCCCTTACTGCTTGCGATCGAGCTGTTGAGATTGATTCTAAGAATCATCAAGCACTGAACACTCAAGCACTAGCATTAAGTATTCTCAAGAATTTTGAGAAAGCTATTACAGCCATTGATGAAGCAATTAACTTAGAGCCTCAAGAAGTATTATACAGGGCTAATCGTGGCATTATTTTGGCTAGGGCTGGTCGATACACAGAAGCCCTTGCTGAGTGTGAACAAGCGATTAAGCAAGATCGTAAGCATGAGAGTGGCTATTACGGTAAAGCCTGCTACTACGCACTACAAGGTGAGATTGGACAGGCGATCGATAATCTACAGAAAGCGATTGATATTGCACCTCGTCTTAGTCGAAGCGAGGCAAAACACAACCCAGATTTTGACAGTATCCGAGATGATGAAAAATTTCGAGATTTGATGCAATCGGAGTCAAAATGTTAGGGTGATATTCATATCAGGTAAAAATTCGGCTCAGCAAATCCGCAATTTGCCGATCGATATTAGTTTGGTGAAAACGCCGACTAGCCATCTCGTATGCAGATTGCGCGATCGCGATCGTATACTCAGGTTGGTTATAACAAGTATTAATAACTTCTGCGAGTTGTTGTGGCTTACCCGGAGGAACCAAAAAGCCATTGATCCCCGGTTCTATTAATTCAAGAGCACCTCCAGATTGAGCAGCAACTATAGGTGTACCAGACAGCATGGCCTCAACAATCACTCGGCCAAAAGGTTCGGGTGCAGTTGAGGTATGTGCCACTAGATCGCAAATTGCCATTAACTGCGGAATATCTGAACAAAATCCTAAAAACTTAACTCGATCTTCAAGTCCTAATTCTGCTACTTGTTTGTGTAATTGCTGGACATAATCCTGCTCTCCAAAGAGGGCATCACCCACTAAAATAGCTGTTACATCTTTCGGACAGTAAGTAAGTGCTTCAATTAAAATATGTTGACCTTTCCAAGGTGACAATCGACTGAAATGACCTACTATAAATTGCCCATCAAGTTCTAGCTGTGTTTTGAGTTGGCTAATATTAGAGCGATCGCTCTGATAGACTTCAGGCTCAAAGCCATTGTAGACGACATCGATGATGTCCGATCGTCCTCCTGCGGCCAAGAAAGCAGCCTGACTTGCTTTGGAGTTAGCGATGACCAATGATGCAAAGCGATTAGCCAAAGTTACAGCTACTTTTAAGTTAGTTGAACTAAAATGATCTGTCGATAAGATGTCATGCAAATGATACACTAGAGGGCGACGACTCAAAAAGCTAGCTAATGCACCAACAACTAGAGCTTTTTGCGTGTTGGCGTAGATCAAATCGTATTGACGAGCTTTTTGCACAACTTTAGCAATCAAGGGCAGTAGCGCGGTGACACTACTTAAACTTTGTATCAAGTTGCTTTCTTTACGAACTGCGATCGCTTCCGTTGCTAATACCTCAACGGGAATTTGCTGTTGCTCTAGTAATTGCCTAAAAGCACCATCTACAAATAAGCCAACTAGACAGCTATCTCGATAGGGTTTGGCAATATCTATGAGGCAAAGTTCTGCGCCACCGGGCTTTCCGCTTTGGTCGAGAAATAGTATTTTCATATCAAATCCGCTCTTCATCCGAATTGCTCATCTCCCTATTCTCTTCCTCTGTGTCCTCTGCGCTCTCTGCGGTTAAATCATTCCGGTACAGCCGGATTTGATATCATCCGTTTTTCACCTAAGAACTTTTACACATATTCTAATTGTTTTGAGCCTCATGCTAACAACACTTTTCTAACTTTTTGTGCGATTTGTTGCCAATCAAAATTTATAGCAGCGTATTCATGACACGCTTCTCTAGAAGGCATTGGTACTTTTTTAAGTAACAGTTGTTCCAATCGTTCAGCAATCGCTGTTGCTTCTGTAGAAGCAGTAATCAAATTGGGTGAAAACGGCTCTAAAATTTCTGGCATTCCACCCACAGGAGTACATAGCGCTGGAGTACCACAGGCGAGGGATTCTAGCACAGCTAATCCAAATCCTTCTAAAGATTGACTCGGCATTACACTTAGGTCGGCGGCTTGGTAAGCTATAGGTAGTTGGTCATCTGGCAAAAAGCCGAGAAATTTAACGTTGTCATTGAGTCCCAAATCTGTTGCTTGTTGCTGAAGATCCGCTTGTAATGGCCCTTTCCCCGCGATCGCCAACCAAATATCAGGTATTTGAGGTTTGATCGTGGCTACAGCCATCAACAGCTTATCGAGTCCAACTCGACGCACTAAACGACGCGCTGTAAATAGAATCGGGCGATTTTGGGGCCAGTTGAGCTGCGATCGGGCTTCAGGGCGCGATCGATCAAATTGAAATCGCGAAAGATCCACACCGCCGGGAATTACGTGAATTTTATGCCACGGAATTTGATATTCTTGATGTAAAATATCACCAAATGCTTTGCTCAGGACAATAAAGCGATCGCACCGATGATAAACTCTGTCTTCGATCCAGTGCTTCAAAAAAACACTCAGCTTACCAGCACCCTCCTGCTTACTTTCCAAAGCCCAAGGCCCGTGAAAGGAAAAAGTAACAGGAACGCCCCTAGGTAAAACCTGTAAAAGCGGAAAACTATATAGTGCAAAATGCAGATTAATGGCATCGAGTGTTGCAGATTTTCTCTGCAAAAAATTGGAGCGAATCAGCCAAAGCCTTTCCCAGAGTCGAATCTCTGGTTCAGCTAAATTAGTGATTTTTAGGTTAGAATTTGACTCAGTTTCTGGTAGGCCAACTCCACACAATTCAACTCGATCTTGACTGGCTGCTAGCTGATGTGTCAGCTCGTATACATATCGATCCAGCCCTCCCGGTGTTTTCGGGAACCATCCGATCCCGACGCAAAGAATGTTTGCTGCTGTAGCAGGGTTACTTGTATAGTTTTCCACTTCGTTGTTGGCAAATATACATTAAAGTTACAATAACTGAGACATCCTGATTATAGCTACATATTACTCAGTGAGATCATGAAGAATCGATTTTTGTTGCTATCCAACAAATTATGGCAAAAACAGCGGTTGTTCATCCAAAAAATGAATGACTTCCTCAATCATTTTAAGCTGATCGAGAACGATCGCCAGCGTCGCAGAATTAGTTTCCTAGCCAAGGCGATCGCAGGAGTCATAATTTCTACTCTAACTGTAATGTGTGCAAGTTCAGATCCTTTACCCAATATCTCCTACAAAACATCTCCTTTACCCAATATCTCCTACAAAACATCTTGGATCGGTAACACCTTTGGCGGTGGCAGTAAGTGGGTACAAAATCAAATCAGTACAATCTACGTGGCAAACGACGACGGAACCGTTTATACCAATAGCGTGTGGGATGAAGCAGGTAGAGAGGCAGGAATCTATAGGGATGCAGAGGCGATCGACAGCGGAGATGCGATCGGCAAAGTTAGTGAACTTCATGGATGGGGAAGAGGTGGAGGGGATGCGGTGACGGCGAATGGTAAGTACCTGTATGTCGCCATGACACAGGGGGCAATAGACAAGATGCCAGTTCAAGATTATCCCCCCTCTGAAACAAATTGGTATTGTGTGAGACGCTACGACTTATCTGGCAAGCCTGCACCCTTCGCTAGCGGGCGCGGCTACGATAAAAGTATGTTAATTGTTAGCACATCTAGTCCGGTAACTGGATTAGCTAACGCTGGCAGCGAACTTTATGTCAGCGATCATGCCACCAACCGCATCCGCGTCTATGATAGCGAAACCCTGGCAGAGTTACGCAGTTGGCCAGTCGATCGCCCCGGACATCTAGCTGTTGACAGTCAGGATAATATATGGATTATTCAAGCCAAAAATGCTAATAATCCTCCCAAAATTCTGAACTATTCCAAGACAGGAACTTTATTGTCCAAGCAAATTACCGATGTCGCAGATCCTACAGCCCTAGCCATTGACAATCAAGACAGACTATTGGTTGCAGACAATGGCCCCCGCCAACAAGTGCTGATTTACGATATCTCAGGAACCCCTAAGTTAATTGGTAATTTTGGCACTCAAGGCGGCATTTATTCTGGAAATCGCGGAGAAGTTGGAGAACTTAAACTCAAGGGTATAACAGGAGTGGGTACGGATGTGGCGGGAGATATCTACGTTAGCAATGATGGTTTTGGCGATTCAGGAAGTGATTTGAGAAAGTTCTCACCTGCGGGAAAAATGCAGTGGCAATTATTGGGTTTGCAATTCGTGGATAATGCCGATGCCGATCCTGGCACAGACGGAGTGGATGTGTTCACCAAACAAGAACATTTCGTCATGGACTATAGCAAAGAAAACGGTCAGGAATGGAGCTATAAAGGATATACCGTGGATAAGTTTCGCTACCCTGACGATCCGCGACTGCACAACCAAAACCATTCGGCGGCGTCCGTTTTTGTCCGTCGAATTAAAGATCGACGTTTCTTATATCTCACGGGGATGTTTGCCCACCAGATTAGCGTCTACCGCTTTGATGGAGAAATTGCCGTTCCCAGCGCCATTTTTGCGAGGGATCATTCTACCTGGCCAACCAATCAACCAGCTACGGGAAGCTGGTTGTGGCATGACAAAAACGGAGATGGCTCAATTCAAAGGAATGAATATGAAAGTTTAGGTGCAGAAGATGATGGGATTTGGGGTTGGGAAGTTGATAGTAATGGGGATGTTTGGCAAGCATCTGAGTCTGGGGCGATCGGGCATTATCCTGTTCAAGGATTAGATACCTATGGCACTCCCATCTACAATGCTGCCACTTCCAAAAAAACACGGATGCCTGCACCTTTTAAGAGCTTAGCAAGGATTAAGTATTTCCCAGAAACGGATACGATGTATCTGACAGGCTATACCAATGAGCGTCCACATATTGGCAAAGAATGGGGCAGCGTCGGTACGGAAATTGTACGCTATGATAACTGGAGCAAAAGTCGGAATATTCGCTGGCGTTTAGCTCTTCCCTATCAGCCTTCGGATAATCCCGATCCTGGTGCCAAGTCTTTTACAGTTATTAAGGCGATCGACATAGCAGGTGACAGAATTTTTGCCACTAGTCTTTTACAGGCAGAGGTGTATGTCTACGATACTGCAACGGGAACTTCGATCGCTCAGTTAAAACCAGGTATAGAAGTGGCAGGTGAGAGTGGCTGGGTAGATATTCCCTACGGATTAAGAGCCTATCAGAGAAGCAATGGTGAGTATGTGGTATTTGTAGAAGAAGATGCAAAAGCCAAAGTGATTATGTATCGACTCGGACAGCCAACGCTCCACTAACTTTAATTAATACCTTCAATAGACCTCTCTAATAATTATTGTGGAACAGGCATCTTGCCTGTTCAAGACAGTTTTTTGGGGAGATATCTAATAACAACAAACTCATATAACTACCTACTTTTAAACTCCTTTTAGTCTGACAACATATTGATGCTGGTGATATTTATTAGCTGCCAGTCCTAGACCCAGAAATCCCCAGAAAACCATGCCAGCAATACCAACGATCACATTGGAACCAGCTAGCATCGGCAGGAAGCCAACAACAATAGCACGAGCAGCACTGGCAAATGGATCGGACTTAGACTTAGAGGATTGGAACAGACTATAAAAAATTAGGAGTATCCCACCTATATAGGGAATGGCTCCCATCCAGCCCAAGGTGAGAAGTAGTTCGATAATTCCACTGTCAATCGGTTGAAGAGTTCCATTTCCCTTACCAATCACCTCACTCAGCGCAAGATTTAGTGTTCCGCCGTAGAGGTTTGCTCTATCCTTGGCACTCTGATCGTCTTTAACGTTAGATAAACTGCTTACACGAGACTGAATGACTTGGGAAAACGGCTCGACTGTAGATAATGGTAAAAGACATAGGATGATCATCAGGACAAAAGTAATTAAACGAATCTGAAAACCCCCTTTTAAAGAACCGATCAAGGTAATTAGGGCTATGATAAAACCTCCCCAAACAGTCCGTACCGATGTTAGCAGGATAGATAAAATGCCAACTGCTAAACCAGGAATACGCAAAGTCCCTTGGCCAATAAATAGCAAGATATTCCCCGCTAGCATTACTACTGCAAAATGTAAGGGTGAATTCATGGTACCCCACACTCGAAGTCCAAGGGGTTCTGGTTTTCCCATGCTGGTATATAGTTTGGTTTGTATCAACCAGAAACGATCCCACTCAGGTGCAACTAAGTATTGATAAACACCATAGGATGCTGTTATTAGCACACACCAGAGAAAAGTGCGCTGAATGTTTTGCCGATAGCTGGGGTAATCCCGCCAGTTCACAAATAGGTGGAAACCAAACAGAATAGGGCTTACCCAAGCCATAAGAGAGACGATCGCCGGAACAGGCAATCCATTAATCAGACCAACCAGAAAACCATAGAACACACCCATAGCAGAGATCACAAAGGGCAAGCTACCTTGTTCATGTGCTTTGGGAAGGTTACGGTAAAAGGTGATAATAGTGATCATTGCCACCAGTGGAGGGGCTAACAACATGGGACTGGGATCGGTAAAGCCACTGCGATTATCGGATACACGGCGAATAAAAGGTGTGAGGAAAAAGACCCACCACGTAAAACCTACATAGAGGATGGGATACCGCAAATATAGGAACAGGCCGACGGCAAAAGAACCCGCCGGAAAGATGATATTTAGAACTTTGCCAAGACCTGCTGCAAGGCATAGGGCTGTAACAAGTAATAGTCCTAGTATTGCCATCCAAGCTTGCTGTGGTTGCAGTGCTAAAGAAAAGCTTTGTTTTCGAGAGTGACTCGGAATTCCCTGCATTTGAGTCATTACTCACTAAGTTTGAGGTTTGAGGTTTGAGGACTAGATATAACATCTTTATTTGGACTGTTGCCATGTCTCCCAAGCCTGCCAACGTCCACGTAGAGATGCTAGTAATTTCTGTCCAGCTAAGGTTCCTTCTTTAGGTAGGAATCGTAACCATTGTAAAAAACCTGGGGCATCTCGGGTTCCCACGAATGCTGCCCAGAATACAAATGCAGTACGTCGTGTTGATGGTAGGTTTTCTAACAAAACTAAAGTTTCATTGTGTACGGCATTGAGTAAGGCAATGTCATTGAATCTATTGCGTTGATCTTCGTCAAAACGTTGTGATGGAAAGTGATCGACTGCTACTTTTGGATCGTAGATTAGCTTCCAGCCTGCCCGTTTCAAGGCTAGACTAAATGCTAGTTCAAAGTGTACTTGAGCTCCTGTACCTCGCATCCGGGGATCGAAGTGCATTTGACCGATCGCATTCCGCCGAAAACTCATGTTTACACCCTTAAGCACATCTACCTCACGGGCTTCTCCAACCCCTAAGTGATGTTCGCCGATGACTCGTCCAAACCATTGCACCTGTCCCACTACCTCGCGTTCCCCCTCTTCTAACTCAGTACCGTGATACACCCAATCCCGCCCCCCTACACCACCGATATTGCTATCTGACAAAAAGTGAGCCTCGATGCGTTCCAGCCAATCGGTGTGAGGTGCGGCATCATCATCGGTAAAAGCGATGATCTCCCCACAAGCGGCATCCATCCCTGCATTCATGGCGGCTACCACACCAGATACGCTAACTGTGGCAGTTCGCAGTGGCAAGAATTCTGAGTTCAATGTTTGGACAAATGTCCAAGTCTCAGTATCCGTATCCCGAACTACTACTAAGACTTCATCGGCAGGACGTTTTTGCTTTTTGAGTGCCTCTAAGCAGCGTGCTAAGTCTTTCGGGCGACAGTAACTGGGAATGACAACTGAGATAGTCAGCACGGCTTTAGTTCCTCAAATAAATTCACATAATTACGTGCCATATTAGCCCAACTATGCTGTTCGGCTATAGTTCTGGCTACTTGACCCATTTGCTGTCTTTGTTGCCGATCGCATTTAACTAATTGATTCAACGCTTCAGCTAAAGCCTGTGTATCCTCTGAGTCTGGCAAAACGAAGCCACAGTCTGGTGTCACCAACTCGGCCGCCCCCGTCGTAGCAGCGGTAACAACGGGTATTCCTGTCGCCATCGCTTCCAGTACCACTAAACCAAAAGGCTCATAACGGGACGGAAAAACTAAAAAATCTGCTGCTTTCATCAAGTCTGGGACATCTTGGCGAAATCCCAGAAAATGTACCCGATTTTCTAAGTTTAGCGATCGCGCTAACTCAGGATAGGGACTACCTGCGGTTCCACCCACAACTCCGAGGTGCAATTGGGGAACTTCCACTAAGGAATGCAAGACTGTATCCAAGTTTTTCCGAGGTGTACGGATATCCCCAGCAAATAGCGCCAGAGGCACTTCTTCTGGTAAACCCCATTTTTGCCGATCGACAATACCGGGAGCAAACTCTTGTAAATCAATGCCATTTAAGATCACCCGAATGCGATCTCGTGGAACACCTATCGCCATTAATTCTTGGGCGACTTTCTCAGAAACGGCTACTACGACTTTCGCGCGATCGAAGGCTTTGCGCTCCCAATCAGCATTTAAGGCCGTGTAAAACCGCTGATAAGTGCCACGCAAGCTCAGATTTTGTGCTGAGAGATTGAAGGGCGATCGTAACCAGGAACTATGGACAAAATGCACTGCATTCACATCTCCCCTAGCCGAAGTAATGGCACCATTCAGTTTGATCAAGTCAAAGTCTTTCTGGTGCTTATTTAACCACCAAGCACTTTGGGTGGAGAAAGCTATTTCACGGACAAGTTGCAATGGATACCCTTTAACTGGAATAGAAATCCAACTAACCTGACTGTGTTGTTGCAATTCTAACTCTACGCTACTTGCCAGTAAGGTAACTTGATGACCCCGCCGAATAGCTTCCCAAGCAACTTCATAGTTTACTCGACCTTGACCATCCCCAGTCACAACTTTATGAGTAACAATGCAAAGCTTCATCTAGTACCTCTTTTTTGAGACAAAGCTGCTTCATATAAAGTCAGATTATCACGGGC
>ENA-OBIT01000958-OBIT01000958.1-metagenomes-genome-assembly--contig:-NODE-958-length-11612-cov-5.06931_pt1 | contig 11612 bp, 8 predicted proteins | sample MGYA00153386_OBIT01 | MGnify analysis MGYA00153386 | reverse complement strand
CCTACCGCGAAAGCCTGGCGCTGCGCCGCCAACTGCGCCAGGCGCTGGGCGACGGCCCGCAGGTGCTGCGCGACCTGTCGGTGTCGCTGAACAAGGTGGGCAACGCTGAAACGGCGGCCGGGCGGGGAGAAGCGGCCTTGGAGGCCTACCGCGAGAGCCTGGCGTTGGGCCGCCAACTGCGCCAGGCGCTGGGCGACGGCCCGCAGGTGCTGCGCGACTTGTCGGTGTCGCTGAACAAGGTGGGCAACGCTGAAACGGCGGCCGGGCGGGGAGAAGCGGCCTTGGAGGCCTACCGCGAGAGCCTGGCGTTGGACCGCCAACTGCGCCAGGCGCTGGGCGACGGCCTGCAGGTGCTGCGCGATCTGTCGGTGTCGCTGAACAAGGTGGGCGACGCCGAAAGCGCGGCCGGGCGGGGCGAAGCGGCCTTGGAGGCCTACCGCGAAAGCCTGGCGCTGCGCCGCCAACTGCGCCAGGCGCTGGGCGACGGGCCGCAGGTGCTTCGCGACCTGTCGGTGTCGCTGAACAAGGTCGGCGACGCCGAAAGCGCGGCTGGGCGGGGCGAAGCGGCCTTGGAGGCCTACCGCGAAAGCCTGGCGCTGAGCCGCCAACTGCGCCAGGCGCTGGGCGACGGCCCGCAGGTGCTGCGCGATCTGTCGGTGTCGCTGGAGAGGGTTGGCGACGCCGAAAGCTCGGCCGGGCGGGGCGAAGCGGCCTTGGAGGCCTACCGCGAAAGCCTGGCGCTGCGCCGCCAATTGCGCCAGGCACTGGGCGAGGGCCTGCAGGTGCTGCGCGACCTGTCGGTGTCGCTGAACAAGGTGGGTGACGCCGAGAGCACGGCCGGGCGGGGCGAAGCGGCCCTGGAGGCCTACCGCGAAAGCCTGGCGCTGAGCCGCCAACTGCGCCAGGTGTTGGGCGACGGGCCGCAGGTGCTGCGCGACCTGTCGGTGTCGCTGTTAAATTGGGGCGAGGCCGAAAGCGCGGCGGGGCGTGGCGAAGCGGCCTTGGAGGCCTACCGCGAAAGCCTGGCGCTAAGCCGCGAGCTGCGCCAAGCGCTGGGCGAGGGCCCGCAGGTGTTACGCGACCTGTCGGTGTCGCTGATCAAGGTCGGCGACGCCGAAAGCGCGGCCGGGCGGGGCGAAGCGGCCTTGGAGGCCTACCGGGAAAGCCTGGCGCTAAGCCGCGAGCTGCGCCAGGCGCTGGGCGACAGCCCGCAAGTCCTGGACGACTTGGCGGTCAGCCTTGAGCGGCTTGCGAGCGCGCCAACCGTTGCTGCGCCTGACAAACGTGCTGCCATCGCTGAGGCGTTGCAGCTTCGCAAGCGTCTGGTGCTCGCACAACCCGGCTCGGCCTACCAGGCCAGTCGCCTGGACACGTCCAAGCGGATCGAGCAGGGCCTGGACCACATTCAAACGCAGATACCGAAACCTGAAACATGAGATACCTCAGCACCCGCGGCGACGCCACGCCGCGGCGCTTCTGCGACATCCTGCTGGAAGGTCTGGCCCCCGATGGCGGGCTGTACCTGCCGGCGCACTACCCGAAGATCGACGCCGCGACGCTGGCACGCTGGCGCGGCCTGTCCTATGCCGAGTTGGCCTTCGAGGTCCTGTCGCTCTACATCGACGACATTCCCGCGGCCGATCTGCAGCGAATGTGCGCTGCCACCTACACCGAGCAGATTTTTGGCACCGCCGCCATCACGCCGTTGAAGCCGCTAGGGGAGGGCGTCTACTTGCAGGCGCTGTCCAACGGCCCCACGCTGGCTTTCAAGGACCTGGCCATGCAGTTGCTGGGGCAGCTGTTCGAATACGAACTGGCACGTCGCGGCGAAGAGTTGAACATCCTGGGCGCCACCAGCGGCGATACCGGCAGCGCGGCCGAATACGCGATGCGCGGCAAGCGCGGCCTGCGCGTCTTCATGCTCAGCCCGCACGGCCGCATGAGCCCCTTTCAGCAGGCGCAGATGTTCAGCCTGCAGGACGCCAACATCCACAACATAGCAATCGCAGGCGTGTTCGACGATTGCCAGGACATCGTCAAGGCCGTCAGCAACGACCTGGACTTCAAGCGCCGGCACCGCATCGGCACCGTCAACAGCATCAACTGGGCGCGGCTGCTCGCACAAGTCGTCTACTACTTTGCCGGGTACTTCCATGCCACGAAGTCGAACAGCGAGACGGTCAGCTTCGCCGTGCCTTCGGGCAACTTCGGCAACATCTGCGCCGGCCACGTTGCACGCATGATGGGCCTGCCCATCCACCAGTTGGTGGCGGCCACCAACGAGAACGACGTGCTCGACGAGTTTTTCCGCACCGGCACCTACCGCGTTCGCAGCAGCGTCGACACGCACGAAACCTCCAGCCCGTCGATGGACATCGGCAAGGCCAGCAACTTCGAGCGCTTCGTGTTCGACCTGCTCGGCCGCGACGCGGCGCGCACACGCGAGCTGTTCGGCCCGGCCTTGGCACGCGACGGCGGCTTCACGCTCACGCCTGACGAATTTGCGTCTGCGTCGGGCTTCGGTTTCGTCTCGGGCCGCAGCACCCATGCCGACCGCCTGGCCACCATCCGCAGCACCTGGGCCGAGCAGGGCGTGATGATCGACACCCACACCGCCGACGGTCTGAAGGTTGCGCGCGAACACCTGACACCCGGCGTGCCGATGCTCGTGCTCGAAACGGCCCTGCCGGCCAAGTTCGCCGCGACGATCGTCGAGGCCATCGGAGTGCAACCGCCGGTACCGGCCGGGATGGAAGATCTGGAACAGCGGCCGCGCCGCTGCACCGTGATGGCCGCCGACACGGCTGCCGTCATGCAGTACGTGCACACCCATTGCACGGCATGATCCTGCGATGAATACACCCCGGCCCTTTTTAAGCCTGGACGAGGCCTTGACCCGCCTGACGGCAGTGGCTGCGGCTCACGCGCTGGCCGACGTCGAAGAACTGCCCGCACTGGCGGCGCTGGGGCGCGTGCTGGCCGCCGATGTGTTGTCGACACTGGACGTGCCGCCGCAGGACAACACCTCGATGGACGGCTACGCCATGCGCGCGGCTGACGTGCCCGCGCCGGGCACCGTGCTGCCGGTGTCGCAGCGCCTGCCGGCGGGCGTGGTGGGCCACGCCTTGCAGCCGGGCACGGCCGCGCGCGTCTTCACGGGCGCGCAGGTGCCGGCCGGCGCCGATGCCGTAGTGATGCAGGAACACTGCGAGGCGGTCGCCGCCGGAGCCGGCGCCGGCCTGGGCGAGGTGTGCATCAACGTGCGGCCCGAAGCCGGCCAGTGGATACGCCGCCGCGGCGAAGACGTGATGCGCGGCAGTGCCGTCCTGCAGCGCGGCCAGCGCCTGACGCCCCAGGCCCTCGGCCTGGCCGCCAGCGTGGGTGCGGGCTCGCTGACCGTGCTGCGCCGGCCCCGCGTGGCCCTGTTCTCCACGGGTGACGAGTTGCAGATGCCCGGCGAGGTGCTGCGCCCGGGCGCCATCTACAACAGCAACCGCTACACGCTGCACGGGCTGCTGCAGGCCGCGGGCTGCGAGGTGCACGATTTGGGCATCGTCGGCGACACGCTGGACGCCACCCGCGACGCGCTGTGCCGCGCCGCGGCGGTGGCCGACCTCATCGTCACCTGCGGCGGCGTGTCGGTGGGCGAGGAAGACCATCTCAAGCCCGCTGCACAGGCCGAGGGCAGCCTGGAGAATTGGCAGCTGGCCATCAAGCCGGGCAAACCGCTGGCGCTGGGGCAGGTCCGCCGCGGCGACGGCACGCACGCGCTGCTGATCGGGCTGCCGGGCAACCCCGTGTCGGCCTTCGTCACCTACCTGCTGGTCGTCAGCACCGTGCTGCGCGTGATGCAGGGCCTGCCCGGGGCGTTGCCGGCAGGCGTGCCCCTGCGCGCCGATTTCGACTGGCCGCGCCCCGACAAGCGGCGCGAGTTCCTGCGCGTGCGCTGCAATGCCGACGGCGGGCTGGACCTGTACGCCAACCAGAGTTCGGGCGTGCTGACCTCGGCCGTGTGGGCCGACGGCCTGGTCGACAACCCGCCCGGCCATGCCATCGCGCGTGGCGACACCGTGCGATTCCTGTCGTTGACCGAATTGGTGGCCCGGTGATGCTCGTGCAAGTGCGCTTCTTCGCGTCGCTGCGCGAGGCGCTGGGTCCGCACGAGCAGGTGCAGGTGCCGCCGGGCACGACGCTGGGCGAGCTGCGCGACCAGCTCATCGCATCCAGCCCGCGCCACGCCGAGGCCCTGGCGCGCACGCGCATGCTGCGCGGCGCCGTTAACCAGGTGATGTGCGCCGAAGCCTGCGTGGTGCCCGAAGGCGCCGAGGTGGCGTTCTTCCCGCCGGTCACCGGCGGCTAGGGGCGGCCATGCAGCGGGTGTCGATCCAGGTCGAGGACTTCGATCTCGGCGCCGAGGTGGCGGCGCTGCGCGCCGGCGATGCCGGCGTGGGTGCGGTGGCAAGTTTCATCGGCACGGTGCGCGAAAGCAGTGGAGGGCAGTCCGTGAGCGAGATGACGATGCAGCTGGAGCTGGAGCATTACCCCGGCATGACCGAACGGTCTATCGAAGCCATGATCGACGAGGCCATGCGCCGCTTCGACATCCGCGCGGCGCGGGTGGTGCACCGGGTGGGCGTTCTCGCAGCCGGGGCGCAGATCATGATGGTGGCAGTGGCCTCTGCGCACCGCGGCCAGGCTTTCCAGGCCTGCGAGTTCCTGATGGACTACCTGAAGACCCAGGCGCCTTTCTGGAAGAAGGAAACCACGCCCGAAGGCTCGCGCTGGGTCGACGCCCGGGAGGCTGACGACGCGGCGCTGGCGCGCTGGGGCATCGCGGCCAGCAACGTCCAAAACGCCCAGAACGCCGACGGAGGCGCGGCATGACCGCGCCGAGTTTCCCGCCGCTCGTGCCGCTGCCGCCCGAGGACCCGTCAGCCCTGGGCCTGGAGGTCGGCGCGGTCGAGTCGACCGAGCCGGTCACGCCGCAGCGCTTGCGCGAAGCCCTCGGCCGCTTTGCCACGGGCGTGACCATCATCACCTGCCTGGACGAACAGGGCGAGCGTGTCGGTCTGACGGCCAATTCGTTCAATGCGCTGTCGCTGGACCCGCCCTTGGTGCTGTGGTCGCTGCGACTGCAGAGCGTGCAGCTGGCCGCGTTCCAGCGGGCCGCAGGTTTTGTCGTCAATGTGCTGGCGCGCCAGCAGTTGGAGCTGTCGCGGCGCTTCGCGTCCAAGCTCGAGGACAGGTTCGACAGCGGCAGCTGGTCGGCCGGCACCACCGGCGCACCGGTCCTGGCGGGCTGCGTGGCCGTCTTCCAGTGTGAAATGCTGAGCCAGCAGGTCGCCGGGGACCACGTGCTCTTCATCGGCAGGGTATTGGCGCTGTCGCAGCAGGCGCTGGCGCCCCTGGTGTACCAGGCCGGGCACTACCACGGTTTGGGCGAAACGCTTTAGCTCAATTCAGCAGCCTGCCCGCGACTGGCGGTTCGCCCGGGCCTTCGGACGCCGCGCCCACGGCCGTACCGGCGGCCGAAGCGACGAGACCCCACTGTGCTGCCGCCAGGGCACTGTCGACCAGCCGCAGCAGGGCTGATGACAACTCGTTGCTCAGCGCGACCTCGATGCGCCGGCCCCGCGGCTCGCGAAAGGCCAGCGTGATCTGCCCGCCCTGGCCCGGGCGCAGGTCGACCGTGTCAGGCAGCAACGGCTCCGGCCCCAGCGGGTAGCTGGCGTCGGTCGTGACGAAGGGCGTGGCGAAGTCGGCGCTGGCCAACGGGCGGTCCAGCGCCGCCTGCTCCAGCATCTGGCGGGCCTCGGGCACGGGCAACGCCCGCGGCGTGGTCTGCGCCACGCTGGTGGCAGTGACCGCGCTGCGGAAGGGCGTGTACAGGCGCGACAGCATGCGTCGCGTCAGCCACACCGAATACATTTCGGCCGCGCCGGTGCGCATGTGCAGCAGCAGGCGGTCGGCGGTGGTGTCGTACAGGACCTGGAGTTGGTGGATCGCCATGGCCGGATTCTGACGCGGGGGAGTCCTTGGCGCTGCCTGGGCGCTCGTGGTGCCGAGGGTGAGCGACGCTGTCCTTGAATCCGCCATGAACAGCCCCAAGTCAACGGTAAGTTTACGGAGACCTTGCTATGCGCCAAGACAAGCTCACCACCGCCTTCCAGCAGGCCCTGGCCGAAGCGCTAAGCGCCGCCGTGGCCCGCGACAACCCCTACATTGAGCCTTCGCACCTTTTGGCGGCGATGCTGCTGCAGCCCGACGGCCCCAAGGCCTTGCTCGACCGCGCTGGTGCCAACACGGCGGCGTTGTCGCTGGCCATGGAAACGGCGGTGCGCAACCTGCCCCAAGTGCAAGGCGGTGGCCAGCCCGTGCAGCCCGGGCGCGACCTGATGCAGTTGCTGCAGGCGGCCGACAAGGAAGCCGGCAAGCGCGGCGACCAGTTCATTGCCAGTGAGATGTTTCTGCTGGCCTTGGCGGACGCCAAGACCGATCTGGGCGGCGTCGTGCGCGGGCACGGCCTGAGCCGAAAGGCACTGGAGGCCGCTGTTGAAGCCGTACGCGGCGGCAGCAAGGTCGATTCGGCCGAGTCCGAAGGTCAGCGCGAGGCGTTGAAGAAGTACACCCTGGACCTCACCGAGCGTGCGCGCCAGGGCAAGCTGGACCCGGTGATCGGCCGCGACGATGAAATTCGCCGCGCCATCCAGGTGCTGCAGCGGCGCAGCAAGAACAACCCGGTGCTGATCGGCGAGCCCGGCGTGGGCAAGACCGCCATCGTCGAAGGCTTGGCGCAGCGCATCGTGAACGGCGAGGTGCCCGAGAGCCTGAAGGACAAGCGTGTGCTGGTGCTGGACATGGCGGGCCTGTTGGCCGGTGCCAAGTACCGCGGTGAATTCGAAGAGCGGCTGAAGAGCGTGCTCAAGGAAGTGGCGGCCGACGAAGGCCGGATCATCCTGTTCATCGACGAGCTCCACACCATGGTCGGCGCGGGCAAGGCCGAAGGCGCCATCGACGCCGGCAACATGCTCAAGCCCGCGTTGGCGCGTGGCGAGTTGCACTGCATCGGCGCCACCACGCTGGCCGAGTACCGCAAGTACGTCGAGAAGGACGCCGCGCTGGAACGCCGCTTCCAGAGGGTGTTGGTGGACGAGCCCAGCGTGGAGGCTACCGTTGCCATCCTGCGTGGCTTGCAAGTCAAGTACGAGGCCCATCACCGCGTGGAGATCACCGACCCGGCGATCGTGGCTGCGGCTGAGCTGAGCCACCGCTACATCACCGACCGCTTCCTGCCCGACAAGGCCATCGACCTGATCGACGAGGCGGCGGCCAAGGTGAAGATCGAAATGGACAGCAAACCCGAGGCCATGGATCGGCTGGAGCGGCGCCTGGTGCAGCTAAAGATCGAACGCGAGGCTGTGCGCAAAGAGAAGGATGAAGCGTCGGTGAAGCGCTTCGACCTGATCGAAGAGGAGATGCTGAAGCTGCAGCGCGAACTCAATGACCTTGGGGAAATCTGGAAGAGCGAAAAGGCCATGGCGCAGGGCAGTGAAGACCTGCTGGCCGAACGCGACAAGGTGCGTTCGCAAATCGATGAGCTGACGCGCAAGGGCAGCTTCGACCAGGTGGCCGAGCTGCAATACGGCCGTTTGCCAGAGATCGAAAAGCGTCTCAAAGCCGCGCAAGACACCGAAACAGGCAAAGCCAAGGCCGGCCGGCCGCAGCTTCTTCGCACGATGGTCGGCGCCGAGGAGATAGCCGAGGTCGTGTCGCGCGCCACCGGCATCCCGGTGAGCAAGCTGATGCAGGGCGAGCGCGACAAGCTGCTGCAGATGGAAGACAAGCTGCACCAGCGCGTGGTGGGGCAGGACGAGGCCATCGTCGCGGTGGCCGATGCCATCCGCCGGTCGCGCGCCGGGCTGTCAGACCCGAACCGGCCGCTCGGCTCGTTCCTGTTCCTAGGCCCTACCGGCGTGGGCAAGACCGAGCTGTGCAAGGCACTGGCGGGCTTTTTGTTCGACAGCGACGACCACATGATCCGCGTCGACATGAGCGAATACATGGAGAAGCATTCGGTGAGCCGCCTGATCGGCGCGCCGCCGGGCTACGTGGGCTACGACGAGGGCGGGGCGCTGACGGAAGCCGTGCGCCGCAAGCCGTACAGCGTGCTGCTGCTCGACGAGGTGGAGAAAGCCCACCCGGACGTCTTCAACGTGCTGCTTCAAGTGCTGGACGACGGGCGCCTGACTGACGGGCAGGGCCGCACCGTCGACTTCAAGAACACCGTGATCGTGATGACCAGCAACCTCGGCTCCCACCTCATCATGCAGATGGCGGGGCAGAGCAGTGCAAACATCCACGACGCCGTGTGGGGCGAGGTCAAGCAGCACTTCCGGCCCGAGTTCCTGAACCGCATCGACGAGACCGTGGTCTTCCACGCGCTGGACCGCAAGAACATCGAGAGCATCGCGAAGATCCAGCTGCAGCTGCTTGAAGCGCGACTCGAGAAACTGGAGATGAAGCTCGACGTCTCGCCCGCAGCGCTGGCCGAATTGGCCAAGGTGGGCTTCGACCCGGCTTTTGGCGCGCGGCCGCTCAAGCGTGCCATCCAGCAGCGCATCGAGAACCCGGTGAGCAAGCTCATCCTGCAGGGCAAGTTCGGGCCCAAGGACGTGATCCCGGTCGATGTGGAGGACGGCGAATTTTCGTTCTCGCGGGTGGTTCACTGAGCCCGGACCGTCTGGGCCCGCGATGAGCCCGTCACACCGGCGGCGCGATCCGGTCCAGGTCCGCCCGCGCCTGCGATGGCGTGGTCCGGTCGGCCAGCAGCACCAGGTGCAACGCCACGCCTGCGTGCCCGCGGATGTGGCGCAGCAGCAGGTGGTGCGCGCCGGTGGTGATGACGGCCTCGGGCAGCGCCGGGTCCAGGCCGGAGTCCAGGCCGGAGTCCAGGCCGGAGTCCAAGCCGGAGTCCAGGCCCAGGGCCCGCGCCGCAATTTCCATCTGCGCCAGCAGGGTCGCGCCTTGTTGCGCCAGCCGGGCGAAGTGGGTCGCAGAGCCGCTGTGGGCCAGCGTCTGCAGGCTGTGAACGTCGAAGACACAGCAGGCCACCAAGCCGTCGAGGCTGCTGCAACGGTCGGCGTACAGCTGCCACGCTGCCGCCGACGTGGCCGCGGTGCCCGCCGGCGCGGGTGGGTGGCCGGCCGCAGTGGGTGACAGGCGTGCAATGGCCGGGCCCAGGTCCATACGCTCCGTGGCCGCTTCGGTCATCGGCACGGCGGGCCGCGGCACGGCACGCTCCAGCGCGGTCTGCATGACCCGTGCGCCGGGACCCTGCCCGTGGAGGCGGTTCCAGGCCCCGCCCACGTAGGCCCAGGCCTGTCTGGGCTTGGACGCGCTCGGCGTCACGTGGATCTCGACACCGCTCGTGCCGGCCAAGCCTGCTGCCTGGGCGGCCAGCGCGGTGCTGGAGCCCACGGGCACCATCAGCAGTTCACGGTTCGGCCAGGGGCCGCGGGCCAGCGCGTCGTGCAAGGGCTTCAACGCAGATGTCATGGCGTGGGGCGGCAGCTCGCCCGCGAACAGCACACCCAGGCGGCTGCAGGCCAGCAGCAGCAGCGCCACCTGGTGCCGGGTGGCGCTGTCGGCTTCGATGTCGGTGGAATACACGCGCACCCGGCTGTCGTCCGCCAACGCTACCTCGACGAACTGCAGCACCGCCAATGCAATGCCCTGGCCCTGGCGGCGCACGGTGAGCCGTTGCACCGGCGCGGCCGAGGCACTGGCCAGGCTGCTCAGCAGGCGCAGGCTGGCGCGGGTGCCGACGTCGTGCAGGGCAATGAACTCGCTGTTGTGGTGCTGAAACTCGCCTTGCAGTGCCGAGGCCACGTCGCTGCTGATGAACAGTTCGACCTGATCGCCGGCGATGCGCCTGCCCACGTCATGCAGCTCCTGCCCGAGGTAGGTGTCGCGGTCGGTGACCAATTGCGTCGGCGGGGCATCCAGCGTGGCGCGGCGGGGCGCGTCGTCGTCGCGGCTCATTCGGTTCTCCTGCACTCGGCTCTGCACTGGTCGGGACGCACTGATCGGGGCGCGCTGACATTTCATCACAGGATGTAGCGGCCACCCCTCTGGCCCCCTGGCGGCCGCCCCGTCCGTAGAATGAATTTGCCACATGCCGCCCGGGCAAGCCGGGTTTTCGTCAACGATCTTTCGATTTATGCCTGAACACATCAACACGTCCGCTGGTGCCCCGGTGGTGGTCATCGGCGCCGGTCTGGCGGGGCTGACGGTGGCCCTGCAGCTGGCCGAGACAAGGCCCGTCGTGGTGCTGGCCAAGCGCGGTCTGACCGAGGGCGCCACGGCCTGGGCCCAGGGCGGCATCGTCGGCGTGCTGGGTGCCGACGACAGTATCGAATCGCACGTGCGCGACACGCAGGACGCAGGCGCCGGGCTGGTCGACGAACACACGGCGCGCTTCATCGCCACCCACAGCGCCTCGGCGGTGGAGTGGCTGGTGCAGTGCGGCGTTCCGTTCTCGGGCGACCCCGAGGGCCCGCTCGGCCTGCACCTGACGCGCGAGGGCGGCCACGCCGTGCGGCGCATCGCGCACGCGGCCGACGCCACCGGCAAGGCCATCCTGGACACCTTGCTGGCCCAAGCGCTGCGCCATCCCAACATCAGCCTGCGAGAACGCTGGGTGGCGGTGGACGTGATCACGTCGCGCCACCTTGGCCGGTCGGAAACGCCGCGCTGCTACGGCGTGTACGCGCTAGACATCGACAGCCGCCGCGTGCAGACCCTGCCCGCTGCGGCCGTGGTGCTGGCCACCGGCGGCGTGGGCAAGGTCTACCGCTACACCAGCAACCCCGACACGGCCACCGGCGACGGCATCGCGATGGCCTGGCGCGCCGGCTGTCGCGTGGGCAACATGGAATTCATCCAGTTCCACCCGACCTGCCTGTACCACCCGCAGGAGCGCAGTTTCCTCATCACCGAGGCCCTGCGTGGCGAGGGCGCCCACTTGACCTTGCCCAGCGCCGGGCCGGGTGACCCCGGCGGGCAGCGCTTAATGGCCGCGCACGACGAACGCGGCGAGCTGGCACCGCGCGACATCGTGGCCCGCGCCATCGACTTCGAGATGAAGAAGCACGGCGTCGACCACGTCTGGCTCGACGCCCGGCCCATCGTCGCAAACAAGGGCGAGGACTTTCTCAAGTCGCACTTCCCGACCGTGCACGCACGCTGCCTGCAGCTGGGCATCGACATCGCGCGCCAGCCCATCCCCGTGGTGCCTGCAGCGCATTACACCTGCGGCGGTGTCGTCACCGATCTGGACGGCCGCACCGACCTGCCCGGGCTGTACGCGGTGGGCGAGACCACCTACACCGGCCTGCATGGTGCCAACCGGCTGGCCAGCAATTCGCTGCTGGAGTGCGTGGTGCTGGGGCGCACCTGCGCCGACTGCATCCAGCGCACGGCAGACGAAACGCGGCCCGAGCTGCCGGCCTGGGACGAGAGCAAGGTGGAGGACGCCGACGAACAGGTCGTCATCGCTCACAACTGGGACGAGTTGCGGCTGGTGATGTGGAACTACGTCGGCATCGTGCGCA
>ENA-OBIT01000956-OBIT01000956.1-metagenomes-genome-assembly--contig:-NODE-956-length-11622-cov-12.4818_pt1 | contig 11622 bp, 13 predicted proteins | sample MGYA00153386_OBIT01 | MGnify analysis MGYA00153386 | reverse complement strand
GGATGGGCCGGAGAGCCCGTCCCATGAATTGATGAAAAGGATTTTTGCAAGAGGTTTATTAATGAGGCTCGGAAAATGTCAAGATAAACGCCAAATTCGACTCAGCTTTCAAAGCGTGGAGGGCGCGGGCAGGCATGAAAACAAATACCCCCGGTTCCAAGACAATATCCTTGCCTTCCAATGTCAAAATTCCCTTTCCTTCGATTACATTAACTGTGGCATTGCGCGCCGAAGAGTGTTCGGAAACCTCGCTACCAGCGGCCAGACAAAGTAAATTGTACTGACAATTATTGTCTTTGATTAAAACTTTGCTCGACACTCCGGTGGCGGGATATTCAATTGCTTCTCGGAGTTGGATAGCTGAAGATTGCAGCGGTAAAAGAGTAGCCGTCATAAATTTTGACTCCGTTAAGATTGTTTTTTGGCACAGATGACGATGTAACCTAAATCCTGTTGGTAATGCTGGAAAACTCGACGCATTGCTAACACCCGATCGCGAATTTGCGCTTTACTTAGAACATTCCACAAAATCCGCGCAGTACCCGCAAAACCCTCGTCTTCAAGCATTCGCGGCAAGTTGAGGAGTCCCATCGCCCCAGTTTGACACTTTTCTACTTGCAAACCCGCGTTTTGGCAAACAGCAATCCAGCCAGACTCAGACAAAGGTGTTGAATTAGCCCGAGTCACTTCCGATAAAGCTTTGTGAATTTCAGCTTCTCGGTTTTTAGCTAAAAGTTCGTGAGAAAGAAACTTGCCGCCCGGTTTTAGCCGATCGCCAATTCCCGATACAATTTTAGCTTTCCCCGATGGCGACTGCATCGTCAGGATGGCTTCAGCCAACACCCAATCAAACTGTTGGGAAACCCGATCCAAGTGAAAAATATCTCCTTCCACAATTTCCACTCGATCGCTCAAACCCGCTGCTGCAACATTAGCACGAGCGCGCGCTACACTGTCGGGACTTTTCTCAACTCCCACTACTTTTACGCCAAAACGTTCAGCAAGGGCGATCGAACTATATCCAAAACTAGCAGCCAACTCCAAAACAGTTTCGCCCGCTTGAAAATCCGCCCATTCAAACAACATTTCCGTCGCAACTTTCCCCCCCGGCCTCAGCATTTTCTTACCAGCCGCCGCCAGCACTTCATGGCCCGGTGCAGTCTTAAAATTGAGAGCAGTATTGGTCATAAAATTGACCTCCTATTTAACCTTACTCTTAGTTTGCCAAAGCTTCCCAAATCTTTCTATGAGCTAGCTCATATTCAACTTATCGTAAGGTGTGTCAGCCTGCTTAATTTTTCAAGTAGGGACACAGCATGAGTGCATCTCATCTTTGCAAATACACTCGTAGGGGCGAAGCATTCCGGCAGTAAGTCTCTGCTTATAACCAATAAATTATCTGCCGGAATGCTTCGCCCTTCCCAAATTGGAATGCACCCCACGGCATTGCCGTATCCACCCAAGGGAATAAAGACACGGCATTGCCGTATCCCTACTGGGGATTCTTTGTATTCGGAGCTATAACTTGCTACAATCTAGTCGCACGTCACTAAAAGAGACTATGACCGAACTATTAGATGAGACGCTTTCTATTGAAATCGCCGCTCGCATCAAAAGCAACCGCAAAAACTACTTTGACAACGCTTATAAAGCTGTATTAGCCACAGAGGGCGCAATCTACGTCCAAGGATTTTTGGCAGCACCGGGAGCGCCTTACAAACCAATCGAGTATAGCTGGATTGAACTCGAAGAGCGAATTATTGACCCAACCTTTCCCCACCTCGGTTTCACCGCTCAAGACATTCATTACTATCCCGCACAACGCTTCACCGTCAAGAAACTCAAAGCAATTATAGACGAATCAAAAGAAGATTATCCAGAAGACGACCCGCTGCCGGTTTATGGCAATCAACCTTATGAATATTACGGCGATGTGATGTTAGGCGGTAGCGATTATCAAAATGCTTTCGATCTGGCGGTTATTAAATGTAGGGAATTGAACCAACCCAAAAAACCCGAATTGAACTAAATTCAGGACTTACTAAAAAATGGTTTAACGCGCTACTTACAGCGGTAAGGTGCGCACTGCGCACCCTACGTATAGAGATTACTGTCGCAACTGTTTTGTCGATTAATATACTTCATCATGACTTCCAAAATCTACAAACACGGCTTTTCCGTCTTCTGTAAAGTAGAAAAGTACCCTTTCGTCGTAATCTACGCTAAAGCTCCAAAACTCCTTGAGCCTACCGGACAATTTATGAGTTTTTAAGCTTGGTTCAAACGGCTCTCTGATGAACTACTCCAGCTTTTGCCAAAACCTAGCCTCCAAATCAGCATCGCCTTTGATCCGCCTTTTGAAAGCACGCTTGAATGAAGAACTGAAACTGACTTCCACGATTATTCCTCTATCATTATTCTGAGTTCATTGATGTTAGCGAAAAATTCAAGTTCACCTTTTTGTTGTTCAACCTGCGCTGACTTAAAATTTTGATACATCTCTTCGCGACGTTCTTCCCGGAGATATTGCTTCAACAACAGTTGAAGCTCTTGTTTTTCGTCTGTAGAAAGATTCTTGATCGTCTCGACCACATCACTGAAAGTCATAACTTACAAAACCCTATTGTGCTGATTAGATTATAGCAAAAAATATTTTTTAGGTTGACTATACCTTTCTCTTTTCCAGGCTCTGACTCGTCTGAAAAAAAGCAAAAAATCTCAATATTCACCATTTTCAAAACCCCAACATTCAGGAAACCGAGAATAATGAAAAGCAGCCAATAACGGATCGGATTTCTGATTCCAAATCAAATCAGCCAATAATTTAGCCGTCACCGGAGCCAACAAAATGCCATTGCGATAATGCCCCGTAGCCAATGTTAAATTTTCCCAAGCACTAGCACCCAAAATCGGCAACTCATCGGTGGTAGCAGGCCGAAATCCCCACCAAAACTCTAGAATCGGATAATTTTGTAATTCTGGATATAACTGCATAGCTCTTGCTAGCAAACTTTGGATTCCCGCAGGCGTATTTCCCGGCGTAAAATCGACATTTTCGCTAGTTGCGCCAATAATAATTCTGCCATCCTGACGCGGTACAATATAAATGCCAGTCCCGAATAAAACTGTTTGCAGCGGCTGCATGACTCCAGCATTTTCTGGTACGCATACTGACAGCATTTGTCCCTTTCTCGGAAAAACAGGAATATTTAATAACCGATCGCACCAAGCACCCGCCGCCAAAACATAACGGTCGGCTTGCAATTTTCCTGCCGTTGTTTCCACACCAAAAACTCGGTTTCCCTGCCGAATAATTTCCTCTGCATTGCCTTGAATAATCTCAATCTGCAATTCTTTAGTTGCAGCCTGAAGTGTCCGAAATAAAGCGCGGTTGTCAACTTGAGCGTCGTCTGGATACCACCAACCGCCAATTACTACTTCACCCAATCCAAACTGGTGCTGGCGAATAGCATCTCCGTCCAACCATTGAGAGTTAAGGTTTGACAAATGTGGCTTTTCTTGAGAGTCGTTTTGACACACAGGTGCGAGAATGCCCGATCGCCAATATCCCGTTTTCAGTCCAGTAATCTCCTCTAGCCGTTCAACCCAGGCTGCATACAGTGCGCGACTTTGCAAGCACAAATCCAGCATCGGACTAGGGGGAATTCGTTCGGCTTGTGGCGCCAGCATTCCGGCAGCAGCCCGGGCCGTCGGTTGTTTGGAATCGGCGGTGAGAACGGCGACAGATGCCCCTCGCAATTTCAGTTCAACTGCTAGCGAAAGGCCGATAATTCCGCCGCCAATAATCAGAATATCTTGAGATAAATTCATTGACTTTTATCTGGACTTTTAATTTTTGTGGAACAGGCATCTTGCCTGTTCAAAACTTACTTTTCTGGAGATGTATATTCTTTTTAATCCCCGACTTCTTCAAAAAGTCGGGGATTTGGTATTTGCTCTTTAAGTCAGCTTACTTATCTGCCTTTCTTAACAAAAAATCTCGGCTTAGGACTTCCAGACAGTCTCAGATCCCTGGCCCCAGAAACCATCATATTTGGTCACTTTAACATCGCCTAAAACCTTAGTTTGACAGGACAAACGGCGGTTGGATGCCGGAGAATGGGGAGGAATCGAAAGTCGCGTTTTTTCACGCCACTGCATTTCGGAAACTTCGCCCTCGACGCTGACGGCGCAGGTGCCGCAAGTGCCGAGCCCGTGGCAGTTGATGACTTTGGCGTTACCATTGTAGAGATCGATGCCGTTTTTCAGCAATACTTCACGAAGATTGGCTTCGCGATCGCACTCAAATGTTTTTCCTTGTGCTTGTACTTTAACCACAGCAATTCACCCCAGTTAGATTTATGTTGATTTTCCTATATATTGTCGCATTTATTTGAAATAAATTCATCTAATATGGTAAGTCATATACTACCAATTTCTCGATCGCAATTCCCCATGACAAATCAGCTCTGGATCTACGATACCACGCTGCGAGACGGCGCTCAGTGCGAGGGACTCTCCCTATCTCTCGAAGACAAACTGCGAATTGCTCGGCAGTTAGACAGTTTAGGAATTCCCTTTATCGAAGGTGGCTGGCCGGGGGCGAATCCTAAAGACGTACAATTTTTTTGGAGACTCAAAGAACAGCCACTAACTCAAGCAGAAGTTGTCGCTTTTTGTTCGACTAGGCGGCCGGGAACGACAGCAGCAAATGATGAAATGTTGCAGGCTATTTTGTCCGCCGGTACTCGCTGGGTAACGCTGTTTGGCAAGTCGTGGGATTTGCACGTTATTGAAAGTTTAAAGACGACACTAGAAGAAAATCTGGCGATGATTCGAGATACAATTGAATATTTGCGGAGTCAGGGAAGGCGCGTTATTTACGATGCCGAACACTGGTTTGACGGCTACAAGCACAATCCAGATTATGCGATTAAAACTTTAGAAGCGGCGGCGGATGCTGGTGCAGAATGGCTGGTACTTTGCGATACTAACGGCGGTACTTTACCTCACGAAGTCAGTCAGGTTGTTCGCGATGTTTTAGCAGCTTTAGGAACCAATCGCGAAGTATCTGTGCAGTTGGGAATTCACACTCACAACGACTCGGGAGTTGCGGTTGCGAATGCTTTGGCTGCGGTGCAGGAAGGAGTGAAAATGGTACAGGGAACTATTAACGGTTACGGCGAACGCTGCGGCAATGCTAATTTATGTTCTTTGATTCCTAATTTTCAGATTAAATTGGGTTATGATTGCATTCAAGATGAGCAATTAGTTAAATTAACTCAGGTTAGCCGATCGATCAGCGAAATTGTCAATCTGGCTCCCGATGACCATGCTCCTTTTGTCGGCCTTTCGGCTTTTGCTCACAAGGGCGGAATTCATGTATCAGCGGTTGAGAAAAATCCGTTAACTTACGAACACTTGGAACCGGAAAAAATCGGCAACATCCGGCGAATTGTGATTTCCGATCAATCTGGTTTGAGTAATGTTTTAGCAAAAGCGCGAACTTTTGGCATTGAGCTCGATCGCAAAAATCCTGCTTGCCGCCAAATTCTAGAAAAATTGAAAGACTTGGAAAGTCAAGGATATCAATTTGAGGGTGCTGAGGCGTCTTTTGAATTGTTAATGCGGGAGGCTTTGGGAAAGCGCCAGCCTTGGTTTGAAATTACAGGTTTTCAAGTCCACTGCGATAAGGTTGGCGAAGATTGTACGGCTTTGGCTACGGTGAAATTGTCAGTCAACGGGACAAATATTTTGGAATGCGCGGAAGGAAACGGCCCGGTTTCGGCTTTGGATGCGGCTTTACGCAAAGCTTTGGTAAATTTTTATCCGGCGATCGCACATTTTTACCTAACAGATTACAAGGTACGAATTCTGGACTCCGGCGCGGGTACTTGTGCGAAAACTCGCGTGTTGGTGGAGTTTAGTAACGGTCAAGATCGCTGGACGACGGTTGGGGTTTCTACTAATATTTTGGATGCTTCTTGTCAGGCGGTTGTTGAAGGTTTGGAGTACGGCTTGGTGCTGGAAAATCAAGAGGCGATAGCCCTTGTTTGCAAAGTGCATTAACAAGCGGAAATAGCAAAAGTTTCCCCTATTACGATATTTTGTAGGGTGCGTCGCTGCTAGATTTTTGATTTTACTGACAGATTGTTGATAGCGACGCACCCTACGATTATCGCTACTGTTCTTGAGAGTCAAAATGTATTAGTTCATCACCAATTTACCAATCTATTCAAGGATGCAAAAACTCTAAATGATCTCCGGGAATCGATCGCAATTTTGCAGCCGATCCTTGTATTTTCAAGCTGCCACGTTCTAACATGATAATCCAATCAGCGCGATCGATCACTCGCGGCCTGTGACTGATAAAAATCGTCGTTTTTCCCTGTCGGTACATCAACAAATTTTCTAAGACTTCCGCTTCGCTTGCGGGGTCAAGCCCTGCGGTAGATTCATCTAAAATCAATATGGGCGGGTTATTGAGAATTGCCCGGGCGATCGCCAATCTCTGTCTTTGTCCCCCAGAAATATTCGCTCCAAACTCCCCTAAAACAGTTTGATATTTATCAGGCAATTGGCTAATAAACTCATCAGCACCCGCAATTTTGCACGCTTTCACAATCTGTTCAAAACTGATATCTGGGTTCCCCAAATGGAAATTATCAAGAATCGAACGGCTCCAAAAATGTGCTTCTTGAGGAACCAGAACCACCTGCTGTCTCAGACTATCCAGAGACAAATCCTGTAAGTTATAATCACCAATTCTAATATTACCAGATTGCAGCGGATACAAACCAGCAATTACTTTAGCTAACGTACTTTTGCCGCAGCCAGAATGGCCGATCAAAGCAATAGCTTGACCGCCAGGAAAGGTGACAGAAAAGTTTTCTAGCAAGTCAAGTCTTCCCGGATAATGAAAACTAGCACTCTTACAAAAAATATCATCCCGGCTTTGAATAGTCACAAAAGGTTTATTAATATCATTTTTAGTTTCCGGTTCAGCATCGATCACTTCAGATAGTCGCTGGGCTGCTGTCTGGACGCGAGTCATTTCGTCAGTAAATCCTACTAAGGAATTCACCCAAGTAGTGACATTTTGATTCATGCTGATAAACGCTAGCAATTGACCGATACTCAATACCTTCTCAATTACTAAACCGCTACCAAGCCACAGCAGAGTAATGCTACCCGCCGAGGCAACAAAACCAGAAAATATATTATTCAGAATGCCAATTTGTGTAGTCCGAAAAGTGATATTTGCTAAACGACCAAAGCGGGTTTGAAATTCTTCCCAAAGTTGCTGGGTGCTGCTAGTAGTTTTCACCGTCAGCGCGCCTTTAAAAGTTTCTACTAAAACGCCTTGAGTTTCAGATTCTAGGACAAGTAAGTTTCGCGTTTTTTTCTGCAATGCAGGCAAAAAGACTATCGTAGAAGCAGTCATCAATAAAGCAATAATGGTAGCTGCAAGTGTTAGTTGTCTGCTATAAAACAACATGAAGCAAAAAGAAACTACAGCTATAAAAAATTGACTTGGTAAGCTGATAGCCACTTGAGAAACTAATTGATTTATTTCTTGGATATCTCTTAATCTGCTAATGACTTCGCCGCTGCGTCTAGTTTCGTAAAAACTCAGAGGTAAGTGCAAGAGTTTGCGGCCGAATTCCATCACGAATCCCAATTCTAAGCGCTGGGAAAACTGAGCGATTAAGTTTGACTGTACCAGTCCTAGGCTGCTGCTAAATAGGTTCATGACGATAACTGCGATCGCCACGCTGGCCAAAAGTTGCGTATCGCCCCGCACCAGGATATCGTCGGTGAGGATTTGAACGAGAAAAGGCGAAGAAATCGACAGCAAACCCAAGACCATATTTAGCAGAAATGCTTCCATTAAAATCTTACGGTAAATACCAATTCGCCGCATCCATCTCTGTAGGGAACTTGCAGATGCTCGATCGTCATCTTGAGCAAAAAACCGCTCTGCATCAGGTTCTACGAGCAAGCACAGCCAATCTGTCCAAGCAGCGGCTAATTCCTCTTTGGAAACATAGCGGATACCGACACCAGTATCGGCAATTATATATTTTGACCCCTGTTTTCCATACAAAACTACCCAGTGATTACCCTTCCAGTGAATAATCATTGGTAAAGGTGCTTCATCGAGCTTGTCTAAAATAGCAGGAGCCGATCGTACAGATCGCGCATTTAGCCCGATCGCCTCAGCACCTTGTTTCAAGCCCAGTAAAGTCGTCCCTTGTTGCCCCGTACCAACAAATTCTCGCAAGCGACTAATTGTCAAATTCTGACCGTGAAATTTAGCGATTGTTGCCAGACAAGCAGCCGCACAATCTTCTTCACTGTGCTGAAGTACCACCGGATAGTTCTTAGAATTATTTAGTTTTCCGTAGAATGATATTCCTGGGAAAAAAGGGATGTTTTTTAGCATTTTTTCAAATGAGTAGAGCCTAAAAGACAATACCCATAGCTGGCTAACCAATCAGCAAAAAACAGCCATAAATTACCACCTAAATAAATAAAGCACCCCAAACTTAGAGGCGCTTTATTTATTTAGGTCGATCGGTCCAGTTTCACAGCATTAAACTTTACCAGTAGCGGTATACTGTTCTGAAAGAACCATCGCAATTCCGGCGGTATACGACGTGACGGCGAACAGGACGACGGTAACAGTTTTCGGAATAGTAGTGACCGCCGTTGACGGTGGCAGATTCTTCGGCAGTGATTTCAGTAAACAATGATGTGTCTGTAGTTTCTTTCATGATTGACTCCGTTTGGTTGATGAAATTGATTGAATACAAGCTAGAAACTATTGCTCCAGTTTCACAGCATTAAACTTTACCAGTAGCGGTACACTGTTCTGAAGGAACCGTCGCAATTCCGGCGGTATACGACGTGACGGCGAACAGGACGACGGTAACAGTTTTCGGAATAGTAGTGACCGCCGTTGACGGTGGCAGATTCTTCGGCAGTGATTTCAGTAAACAATGATGTGTCTGTAGTTTCTTTCATGATTGACTCCGTTTGGTTGATGAAATTGATTGAATACAAGCTAGAAATTTGAGAAACTTTCTAGTATCGTTTAACCACTAATGTATGTTTCTCAAATGCCGATCGTTCTCCGGAATATTACGGATATCTTTTTAAGATTTACCCGATCGCACAACCAGACATATCTCTCTAAACCACCAAAGTTTTGTAGGGGCGCTGGCGAATCGGATCGTATATATAAAGTTGACCGGGCTGCGGTACAAAAAACAGCGTATTGATTCCTTGGCTACTGCGGTTAATGTTGATATCACTGTTGATATCGCTGTTGCTACCACTGATACCGTTGATAACACTGCCACCGTTGACAGTAGCAGACTCTGCATCAGTTAATTCTGTAAACAGTGAATTTTGGTAATTTCTGGTCATGACAAACTCCTTTAGAATCTAATTTAGATATTCAATACTTACGTGTGACGATAATAGAACCCGGTTTTTTGAGCCATATCGATATTCGAGGCAAGTTTGCCGACTAATCCTGGAGATTTGTACGGATTCTTAGCTGTACCCTGTGAATTTTGATTGAAACTTCTTAACAAATCCGCATTATCCGGAAAACTCACAATAAAATCGAACCTACTTCTTCCTAACATCCGTTACATAATCCGTTGCCGAACTCCCCGTTACCCCATTGCCGCCATGCCCCACATTCCCGAACCCGCACCTGCTGAAACCTTTCAGAACGACCAATTTTTGCCCCCTGTGAGCCGCTGGACGACTTTGGGGGGAATTTTGATGGTGGCGACGTTTGGGGGTGCGATCGCCCTTGCTAGCGTCACCAAATACAGCGCCACAGTTAAAGCAGACGCGATCGTCCGTCCCGCCGGAGAGATGCGCGTCGTGCAAGCAGCAACCGAAGGAACCGTCGAAAGCATTGCTGTCAGCGAAAATCAGACAGTCAAGGCTGGAGATGCGATCGCAGTTGTGGATGCTTCCAGCTTAGGAAATCAAAAAAAGCAGTTGCAAGAAATAGTCTCTGGATCTCAAACAGCAGCAGCACAAATCAACCAGCAACTGCGCGACTTAGAAAATCAAATTTTAGCCAGCGCCCAATTCCAGACTACTCAAGGTGAAAGTTCTGCCCAACAGCAATTAGTCGAATCGGCTTTAGTAAAATTAGCAGCATCCCTGCCAGATGTAGCCGAGAAGCTGGGTAGAAGCCGGCGAATTTTGCTCGTCAAGCGATCGTCCATTCAACAACAATTGATTCAAGCTAAAAAACAACTAAATCAAATTGAGTCAAAACTTGAAAATAGCGTGATCCGTGCGCCTGCTGATGGTACAATTTTCAGATTAGAAGTACGCAATACTGGTCAAACCGTACAGGCCGGAAGTGCGATCGCCCAAATCGTCCCCAGCGACGTACCCTTAGTCATCAAAGCCAAAGTCACATCCCAAGACATCGCCCGCATCCAAATCGGCCAACCCGTACAAATGAGAATTTCCGCTTTGCCTTTCCCCGATTACGGCACATTGAAAGGTACTGTCAGCGAAATTGCTCCAGATGCGATCGCCCCTCAAAACCCTGCTAATAATTTAGGTGGATCTTATTACGAAGTTTCCATTAAGCCAGACCAAAATTATTTAACAAAACTCGAATCTGCTAGCGGCAACTTTTTCGGAGGTTCCCAAGCAAATGAGCCGCGTCAGTATTCGATTCAATCGGGAATGGATGGCAGGGCTGATATTATTACAGGTCAAGAAACAGTGCTGACATTTGTGTTGCGGAAGGCAAGGTTGATGACAGATATGTGATTTAGTTCTATCCCATTTCTTAAATTAAGTCCGCGTAGGCGGACTTTGTTTGTGTAGACGCGGTTTCAACCGCCGAGCTTATGTCTATACTCAATACATAACATCCATCGCAAATATGAAAATTAACGATAAACTCAAGACCATCCTAGCTGAATTGCGATCGCACTTCGAGCAAATTTATGGCGATCGTCTCACCCAAATGATACTCTACGGTTCCCAAGCGCGGGGCGACGCAGATCCCGACTCAGATATTGATGTTTTGGTAGTTCTCAAAGGGCAAGTCAATCCCGGCGAAGAAATCAAAAGAACCAGCCATATTCGGGCTGACTTGTGTTTGCAAAATGATGAAGTGATTAGCTGTTTGTTTATGGACGAAAATCGGTTTGTGAACTACAACGGGCCTTTATTGAGGAACATTCGTAAAGAGGGAATAGCTTTATGAAACCCGAACAATTAGAATTAATCCAGAAATCTCGCCAAAGTATCATTGCGGCAAAATTACTGCTAGATAATGGCTTTCCCGGCTATGCCGCTGCTCGCGCTTATTATGCTATGTTTTACATTGCTGAGGCATTTTTAGATGGTGAAGGAATGTCTTTTTCTAAACATTCCGCAGTGATTGGAGCATTTGGTCGAGAATTTGCCCGTACAGGAAGAGTTCCTGCTGAATTTCACAGATTTTTAATTGATGCTCAAGATTTGCTCTCATAGTGGAGATTACGGGGGAATTCATACTGTTACTGTCGAACAAGCTGCGGAACAAATTAACTGTGCTGAACAATTTATCGAATTAGCTCAAAATCT
>ENA-OBIT01000954-OBIT01000954.1-metagenomes-genome-assembly--contig:-NODE-954-length-11627-cov-4.65624_pt1 | contig 11627 bp, 7 predicted proteins | sample MGYA00153386_OBIT01 | MGnify analysis MGYA00153386 | reverse complement strand
CGCGACGCGCTGGATCAAGCAGAACCTGCCCGGCGCCAAGGTGTCGGGCGGGGTCAGCAACGTGTCGTTCAGCTTTCGCGGCAACGACCCGGTGCGCGAGGCGATTCACGCTGTTTTCCTGTACCACGCGATCCAGGCCGGCATGGACATGGGCATCGTCAACGCTGGCATGGTCGGCGTCTACGACGACCTCGAGCCGGAGCTGCGCGAGCGCGTCGAAGATGTCGTGCTGAACCGGCGCCCTCGGCTTCGGGAAGGCGAACCTCCGGCCACTGCCGGCGAACGCCTGATCGAAGTGGCCGAAGGCGCCAAGGGCGCCGCCAAGGACGACAGCGCGCGGCTCGCCTGGCGCGGCACACCGGAGCACCCGAAGACGGTCGAGGAGCGGCTGAGCCACGCGCTGGTGCACGGCATCAACGACTTCATCGAAATCGACACCGAGGTCGCCTACCAGGCGCTGCTGGCGCAAGGCGGCCGCCCGCTGCACGTGATCGAAGGGCCGCTGATGGCCGGCATGAACATCGTCGGCGACCTGTTCGGCCAGGGCAAGATGTTCCTGCCGCAGGTGGTGAAAAGCGCCCGCGTGATGAAGCAGGCCGTGGCCCACCTGCTGCCCTACATCGAGGCCGAGAAGCTGGCGCTGGTGCAAGCCGGCGGTGCGGCCAAGGCGAAGGGCAAGATCGTCATCGCGACCGTGAAAGGCGACGTGCACGACATCGGCAAGAACATCGTCACGGTCGTGCTCCAGTGCAACAACTTCGAGGTCGTCAACATGGGCGTGATGGTGGCCTGCCGCGACATCCTGGCCAAGGCCAAGGAGGAGGGTGCGGACATCATCGGCCTGTCGGGCCTGATCACGCCGAGCCTGGAGGAAATGCAGCACGTGGCCGCCGAGATGCAGCGCGACGAGCATTTCCGCAGCCGGCGCACGCCGCTGCTGATCGGCGGCGCCACCACCAGCCGGGTGCACACCGCCGTGAAGATCTCGCCGCACTACGACGGCCCGGTGGTCTACGTGCCCGATGCCAGCCGCTCGGTCAGCGTCTGCAGCGAGCTGCTCAGCGACGAGCGCGCCACCGCGTACATCGCCGGGATCCAGGCCGATTACGTGCGCGTGCGCGAACAGCACGCCAGCAAGAAGGCCACGCCGCTGGTCACGCTGGCCGCGGCGCGCGCCAACAAGACGCCGGTCGACTGGTCGCACTACACGCCGCCCCGACCGAAATTCATCGGCCGCCGGCTGTTGCGCAACCAGGACCTGGCCGAGCTTGCCGCCTGCATCGACTGGGCGCCGTTCTTCCAGACTTGGGACCTGGCGGGGCCGTACCCTGCGATCCTGACCGACGAAGTGGTCGGCGAGTCGGCGCGGCGCGTCTACAGCGACGGCAAGCGCCTGCTCAAGCGGCTGATCGAAGGGCGCTGGCTGACAGCCAGCGGCGTGATCGGGCTGTACCCCGCCAACACGGTGAACGACGACGACATCGAGATCTACGCCGACGAGTCACGCACCGAGGTGTTGATGACGTGGCGCGGCCTGCGCATGCAGTCCGAGCGACCGGTTATCGAAGGGCCCGACGGCGTGAAGGTCAGGCGTCCGAACCGCTGCCTGGCCGACTGCATCGCGCCGCGCGACTCCGGCCGGGCCGACTACATCGGCCTGTTTGCCGTGACCGCCGGGCTGGGCAGCGAGAAGAAGGAAAAGCAGTTTCAGGACGACCACGACGACTACAGCGCGATCATGCTGAAGGCGCTGGCCGACCGGCTGGCCGAGGCCTTCGCCGAATGGCTGCACCGGCGCGTGCGCACCGACCTGTGGGGCTATGCGCCCGACGAGAATCTGGGCACCGGCGAGTTGATTGCCGAGCAGTACCAGGGCATCCGCCCGGCGCCCGGCTACCCGGCCTGCCCCGACCACACGGTCAAGCCTGACATGTTCCGCGTGCTGGGCGCGGGGGACATCGGCATGTCGCTGACCGAAAGCTTTGCCATGATGCCGGCTGCCAGCGTCAGCGGCTTCTACCTGTCACACCCACAGGCGAGCTACTTCAACGTCGGCAAGATCGGCGACGATCAACTGCAGGACTGGGCACGTCGCTGCGGACAGGACTTGGCGCAGGTGCGCCGGGCATTGGCAGCGCTGGGCTGAACGGCCCTGCCCGAACCCGACACCGCCGACCCTCTCAGGCCGCCGCCAGCACCCGGCGGTATTGCACCGCTTCGCCCAGGTGCGCGGCCGTGATGACGCTGGCACCGCCGAGGTCGGCAATGCTGCGTGCCAGCCTGAGCACGCGGTGAAAACTGCGCGCAGACCAGCCGAGCCGGGCGGCTGCCGTCTGCAGGAACTGCGACGCCGACGGCTCGAGCGCACAGTGCAGGTCCAGCGCCGTGCCCTCCAGTTGCGCGTTGATGCAGCCCTGGCGCTGCAGAGCGCGGTCGAGCGCGTGCGCAACGCGCGCGGCAATGCGCGCGGTCGGCTCGCCGTCGGGTGCCGTGGCCAGCGCCTGCGGCGGCACCGCCGGCACCTCGACCTGCAGATCGATGCGGTCAAGCAGCGGCCCGCTGATGCGGCCCTGGTAGCGCAGCACCACGTCCGGTGTGCAGCGGCAGGAGCGCAGCGGACTGCCCAGGTGGCCGCAGGGGCACGGATTCATCGCCGCGATCAGCTGGAAGCGGGCCGGAAATTCCGCCTGGCGGGCGGCGCGAGAAATCAGGATGCGCCCGGTCTCGAGCGGCTCGCGCAGCGCCTCGAGCGCCGTCCGCGCGAATTCGGGCAGCTCGTCGAGAAACAGCACGCCGTGGTGCGCCAGCGAGATTTCGCCGGGCCGCGGCGGCGAGCCACCGCCCACCAGCGCCACCGAGGACGCGGTGTGGTGCGGCGCGCGCAGCACACGTTGCCCCCAACCCTGCGGCGTGAACGCGCCCGTCAGGCTCAGCACCGCCGCGGACTCGAGCGCCTGTTCCTGCGACAGCGCCGGCAGCAAGCCGGCGAACCGGTGCGCCAGCATCGACTTGCCGGTGCCCGGCGGACCGACCATCAGCACGCTGTGGCCGCCGGCAGCGGCGATTTCGAGGGCACGCTTGGCGAGCGACTGCCCCTTCACGTCGCGCAGGTCCAGCGTCGCTCGTCCGGGCTGTGCCACCTGCGCCTGTGCCAGCGGCAATGGCTGCACGGCGTCGCCCGGCAGCAGCGACGCCACCACGTCCAGCAGGTGCACGGCGGCGTGGATCGCCAGGCCGTCGACCAGCGCTGCCTCACTCGCATTCGGCGCGGGCAGCACCAGCGCGCGCGGCGGCTCGGCGCCTGCACGCAGGCCTTGGCGGCGCATCGCCAGGGCCATCGCCAGCGCGCCGCGCACCGGGCGCAACTCGCCCGACAGCGACAGCTCGCCGGCGAACTCGAAGCCTGCCGTTCGGGTGGCGTCGATCTGACCGCTGGCGGCCAAGATGCCGAGCGCGATCGGCAGGTCGAACCGGCCGGACTCCTTGGGCAGGTCGGCCGGTGCCAGGTTCACGGTGATGCGTTTGTTGGTGGGAAATTCCAGGCCGCTCGTCAGCAAGGCAGCGCGCACGCGTTCACGTGCTTCCTTGACCTCCGTGTCCGCCAGACCGACCAGCGTGAAGCTCGGCAGGCCGTTCGCCAAGTGCACCTCGACCGTGACTTCCGGTGCTTGCAGCGCATCGAGAGCGCGGCTGTGGATCACGGCGAGCGACATGGCGACTCCTGGATCGCGTCGTGCCCGCGGCTGCACGACATGGGTTCAAACGGTGTTCGATTGTGCCCGGGTGCCAATGCACCGAGACGGCCCGGTCGCACGCACCAATTGCATGCAGTGCACCGACATCGCGCAAACGACCGAAATGGGTCTCACCGATGCCGGTCGTGAGCGAAATTGGTGCGCGACGCGTTGCCGGCACATGGCACAGAAGCTGCATTTACACCGCAGTTCCTTTCATGTCGGTCCGTCGGCCCGCCGTACCCAACCTGGAGACAGCCATGAAGATGGTGATTGCGATAGTCAAGCCGTTCAAGCTTGACGAAGTCCGTGAAGCCTTGAGTGCCGTCGGTGTGCAAGGCGTCACGGTGACGGAAGTGAAGGGCTTCGGCCGGCAAAAAGGCCACACCGAGTTGTACCGCGGTGCGGAGTACGTGGTCGACTTCCTGCCCAAGGTGAAGATCGAGGCGGCGGTCGACGACGCGCTCGTCGACCGCGTGGTCGAGGCCATCGAGAGTGCCGCCCGCACCGGCAAGATCGGTGACGGCAAGATCTTCGTCACCTCGCTCGAACAGGTAATACGAATTCGCACCGGTGAGACCGGCAAAGACGCGTTGTGATGCCCTGAACAGACCAATCACCCACCATCATGAAAAAACTGATTGCAATCCTTGCTTTGGGACTGGCGTCCCTGGGCTTTGTCGGGGCCAGCCTGGCTCAGGACACGGCCGCTTCGGCGCCTGAAGCAACCGCCCCTGCCGTTGCGGCTCAAGCGCCTGCTGCAGCACCGACATCTGCACCGGCCGAGGCAGCCTCTGCCGCGCCGGCACCGGTGCCCAACAAGGGCGATGTCGCCTGGATGATCGTGGCCACGGCGTTCGTGATCATGATGGTGGTGCCGGGCCTGGCGCTGTTCTATGGTGGTCTGGTGCGCAGCAAGAACATGCTGTCGGTGTTGATGCAGGTCATGGTCACGTTCGCGATGATCGTCCTGTTGTGGTGCATCTACGGCTACAGCCTGGCCTTCACCGAAGGCAACGCCTACATCGGAGGCTTCGACCGGCTGTTCATGAAGGGCCTGTTCGACCCGGCCACCGGAACCTTCGCGATGGCTGCCACGTTCAGCAAGGGTGTCGTCATTCCCGAACTGCTGTTCGTCGCATTCCAAGCCACGTTCGCCGGCATCACCTGTTGCCTGATCGTCGGCGCGTTCGCCGAGCGCATCAAGTTCAGTGCGGTGCTGCTGTTCACGGCGTTGTGGTTCACGTTCAGCTACGCGCCGATCGCTCACATGGTCTGGTATTGGATGGGCCCGGACGCCTACAGCAGCAAGGAAGTGGTCGAGGCGTTGAACGCCAAGGCCGGCCTGCTGTGGCAATGGGGCGCGCTCGACTTCGCGGGCGGCACGGTGGTTCACATCAACGCTGCGGTGGCGGGTCTGGTGGGTGCGTACATGGTCGGCAAGCGTGTCGGCTACGGCAAGGAGGCCTTCACGCCTCACTCGCTGACGTTGACGATGGTCGGCGCCTCGATGCTGTGGGTCGGCTGGTTTGGCTTCAACGCCGGCTCGGCACTGGAAGCGGGCAACAGCGCCGTGCTCGCATTCATGAACACCTTCTCGGCGGCTGCGGCGGCGCTGCTGGCCTGGTGCATGGGTGAATCGCTGCTCAAGGGCAAAGCGTCGATGCTCGGCGCAGCTTCGGGTGCCGTGGCCGGACTGGTGGCGATCACCCCGGCATGCGGCAACGTGGGTTTGATGGGTGCGATCGTGATCGGCTTCATTGCCGGCCTCGCGTGCCTGTGGGGCGTGACCGTTCTGAAGAAGATGCTGGGTGCCGACGACTCGCTCGACGTGTTTGGCATTCACGGTGTAGGCGGCATCGTCGGTGCGCTGCTCACCGGCGTGTTCAACAACCAAGCACTCGGTGGCCCGGGCATCGTGGGCGATTGGGTCACGGCGGCCGTCGTCAACAGCTCGATGGGCGCGCAGGTCTGGATCCAGCTGAAGGCCGTGCTGCTGACGGTGGTCTGGTCGGGTGTGGTGTCGGTCGTGGCCTACAAGATCGTCGACCTGACGATCGGATTGCGGGTGCCGGAGGAAGACGAGCGCGAAGGGCTGGACATCACGTCCCACGGCGAAACCGCCTACAGCAAGTAGCCGCAGGGCACCGGACGAATGGTCCGGTTTCGGACAACGGGCGCTGCGGCGCCCGTTTTTCGTTTCCCGTAACCGTTTCTCGTGTCCCGATTCTTGTGTCCGGTTTCTTGCGGCCGCTTCAGAACGCGTGGCGCAAGCCGTCTTGACGGTGGTGATCGACGGGAATCAGCGTGGCGACCTAAACTTGTGTTTTGTACACGGAATCAGCCATGGTCCCTCACCTCGTCACCGCCCTCACCGGCCCCATCAACGAGCTGGAGCAGCGCATGCTGGAATCGTTGCCGGCCATCGAGCGCTGGTTTCGCCTCGAATGGATGGAGCACACGCCGCCGTTCTATACCTCGGTGGATCTGCGCAATGCGGGCTTCAAGCTGGCACCGGTCGACACCAACCTGTACCCGTGCGGCTTCAACAACCTGACCCCCGAGATGCTGCCGCTGTCGGTTCAGGCGGCGATGGCGGCGATCGAGAAGATCTGTCCGGAAGCGAAGAACCTGTTGCTGATCCCGGAACCGGAAACCCGCAACACGTTCTACCTCAGCAATGTGCAGCGGCTGGTGCAAATCTTCCACATGGCGGGGCTCAACGTGCGCCTGGGCTCGCTGGACGCGTCGATCCAGCAACCCACCGACATCGGCCTGCCCGACGGCAGCACGCTGACGATGGAACCGTTGGTGCGCACGCGCGGCAGGCTCGGGCTGAAAAACTTCGATCCGTGCACCATCTTGCTCAACTGCGACCTGTCGGCCGGCGTTCCCCCGGTCCTGCAAGACCTGCATGAGCAGTACCTGCTACCGCCGTTGCACGCTGGTTGGGCGGTGCGGCGCAAGACCAAGCACTTCGCCTGTTACGAGGAGATCGCCAAGAAGTTTGCCAAGCTGCTGGGCATGGACCCTTGGCTGATCAACCCGATGTACGCGCACTGCGGCGAGGTCGATTTCACGAGCGGCAGCGGCGCCGAGTGCCTGCAGACCAACGCCGAGGCGCTGCTCGGCAAGATTCGCCGCAAATACAAGGAATACGGCATCCAGGAAAAACCTTTCATCATCGTCAAGGCCGACGCCAGCACTCTGGGCATGGGCATCATGACGGTGCGCGACCCGAAGGACCTGGCCGACCTCGCTGGCCGTGTGCAGCACCGCATCAGCGTCGTGCAAAGCGGCCAGGAAAGCGCCGATGTGATCTTGCAAGAGGGCGTGCCCACCTTCGAGCGCGTGCACGACGCGGTGGCCGAGCCGGTGGTCTACATGATCGACCGGTACGTCGTGGGCGGCTTCTACCGCGTCAACGCCGATCGCGGCACCGACGAAAACCTGAACGCGCCGGGCGCCAGCTATGTGCCGCTGGCCTTCGCCGAATCGAATCAGCTGCCGCGATCCGGCGCAAAGCCGGGTGTCAGTGCACCGAACCGCTTCTACATGTACGGCGTGATCGCGCGGCTGGCGATGGTGGCGGCCAGTTACGAGCTCGAAGCGACCAACCCGAACGCCGAGGTGTATGCCTGAACGTGCCTGAAGCCTCGGCGGCGCTATCGGCACGATTGGCGCGATCGGTGCGATTGGTGCGATTGGCGTTATTGGCATTCGCACCTGCGCCGACGTCGCCAAGGCGTTGGCGCTGGGCGCCGATGCGGTATCGATCTGGCAAAGCGCGCTGATGGCGCTGGCCCTAACCGTGATGCATGGTTCCAGGACGGTGTGTCGGACAGTGCAGCCGCCGACTACTCCCCGCTCGGCACGCAGGCCGGCCGCTGCCACCATTGCCACACCGGCGAATGCCCGGTTGGCATCAGCACGCAGGACGCACTGCCCGAGCAGCGCCTGCGACGGTAGGGCGCGCGTCACCTGCGCAACTCCCTGTCGACGTTGACGATGGAACTGACGACGCTGGCGCGCGCCTGCGGCAAGCAAGATGTGCATCACCTGGAACGCGAAGATCTGGTCGCCTTGACGGTCGACACGGCGGGCATGGCGGCCGTGCCGCTGGCAGGAACGAACTGGATCCCGGGCGCGGAACGCTGACTCGGGGCGCTTACACGCTCTGCGCGCTGTTCGTGCTTGGCGCGCTGTTTGTGCTCCGCGCGCTGTCAATGCTCCGCGCGCGGTTCGTGCTTGACGCGCTGTTCATGTTCTATAAGCTTCTAGGGCTCGATGCGCTGATCGTGATCTATGCGCTGTTCGTGCACTGCGCGCTGTCTGTGCTCTGTGCGCTCCACGCGCTCGCGGCGCCCGGTGCCGCCGCTCTGGCGGTTGCGCCGCGGCAAGGCATTTCGAACGATCCTGCGTCACCGTACCGTCTCGCGCGGTTCGCATCGGCGACCAGTGCAAAATCGCGCGAAACAACCCTGACACGGGTCACACACCGAGTCCCTGCCCTTGAGTTTGCACCGCCCCGCCTCCAGTATTGCCGCGCTGACCCTCGGTGCCGTCGGCGTCGTCTATGGCGACATCGGCACCAGCCCGCTTTACGCGCTGAAGGAAGTGTTCGCGCGCGGCCACGTGCCGCTGACGCCGCAAAACATCTACGGCGTGCTGTCGTTGGTGTTCTGGACGCTCACGGTGGTGGTGTCGATCAAGTATGTCGTGCTGATCCTGCGCGCCGACAACAACGGCGAGGGCGGTCTGATCGCGATGCTGGCGCTGGCGTCCCAGGCCGTCAAAGGTCGGCCCGTGCTGCGCAAGCGACTGCTGCTGATCGGCATCTTCGGCACCGCCATCTTCTTCGGCGACGGCGTGATCACGCCGGCCATCTCGGTGCTGTCGGCGGTAGAGGGCCTCGAGGTCGCCGCGCCCGGCCTGCACCGTTTCGTCGAGCCTGTCACGCTGGTCGTGCTGACTTTGCTGTTCCTGGTGCAGCGCCGTGGCACCGGCAGTGTGGGCAAGCTGTTCGGGCCGATCACGGTGGTGTGGTTCCTGGTGCTGGCTTTGCTGGGCGTGATCCACATCGGCGAGAACCCGCAGGTGCTGTGGGCCCTGAGCCCGCATTACGCGGTGCTGTTCATGGTGGCGCAACCGCAGATCGCGTTCATCGCGCTCGGCTCGGTGGTGCTTTGCGTCACCGGCGCCGAAGCGCTGTATGCCGACATGGGCCACTTCGGCAAGCGGCCGATCCGGCTGGCCTGGTTCAGCCTGGTGATGCCGGCCCTGGTGCTGAACTACTTCGGCCAGGGCGCGATGCTGCTGTCGCACCCGGAGAACGTGAAGAACCCGTTCTTCGAGATGGCGCCGACCTGGGCGTTGTTTCCGCTGATCGGGCTGGCCACCTGCGCCACCGTGATCGCGTCGCAGGCGCTGATCACCGCGGCGTTTTCGGTCACCAAGCAGGCAATTCAACTCGGCTACCTGCCGCGCATGCGCATCCTGCACACCTCGGTCAAGGAAACCGGCCAGATCTACGTGCCGTTCATCAACTGGAGTCTGTACGTCTGCATCGTGCTGGCAGTGCTGGCGTTCGGTTCAAGCAGCAAGCTCGCCGCGGCCTACGGCATCGCCGTCACGATCGACATGCTGATCACCACCACGATGACATTCTTCGTGATCCGCTATGCCTGGAATTACCCGTGGACGCTGTGCATCGCGGCGACCGGCTTTTTCTTCGTGGTCGACTTCGTCTACTTCGCCGCCAACTTCATCAAGGTGTTCGACGGCGGCTGGTTCCCGCTGGTGATCGGCGTGCTGATGTTCACGCTGATGATGACCTGGAAGCAGGGCCGCCGCCTGATGGCAGAGCGCATGCGCGGCGACGCGATCGACCTGAACAGTTTCCTGGAGGCGGTGTTCGTCAGTCCGCCGGCGCGGGTGCAAGGCACCGCGGTGTTTCTGTCCAGCGGGGAGGGCATCACGCCGACCGCGCTGCTGCACAACCTGAAGCACAACAAGGTGCTGCACGCCACCAACCTGTTCGTCACGGTCAAGCACCATGAGGTGCCGTACATCGAATCCGCGGACCGCACCAAGGCCGTATCGCTGGGCCACGACTGCTGGCAGGTCAACCTGCACTTCGGCTTCAAGAACGACCCCGACGTGCCCGAGGCGTTGGCGGTGCTGCGCACCAGCGGCATCGATTTCGACGACATGGACACGAGCTATTTCCTGTCGCGCGACATCGTGATTCCGACATTCGGCGCGGGCATGATGATGTGGCGCGAAAAGCTGTTCGCCGGCATGCACCGCAATGCCACCGCTGCGGCCGACTTCTTGAACCTGCCGACCAACCGCGTGGTGGAACTGGGCTCGAAAGTCGAGATCTGACCCGGTGCGACGAGCCGGCAAGGTCGAGCAGACTCCCTCCGGGTCGGAGCGGACCCCGCCTCGAATCAGCGCAGCCGCATGGCGCTGATATCCAGCGCCGCGCCCTGACGACTGACGGCACGGCACCGACGCATTCGGCCGCGCGTGTCACAGCGGACTGGCGGCCAAGCCCATTCGACTGACGAACATGGCGCGGTTGCGAGTCTGGCGGCCTGCGCCTGCTTGGCAGCCGACGCAGCGATACTCGAACGATGCGTTTTCCCGTGTTCCGAGATGCTTCGCTGTCGGCGGTCACGGCCGGGTTCGTGGCCGTGCTGGTGGGCTTCACCAGCTCGGTCGCGATCGTGTTTCAGGCCGCCACCGCGCTCGGCGCCACGCCTGCGCAGACCGCGTCGTGGATCTGGGCGCTCGGCTGGGGCATGGGCCTGTGCACGCTGGTGCCGTCGCTGTGGTTGCGGCTGCCCGTCATGGTGGCGTGGAGCACGCCGGGCGCCGCAGTGCTGGCGACGGCCGGCGCCTCGGGCGGTTTCGGCATGGCCGACGCGACGGGCGCTTTTTTCGTCTGTGCCGCGCTGACCACGCTGGTCGGCGTCACCGGCTGGTTCGAGCGCCTGATGGACCGCATTCCGCTGGCGCTGGCGAGCGCCCTGCTCGCCGGCGTGCTGGCACGCTTCGGGCTCGACGCGTTCGTCGCCCTGCAGTCGGCCTTCACCCTTGTCGCGCTGATGCTGTTGGCCTATCTGGTGGGGCGCCGTGTGTGGCCGCGTTTCGCGGTGCCGGGCGTGCTGTTGCTCGGCACCGGCGTGGCCGCGTTCAGCGGGCAGTTGCACCTCGAGACAGTGCACTGGGGCCTGACGCTGCCGGTGTACACGGCGCCTGAATTCAGCTGGCGGGCCACCGTCAGCCTGGCGCTGCCGTTGTTCGTCGTCACGATGGCCTCGCAGAACCTGCCCGGCGTGGCCGCGATCCGCGCGGCGGGCTTTCCCGTTCCGATCTCCAAGGTGATCAGCCTGACCGGCTTCGCGACGCTGCTGCTGGCGCCGTTCGGTGCGTTTGCGCTGAACCTGTCGGCCATCACCGCCTCGATCTGCATGGGCGCCGAGGCGCACCGGGATCCCGCCCGGCGCTATGTGGCCGCGGCGTCGTGCGGGTTGATCTATTGCATCGTCGGGGCGTTCGGGGCCACCGTCACCGGCGTACTGACGGCGTTCCCACGCGAGCTGGTGGTGGCCATCGCCGGGCTGGCGCTGCTCGGCACGATCGGCGGCGGGCTGGCGGTCGCGCTCGAGGACGAACGGCACCGCGAGGCCGCGCTGATCACGTTCCTCGTGACGCTCAGCGGGCTCAGCCTGGCCGGCATCGGCTCGGCCTTCTGGGGCGTCGTGGCAGGCGCGCTGGCGCTGGGGGTGCAGCGCTGGCGTCGTTGACGCTGCCGCACCGAGCCCGCCGAACCGCTGGCGGTGCAGAGATGGCGTCGTCGACGCTGCCGCATAGAGCCCGCCGAAC
>ENA-OBIT01000953-OBIT01000953.1-metagenomes-genome-assembly--contig:-NODE-953-length-11629-cov-11.9977_pt1 | contig 11629 bp, 9 predicted proteins | sample MGYA00153386_OBIT01 | MGnify analysis MGYA00153386 | reverse complement strand
TCTGGCTGTAACGCCCCTAAGATATTGGCATCAAACCAATGCGGCACGGCGGCAGACAGCGCCATTGCCCTCAACTCTGGCGACAGCACCGACAGGGAAAGTTCTGCCAGCAGCCAATCCTTTTCTTCCTCCGTCTGCGCCTGTACCAATCGCGCTAAAAACTCGGGGTTCATATCTGTTGCCTCGTCTGTGCCACACTTTCTAACAAGAGAACGACTTGTGCCGGTATGCCTCTTGCCGCATCGATCAAAACATTAATTTCTTCGGAACTGAAGCAGTAGCCAACGTCCTTAACGTAACCATACCAGGCTTCGCGTTCCATAATTCGATCGAGCTTGCAGTGATGATGCAGGTTTTGCCATTCGATCGTGGGTTGGGGAATAATTTGTCCTGCGACGATCGCAAATAGCTTTTTGTTGAGTGCCACTTCGTGCAAAAACGAACTCTCGATCCATCCCGCGAGTTCTTCCGTCGCGCCATTGTATGTATCTAGAATAAATGCGATCGGGCGATTCAACCGTTCTAAATCTTCAAAAAAAACCTCTTGAAGTTGAGTTAAACGATACTTTCGTTCCTCTGGCGGCACATCCAAAATTACCTGAATGTTACTGCCTTCCCCCGTCAAACGGTTGTTCTGAATCTGAACACCAGAATTGAAAAGGCGATCGATCTTGGCATTAAAATTCGGAAAGTGTTTTTTTCCGAGTGCGCGCTGAATCCGGGAAAACACAAAAGGAATACCAGCTTCCGCCCCTTTGAGGTCGATTACAACTGGATGAATTTTCTGGGTGCACAGTCCCTGAAACCGCCCCATCAAACCCGTTTTCCCATAACCCGACGGTGCTTCAATCAACAAAATCCGTTCTTGCACCTGCCCCAGCAACATCTGTTCAAACAGGTGCAATTCCCGCGTATGATTCGCAAAGTGCTTTTGCGTCATGGTGGCGTCCCCGAATCGCTATCTCTCGTACTGATGCTAGAACCCTCTCCAGTTAGTTGATTCTGTTCTACCAAAGCATCCCTAGCTTTGATGCTACTCTGTTTCCCCCCCAGCGTATTCCCCCGAATCGTCGTCTTGGGTGACGAGTTCCCAGAGTGGCTTTGTTGAATCAGCAAAATCGAGCCCACTAATGTCAAAACCGCCAGTCCCAAAGGAACCCACGGTTTCCAGTTGTCCGGCAAATTCGGTAACTGGTTGGTGAAATACCCCACCAACACGGTAATCAACGCAGAAGCAAAGTACAGCAAAAATTGGTTCATAGCATCAGAGGAGCGATCGAATACTCTCGGTTTTATCTGCACCCTATTGTGACAAAATTCCTGAGATTTTACTACCACAGAGGAAAGCCTGAAATAAACTTATGTCGATACAAGTTGATTTAACTTCTATCACCCACCTAGCCGGAGTTTAAAAAATCTCCCCAACAATCATCCCCGCTAATATTACAAATCCCACCCAAACATTTTGGCGAAATATTTGACCGTAAACGGGATTCGGAATATCCGCTTTTCGCAGTTGAGTGTACTGCAAAAACCACAATATTGCCGCAGCACTAATTGCCATCCAAAAACCAACGTGCAACTGCAAATTAATCCCCATTCCCGCTAACAAACCGACTGTAGCTACAAAGAAAAAACCCACAGCATTAGCGGCATTATCCCCAAAAAATATCGCGCTGGAATTCACCCCCAAACGCAAATCATCTTCCCTGTCGCTCATCGCATAAACTGTATCAAATCCCATCGTCCACAGCACCACTGCGCCCCACAGCAACCAAGTGGCTAATTCTAGTTTCCCAACAGCGGCGCTCCAACTAATTAAAACTGCAAATCCCCAGGCAATTGATAACACTAATTGCGGCACTGGAAAAAATCTTTTTGCTAGCGGATAGCAGATAATTACTGGTACGGCGGCGACGCACAGCCAGAAACTTAAGGGATTCAGATAAAATGCGAGAATGGCGGCGCAAGCAAAGGAAATTAAGGCAACTCCGATGCCAGTTTGCACTTTCAGGGCGCGGGATGCTAGGGGGCGCGATCGCGTTCTTTCTACTTCCGGGTCAATATCGCGATCCCACAAGTCGTTGATGACGCATCCAGCCGCACTCGTGGCTAAGGTGCCCAACACGATCACACCCACCAATGCTACCGGCGGTTTCCCGTGAGTGGCCAAAAAAACGGCCCACAGGGCGGGAATCATTAAAATTAGCCTTCCTGCTGGCTTGTCCCATCTCAACAGCCGGATGATAGTAAGTAGTGTAGATTCAGATTGGCGATCGGGCTCGGTAAGCATTTCAATTCTAGATTTTAGGTTTTTAATTTTTAATTTTATCAATATTTAAGCAAAATTGCCCGAAATTAGGACACGGCAGTGCCGTGTCCCTACCGTGATTAATTGTAGGGACACGGCAGTGCCGTGTCCTCTATATTAATTATGATGGCTCAGTAAATTCATGGAATAATTAAAAATATCTGTCAACCCCGATAAACTCCTATGGTTAATTCACTTCCTGCTGCGGAGTCAAATCGCATTATTGCTGCGATTGATATGGGTACTAACTCCTTTCATATGGTGGTGGCGCGGATCGATCCGAAATTGCCCGCGTTTACGATTATTGCTAGAGAAAAAGATACGGTTCGGTTGGGCGATTGCGAGGCTAAGACAGGGTGTTTGAAGCCAGAAGTGATGGAAAGGGCGATCGCCACTTTGCGCCGTTTTCAAGATATTGCTAAAACTTTCAATGCTGAACAAATTATCGCTGTGGCTACCAGTGCTGTTCGGGAAGCCCCGAATGGTCGAGATTTTCTCAAACAAGTTGCTGAAGAATTAGACCTTAATGTTAGCTTAATTTCCGGTCAGGAAGAAGCGCGGAGAATTTATCTGGGCGTTCTTTCGGGTATGGAGTTTAACAATGAGTCGCAGGTGATTATTGATATTGGGGGCGGTTCTACTGAGTTGATTCTAGGAGACAGTGCAGAACCTCTCTGTCTCACCAGTACCAAAGTTGGTGCGGTTCGCCTGACTGGAGAATTCGTCAAAACTGACCCGATTAATAAGGAGGAGTTTGCTTATTTGCAAGCTTATATTCGGATTTCGCTCGAAAGACCGATCGACGAATTGCGTGCCCAATTTAATGCAGGCGAAACTCTCCGTTTAATTGGCACTGCTGGAACCATCGAAACTTTAGCTGCAATTAACGCCCGCGAAAAGCTGGGAAGTGTACCAAGTCCGCTCGCTGGCTATCAGTTAAGTTTAAAGGATTTGCGCGATTTAGTCAATCGTTTTCGCAAGCTTTCCTATGCCGAAAGGTTGGCAATTCCGGGAATGTCGGACAAGCGGGCAGAAATTATTCTGGCGGGCGCTTTGATTTTGCAGGAAGCGATGACGCTATTGGGGATGGAATTTCTCACTGTGTGCGATCGATCTTTGAGAGAAGGCGTAATTGTTGACTGGATGCTATCTCGTGGTTTGATTGAAAACCGTTTACGCTATCAAGGCTCAATCCGCCAGCGCAGCATCCACCACATGGCTAAAAAATATCAAGTCAATTTAGAACAAAGCGAAAGAACCGCAGCATTTGCACTCAATTTATTTGACCAAACTCAAGGTATTCTGCACTATTGGGGAACCGAAGAACGGGAATTATTGTGGGCGGCCGCGATTCTGCACAACTGCGGTTTGTACGTCAGTCATTCGGCGCACCACAAGCATTCTTACTATTTAATTCGCAATGGTGAGTTATTGGGATACACTGAAACAGAGATTGAAGTAATTGCCAATTTAGCTCGCTATCACCGAAAGAATTCCCCCAAGAAAAAGCATGAAAATTTTATAATTCTTCCGAAGAAGTACCGGGAAGTGGTTAGTAAATTGCATCCGTTACTCAGGCTGGCTGTGGCTTTGGATAGGCGGCAAATCGGTGCTATTTCTGATTTTAAATGCGAACACCGCCCGGAAGTTCGAGAATTTCACTTACGGCTACAACCACTCAATCCCGGTGATGACTGCGCTCTAGAATTGTGGAGTTTAGATTATAAAAAACCTGCTTTTGAAGATGAGTACAATCTGAAATTAGTAGCAACTTTAGAACCGACTCTCGTAACAGCTTAGCTAAAAACCGTAGGGTGCGCACTGCGCACCTTACCCATTAGAACCGACTCTCGTAACAGCTTAACTAAAAACCGTAGGGTGCGCACCTCACCCATGATATAACGGCAATAAATTGCCAACATCTCCCTCTCCCTCTTTCTCTCATTTCTAAATCCTCTGCGCCCTCTGCGCTCTCTGCGGTTAATAAAAAAAAATCTGATTCACAAATCAAATATAATAACTATAGAAATGTCGGTGCTGATGGCGCACCTTACGTAGATATACAATTTCAACATAAAATATAACAATGTCAAATCCCTTGCTTTCCCTCAACTACGAACCCGCCCTCGAATCCCTAGGTGGCGACTATTTTGATGAAGTCCCGGCGGCCGATTTTCCTCAGCACATCCTCCGCTTCCGCAACGACAAATTATTACCAACATTGGGCTTAGATCCAGCACAAGTAACCGACGAACATTTTACCCAAGTATTCGGCGAATTTCACTGCGTCCGTCCCTTCCTCGCACTCCGCTACCACGGCTATCAATTCAACGAATATAACCCAAATTTAGGCGACGGTAGAGGCTTTTTATACGGTCAAGTTCGCGGCACTGATGGCAGACTTTATGACTTTGGCACAAAAGGTTCCGGCCGCACTCCCTACTCGCGGTCTGCTGATGGTAGACTCACTCTTAAAGGTGGAGTTCGCGAAGTTTTGGCGGCTGAAGCTTTGCACCGATTGGGTGTTCGCACATCTCGTTGTTTTAGCTTAGTTGAAACTGGGGATGCTTTGTGGCGGGGCGACGAACCCTCTCCAACGCGATCGTCCGTAATGGTGCGTTTTAGCCATTCTCACATCCGCTTTGGTACTTTTGAAAGATTACATTACCTCCGTCGCCCAGATTTAATTACAAAACTTTTGGATTTTGTGATTGAATATTACTATCCAGAATTGCATTTAGAATCCAAAAATAGGGATATTTCTCAAGCTGAAAAATATGCACTATTTTATGCTGATCTAGTCAAAAAAGTGGCGGAATTAGTTGCTCAGTGGATGGCGGCGGGATTTTGTCATGCTGTGCTGAATACTGATAATATGTCGATTACTGGAGAAAGTTTTGATTACGGGCCTTTTGCTTTTATCCCAACTTATGATCTTAAGTTTACAGCAGCTTATTTTGATTATTACAGTCTTTATTGTTACGGAAATCAACCGTTTATTTGCAAGGGGAATTTGGAGAAACTTCAGCAACCGCTAGCAGCGGCGATTCCTCAAGCTGATATGGATGCTGCTTTGGTCAAGTTTGGCGAGTATTACAATGCAGCTTATCGGCGGTTGATGCTGAATAGATTGGGATTTGAGGATTTGCCAGAGGCGGAGGGTGATGAGTTGTTGAAGGTGACAATTAAAATGCTGGCGGAGTCTCAAGTCGATTATCAAGGTTTCTTTTTTGAGTTGCGAAAACAGTTTAATCGCACTTGGCGAGATGATGCTAGTCAAATTTTTAGTGAGGCGGAACCTGCGGATTTGCTAGCACCTTGGCGGCAGTTTTATTGTCACGTTTTGCAAACTTTGTCGGCGGATGATCTGGATAAAATGGCGGATAGGTTACGCCAGTCTAATCCTGAACAATCGTTGTTGAGGCCGACGATTGAAGCTGTTTGGGAGCCGATCGCGATCGAGGATAATTGGCAGCCGTTTTACGAGTTGGTGAAGAGACTTCAAGACTCTTAAAGGGAATGGGGAATTGGGAATTGGGCATTGGAGAATGGGGAATTGGGAATTGGGCATTGTTGACTGTTGAGTAGTTCCCTGAGCGAAGCGCCGTCCTGAGCGAAGTCGAAGGGCGGAACACCGCAACTAACAACTGACAACTACTTGAGTTTTTCTATCTCAAATTGTGCGTCTTTGTAGCCGCCGGTAAGTCCTTGATCGAGAAAGAGTTTGCCCGCTTTTTCGTAATCGCTAATCGCTCCTGCTTTGTCTCCTAAAGAGCGACGAACTGCTCCTCTACCGTAGTAAGCGGCGGCATAATTCGGATTGATTCTAATGGCTTGGACGTAATCGCCGATCGCACTGTTGTAATTATTTAACTGGTGGTAAATCTTGGCTCGATTGGCGTAAGCTTCAGCATCGTTGGGATTGAGCCCGATGGCTGCTGTAAAATCGCCGATCGCCCCCTGTGCATCCCCCCCCGCGCTGCGAGCCAAACCGCGATTGCTCAAAGCATTATAATCATTCGGATTCAATGTCACGGCTTGAGTGCAATCGGCAATTGCTTTTGGATAATCCTTTAAGTTTAAATAAGCAATGCAGCGATTGTTGTAAGGAACCCCATCCTCATCACTCAGCTCCATTGCTTGAGTACAATCGTCAATTGCCGCTTGATGCGCTCCCAAATTCAACTGCGTGCTGCACCGATTAGCATAAGCATCTCCATTCTTGGGATCGATCGCAATAACTTGAGAATAATCCGCCAAAGCTCCCTTATAATCTCCTAAGTGAAAGCGAGCTCTCCCGCGACTGTAGAAAGCTTTAGTATCTTGAGCATCGAGCTTAATTGCCTCAGTATAATCCCCAATCGCCCCTTGCAAATCGGCGCTCCCAGCGCGAGCCAACCCCCGCGAATGATATGCCTTAACAAGGTTCGCCGTCGGCGGCTGTAACCGAATTACTGCGTTAAAATCCCCAATTGCCGCCTTATAATCTTGCAGTTCTAAATAAGCAACTCCTCTTTTATAATATGTATCAGCATCGTTGGGCTGGAGATTCAAAGCCTGAGTGTAATCCTCAATCGCCCCGCGCTTATCGTTAAAATCCTGACGGGCTAGCCCCCGGTTAAAATAAGCATCAAAATATTTAGGATTGAGAGCGATCGTCTGAGAATAATCGGCTATTGCTTCTTGATACTTTTTTAAATCATAATTAGCATTACCCCGCTGATAAAAACTCTCAGCATTGTTAGGATTCAATTGAATTGATTTATTAAAAGCCTGCAAAGCGGAGGCCGGATCTTGCTTCCGAGACTTTTCTACTCCCTGTTCGTAATATTCCTTAGCTTTAATCGGATTCGGGCGACTCCAATAACTCAACAGAAATACCAGAGCAGCCGCCGTCCCAAATCCAGCCAAAATTAGCCACAAAAACCGAGTTCCAAAACGTGACAACAAACTATTAGCAGACAGTAAGCTCGGAGAAATATTTTTGTTTTGAGCGGTATTGTGATCTTGGCGGTGTCTCAGCTTGCTGAGAGCTTGCAAAACATCCTCAGCAGATTGATAACGTTTGCCAAATTGGTGACAGACCATTTTGTCAATTATATTTGCCAGTACCGGAGAACATTGAACTCGGTTCCGCCAAACAATTTCTCCCGTGTGAGAAGGACTCGGATCTTGCAATTTTGGCAAATCTGTACCAGGTAAACCTGTGATAGCTTGGATCGCCATCATGCCTACTGCATAAAGGTCGCTGCTAAATTGGGGGTTGCCTTGAAATTGCTCGATCGGCATATAAGCCGGAGTTCCCGTCGCAATGGTGCGCGGAAACTCTGTATCGTACTCGCTGACATGATTCGCAACTTCTTTCACCGAGCCGAAGTCAACTAAAACTAATTTGCCGTCTGGTTTGCGGCGGATCAAGTTGGATGGATTAACATCGCGGTGAATCACTCCCTGAGAGTGGACAAAGGCGAGAAGTTGTAACACTTCTTCTAACAGATCCAGCACTCGTTCTTCCCGCCAAGGTTGACCGGCCGTAATTTCCCTATTTAGGGCGTGTCCGGGCACAAACTCTTCGACGAGGTAGAATTGATTCCCTTCTTCAAAATAAGCGAGTAAAAAGGGAATTTGATCGTGTTTTCCCAGTTTTTCTAATATTTCTGCTTCTTGTTTAAATAAGCGGTAAGCTGTTTTGAGAACGGTGGATGTGTTGCTGGGAGGACGAAGTTGTTTGACTACACATTGAGGGTGGCCCGGGCGACGAGTATCGACAGCTAAATAAGTTTGTCCAAAAGCTCCAGAGCTGAGAATTTGTACTACGCGATAACGCCTGTCTAAAAGTTGACCAACCATGTTCATATCGATAATTGGGAATTGGTAACGGGGAGTTGGTAATTGAGAATTGGGAATTGGTAATTTGTAATTGGGAATTGGAAATTGGGAATTAGGAGTTGGTAATTTTGCCTTCTGCCTTCTTCTTGCTTCTTGCTTAATTCTTTCTTCTTTTTTTAACATCTGACCGATCGCTAATAGTTTATTTAGAGTCGTTGATCTGTGCTTGTGCGTTTTTGAAACCATCGGCTCTTCCCTGTTCGAGAAAGAGACTTGCAGCTTTCTGAAAATCCTCGATCGCCCCGGTACGGTCTTTTAGTTGGCGACGGACGAGGCCTCGGCTGTAAAAAGCGCTAGCATTGTTGGGGTTGAGCCGTAGCGAATGAGCGAAATCTTCAACCGCTAAGGGGTAATTTTTGAGTGCTAAGTAAATAGTACCGCGATTGCTGTAAGCTACGGCATCGCTGGGATTGAGCCGAATTGCTTGAGTCAAATCTTCTACAGCCCCGAGTTGGTCTCCCGAAGCTTGGCGAGCTAGTCCTCGATTGCTGTATGCTTTGGGATTGTTGCCGTTGAGTCCGATCGTCAAACTGCAATCTTCGCTAGCCTTTTGAAATTGTTTTAAATTCAGATAAGCGATGCAGCGGTTGTTATAAGCTGCTTCATCTTTGGGATCGAGGGTAATTGCTCGGGTGCAATCGTCGATCGCTTTGTCATAGGTTGCCAAATTCAAATAAGCGCTGCACCGATTAGTATAAGCATCAGCTAGCTCTGGTTCCAATTCGATCGCCTTAGTGTAATCTTCCATCGCTCCTTGATAATCCGCCAGATTAAAGCGCGATCGACCACGACTGTAGTAGACGCCAGCTTGTTTGGGGCTAATCTGAATCGCTTGCGTAAAATCTGCCATTGCTCCGGTTTTGTCGCCCTCCGCCGATCGAGCTAAACCCCGATTGCTGTAAGCTTTAGCATCATTCGGATTCAGCCGAATTGCTTGAGTGTAGTCGGAAATTGCTTGAGGGTAGTCAGACATATCGTAGTAGGCTAAACCCCGCTGGTAGTATGCCTCACCGTCACTAGGATTCAGCCGCAATACTTCGGTAAAATCTGCCACCGCTCCCCGCTTGTCGCCGGTGTCGCGGCGGGCCAGAGCTCGATTGTAAATGGCTTTGGTGTGGCTGGGATTGACTTTAATTGCTTGTGTATAATCGGCAATTGCTTGAGCCGTGGCTCCAAGATCGTAGCGAGCGTTGGCCCGCTTGTAGAAAGTTTCGGGATCGCTGGCATTCAGGGCGATCGCGCTACTATAATCGGCGATCGCACCTGTTTTGTCGCCTTGCTCGGCTTTGGCAAAGCCGCGAGTCAACAATTCTTTTGCCCTCGCCGGATTTTGACTTTGCCAGAAGTAAATTATGGCTGCTGTCAAGAGCAAAGCCGCAGGTATTGCAGCAAACAGCAACAGTTTGGTTTGGCGCTGTCTCGGCAGTTGACTTATCGCCTCGGTGATGATAGTGGGTGGTGGTGGCGCAACCTCCGATTTCACAAATATTTGTTTGATATCTGCCAAAACTTCGGCCGATGTCTGATAGCGTTCTTCGCAGTCGGAGTGCACCATTCGATCGATAATCTCTGTTAGGGCGGCCGAACAAGTTACGTGGTTTCGCCAGGGAATTTCGTCTTTGTGGTTGTTTAAGGCACTGAGTTCCTTGGGTGAAAGTCCCGTTACGGCAAGCTGGGCGATCGTACCTAGAGCGAAAATGTCGCTATTGTAGCGGGGGTTGCCGATCGATTGCTCGATCGGCACATATAATTCCTCAGTCGGCAACTCCTGTTTTTTTGCCTCACGCCATTTAACAGAGTTCGGGGATGTTTGCGCCAACAAATGACAATTAGCCAGTTCCGGGTTAATTTCTTTGTCCAAACTAAAGTCAATCAACACAAATTTGCCATCCGACTCGCGCCGAATCACTCTGTCGGGTTGAATTCTGCGGTGAATGAAGCCGTTCTCATGTATGAACACCAAAACTTCTAATACTTCTGATAGCAGACCAATTACTTCGTCTTGTTCCCAAGGTTCACCCGGGATTAGTTCTTGACTCAAAGGCGAGCCGGCAATAAATTCTTCAATTAAGTATAAACTTTGATTTTCCTCAAAATACGCCAATAATTCGGGGATTTTGTCATGTTTTCCCAATTTTTCAATTATTTCGGCATTTCTTTGAAATATAACTTTGACTAACTCGGGAGTTTGCGAACTTGTACCGGGAAGCCGCATTTCTCTAACCGTGCATTGCGGATACCCAGGACGGTGAGTATCTGCTGCTACATAAGTTTTTCCCACTTCACTTGAGTCTGTGACTTTAATGATGCGGTAACGTCTGTCTAGAAGTTGACCAATCATGCTCTGCCCTCTACCCTATTAATGTTCGATTATCGCATGAAATTAGGATAAATCGTTGTGATGTCAAACTTTTAGCTATTGATTCTGCTGTGCTAAGCAGCCGAAGAAATCGCCAGTAGAAGGCGATCGCCTGGACTTTGGCCCTTGTCTGAATTTGAGCAGTCCTAGATGCACTGTTAAAGGCCCGGATGCAGTATTTTCGTAAAAACTCAATTTATGCGTCGAGGACTATGGCATTAAGATTAGTCCCCGTCTCCGTTGATAATAGATGCAAACCCTCAACTCATACTATAATTTAGTGGCCGAGCAACAGATGACTTAACATGAACGTACAACTGGTTGACTCCCTAATTCAAGTTATCTTATCTCTTTCCGCAGACGAGCAATTAGCAATTGCGGACAAATTACTCGAAAATATCCCGTACCCTTCGACTCAGGAACTTATGCAGCTTGCTCAAAGTGGTGGCTGTTTTGACTTTTTGCATGACGAACCAGATATTTACACGATCGAAGATGGAGAACCTATTGCGTGACATTAAAAAAAGGAGATGACGATTGGGTGAATTAGGAAATCTATATATACAGCAATTAAATGCTTTTATAGTCGAGGCATTCCAGATAGAGCGATCGAGATAATTATTTAACATTAGAGTAATCGAAAATGGCTGAATCACTAACAAAAGGAGGAACGATCGCCGCGATCGCCACTGCGATCGTTCCCCAACAAGGCAGCGTCGGCATTGTGCGGCTTTCCGGTTCCGCAGCCTTAAAAATTGCCGAAATTCTGTTTCGCGCGCCCGGACGGCAAATTTGGGAGTCTCACCGCATTCTTTACGGCCACATCCGCCACCCCAAAACTCAAGAATTAGTTGATGAAGCTTTGCTGTTAATTATGAAAGCACCGCGTTCTTTTACTCGCGAAAATGTGGTGGAATTTCACTGTCACGGCGGCATTATGGCGGTGCAACAAGTCTTGCAGTTGTGTTTGGAAAACGGGGCGAGATTGGCTCAGCCGGGAGAGTTTTCGCTGCGAGCTTTTTTGAACGGGAGGCTCGATTTAACTCAAGCTGAAAGCATCGCAGATTTGG
>ENA-OBIT01000952-OBIT01000952.1-metagenomes-genome-assembly--contig:-NODE-952-length-11637-cov-4.77612_pt1 | contig 11637 bp, 10 predicted proteins | sample MGYA00153386_OBIT01 | MGnify analysis MGYA00153386 | reverse complement strand
ATTATGCTGGGGCCATGGCAAGCCAGCAACGCCGTGCTGGTGTGCCACGCACTGAACGCCAGCCACCACGTGGCGGGCACCGCGGCCGATGGCAGCCTGGGCTGGTGGGACAACCTGGTGGGCCCCGGCAAGCCGCTGGACACCGACTTCTTTTTCGTCATCGGCGTCAACAACCTGGGGTCCTGTTTCGGCTCGACCGGGCCGATGCATGTGAACGCTGCCACGGGTCGTGTTTATGGCGCGGACTTCCCGGTGATGACGGTGGAAGACTGGGTCGATGCCCAGGCCCGGCTGGTGGCGCGTCTGGGCATCACGCAACTGGCCGCCGTGCTGGGTGGCAGCCTGGGTGGCATGCAGGCGCTGGCCTGGGCCCTGCGCCACCCGCAGGCGGTGCGCCACTGCATCGCGGTGGCGACTGCGCCCAGCCTGTCGGCGCAGAACATCGCTTTCAACGAAGTGGCGCGGCGCGCCATCGTCACCGACCCCGATTTCCACGGCGGACACTTCTACGCCCATGGCGTGCTGCCCAAACGCGGGCTGCGCGTGGCGCGCATGATCGGCCACATCACGTATCTTGCTAACGACGCCATGGAGGCCAAGTTCGGCCGCGACATGCGCCAGGCCGAGTTGAGCTACAGCACCCAGGACATCGAGTTCCAGGTGGAAAGTTACCTGCGCCACCAGGGCGACAAGTTCAGTGAGTATTTCGACGCGAACACCTATTTGCTCATCACCCGCGCGCTGGACTACTTCGACCCCGCGCGTGAACACGGCGGCAACCTGACGCGGGCATTTGCCGTGGCCGCCGCGCAAAAGTTTCTGCTCGTCAGCTTCACGACTGATTGGCGTTTTTCACCCGAACGCTCGCGCGAAATCGTCAAGGCGCTGGTCGACAACCACATCGACGTGAGCTACGCCGAAATCGACGCGCCGCACGGGCACGATGCGTTTTTGCTCGACGACCCGCGCTACCACGGTGTGATGCGTGCCTACTTCGACCGCATCGCAGCAGAGTGTTCGGCACCGGGCCGCCCCAAGCCGAACGTTCCCCCTCGGGGGGACGACGCCGCAGGCGTCCAGGGGGCTCGATGAGCGAAAGAAAAGACCTCGAGATCATTGCTGACCTGGTGCCGGCCGGTTCACGCGTGCTCGACCTGGGCTGCGGCAACGGCGAACTGCTGGCCCACTTGCAGCAGCACAAGGCTTGCAGCGGCTACGGCATCGAATTCGACGACGCCAACCTGCGCGCCTGCGTGCAACGCGGCGTGAACGCCATCCAGCTGAACCTCGAAGACGGCCTGGCGCTGTTTGACGACGGCAGCTTCGACGTGGTGTTGCAGCTGGACACGCTGCAGCACCTGCGCCGCACTGAACACATGCTGCGCGAGACGGCGCGAGTGGGCCGCATCGGCATCGTCAGCTTTCCCAACTTCGCGCACTGGGCCAACCGGCTGCACGTGCTGGCCGGGCGCATGCCGGTGACGCGCGCGCTGCCCTACCAGTGGTACGACACCCCCAACATCCGCGTCGGTACCTTTGCCGACTTCGAGGTGCTGGCGCGCAAGACCGGCCTGGCGGTGACCGACAGCTTCGGCCTGCAGGCCGGGGCCGTGGTGCGGCGCTGGCCGAACCTGCTGGCCAGCATGGCGGTGTTCAGGTTCGAGCGGCGCTGAAGGCCGGGCGTTCGCCCCCTTCAACCCACCGGCAGCCGCAATTCGAATGTCGCCCCATCGCCCGGCATGCTGCGCACGGCCACTGTGCCGCCCATGGTCTCGGCCAACTGGCGGGCCAGCGCCAGGCCCAGACCGGTGCCGGCAATGGCGCCGCTCTGCGCGCCCAGGCGTTCGAAAGGCTGGAACAGGCGGGCCTGCTGTTCAACGGTCAGGCCCGGACCGTTGTCGGCCACGGTGATCTCGATCTGCTCGCCATCGCGCCGCGCGCTGATGCGCACCCACCCGCCGGGGCGGTTGTATTTGATGGCGTTGGACAGCAGGTTGCTCAGCACCTGTTTCAGGCGCTTGCGGTCGGCGCGCACCGCCAGTGGGTCGCCGTGCGGGACATCGTCGACCAGGCTGACGCCGGCCTCGCGCGCGGGCAGGTCGAACATCGCGCAGGTTTCTTCGACCATCGGGCGCAACGGCTGCACCTGAATGTGCATCGGCAGCTGCCCGGTTTGTGCGCTGGACAGGTCCAGGATGTCGTCCATCAATGCCAGCAGGTGGCGCCCGCTGTGCAGCACCTGGCGCACCCAGTCCAACTGGCGCGGGGCCAGCAGATCGTCGAGCTCGAGCAGCTGCGAGAAGCCCAGAATGGCGTTGAGCGGCGTGCGCAGTTCGTGGCTGACGCGTGACAGGAACTGCGATTTGGCCATGTCGGCCGCGGCGGCGCGGTCGCGCTCGAAGCGCAGTTCGTCGGCGTGCTTGCGCTCGGTGATGTCGGTGTGGGTGCCGATCATGCGCAACGGGCGGCCCTGCGGGTCGCGCGCCATGACGATTCCGCGCGACAGTATCCATTTCCAGCTGCCGTCCTTGCAGCGCACGCGGTGCTCGTTGATGTAGCGCGGCGTGTGCCCGGCCAGGTAAGCCTGGCGCGCTTGCACCATGGCCGCGCTGTCGTCGGCGTGGGTCATGGTGTCCAGCGTCGCGGGGTTCTCGATCATTTCGCCGTCGGCGTAACCGTACAGCGCTTGCAGGGCCGGCGAGAAGGTCTCCACGCCGGTGTCGATATGCCAGTCCCAGACGCCGTCGCCGCTGCTGTCCAGCGCGGTTTTCCACAGCTCGCCGTTGTCGCGCAGCGCCTGCTCGGCCTGCTTTCGGGCGGTCACGTCGAGCACGATGCCCACGCGCACGCTGCGCCCCTGTTCGGCCAGCGCCATGGCACTGGTGACCTGCACCCATTTCGTGGTGCCGTCGCGCAGCTGCACGCGCAACTCGGTCTCAAGGATTTCCTGCCTCTCAGTGGCGCGGCGTGACTCGGCCTGCACGCGGGCCCGGTCATCGGGGTGGCGCAGGCTGATCATCAAGTTGCTGTCGGCCAGCACCTCGTTCGGCTCCACGCCCAGCAACGCACGCACGCCGGGGCTGACGTAGGTGGCCCGTCGCTCGTCGCCAGGCAGCACCTCGACGCGGTAAACCATGCCCGGTATCAGGTCCATGATCTGGCGCAACTCTTCGCGGCTTTGCTGCAGAGCCTGGCGCTCCAACACGCGGTCGGTGATGTTCTCCACCGTGCCTTCGAAATACAACACCGTGCCCTGGGCGTCGCGCACCACATGGGCGTTCTCGCTGATCCAGATGCGTTCGCGCGACTTGTTGCGGTAGACCTCCGACTCGAAAGCCGTCACCCGGCCTTCACGTTCCATGGCCTGGGCAAAAGCCTGGCGGCGGGTGGGGTCGGCATACCAGCTGCCGGCAATGCCGCGCACCGCGGCCAATTGTTCGGCCTCGTCGGCAAAACCGTTCAATTGGGCCAGCGCCGGGTTGGCGCGCAGTAGTTCGCCTGCTGGCGACGAGCGGTAGGCACCGATCGACAAGAAGTTGAACAGCGTCGAGAAGTCGTCGTCTGGTGCGGTCACGATCACAGGCCCGTGGGCATCAATCAAGCGTGACGTCGGTGCGCACCGTGCCGGCACGGTCGGCGGTGGCCGACAGCGCCACGGCCGTGCCGCGCGGCCCGCGCACCACCCATTCCACCACCGCGCGGTCGGCGGTGATGTCGCGGTGGGGCAGGAAGGCCTGCAGACTGGTCTTGGGGCCGTGGCCCTCGAGGTGCGTGCCGATCACGCGCTCGCGCCCACTGACCAGGCTGACACCGGCCGGCAGGTGGATGGTGAACACCGTGCCGCGCACCACCTTGCGTTCCAGCGCGCGCTGCGTGACGTAGGCCGGCAGGTAGCCGCTGTTGGCCACGGCGAAACGCACCCGCCAGGTGTCGGTGCCCAGGGCGCGCACCTCGGCGCGCAGCACCTCCAGCCGGGGCAGTGACAGACCGATCTGCATCAGCCAGGCCGGAAAGCGCGCCGCCTCGCGTTCACGCAGATGGGGCGGCGGGTTGCGCCAGTAGTTCATCTTGTCCCAGCCTCCGAGTTCCACCATGCCCAGCTGCGCATGGCGGAACGGGTACCAGTCCACATGCGCCTGGCCCGCACACTGTTCGTCGCTCCACTTCAGCAGCTTGAGGTCGTCTTCGACCGGGTGCTCGCGGTACCAGTCGATCCACTTGTAGTCGGCGATGCCGGCCTCTTTGTTGGGGGCCCATATCTCGACGGTCCAGAACAGCGCGCCCAGTTGCTCGTAAACCCAGTCCTGTGTGCCGGTAATGAATTTCTTCGGGTGGTATTTGAAGTCATGCCAGATGCTGACGGCCGGGTAGCCGGTGAGCTTGGCACCGGACTCGGACAGCCGCTTGTACAGCCACAGGTCCTCGGGCGTCATGTCGTCGTCGCTGTGGGTGCCCATCGGCCGCAGGATCACGCCGCTGTGGGTGTGGAAGCTGACGGCCGCGCCGATGTTGGGGTGGGTGGTGATGAAGTCGACCATGGCCCGCACCTCGGGCTCGCTGGTGGGGTAGGGGCCGGCGCCCGCTTGCTCGAATTCCTGGCGCCAGTTGCCGGGAAAGTTACGGTTCAGGTCCAGGCCTTCGCGGTCTGGGTTGGCGCTGATCTTCAGGCCATCGTAGTGGCGCAGGCTGCCCTCGGGCATGACACGGTAATAGTCGCCACCAAACTCGCCCGGCTCGCGCGCCACCATCAGGCGCGGCTCGGCGGGGTGCTTCTTGTAGGTGCCATGCGGGTCGGGCACACGCATGCTCAGCACCCGGCCGTCGCCGTCCACGTCCTGCACGTCCAGCCCGTCCACTGGTTCTTCGTCGAAGGGATAGGGCCGCGTGGAACTGCGGATGTGGCGCGGGTGGTCAGCCAGCGCCAGTTCAGCGCCGTCGGGGTTCAGCCGCGGCACGATGTAGGCCACGCGGGTGTCCAAAAGTTGCCGCACTTGCACGCCCAGATCGCCACCGACCTCGTAGCCCGTCACCAACGCATGCAGCCAGTACAGGCAGGCCGTGCAGGCGGTCAGTTCAGCGGCGTGGATGTTGCCGTCGACCCACAGGGCCGGCTTGTCGGTGTCGGGGCCGGTGGCCTGGTTGGTCAGGGTCACGAGCCAGATGTCGCGGCCTTCCCAGCTTTTGCCGAGCGATCGCAAGTTGACCAGGTCAGGCAGCGCCGCGGCGTAGTCCTGCAGCAGGCGGGTCAGTTCGTCGTGGCGGTAGAACTGGTCGAAACGCGGCACCGGTATCGCGGCCATGGCGGGGGCAGGAAGTGGGGATCGGATGCGGATTGCAACCGGGCGATTGTGCCCGCGCCCCCTGCGGCGCTGCAACGGCGCCCAGCCATCACTGACCCTTGAAAAGCGTCTGAAAGTGCCGTGACACGGGCAGCACCTCGGGCCGACCGCGCAGCGTCAGGTGCATCTGGCCCTCGTCCACGCGCACCGCCGCGAAGATGCGCAGGTGGTTGACGATGACCGAGCGGTGCACCTGCCAGAACAACGCCTCGTCGAGTTGCGCCAGCAGTTCTTTCAGCGGTGTGCGGATCAGCGCGTCACCGCCTTCATGCACCACGCGGGTATAGCGTGAATCGCTCTCGAAGTAGATGACGTCGGTGGTGCGTATCAAGCGCACCTCGCGGCCCACGCCGACCTGCAACACGGCCAGCGGGGGCGCGCGGCGCGACTGGCCGGCCATCTGTTCAGTCATTTTCTCCAGCAGGCTTTGCAGCGCCGCGGCGTCCACCACCGCCGTGGGCGCGGCCGCGCGGGCACGCAGGCGCGCCACCGACTGCATCAGACGCTCGGCCTGCACGGGCTTGAGCACGTAGTCCACCGCGCCGGTGTCGAAGGCGGCCAGCGCCTGGTCGTCGTAGGCCGAGACAAACACCACCTGGGCACGGCTGCCGATGCGCCGCGCGACCTCGATGCCGGTCAGCCCGGGCATGCGGATGTCCAGGAAACAAACCTCGGGCTCGTGTTCCAGAAACGCGTCCCAGGCATCCACGCCGTTGGCGGCGACGGCCAGCACCCGCAGTTCGGGCCAGGCCTTTTGCAGCGCGGCGCGCAGTTGTTCGCGCGGGCCTTCTTCGTCGTCGGCAATCAGGGCGGTGGGGTGAACGTTCATGTCACGCCGTGCGGGGCAGTTGCAGCCGCGCCAGGCAGCCGCCGGCGGGGTGGGTGCTGATGTTCAGCCGCGCCCGCGGGCCGCAGGTCAGCGCCAGGCGCTCGCGGCTGTTGGCCAAGCCGATGCCGTCGCGGCTGCTGGATGTGTGGCCCGGTGTTTGGCCCGGTGTTTGCACTGTTGCCAGACCCGGGCCGTTGTCGTGCACCTCGAACACAGCGGTGTCGCCCTGCACCAGCCCGCGCAGCCGCAGCGTGCCGCCGGCCAGTTGCGGGCTGATGCCGTGTTCGATGGCGTTTTCCACCAGCGTCAGCAGCAGGCCCGGCGGCACGGGCTGCGCCAGCAGAGCCGGGTCGATGTCTTCCTGCCAGGCCAGCCGCTCGCCCAGCCGGGCCTGCATCACCTGCAGATACAGGCGCACGGCCAGCAACTCGTCGGCCGCGGGTTGCAGGGCACGGCTGAACATGGGCAGCGTGGCACGCAGGTAGCCGGTCAGCGCTTGCAACAGCGTGGCAGCGCGCGGGTCTTGCGTCTGCACCCAGTGCTGCAACGAGGCCAGGGTGTTGAAGAGAAAGTGCGGCTCCACCTGCGCGGCAGCCAAACGGCGTGCCATCTCGATGGCCCTTTCGCGTTCGGCCAGCTCGGCCAGCCGCGCGCTGATTTGCTGCGCCCGCCACACCACCAGGAACCACAGCAGCATCAGCAGCGTGAAGCCGCCCAGCGTCAACGCCCAGTGCAGCGCCAGCCGCTCTTGCAGGTCGTGCATTCGCCAGCGCAACACCAGCGACGTGGCCACCAGAAGCGCGGCCATGCCGACCGACACCCACCACAACGGCCGGCGCCAGGGCTGCCACCACAGCCACCGGGCTGCAGCGCCACCCAGCAGCACCAGCACCACCAGCAGGCCTGTCAACCGCGCCGTGAGTGCCTGCGGTGCCGCCTGCAGCGCCATCAAACACATCAGCGCGACGTTGACGGCGGCCACGGCCAGCAGCGTGTTGCTGGGGCCGTTGCCACCGGCGCGCGCCATCTCGTCGGCGGTGAAGGCGCGCTTGGGGCCGGGGTACCAGAGCTGACTCCAGTCGATGGCTTGTCTGTTCATGCGCCGCAGTCTAGGCAGCCGGCGTGGCGGCGCGTGGGTGGGTGCGGCGAACGGGCCGCTGCCGTGCATGAACGATCAGCGCAGAGGGTGATTGGCCGGCACCTGCCGACCATGGCGGAACACGCGCAGCTCGCCGGGTGCAAAGGGCAGCCAGTCTTCGTTGGCGGTCAGCGGCTCGGTGGCCACCACGGCCACGCGGTCGCTGGGCGTGGTGTGCTCGGCGAAGTTGACGCTGAGGTCTTCGTCGGCCAGCGTGGCCGCCGTGAAAGGGTGCTGGCGCTGCACTGAATACAGCCGCGTGCTGCCATGCGCCCACAGCGCCTGGCCGTTGGACAGCAACACGTTGAAGCTGCCGTGAGTAGCCGGCAAGGGCAGCAGTTCACGCAGGGTGTTCGTCAGCTCGTCGATGTCCGGCACGCTGGCATGGGCCTTGGCCAGTTCCTGCATCAACCAGCAGAAGGCCAGTTCGCTGTCGGTATCGCCCACCGGCCTGAAGGCGCCGTGCAGACGAGGCTGGAATCCCCCTGCCCCGGTCTTCAGGTCGCCGTTGTGCGCAAAAACCCAGTAGCGGCCCCACAACTCGCGCACGAACGGGTGGCAGTTCTGCAGCGCCACGGCGCCCACGGTGGCCTTGCGGATGTGGGCGATGACGAGCTCGCTGCGGATCGGGTAGCGCTGCACCATCTGCGCCACTGGGCTGCTGCGCGCGCCGTCGCGGTCTATGAAATGGCGCAGCCCGCGGTCTTCGAAGAACGCGATGCCGAAACCGTCCTTGTGTTCATCGGCCCTTGCCGCCAGGCCGGTGAAGCTGAACACCACATCGGTCGGCGTGTTGGCATTCATGCCCAGCAGCTGACACATGCGCAAGTCCCGGTTCGGCCCCTGCGTCGAACCGGGTCAGCGCGTTTGCACGGCGCTGGTGATGGTGAGGTTGGGCACGAACAGGCAGTCGGGCAGCGGTTGCAGCGCCGGGTAGGCCACACAGATGCCAGTGAGCGCCGTGGTGATGAAGTCGGTGCCTGCGGTGACGGTGCCGAACACCGCGTAGCCGCCGTTGCTGGTGTCCAGGGACGCGTTGTCGACCAGGTTGATAAAAAACTGCGACGTGGCCGAATTCAGCACGCCGGTGCGCGCCATGGCCACCGTCCAGCGCAGGTTGGACAGGCCGCGGCCGACTTCCAGCGCGATGGGCAGGTTGCCGGGCTTCAACGCCGGCACTGGTTGACTGGGGTTCATCGGCCCCGCAAAACCACCCCCTTGCAGCACGAAGTTCGGCGAATGGCGGTGGAACACCGTGCCCGTGTAGAAACCGCTGTTCACATAGGCCAGGAAGTTGGCCGTGGTGACGGGGGCCAGGGTTGGCGACAAGGTGATGACGAAACTGCCGGTCAAGCCCACGCCGTTGCTCACGCTCACGGTCACTTGCGGTGCCAGCGCCACGGGCGGCGGCACCGGTGCGGGGTCACTGCCGCCGCCACCGCCACAAGCGGCCAGCAGCGTCGTGGTTGCCAGCGCGGCCAGCAGTCTTCGAGTCCAGTTGTTCATGGGAATAGCCTTCAGTGAGTCATTCAAAAATCAGCTTGCGCATGCCGCTCAGCGTGAACAGCCTGCCCGGATTCTGCGTTTCTTCCAGCACGCCCGACATGCGCTTCAGGATGCGCGGACTCTTGCGGGCGCGCCATACCACCAGATCGGCCAGCCAGGGATGGTGGTTGACGCGGCTGGCGGCTTCGTACACGTCGAAATGCGGCTTGAGTTTCTTCACGCCGGTCTCGTACTGCGCCTGCACGGCGGCGTCAGCGGCGGCCGGTTCTTGCAGCAAGGCCTCGGCGGCCAGCATGCCGGTTTCCATGGCCTTGCCGATGCCTTCGCCACTGAAGGCGTAGGTACTGCCGATGGCCTCGCCGGTGGCCAGCAGGCCGGGGCGCGACCAGCGCGAACCCACCAGCGAACAGCGCAGCGGCGCGCCCTTGATGTCGCCTTGCAGCGTGCCGGTGCGCATCAGCTCGCCGGCTGGGGCGTAGATCTCGGCGAGGGCCTTGAACATGTCGCGCAGGTTGGCACCCTCCATGCGGCCCTTGCCGTCGCGCTGGCGCAGGTGGCTGCCGGTCTGGCCGGCGCCGATGTTGAAGAGCCCCCCCGGCGCCGGGAAGATCCAGCCGTAGCCGCCGCGCAGCCGCGGGTGCCACACCAGTTGCAGCTGCGTGATGCGGCCGACCAGCGCGTCGCACTTCACGTAGCCGCGCAGCGCCACGCCGCTGGGCGTGTGGCGGTCACACAGACCGGCGGCCGTCAGCGCCTGCGGCACGGCGCCCGTGGCCAGCACCACCCAGTCGGCGCGCACATCAACCAGGGCGGGCTCGCCAGCCAGGCTTTTCAGGCGCGCGCCGACAACCCGACCGCTTTCCACCAGCGGCGCCTCGAAGCGCCAGGGCGTGGCCAGCCGCACGCCGGCGCGAACGGCTGCGCGCACCAGGATGTGGTCGAGCAGCTTGCGCGGCAGCACCGACAGGGCGCCCGGCACGTCGACAAAGCCGCCGCGCGGACCCACGCAGCGCACATGCTGCACGGGGGTGGCCAGCGCCGCCACCTCGTCATACACGCCCAGACGGCGCAGCGCGGCGTGGCTGTCCGGGATGAGGCCGTCGCCGCAGATCTTGTCGCGCGGAAAGTCGTGCTGGTCGACCAGCCACACATTGCGCCCGGCGCGCGCCAGCAACTGTGCGCAGGCGCTGCCGGCTGGGCCCGCGCCGATGACAAGCACGTCGCAGCGGGTGGGCAATGGGGCGGTCGTCATCGGAGCCGGATTGTAGGCAGCGGGGCCATGGCTGCAGGGCGTGACATCAGGGCGCGGATGCCGCTTGCGCGCGGCAGCCGCGGTGGCGTCGCCTCGCCTGCACGGTCGCAAACCGCGCTGGCCTACCTCGGCATGCCGCTGGCCTTCATTTGCTGCGGTGTTCGCATTGGGGTTTGGTACAGCGCGCGTAAAGCGCCAACGCGTGCTCTTGCAGCTCGAAGCCGCGCTCTTGCGCAATGGCGCGCTGGCGCAGCTCGATCTCGGGGTCCAGGAATTCCTCGACCCGGCCGCAGGTCAGACACACCAGGTGGTCGTGGTGCTGGCCTTCATTCAGCTCGAACACCGACTTGCCCGACTCGAAGTTGCTGCGCGTCAGCAGCCCGGCCTGTTCGAACTGCATCAGCACGCGGTACACGGTGGCCAGGCCGATGTCAGCGCCGTCGGCCAGCAGCGCTTTGTACACATCCTCAGCCGTCATGTGGCGGCGCGCCGTGCGCTGGAAGACCTCCAGGATCTTGATCCGCGGCAGCGTGGCTTTCAGGCCGCTGCTCTTGAGTTCGTCGGCGTGTGTCACGGCCAGCTCCGTTGATGGGCCCATCAGCGGTGGCACCGCTAAAATTCGACGATCATAGCCAGCCGTGCCACCGCCGCATCCTGCGTCGTCCAGCCCTGGTTGAACCGAGCTCTGCCGCCCATGCATCTTCTTGCCCGCCTGACTTTGTGCCTTGCTGTCACCGGCTTGCTGGGCGGTTGCGCGGCACTGCAAAACACCGACAGCCTGTTCGGGCTGATCACGCCGTACCGCATCGACATCGTGCAGGGCAATGCGGTCACGCGCGAGCAGGCCGCGCTCATCAAGCCGGGCATGACGCGGCTGCAGGTGCGCGACATCCTGGGCACGCCGTTGATGGCCGACCCCTTCCACGCCGAGCGCTGGGACTACTACTTCAGTTTGCGCCGCCCGGGCACCGATGTGCAGCGGCGCAGCGTGGTGGTGCTGTTCGACGGCGACGCGGTCAAGTCCATCGACGCGCCCGCGCTGCCCAGCGAACGCGAGTTCGTGGCCTCGATCAGCCGGTTCAAGGACCCACGCGCGCCGAAGCTGGAGCTGAGCGAAGACGAGCGCAAAGCCTTGCCCATGCCGCCCAAGGTGGTGGCACCCCCCGCCGAACCCATGGGGCCGGTGCGCGAGTACCCGCCGCTGGAACCCACCTGACGCGATGCCGCGCATCGCCGTTGCCGGCAGTTCGGGCCGCATGGGCCGCATGCTGGTCGAGGCGGTGCTGGCCAGCGCCGACTGCACGCTGACGGGCGCGCTCGATGTGCCCGGCAGCCCGGCCCTGGGCCACGATGCGGGCGCCTTCCTGGGCCAGCACACCGGGATTTTCATCACGGCCGACCTGGCCACCGGCCTGGCGGGCGCTCAGGTGTTGATCGACTTCACTCGGCCTGAAGGCACGCTGGCCCATCTGGCCTATCTGGCGGCGCGTCGCCAGATCGGGCTGTGCGCGGTCATCGGCACCACCGGCTTCACGCCCGCGCAGCGCGCCATCGTGGCAGGGCTGGCAAAGCC
>ENA-OBIT01000949-OBIT01000949.1-metagenomes-genome-assembly--contig:-NODE-949-length-11642-cov-5.25218_pt1 | contig 11642 bp, 12 predicted proteins | sample MGYA00153386_OBIT01 | MGnify analysis MGYA00153386 | reverse complement strand
GGCCGTGCCCTCCGGGGAGGGCACGGCCGTGTACCAGAGCTTCCAGAGTTCACCGTCGCGCGTGGCCGCGCACAGCGCGTCGTGGTGTTCGCGCGCCAGGGGCGCCAGCGTGGCGTGGAGCCCCGCCAGCGTGACCGGCGCGATCCACGTCATCGGTTGTGGCGCTGCATGAACACCAGCTTCTCGAACAGCGTCACGTCCTGCTCGTTTTTCAGCAGCGCGCCGACCAGTGGCGGCACGGCCACCTTGTCGTCCTGGCTTTGCAGGGCCGCCAGGGGGATGTCCTCGGCCACCAGCAGCTTCAGCCAGTCCAGCAGTTCGCTGGTGCTGGGTTTCTTCTTCAGCCCGGGCAGGTTGCGCACGTCGAAGAAGACCTTCATGGCCGCGCCCAGCAATTCCTTTTTCAGGCCGGGGAAGTGCACGTCGACGATGCGCTGCATCGTGTCGGCATCGGGGAACTTGATGTAGTGGAAGAAGCAGCGGCGCAGAAAGGCGTCGGGCAGTTCCTTCTCGTTGTTGCTGGTGATGAAAACGATGGGGCGGTGCAGCGCCTTGACGAGTTCGCGCGTTTCGTAGACGTAGAACTCCATGCGGTCGATCTCGCGCAGCAGGTCGTTCGGGAACTCGATGTCGGCCTTGTCGATCTCGTCAATGAGCAGCACGACAGGTTCGTCCGCGGTGAAGGCCTGCCACAGCACGCCCTTGACGATGTAGTTGCGGATGTCGCGTACGCGGTCGGCGTTGTCCGGCCCGGCGATCTGGCTGTCGCGCAGGCGGCTGACGGCGTCGTACTCGTACAGGCCCTGCTGGGCCTTGGTGGTGCTCTTGATGTGCCACTGCATCAGCGGCATGCCCAGGGCGCTCGCCACCTCCTCGGCCAGCATGGTCTTGCCTGTGCCGGGTTCGCCCTTGACCAGCAGCGGCCGCTGCAGCGTGACGGCGGCGTTGACGGCCAGCATCAGGTCTTGAGTGGCAACGTACTGGTCGGAACCCTGAAATTTCATGGCGTGGCGCGGCGTCGGCTAGGGCGAAAGCGAGCCAATCAGTATAGGGGCGGGCCTATACTCTGAAGGTTTTGCACCAGCTCTTCCAGCCGTGCGCAAGCACCCCCAGACACGAGTCACTGCACCCCGATGAGCAAAGCGATCACCCTCTTGCTGGCACTGGCCGGCGCCCTGTCCAGCGCGCACATGCAAGTGCATGCGCAAGACGCCGCTGCCGGCCAGCAGAACGCCGCCCAGTGCGTGGGCTGCCACGGCATTCCGGGCTACCAGAGCAGCTTCCCCGAAATCTACCGTGTGCCCAAGGTGGCCGGCCAGAACGCCGCTTACATCGTGGCCGCGCTGACCGCGTACAAGAAGGGCGAGCGCAAGCACCCCACCATGGTCGGCATCGGCAAGGGCCTGACCGATCAGCAGATGGCCGATCTTGGCGCGTTCTACGAGAATCTGGGTGCGTCGCTGGTCAAGCCGGTGTCCGACAGCGCGCCCCCGGCACCCCCTGCCGCCGTGGCCGAATTGCTGACCAAGGGCGCCTGCGTTTCTTGCCACGGCGCCAACTTCAACAAACCGGTGGTCCCCGCCTACCCCAAGTTGGCCGGCCAGCATGTCGACTACTTGTACGCGTCGCTGCGCTCCTATGGCGTCGAAGGCAACCCGCATGTCGGCCGAGCCAATGCCGTGATGTCGGGCCAGGTCAAGCCCTACAAGCGGGCTGAACTGAAGGCCATGGCGGACTACCTGGCCACCTTGCCTGGCGACTTGCGCGTCGTGAACAACCCCAAGTTCAAGTAGGCCGGGCACCGCCGAATCGGCACGTCGCAGCGGGTTTCTCAAACGCCCGGCGATTTGCCCAGGCGGCCGGGCAGCGTGACCAGGCCCGTCGCCAGAGCCGTGCCCAGCAGGATGACAGCGCAACCCAGCAGCATGCTGCGGGTGGGTTCCTCACCCAGCGCCAGCCAACCCCACAGCAGCGCGAAGGCGGGGATCAGGAAGGTCACCGAGATGGCCTTGGTCGCGCCCGCGCTGGCGATGAGGCGGTAGAACAGCACGTAGGCCAGACCGGTGCAGCCCACCGCGAGCGCCAGCGCGCTGCCCCAGGCAGCCGTACCCGGCGTGGTGGCGGGCCAGAAGTAGAGCGCCGGCAGCAGCGTGACCACCGACGCCGACACCTGGCTGCCCGCCGCCACCGCCATCGGCGGCACGCCGCCCAGGTACTTGCGTGTGAAGTTGGCGCCGAAGCCGTACAACACCGAGGCCGCCACGCAGGCGGCGATGCCCACCGCCGGGCTGATGAGGGCGCCACCGGTGTGGATGTCGGCCTTCTCCCACGACAGGAAAACCACCCCGGCCATGCCGATGGCCAAGCCCAGCCAGCGCGACGGTGCCAGCCGTTCGCGCAACCACATCCAGGCCACCAGAGCCCCCCAGAGTGGCACGGTGGCGTTGAACACCGCCATCAGCGCGGCCGACAGCACCAACGCAGCGGTGGTGAACAGCACGAAGGGCACGGCGGTGTTGATGACGCCCACCAGTGCAATCACGCGCCAGTGCTGGCGCAGGGCCGGGCCCTCGCCGCGCAGCAGCACCAGCGGCAGCAGCAGCAGGGCGGCGCCGGCCACGCGCACGAAGACCAACGCCAGCGGTCCGAACTCGCCCGCGCCCATGCGCATGAACAGGAACGACGCGCCCCACAGCGCGCCCAGCAGCACCAGCCGCGAGACATCGGCCGTGCTCATGCTGGGCTGCCCTGCGGCTGCAGCACGCCTTCGTGCCGCAACAGCGCTTTCTTGCGCGGCAGGCCGGCGGCATAACCCGTCAACGCACCGTCGTGGCCGACCACGCGGTGGCAGGGCACGATGATGGAAACCGGGTTGCGGCCCACCGCGCTGCCCACCGCCCGCGCGCCATCGGCCCGGCCGAGTTGGCGCGCGAGTTGCCCATAGGTCGACAAGCGCCCGGGGGTGATGCCCAGCAGCAGCCGCCAGACGGCTTGCTGGAAGTCCGAGCCCTGGGCGTCCAGCGGCACGCGAAAGACGGTGGTGGCGTCGGCGAAGTAGGCCGCGAACTCGGTTGCGGCCTGGGCCAGGTGCGGGTGCTGCGGGTCGTCGGGCAGCGCCAGCGGGCCGGGGTGGTGCCGTTGCGCATCGAACAGCGCGGCGGCCAGGCCGCTGGCCGTGGCGGCCAGGGTCAAGGGCCCGAGCGGGGTATCGATGCGGCACTGCGCCTGCAAGGTGTTCGCGGGGATGTCGACAAGCTTCATGGGGTGGTTTCCAGGTGGTGCCACAGCCGCATCACGGCATAGGCGCGCCAGGGGCGCCAGACTTCGCCGATGGCGGTGATTTGTTTGGGGTCGCGCGAGCCCAGCGCATTCATCAGCCCGATGTCGCTGGCCGGCCAGGCATCGGGCCACGCCAGGGCGCGCATGGCGATGACCTGCGTGGTCCATTCGCCCACCCCGGGCAGGGCGCGCAGGGTGTCCAGTGTGGACTGCAGCGGCGCGCTGCGGTGCAGTTGCAGGCGGCCGTCGACAACGGCCTGGGCCAGTGCCTGGATGGCGCGCACGCGCTGGCGCACGATGCCCAGCCGGCCCACCACCTCGGGGTCGGCCGCGGCCAGGGTGGCGGCATTTGGGAAGACGCGGTTGAGCTTGGGCCAGGGCGTGTCCACTGGCGTGCCAAAGCGGTCGGCCACGCGTTGCACCAGCGTTTGTGCAGCCTTGACCGTGACCTGCTGGCCCAGGATGACACGCACGGCGACTTCAAAGCCGTCCAGCGTGCCCGGCAAGCGCGTGCCGGGCATCCCGGGAACGGGCAGGGTGGCCAGCACCGGGTCGATGCGGTCGGGGTCGGCATCCAGGTCCAGCGCCTGGCGCACGCGCTGCATCACCGCGCCCAGCACCGGTGCCAAGTTGGGGCTGGAGTGCACATGCACCTCGTGGCGGTCCGGCACGAAGCGCATGCTCAGCCAACCTGTGAGTGTCTGCCCATGGTGCAGCCAGCCCAGGGTGCGACGAACCTCCAGACCCTGCACGTCTTCCATGTCGGTCACGACCCGGCGCTCGAAAAAGCTCAGCACCTGGGCCACGTCATAGGGCGGCCGGTAGGCCAGGCGCAGCGGCGCGTTTGGGGGTGCTGCCGGGCCGCTGCGGCGCAACTGCGTGGGGTTGAGCCGGTAGCGCTCGACGAATGCCGCGTTGAAGCGCCGCAGGCTCGTGTAGCCGCTGGCCAGCGCCACCTGCGTGACGGGCTGGACCGTGTCGGTCAGCAGTTGCTTGGCCAGCAGCAGCCGTTGCGTGGCCAGGTAGTCGCGCGGGGCCACGCCGTGGGCGGCCTGGAAGATGCGGCGCAGGTGACGGTCGGTGACGCCCAGCCGCCTGGCCAATGTCGGCAGTGCGGTGCTCTCACCACTGTGAACCGCATGCTCGATCCAGCGTGCCGCGGTGTCTGCCAGTACGCGCGACGAGTCCATGTGCGACAGCCCGGGCGAGATCTCCGGCCGGCACTTCATGCAGGGCCTGAAGGCCGCGGCCTCGGCTTGCGCGCGGGTGTCGAAGAAGCGGCAGTTCTCGCGCCGCGGCGTGCGCACGCGGCACACCGGGCGGCAGTACACACCGGTGCTGGTGACACCCACGAACAGCCGGCCGTCGAAGCGGGCGTCGCGTGCGCACAAGGCCAGGTAGGCGGCGTCGGGTTCCATGAGCATGCGCCGATGATAGGCAGCCGTCGCGTCGTGACTCGCCGTTTTCGGACGCGTCCCTGGACGCAGGTCCTGGTCTGTGTCCGTGAGCGCAACGTGGATGGCGGGGGTGGTCGCGCCTTCGGCTACATTCAGAGACAACCCCTGAGCGCGCTGTTCCGGAGCAACGCCGTTGACGGCGACAAGAAGAACATTCAGCCCCTCGGGGAACGACGCCATCGCTGCCGAAACAAACGATTTGCTGTTGCATGCGGTGCAGTCGCTCGCCGACCCGACGCCCTTTTCCGGCCGAATGTTGATGATCGGCTGCGGCGCGGTCGGCCAAGGCTCGCTGCCATTGATTTTCCGCCACATCGGCTTGCGCCCGCACCAGCTCTCGGTGCTGAGCGCCGACATCGAGGGGCGCGACGTGGCGCTGTCTTATGGCGTGGCCTTCGAGGTGCTGCCGCTGCACCGCGACAACGTCATTGCCGTGCTGCAGGCGCGCCTGGGGATGGGTGACTTCCTCGTCAATGCGTCTCTCGATGTGTCCAGCCTGGTGCTGATCGAGTGGACGCAGTCGCGGGGCGTGCATTACATCGACGCCTGCCTGGAGCCCTGGGTCGGTGGCCATACCGAGACCACGCTGCCAGTGGCACGGCGCACCAATTACGCCTATCGCGACCAGGCCCTGGCGTTGCGCGCGAAGCAACCTGGCGGGCCGAGTTGCGTGCTGGCGCATGGCGCCAACCCCGGGCTGGTTTCGCACTTCGTCAAGCAGGCGCTGGAGGATCTGGCGCAGGGCGCCGGGTTGCCGCTGGCGGCCATGCCCGACTGGGCCGCGCTCGCGCAGACCTTGGGCGTGAAGGCAATACAAGTTGCTGAACGAGACGGCCAGATCAGCAGCCGGTCCAAGCAGCCTGACGAGTTCCTGAACACCTGGTCCTGCGCTGCTTTCTATGGCGAGGCTCAGCAGCCTGCCGAACTGGGCTGGGGCACGCACGAGGCGGCATTGCCGCCCGACGGCCGCGCATTCGACTTCGGCGGCGGTGCCGCGATCTACCTCGACCGGCCCGGCCTGTCCACTCGCGTGCGCTCGTGGTCGCCGCTGCATGGCGCCTTCCACGGCTGGCTGATCTCGCACCACGAGTCGACCTCGATCGCCGAGTTCCTGACCGTGCGCGACGGAGCCCGGCTTGTCTATCGGCCGACCAGCTATTACGCCTACCGTCCAAGCGATGCCGCCGTGTTGTCGCTGATGGAATTCGCCGAGCGCGGCGGACGCCCGCAAAGCCGCGAACGCGTGATGCGCGACGAGATCGCAAGCGGTGTCGATGAACTGGGCGTGCTGCTGATGGGGCAGTCCGGCGGCGCCTGTTGGTATGGCTCGCAGCTGAACATAGACGAGGCACGGCGCTTGTGCCCGCACAACAACGCCACCACGCTGCAGGTCAACGCGCCCTTCGTGGCCGCCATCGCATGGGCACTGCGGCACCCGCAAGCCGGCATCGTCGAGGCCGAGAGCATGGACCACCGATTCATGCTCGACTTTTGCCGGCCCTACCTGGGCACGCTGGCCAAGGTGCGCACGACCTGGACGCCGCTGCAGCACCGCACCGGCTGGTCGGCCGCAGCAAGCGATGCCGATGATCCGTGGCAGTTCGCCCACTTTCGCGTCGATTGAGTCTCGACCGAGTTTTGACCGAGTTCCAACCAATCGCTGAATGACCGATGGCAGCACGATGACCGAGCAAGAGCAGGGCGCGAGCCGGCCGCTGTCGATAGGCGGCTTGATCTTCGCTATGGCGCCTTTCCTGCGGCGCTGGTGGCCGACGCTGCTGGGCGTGGCCGGGCTGGTTCTGATCGAGATCGCGTTCACCGCGGCCTTGCCCATGTCGCTCAAGTTCATCATCGACAACGCCATCCCGCAGCGCGACGGCCCCCTGCTGTGGTCGATCCTGGCGGCGCTGGCTGTGGCGGGGGTGCTCGTCGCTGTGGCCGGGGTCTGGCGCGACACCCTCAGCGCACGCGTCACCGCCCAGGTCATCGCCGACATCCGCGAGCGCATGTTCGCGCGGCTGCAGCAGCAGTCGCTGGACTACTTTTCGCGCCACCAGGTGGGCGACCTGATGTCGCGCTTCTCGGGCGACCTGATTGCGGTGGAGCGCGGCTTGGCTGCGGCGCTGCCCTGGGGCGTGATCCCGCTGCTGGACCTGCTCAGCCACACCGTGCTGTTGCTGGTTCTGGACCTGGAGCTCGGGCTGATCGCGCTGCTGGTGTGCCCCATCATCATCGCCGGGCCGCGCGTGTTCGCACCGCGCGCCACGGCCGCCAGCGCGCAGCGCCGTGTGGACGAAGGCCAGGCGCTGTCCGAAATCCAGGAAAACCTGGCTGCCCAGCCCACCATCAAGGCCCTGAGCATCCAGCACTCGGCCCTCGAACGCTTCATGTCGCGCAATCAGCATGTGGCCGAAAGCACCCGGCGCGTGGGCATGACGGGCGCACTCGTCGAGCGATCGGCAGGCAGCGGCATCGTGCTGATGCAAGTCGCCATCACCGGCATCGGCGCGTGGCGGGTGTTCACCGGCGACATGAGCCTGGGCGACCTGGTGGCCTTCCTGGCCTTGTTCGCGACACTGGCGTTCTCGCTCAGCTACCTGGCGCAGTACGCGCCCAACCTGTTCGAGGCCGCCGGCGGCATGGCACGCGTGGACCAGGTGCTCGACGCGCCGCGCGGCGTGGAAGACGCGCTTGACGCCGGCACGCTGCCCCCATTCGAACGCGAGATCCGCTTCGACAGCGTCTCATTCGGCTACACCGATGACAAGCTCGACCTGCACGGCCTGGACCTGATCATCGGCGCCGGCGAGAACGTCGCCTTCATCGGCCCCAGCGGCTCGGGCAAGAGCACGGTGGTGAATTTGTTGATGCGCTTCTTCGACCCGCAACGGGGCGCCGTGCGGCTGGACGGGCACGACGTCCGCGGCGTCACGCAACACAGCCTGCGCGCGCAGATCGCCATCGTGTTCCAGGACAACTTTCTCTTCAACGTTTCGCTGCGCGAGAACATCCGCATCGGCAAGCAGGACGCCAGCGACGCCGAGGTCGAGCTTGCCGCGCGCGGCGCCGAGATCCACGACTTCATCGCCGCGCTGCCCGAGGGTTACGACACCCTGGCCGGCGAGCGAGGCGGCCGCTTGTCGGGCGGACAGCGCCAGCGCATCGGCATCGCGCGCGCGTTGCTGCGCAACCCGCCTGTCCTGATCCTGGACGAAGCCACCTCGGCGCTAGCCCCGGCCACCGAAGCGTCCATCAACGCCACGCTCGAGCGCGTGGCGCGCCAGCGCACGGTCATCAGCGTGACGCACCGGCTGGCCAGCGTCACGGGCTGCGACCGCATCTTCGTGCTGAAGGACGGGCGGCTGGCAGAGAGCGGCCGGCACGACGAGCTGCTGGCGCGGCAAGGCCTGTACGCTCGGCTTGCATCCAAGCAGCACGGCTTTTCCATCAGCAACGATGGCGGCGAGGCCAGCGTCAGTGCCGAGCGGCTGCGCAGCATCCCCGTTCTCAGCGACCTGCCGCAGGCACAGCTGGAGCAACTGGCGACGCAGTTCTCGCTGGAGGAATACCCACCGGGCCGCCTGATCTTCGAGAAGGGCGACACCGGCGACCGCTTCTACCTCATCGCCCACGGCTCGGTGGAAGCCTACAAAGGCGACGTGACCGAGCGCCATGCCCGCATTGCCGTGATGCAGGACGGCGACTACTTCGGCGAACTGGCCTTGATCAGGAAGGCGCCGCGCAATGCGTCGGTGCGCACACTCACCCATTGCCTGATGCTCACCTTGACGCGGGGCCACTTCAACCACCTGCTGGCCCAGGTGCCCGAACTGCAATCCCGCCTGCTGCAGCGTTATCTACAGGACTGACCGCCTTGATCCATCCCGACACCGAATTGCGCTACAAGAACGCCGACGTGGATTATGGCGTCTACGCCACCCGAGCCATTCCGGCCGGCACCATCGTGTGGACTCTGTGTCCGCTGGACCGGCGCTTCGGCGCATCCGAACGCGCGGCCTTGGCACAGCCGAGTCGCGACCTGGTGGACCTCTATGCCTACGTCGATGCCGCAGGTGACTTCATCCTGTGCTGGGACCACGGCCGCTTCGTTAACCACTCATGCCAGCCGGCCATGGTGGGCTTGGGCCCGGAGATCGAGGTGGCCGTGCGCGACCTTGCGCCGGGCGACGAGCTGAGCTGCGACTACGGCAGCCTGAACCTGCTGGAGCCCCTGGCTTGCCGGTGCGGTGCCGTGAACTGTCGTGGCCAGATCGGCGGCAGCGACCTGCTGCGCATCGCAGGCGCGCTGGACGCCGCAGCCGGGCAGGTGCTGCCCAGGATCGGTCAGGTGCCGCAGCCGCTGATGCCCTTCGTGCGGGATGCCGGTCTGCTGTCCGACTGGCTGGCCGGCGTGGCGCAGCCGCCGTCGTCGCGCAGCTACCTGTTCGACCCGACATGATCCATCCGCACGCCGAGCTGGCCATGGTCAGCCCCGACATCGGCCTGGGGCTGGTGGCACGGAAGCGCATCGCGCGTGGCACGCTGACCTGGGTGCACGACCCGCTCGACCAGGTGCTGCCCGCCGACTTTGTGGCCCGACTGTCGCCGTTGTACGCCCACCTGACCGTGCGCTTCGCTTACCGAGACCTGCGCGGCGACTACGTGCTGCCCTGGGACGACACGCGGTTCATGAACCACAGCTGCCAGCACAACTGCGCTCTGACACCCTTCGGCTTCGAGATCGCCATCGTCGACATCCTGCCCGGCGAACAGCTCAGCAACGACTACGCGATGCTTAATCTCGAACCCGACGAACGGCTGGTCTGCCAGTGCGGGTCGGCCTGCTGCCGTGGTGTCATCGGCCCGGCCGACCGCCTGACGCGCCAGGCCGGCTGGGATGCCGAGATCCAGGCTGCGCTGGCCTGCGCCGGCGCGGTCGATCAAGCCCTTTTGCAATTGCTGCCCGTTCAAACCCTGGCTGCGGCTCGGCGTCACTACTGCCTGGCCGACGCGGCGCGCGCCCTTACATCGCCTTGAACAGGTGCACGTAGGCCCGACTCACCGGCAGTTCACCGGCATGGCCGCGCAAGCGCACGAACAGGCGGCTGGTGTCGTCGCGGCGGGTGCCGGCCAGGTGGGCCAGGTTGATGAGGGTGGAGCGGTGGATCTGCACGAACAGCAGAGGGTCCAGTTGCGCGGCCAGCTCGGCGACGGGCGTGCGGATCAGGTGCTCTGCGCTGCCCGCGCGCGCCCAGCGCAGGCGCTCGGGCGGCATTGCGCCTGGTAAGGGGCCGGGCCCAAGTGCTGCGGGCAGCAGCCGCTGCAGCAGCTGGGTCTGCAATGCACGCACGAGCGGCGGTTCGTCGTCGGCGATCAGTGCGGTGGTCATGTCGTCGTGTCTGCTCTCGTCGCTTGCAACGGCACGGTGATCACAGCCCTTGCGCCTGGATGTGCGGCGCAGAGCTCCAGCTGCGCGGTGTCGCCCCAGCGAGCGCGCAGCCGGCTGCGCAGGTTGTCCAGGGCCACGCCGTTGTTCGGCCCGCCCGGGCTCCGGGCGCGGGGTGGCAGCGCATCCAGGCCCTGGCCGTTGTCGCGCACTTCCAGCACCAGTTGCCTGCCCTGCACATGGGCGCGGATCACCACCTCGCCGCCCTCGACGCTGGGCTCCAGGCCGTGCTGCACGGCGTTTTCCACCAGCGGCTGCAGCAGCAGCGGCGGCAGCGTCGCGCGCCGGGCCGCGTCGTCGGCATCGATGCGAAAGCGCAGGCGGTCCTCCATGCGCGCCTGCATCAGCAGCAGATAGTTCTGCGCCAGTTCCAGGTCCTGCGCCAGCGGGCCGTCGTCGCGGCGCAGCGCGCCAGGCCCAGCAGCGGCACACCACCGAAAAACAGGCTGCGTTGCCCATCGCCCCAACGGCGCACGGCAGCCGGGCCGCCCAGCAGCCGGCCCAGTCCGTCGAACAGCAGGTGGATGAACGCGCCGATGGTGAAGCACACGACGAGGTTCTTGCCGAACCAGAACAGCCACCCGGCCGGGCTGCCCAGGTCGGACTTGTCTGGGTTGAAAACGAAGAATCCGAGCACGGTGAAGACGGCGGCCAGCGCCATGCTGAACAGCAACGTCCACACCCATTGCAGCCACCAGGGGCCGACGCGGGTGAGATCGCTGGAGATCCAGGATCGCGCCAATCGACGAAAGGGGGGCGGGAACCGCCCGGCCCGGCTGCTGGCCCGGGCTTGTGGCCCAGCACCGAGTGGCCGAGCAGTGGCCAAGCAGCACCCGCTGCCTACAATCCGCGCCACCCCAAGACTCCACAAGGCACGCATGCAGATCGACCCCACCATCTTCAAGGCCTACGACATTCGCGGCATCGTGGGCAAGAACGTCGACGAGACGTTCGCCGAGCACCTGGGCCGGGCCTTCGGCTCTGAAGCCGTGGCGGCCGGCGAGCGCGCCGTGGCGGTGGGCCGCGACGGGCGTTTGTCGGGCCCTGGGCTGGCGGCAGCACTCATCCGCGGCTTGAAGAGCACCGGGCTGGATGTGGTGGACATCGGCATGGTGACCACGCCGATGCTGTACTACGTGGCCGCCACGCGCGCGCAGCACGGCTGCCGCAGCGGCATCCAGGTTACTGGCAGCCACAACCCCAAGGACTACAACGGCTTCAAGATGGTGATGAGCGGCCGCGCCATCTATGGCGAGGACATCCAGAAGCTGAAAAGACGCATCGAGGCCGAGGACTACAGCGCCAAGCGCGGCCGCAGCGCGAAGATGGACATCGTGGCCGAATACGCCGCGCGCATCACCGGCGACTGCAAGCTGGCGCGGCCGATGAAGATCGTCGTCGACAGCGGAAATGGGATTCCCGGCGCGACCGCGCCTGCCATTCTTCGCGCCCTGGGCTGC
>ENA-OBIT01000948-OBIT01000948.1-metagenomes-genome-assembly--contig:-NODE-948-length-11646-cov-3.90208_pt1 | contig 11646 bp, 8 predicted proteins | sample MGYA00153386_OBIT01 | MGnify analysis MGYA00153386 | reverse complement strand
TGCCCATCTTCTCGGTGCTGACGGCCTCGGCGCGGCGCACCGCGTCGTTCATGGCCGCGGCCACCAGATCTTCCAGCATGTCCTTGTCGTCGGCCAGCAGGCTGGGGTCGATGGCCACCCGCTTCACATCGTGCTTGCAGGTCATCGTCACCTTCACCAGGCCGGCGCCCGACTGGCCCTCGACCTCCATCAGCGCCAGTTCGTCCTGCGCGCGCTTCATGTTGTCCTGCATCGCCTGGGCCTGTTTCATCAGCCCGGCGAGTTGACCCTTCATCATGGTGGCGCTTCCTTCGAGGTGGTTCGGTCGATCAGACCGGTTTGATCGATCCCGGCACGATGCGCGCCGACTTGTACTGCTTCAAGAGTTCCCGCACGACCGGGTCGTCGCGGATCTGTGCCTCGGCCGCGGCCTGCACCCGCAGGCGCTCGGCGGCATCGCGGCGCGCCGGCGAATCCTCGGGGGCGCCGGCCGCCAGCTCGAAGCGCACCGGCTGGCCCAGCGCCGCCGCGGCTGCAAATGCCAGCTTGTCGGCCAGTGCCGCTGTGCGCAGCGTGTCGCGTTCCACCAGCAGGTGCCAGGTCGGCGGCGTGGTGCTGGCGTCGATGCGTTGCAGCCCGGCCTGTGCCGCCAGCTCGCGCACCAGCGCGGCCAATCCGGACGCAGTGAGCTGGCGAACCAGCGCCTCCCAACGGTCGCCCAGGGCAATGTCGATAGCCACCGTCTGCAGCACAGTGATGGCCTTGACGGTGACGGTGGCGGCGGCGGCGGCGGCGGCGGCGGTGGCCGGCACGCTCAGGGCCGGTGGCGCGGGCGCGCGCAGCGGCACGCTGCGCGGCTCGCGCGCGGGCTCGGCGGTCACCGTTGCACGCCGTGCAGCCGGGAAGGCCAGGAAGCGCAGCAGCACCATGGTCAGCGCGCCGTATTCGTCGCTCATCAACTGCAGTTCACCGCGGCCGTGCAGCACCATGCTGTAGAGCAACTGGGTTTCGTCGGCGGCCAGTACACCGGCCAGCGCGCGGCCGTCCTCGGTGTCGGGGTCTTGCGCGTCCAGGGCGCCCGGCACGGCCTGTTCAACCGCCATCTGCTGCAGCAGCAGCGACAGTTCTTCCAGAGTGCCCACCGCCGACAAACCGTGGCTGCGCAATCCGTCCACCACGGCCAGCACCGCAGCGCCGTCGCGCGCCGCCAGCGCCTGCACCAGGGCGCGCGGCTGACCACGGTCGACGCTGCCCAGCATGTGGCGCACACCGGCCTCTTCCAGCCGGCCCGCGCCGTACGCAATGGCCTGGTCGGCCAGCGACAGGCCGTCGCGCATCGAGCCCCGCGCGGCCCGCGCAAGCAAACGCAGTGAGCCGCCGTCGGCCGGCACGCCTTCAGCATCCAGCACCCGCGCCAGATGGTCGCGCACGGTGGCCGGTGCCATCGGGCGCAAGTTGAACTGCAGGCAACGGCTCAGCACCGTGGGCAGCACTTTGTCGGGGTCGGTGGTGGCCAGCACGAACTTCAGGTACTCGGGCGGTTCTTCCAGCGTTTTCAGCAGCGCGTTGAAGGCGTCCTTGCTCAGCTGGTGCGCCTCGTCGATCATGAACACCTTGAAGCGGCCCACGCCCGGCTTGTAGGCGGCGCGCTCGATGAGGTCCTTGATCTCGTCCTTGCCGCCGTTGCTGGCGGCGTCCATCTCGATGTAGTCAAGGTAGCGGTCGGCGTCGATCTCAGTGCAGGCCTGGCACACGCCGCAAGGCTCTGCGGTGATACCGCCACTGCCGTCGGGCCCGCTGCAATTCAAGCTCTTGGCCAGGATGCGCGACACCGTGGTCTTGCCGATGCCGCGGGTGCCGGTGAACAGATATGCATGGTGCAGGCGCTGTTGCTGCAAGGCGTTGGTCAGCGCCTGCACCACGTGTTCCTGCCCTACCATCTGCGCAAAAGTGCGCGGCCGGTATTTGCGGGCAAGGACGACGTAAGACATGCGTTTCATTCTACGGGCGCACCCGGCGCGGCCTGGGGTACGGCCAGGGATAATCCGGGCCAAGCCGACCACCGTGCCGACCTCCATGCCGTCCCCGATGCCGCCCCCGCCACCCGCCCCGCTCAGCTATGCGCAGTCGGGCGTTCATTACGACCTGATCGACCCGCTGAAGGTGGCCGCGCAACGCGCCGCCGCCGCCACGGGCGCGCACCTGACCGCGCACGGTTTTTCTGAGGTGCTGGCCTCGCGCGGCGAGTCGGCCTACGTGGTCGACGTGGGTCCGTTCTACATCGCCAGCATCGTCGAATGCCTGGGCACCAAAACACTGGTGGCTGACGACATGCAGCGCCTCACCGGCCGCAGCTGGTTTGCCGGCATCGCGCAAGACACCATCGCCATGGCTGTCAACGACCTGATCACCGTGGGCGCCACGCCGCTGGTGGTGCAGGCTTACTGGGCCGCTGGTGGCAGCGACTGGTTTGCCGACGCCGACCGCGCCCTGGCCCTGGTGGCCGGCTGGAAGCAGGCCTGCGACGTCTGCGGCGTGGCCTGGGGCGGCGGCGAGACACCCGCGCTGGCCGGCATCGTCGAGGCCGGTCGCATCGACCTGGCGGCGTCTTGCACGGGCCTGGTGAACCCCAAGGAACGGCTCAGCCTGGGCGACAACCTGGGCCCGGGCGACGCCATCGTGCTGCTGGCCAGCAGCGGCATCCACGCCAACGGGCTGAGCCTGGCGCGCAAGCTGGCTGACCGGCTGCCGCAGGGCTACCTGACCGAGATCGAGCCCGGCCTGAACTATGGCCAGGCCCTGCTGGCACCGACCACGTTGTACTCACCCGTCACCGAGGCCTTGTGGCAGGCCGGCGTGCGGGTGCTCTACGCCGCCAACATCACCGGCCACGGCTGGCGCAAGCTGTTGCGCCACCCGCGGGCATTGACTTACCGAGTGCACACCGTGCCGCCGGTGCCGCCGGTGCTGCGCTTCATTCAGGCCCAGGCTGGGCAAGGCGATGCCGAGGCCTATGGCACGCTGAACATGGGCGCCGGTTTTGCCTTGTTCGTGGCGGCGGCCGATGCCGGGCGCACGGTGGCGGTGGCGCGCAGCGTGGGTGTGGACGCGTGGCTGGTCGGCGAAGTGCAGGCAGGGCCTAAACAGTTGCTGATTGAGCCGCTGCAGCTGCGCTTCGACGGCGCCGACCTGACCTTGCGCTGAGCGCGCTGGGGCCGTCCCGCAAACGGACACAAATAGTTACCCTTTGACGGTAGACACGGCCAATACCGTCATGCCACCGTGATCGTCTGTTTTAACCACCAGAAGGATTGTCCCCATGCGCTGCTCCCCTCCACGCCTCGCCTTGCTGCTGATTGCGGCCTGTGCCGCCGTATCGGCACAGGCTCAGTTCGCCGGCCTCGACACCCGGCTGATCGGCTCTGGTTTCACGCAGCCCCTGTTCGCCACCGCACCGCTGGCCGACGGGCGCGTGTTCGTGGTGGAAAAGGGTGGCGTGATCAAGTCGGTGCTTGGCGGCGTTACCAGCAACTTCCTGAGCCTGGCCGTCAGCACGGCCAGCGAACAGGGCCTGCTGGGCTTGGCGTTCGACCCCCAATACGGCCTGGTCGGCAGCCCGGGGGCGGGCCGCTTCTTCATCAACTACATCGACCCCGGCAATGGTGACACCGTGGTGGCCAGCTACCGCGCCGCGGGTGGCGTGGCCAACCCGGCCAGCCGGCAGGAGGTGATCAGGTTCGACCAACCCGACGGCCGGCTTAACCACAAGGGAGGCTGGATTGCCTTCAAGCCCGGTGACATCAACCACTTGTACATCGCCACCGGCGACGGCGGCAGCAGCAACGATCCTTCCAACTTTTCGCAAAACCGCAATGTGCTGTTGGGCAAGATGCTCCGTGTGAACATCAACGCCGACGACTTTGCCGACCCCAACATCACTTACGGCGTGCCGGCGAGCAACCCCTTTGCCGGCCAGGCCGGCGTGCGCGGCGAAATCTTCGCCTTCGGTTTGCGCAACCCCTGGCGAAACGGTTTCGACACCGCCAACGGCAACCTGTGGATTGGCGATGTGGGCCAGAACGCACGCGAAGAAGTCAACCTGATCGCGGGCAACAGCCCCGGCGGGCAGAACTTCGGTTGGCGCGTGCGTGAGGGCGACATCGCCACGCCCGGTGTGGGCGGGCCGGCGCAGCCGGGCATGGTGGACCCGGTGCTGGTGTACGGACGCAGTTTCGGCGCTTCCATCACCGGCGGTACCGTCGTGCGCGATGCGGCATCGCCGTTGAACGGCCGCTATGTTTTTGGCGACTTTGCGTTCGGCAGCATCTGGGCCTTGCCGGCCGACGGACCCGACCTGTCGTTTGCCAATGCTGTCGACATCAGCGCGGCGCTGGACGCCGGCGCAGGTGGTGCGCTGGGCAACATTTCGTCTTTCGGCAGCGGTGCGGGAGGCGAGCTGTACATCGTTGATTACGGCGGCAAGGTGGTGCAGGTGGTGCCCGAACCCGGCGCCGCTGCGCTGCTGTTGGCCGGGCTGGCGATGTTGGTGGTCTGGCGCCGCCGGCTGGGTTGAGTCGCCTACAATTTGGCGTGACGGGCCTCCCCGCATGGAAGCGCGCCCAACCGGGTCAGGTGGGGAACCAAGCAGCCCTTAGCGTTGCAACCAGTGCCGGGGGTAAGGCTCGTCACCCACCCATTCTTCGCTGCCCTAACGTGGGCTTCACTGCTCCGACTGGCGTGAGATTTCAGCCACCGCATGGTCGCGCAATGCACGCAGCAGCGACAGGTCGGATGCAGCCAGCACCAGGCTGCCGGCCTGGGCCATGTCGGCATAGATCAGACCGATGGGCTGGCCCTGCGACAGCATCGGCAGCAGCAAGAAGGTAGGCGCGCCGACCGCCTGCCGGTACCACGCGGGCAAGCGGCTGGCCACGGGCGCTACCGCCGCGTCGGCAATCAAGATGTCGGCCCCCTTGGCGCACAGCGCGGCAAACAAGTCGGCTCCCGGCATCGCACTGGGCAGTATGCGAAAGGCCGCGCTCATCTCGCGCGCGCCCGGCCCCACCGTCAGGCGACCGACCAGTTGGCCGGTGGCTGCTTCACGAAGGCAACACACCACGCAGCGCAAGCCCAGCGCACGGTGCATCACCTCTAGCAAGCGCTGCAACAGCACCAGGGGTGCGGCGTGGGTCTGGCGCAGGGCGTCCAGGCCACGCTGCAACATGGCAGTGGCCGGCCGCGCGGAGCACAGCGCCATGGGCGTAACCGGTGCAATCGTCGGCGCGGGCTTGCCAATCACGGTCGGCAGCAAGCGGCGGGACGCCGCGCCCGCCGGACTGTGCAGACCCAGCGCCTGCGCGGTTTGCGCCAGACGCAGCCGTGCGGACTGGGTGGCGATCAGGATGTCGGCTCGGCTCATGCCGAGCACCGCGCTGTAGTGACCGGCCACCGGGGCCAGTGCCCGTGTGGCGTCCGTGTCATCACTGCCCAGCAGGGCGTCCGTCAGCGCGTAGGCCGCGCGGCCAGCCCAGCGCAGCCGCTCGACGCCGGTTTCCGGCGCGCGGCCAGGAACGTCACCGGTAGGCACGCGCATGGCGCGTTGCAGGTTGACAGGCAGGCCCCAGGCCCGAGCCACGCCCACGCCTAAATCGTCCAGACCCAGGCCCAGCACGCGCAGCGCAGCGGCATTCCTATCGCCGTCGCCGTCGCCGTCGCCGTCGCCGTCAGCAAGGTCACGAATCTGGGCGGCTTCTTCTGGCAAGTAGTACTCGGTCAGCAGCCGGCCCAGGTCCTGGAACAGGGCACCCAGGAAAGCGTCTTCACTGTCGCGCGCAATGGGCGTGAGTTCGCCGGCCAGCGTACCGGCCATCAGCGAGCGCATGAACTGCTCAAGCAACAACGCGGCATGGGCTCGATCGCTCATGTGTTCAAGCAGCAGCACGCTCAAGGCCATGTTGCGGATGCCGGCAAACCCCACCAGCGCGACGGCACGCGACACGGTGCTGACACCGCCTGCGCCGGCATGGCTGAAGTGCACGGTGTTCACCATGCGCAGCACCTTGTGGGTCAGGGCCACGTCCTTGAGGATCTCGTCGGTAAGGTTGCCCAGGCTTTCGCTTTCTGACGTGGCCATGCGCTGGATGCGCACCACCGAATCGCTGAGCGCTGGAAAGTCGGTCTTGTGGCGCATGCGGCGCAGCAGAAACTCCAGCGTGCCGTGCCCCTGCGCCAAGTCGGGCGCCGTGTCGCCCGCGTTCAACCAGGCGGCCAGCGCCGTGTGCATGGCGCGCGCGCTGTCGAACCGCGAAGCCGGCTCTGCGGCGCACGAGCGCAGCACGATGCTGTGCAGGCCCTCCTCATTGACCAGCGCGGCAGTCCGGCCCGTGCCGGCGGCCAACATCGCGGCAAGCAACCGCCCGGCCGCCACCACGTCGTCGGCCGCCGCGGGCGGTTGGCAGCCGACTGGTGCGAACGTTGCCAGGTCGAAACCGGTCACCCGTGCCCGGCCGCCATCGCCCAGCAAAACATGATGCGGCGTGAGCGCGCCGTGCACGATGCCCATCGCATGGCCCGCGGCCAATGCGTCCAGCACCTGCACCACCACCCTGGCTGCTTCGCGCGGCGACATGGGAGTTCGCGCGGTACAGGCATCGGCCAGCGTGGTGCCGGGCACATGTTCAAAAACCAGGTACGCCTGGCCATCCGCTTCGTCGGCCTCGAACACGGGGACCACGTTGGGGTGCATGAACCGGCTCGCCGCACGAGCACCCTGCAACCAGGCTGCCACGCCAGGCGTCTGTGGCGATGCGGCCAGCAACTTGACCACCACGTCGCGGTCCAGGCGTGGGTCATGGGCAAGCCAGGTCGTGGCGTGTGCGTCACGGGCCAGCACGCGCAGCAGAGTGAAACGCGCCACGCGCTGGCCGGGCGCTGCCACCGGGTTCAATGGGCTGCCCGGCCGGCGGCTGTTGCACGCAGTCCACCACGCACCGAGACAGGCCCTGCATCCAGCGGCGCCGCCGCGGCGTGCGCCGCGTTGCCCAACGGCTCGCCTTGCAATGCAGCCTGCAGGTCGCGCAGGGTCATGTTGAATTGCCGGCCGTATCGGCTGACCACGCGTTGCAGTGCGGCAAGCTGGCGTGCCGCGGGCAGGCCCAGGGCGTCCACCACCTCGTTTGCACAGCTGGCCAGGGCGCGCAAGACATCGTCATCGCTGTCTAATGTGCGCACGGGCGTGCTGATCGGAAGCCGCCGGATCAGCACCAGCAGGCTGTCGTGCAGGCCCCACGATCTCGCCACGGCCAGGCCGATGGCTTCGACATTAGCGCCCAACACAGCGAATGACGCGCCCTCTTCCGTCATGCCCGGTTCGTCAGGTTCACCCTCGCGGGTCGACGATGCCGGTTGGGTCAGCCGCATGATCTGCTGGGCCTCGTCGGCGAAGTGATATCGAACGATCAGCCGACCCAGATTCTGCAGTGCGGTGATGAGCACGACCACCTCTTCGTCGTAGCCCGCCGGCCGCAGGGCCAAGGCCACACGGCCAGCCAGCTTGCAACGCTCGATCAGCCTTGCCAGTTCAGCTGCCGCGGGCTCGTCCAGCGGCCCCGGCCAGGGGCGGATGGCCAGCGCAGCGCGGCGCACAGAATCCAGCCCGAGCATGGCAATGGCGCGGCGCATGGTCACCACCGGGCCACTGCCAGCGGCCTGTACGTTGCGCACCTGCGCCGAGTTCACCAGCCGCAGCATCTCGAACGCCAGTGCCAGGTCTTCCAGCACCACCTCGGCCAGTTTCATGGTGTGCTCACGGTCCATCAGTGCCAGCCGCGCGGCGCGCTGGCCCACCCCGGGCTGGGTGGGCAACACGCCCGCCACGCGCAGGCGGTCGGCCAGCAAAGCCAGCGGACCGCCTTCGGCGCTGCCTTCGGCCTGCAGCCAGCCTTCCAGCGCACGCAGGAAGGTGCGCGCGCTGCGGTAACGCTGGCGTTCCTGGCGGTCGGTGGCGCGGTTGACGATGGCACGCAGCGCGTCGGACACGGGCTGCGGTGTCGTCCACGGCAGGCGCACGATGTCCCGTCCTGATGGCAGCATGCGGCTGATGACGCGGCCGAGGTCGGTTTCGTCGAGCGACGACATGCCCGCCAGCAGGCCATGCAACAGCAGGCCTGCGGCCAGCACGTCGCGCTCGGCCGACTCCCGCTGCGTTTGCGGCAGGCTGGGCGTGCCAGTGGCCATGGCATGCAGCTTGTCGCCTTGCACGGCCCGTTCGTTGGCCACCGACAGGCCCGCCAACCGCAGGCTGCCGTCGTCGGCCACCAGAATGCAAAAGGCTTGCAGGTCGTTGTGGACCACGCCAGCGTCGTGCGCGAAGGCCATACCGCGCATGACCAGGCTGGCCAGCCTGGTGGCCTCGGAAGCGGGCACCGCCTTATCGTCCAGGCGCTCGACCAGCGTGGCTGCACCTGCGGCTTCGTACACAACGTAAGGCCAGCCGTCCTGTACGCCCACCTCCACCACCGGCGCGAGCTGTGGGTGGCTGAGCCGCGATGCCTGGTCAACCGCCTCCATCCAGCGCTGCAAAGCCTGTGCATCGGCAGGCTGCGCACGCGGCAACATCAGCATCAGCTCCTGGCCCGGGAGTGTGTCCAGCACGCGCCAAGCCATCGTGCGTTCACTCTTGCCCAGCAGCCGCAACAGTTGCAGGCGGCCAAACATGCGCACGGCCGCCGCGTGCGCAGGCTGGTTCGGGCTGGGGCTGGGGACGTCCATGGCCTTGCGATTGCACCGCGCCCGGCAGCACGCTGCGCCGGAAACAACAGGGCATAACCGTGGCAGTTCTGGCAATGGCCGCGATAGAAGGCGCCTGAAACCACTGCAAAAGCCTTATGCCAAAATTCCTGAATCCTGCTGAGGCGCCGGGCTCGGCCAGCCACAAGGAAACCTGCGGAGATTGCTCATGAGCAGTGACCTGATAAAACACATCACCGATGACTCTTTTGCCACTGACGTGCTGCAGGCAAAAGTGCCGGTGCTGGTGGACTACTGGGCTGAATGGTGTGGCCCATGCAAGATGATCGCGCCAATCCTCGACGAGGTATCGGCCACTTACGACGGCCGCTTGAAGGTGACCAAGATGAACGTCGATCAGAACAGCGAAGTGCCGGCGAAATTCGGCATCCGCGGCATTCCCACGTTGATGCTGTTCAAGGACGGTGAACTCGCGGCCACCAAAGTTGGCGCGCTGTCCAAGGCGCAACTCATCGCCTTTATTGACGGTCATCTATAATCAGTCGCGCTGATCGGCAAAGGAATTGTCAGTCAGCTAAGCCATCTCCCCGCACCGCCTTCGCCGGTTTTCCCGGCTTGAACGGGCTCGGCGCAGGGGCTTGGCGCCAGTCCACCAGCGTCCCGCCGCTCGGTTGGTGTGCAGCGCACATCGGCCCCGCCGCATACCCCCAGAGGGTGCCTCCGCATGCATCTGTCAGAACTAAAGGCCCAGCACGTTTCCGAGCTCATCACGATGGGCGAGGCGCTGGAGATCGAAAACGTCGCTCGACTGCGCAAGCAGGAGTTGATGTTCGCGATCATGAAAAAGCGCGCGAAGGGGGGTGAGCAGGTCTTTGGCGACGGCGTGCTGGAGGTCTTGCCTGACGGCTTCGGCTTCTTGCGAAGCATCGAAGCGAGCTACATGGCCAGCACCGACGACATCTACCTGTCGCCCAGCCAGATTCGCCGCTTCAACCTGCACACCGGCGACATGGTCGAAGGCGAAGTGCGCGTGCCCAAGGACGGCGAGCGGTACTTCGCCCTCGTGAAGGTCGACCGCGTAAACGGCGTGCCGCCCGAGGACAGCAAGCACAAGATCATGTTCGAGAACTTGACGCCCTTGTTTCCCAAGGAGCAATTCAAGCTGGAACGCGAGATCAAGACCGATGAGAACATCAGCAGCCGCATCATCGACCTCGTCGCGCCCATAGGTAAAGGCCAGCGCGCCTTGCTGGTGGCGCAGCCCAAGACCGGCAAGACGGTGATGCTGCAGCAGTTGGCCCACGCGATCGTGGCCAACCATCCCGAAGTGCACCTGATCGTGCTGCTGGTTGACGAACGGCCCGAGGAGGTGACTGAAATGCTGCGCACGGTGCGCGGCGAGGTCATCAGTTCCACCTTCGACGAACCTGCTGCGCGCCATGTGCAGGTGGCTGAAATGGTCATCGAACGTGCCAAACGCCTGGTTGAGCTCAAGAAGGATGTCGTCATCCTGCTCGACAGCATCACCCGCTTGGCCCGCGCCTACAACAACGTGCTGCCCTCTTCCGGCAAGGTGCTGACGGGCGGGGTCGATGCCAACGCGCTGCAGCGGCCCAAGCGCTTCTTCGGCGCGGCGCGCAACGTCGAAGAAGGCGGCTCGCTGACGATCATCGGCACGGCGCTCATCGACACCGGCTCGAAGATGGACGAGGTGATATACGAAGAGTTCAAGGGCACCGGCAACTGCGAGATTCATCTCGACCGCCGCATGGCCGAAAAGCGCGTTTACCCCTCCATCCTGATCAACAAGAGCGGCACGCGGCGCGAAGAGCTGCTGCTGAAGCCCGAGATCCTGCAAAAGACCTGGATCCTGCGCAAGCTGCTGTATCCCATGGACGAGATCGAAGCGATGGAATTCATCCTTGAGAAGATGAAAGCCACCAAGAACAACCACGATTTCTTTGACATGATGAGGCGTGGAGGTTGACCACGCTTCGCAACGATTTTCACCCAACCGCGGTGGCCTAGAATTCACCACGATTTTTCAAACTCCCGGAAAGTGCACTTGCCTCAGGCGTGGTGTGGCTGCCGACAGCATCAGAGGCATTCATGAAAGATGGCATTCACCCGGCTTACCGCGAAGTCTGTTTTCAGGACTTGTCCAACGGTTTCAAGTTCGTTACGCGCTCATGTCTGCAAACACGCGACACCGTCAAGATGGAGGACGGCCGCGAACTGCCGCTGATGAAGCTGGAAAGCACCAGCGAAACGCATCCCTTCTACACGGGCACGCAGAAATCCATAGACAACCTGGGCGGACGCGTCGAAAAGTTCCGCAACAAGTTTGCGCACTTGGGCAAGAAGTGACTGTGGTACCGCACGTTTGCCTGGCTATGCCGGCTTGCGCGCGGTGACGCTCCCGCCCCACCAAAAAAAGGCAGCTCAGGCTGCCTTTTTTGTGCCCGACGCATGATGACCCGATGAGTCCGCCCGGCCATTCGAATGGCGCATCCCAGAATCGCAGCACGAAGGGGTCGCCATGAACCAGCCCACCCCAGCCCTCGTGGCCGCCAGCGGTGCAAGGCGTCTGCCCCGTGTGGCCCTGGTGCTGATGTGCGCTGCCTACGTGATTCCCGGCGTGTTCGGCCGCGACCCCTGGCGCAACGCCGACCTCACCGCCTTTGCCCAAATGCTGGCCCTGGCCGAGGGCCGCACACCATGGTGGCAGCCCACGCTAGGGGGTGTGGTCGCCGACACTGCGCTGTTGCCGCACTGGTTGGGGGCCGCCTTCATCGAATTCATGTCGCCAGCCATCGACCCGGCACTCGCGGCCCGAGTGCCCTTCGCCTTGTTGCTGGTGCTGACGCTGGCCCTGGTCTGGTACACCACCTTTCATCTTGCGCGCACAGAAGCCGCGCA
>ENA-OBIT01000946-OBIT01000946.1-metagenomes-genome-assembly--contig:-NODE-946-length-11649-cov-6.3444_pt1 | contig 11649 bp, 13 predicted proteins | sample MGYA00153386_OBIT01 | MGnify analysis MGYA00153386 | reverse complement strand
GTTGTCGGTCAGGCTGATGCAAGCATGGCCAACAGCCATGTGCTGTGGTTGGTGTTTTAAAATACAACACGCCGCTCAACACACCCATTCAACACCGCCACCGAACACGCACCCAACCAACTCATTCAGCGGTTTGTCTGGTGCATACTTAAAACTGATGAAGACATATTAATGGCTCACTTCTTGAACCGCGTAATCGTTTTGACAATCGGTGCCGTATTGAGCGCGTGTGGTGGTGGTGGAGGTGACGGTGTGGGTGGCGTGGCCGACAACCAGCAAATCACCACCGTAAAGGCCCGCACGCTTTCGTACAGTCAGCAGGCGGTCATTTTGGTGGCTGGCGTTGACTTGCGTAACACCATGTCGGCGGTGACCGGTGTTTGTAAAAACCCGGTGTTTAATGAGGCGCAAAGCGTGCCGGAACTGGCCATCATCAACTGCCTTGTTACGGCAGCCGGGGAGCAACCGTTAACCATCACTGGCTCTAACGGCAAGGTGCTGTATTCCGGCACCGTTACCGTGCCGCTGCCGCAGGTTGAAATGGTCACGTCGGAGGGCAGCATCACGCTGGAGCTTAATCCTGCAGCGGCTCCGCTTTCAGTTGACAATTTTCTGGCCTACGCCAAAGACGGCTACTACCGCGACACGCTGTTTCACCGGGTCATTGCCGGCTTTGCGGCGCAGGCGGGTGGCTACACCAGCGGCGTCGTGAAAAAGCCCGGCCAGCGTGCGCCCATTGCGCTGGAGTCAAACAATGGTTTGTTAAATAGCCGCAGCACACTGGCCATGGCCCGGACAGATGCGCCCAACTCCGCTACGTCAGAGTTTTATATCAATCTGGTCGACAACGCTTTTCTTGACTACAAAAACGCAGCCAGCCCCGGCTACGCGGTGTTTGGCAAGGTCATCAAGGGTATGGACGTCGTCGATAAAATCGCCGCGTTGCCCACAGCAAGATTGAACGGTTTTGCAAATGTGCCTCTTGTTGATGTCAAGATCCAGCTGGTGGTGCAAATCCAGTGACAAGGCCAGGAGCAGGTCCTTTCTGCCGCCCAGGCTCCTAGCTGCATGTCGGCTGGGTTCATGCCACCAGCAAAATCGCATCGGTGATGCTGACGCGCGTTACCACAGCCTTTCCAACGGCCTTGCCGTTGGTACGGCTGTGGTTGTCTTGGACAAATTGAATGTCCGTACCCGTGGCTTTGTTAAACGCTTCCTGATTGAAGTTTTCATAAAAGAAGCCGCGACCGTCGCCGAACACTTTGGGCTCGATGATGAGTGCGTCAGCAATAGCGGTGGGTGTGGCTTTCAAATCGAATTACCTTCCCGCAAAATGCGCAGCATGTACTGGCCGTAGCCGTTTTTAAGTAGGGGTTGCGCCAGCTTTTCAAATTGTTCGGCCGTTATGAAGCCGTTTCGCCACGCGATTTCTTCTGGGCAGGCAATTTTTAACCCCTGCCGGTGCTCAAGTGTGGCAATAAACTGGCTGGCCTCCAGCAGGCTTTCGTGGGTGCCAGTGTCTAGCCAGGCATAACCGCGCTGCAAAATCTGAACTTGAAGCTGGTTGCGCTGCAAATAAGCATCGTTTACAGCGGTAATTTCAAGCTCGCCGCGCGCACTGGGCTTGACGGCCTTGGCAATGTCCACCACCTGGTTGTCATAAAAGTACAGGCCCGTGACCGCGTAGTGCTTTTTGGCTTGAGCGGCTTTTCTTCAATGCTGTTGGCTTTGCCCTGGCTGTCAAATGCCACCACGCCGTAACGTTCCGGGTCTTGTACGTGGTGGGCGAACACTGTGGCGCCTTGCGACTGCGCGTCTGCACTTGCCAGCAGTTGCGCGAAGTCGTGGCCATGGAAAATGTTGTCGCCCAGCACCAGAGCGCTTGGCGCATCGCCCAAAAACCCATCGCCAATGATGAATGCCTGCGCCAGGCCGTCCGGGCTTGGCTGCACTGCGTACTGGATGTTTAAACCCCACTGCGCGCCGTCGCCCAGCAATTGCGTGAAGCGGGGGGTGTCTTGCGGCGTGCTGATGATCAAAATGTCTTTGATACCGGCAAGCATCAGTGTGCTCAGCGGGTAATAGATCATTGGTTTGTCGTACACGGGCAGCAGCTGTTTGCTCATGGCGAGCGTTGCCGGGTGTAGCCGTGTGCCGGAGCCGCCGGCCAGGATGATGCCTTTGCGGTGGGTCATGTTTTTGAGTTGGGAAGTGGTCGACATAGTCAAAGTGTCTCGGCCAGCATGCGGTCGACGCCCAAAGTCCAATGCGGCAGGTGCAGATCAAAAGTGGATGTTAACTTTTTGCAATTGAGCGCTGAATTGAGCGGACGCTGCGCTGCGGTCTTGTAGTCAAGCGTTGAAATGGCCTTGAGCTGCGCGTCGTCCAGCTTGAAAGTGACGCCGCGCGCTCTTGCCAACGCAAAAATGTACTGCGCATATCCGTACCAGGTGGTGCTGCCCGCAGCTGCCAGGTGGTAAATGCCGCTGGGCGCTGGCCTGCGCAACGCATGTGCGGTGACGTCGGCCAAAAGTTCTGCCCCGGTGGGCGCGCCGGTTTGGTCATTGATAACAGACAGTGTTTCGCGCTCTTGGGCGAGGCGCAGCATGGTTTTGGCAAAGTTGCCGCCGCGTGCCGCGTACACCCAGCTGGTACGGAAAATCAAGTGCCGCGCGCCGCTTGCGGCAATGCCTTGCTCGCCTGCCAGCTTGCTGGCGCCGTACACGCTGAGCGGGCGGGGTGCATCAACTTCTTCCCACGGTTTGCCGGGCTGGCCGTCAAAAACGTAGTCGGTGGAGTAATGCACCAGCATTGCTCCTATTTTAGTAGCTGCTTGCGCCATAGATGTGGGCGCTAAAGCGTTAATAGTGTGTGCATTTGCGCTGTCAGACTCGGCTTGGTCTACCGCGGTGTAGGCGGCGGCGTTGACGATCACGTCAGGCTGAATGGCCAGCACCGTGTTGGCCAGCGCGTCGGGGTTTAAAAAATCGCCGCTGACTGTCTCGCCCCGGAACTCGGTGCTGTGGCGGTCCAGTGCAATCACCTCGCCCAACGGGGCCAGGCTGCGTTGCAGTTCCCAACCGACTTGGCCGTTTTTACCGAACAACAAAATTTTCATGCTGTGGTCATGCGGTGTATTGCCTGGCCACCCAGTCACGGTAGCTGCCACTTTGCACTTGCTCGACCCACGTCCTGGCCACCCAGTCACGGTAGCTGCCACTTTGCACCTGCTCGACCCACGTCGCGTTTGCCAGATACCACGCTACTGTTTTACGAATACCGGTGTCGAAGGTTTCTTCAGGCTTCCAGCCCAGCTGCCGGTGGATCTTGCTGGCGTCAATGGCATAGCGCCGATCGTGGCCGGGTCGGTCTTTGACATACGCGATTTGATCGACGTAGCTGCCGGTACTTTTTGGGCGCAGCTCGTCTAACAAGCCGCAGATGGTCTTAACGATGTCGATGTTGGGTTTTTCGTTCCAGCCGCCGATGTTGTAGACCTCGCCCGGCTTGCCAGCTTCGAGCACGCGGCGTATGGCGCTGCAGTGGTCGCTTACATACAGCCAGTCCCTGATCTGCATGCCGTCGCCATACACCGGCAGTGGTTTGCCGGCCAGCGCATTGACAATCATCAAGGGGATGAGCTTTTCAGGAAAGTGCAGCGGGCCATAGTTGTTGCTGCAATTGGTGGTGAGCACGGGCAGGCCGTAGGTGTGGTGGTAGGCGCGGGTCAAGTGGTCGCTGGCGGCTTTGCTGGCGCTGTAGGGGCTATTGGGCTCGTAGGTTTTGGTCTCGGTAAAGGGCGGGTCATTTGCTGCGAGCGAGCCATACACTTCGTCCGTCGAAACGTGCAAGTATCGAAAAACCGATTTTCCTGGCTCAGGCAACGCACCCCAGTAAGCGCGAACCGCCTCCAGCAGCCGGAAGGTGCCGACAATATTGGTCTGAATGAAGTCTTCCGGGCCGTGGATGGAACGGTCAACATGGCTTTCAGCCGCGAAATGCAGCACCGCGCGGATTTCGTGCTCTTGCAACAGCTTGCCAACCAGCTCGGTGTTGGCAATGTCGCCGTGAACAAAGTGGTGCAGTGGGTTGCCCGCAAGCGCGTCCAGGTTGCGCAGGTTGCCTGCGTAGGTGAGTTTGTCCAGGTTCACCACGCCTTCATTTTTGGAAGCTGCTGGCGCAAGCCAGTCCAGCACAAAATTGGAACCGATAAAGCCCGCTCCCCCCGTCACTAAAATCATAAGCAACCCGTCTTCCTGATGAAACTGCATTGTCGCGGGTAGCTGGCCGCCTCTTTCGTCCTGCGATAAGACTCAAGACACAAAGTAATCGATAGCGGAAATGCTGACGCTTTGTAGCAAGTAAGGTCGTGTCATTACGCAGATTACTATTAAATAAATAGCTGCTTACGCCCGTAATCCGTGGGCTGCAGGCCAATATTATTGAAAAACCGCAACTATTTCTCGGCAAAGGCCCGCTCAATCACGAAATCCCCCGGCTTCGACGTTGTGCCTTCCTTGAAGCCTTTGCCTTCAAGCATGGCTTTCAGGTCCTTGAGCATGTCCGGGCTGCCGCAAATCATCACGCGGTCGTTGGCCGCATCGAGCGGCGGCAGTTTCAGGTCGTCAAACATCTTGCCGGACGCCATCAGGTCGGTTACCCGGCCCATCGTGCGGTAGGACTCGCGCGTGACGGTGGGGTAGTACAGCAGTTGGTTGCCGATCATTTCGCCCAAAAACTCGTGGTGCGGCAACTGCCCGGTTATCAGGTCGTGGTAGGCGAGCTCGCCCAATTCGCGCACGCCATGCGCCAGCACGACTTGCTCAAACGCTTCGTAAGTTTGCGGGTCGCGGATGATGCTCATGAACGGGGCCAGGCCTGTGCCAGTCGATAGTAAATACAGGCGCTTGCCGGGCAGCAGGTAGTCAATCAGCAGCGTGCCGGTACATTTTTTGCCGACGATAACGGTGTCGCCCACTTTGATGTGCTGCAGGCGTGAGGTCAGCGGGCCGTCGGGCACCTTGATGCTTAAAAACTCCAGGTGGTCTTCGTAGTTGGCGCTGACGATGCTGTAGGCGCGTAACAGCGGCTTGTCATTGACGCGCAAGCCAATCATGGTGAAGTGGCCATTGCTAAAGCGCATGGACTCGTCGCGTGTGGTGGTGAAAGTAAACAATTTGTCGGTCCAGTGGTGGACGGACAGCACACGTTCTTCGTTGAAAGCGCTCATGGGGGAGTGAAGGTTGTAGAAGGGAAAACCCTGATTTTAACGTCTCATGTGCTTCACCCGGCGAAGTGGTCAAACGAGGCGAATTGCGCTTCGACAAGCTGGCCATTCCCGTCAACCAGCCGCAAACCGGGCCTGGCTTCAATCACGCCAATCCGGGTGACAGGCGTCTGGCTGCTGGCGGATGCGGCGTGAACCGCGCTTCTGGCGCCGGGTGGCGCAGTAAAGGCCAATTCGTAGTCGTCACCGCCTGAAAACACTGTTTCTAGCTGTTTTTGGGCATCAAATTGGCCTCTAGCCCAATCAAAGCGGTCGCAAGAAGCTATTAAATTCATAGTACTGTTTCTAGCTGTTTTTGGGCATCAAATTGGCCTCTAGCCCAATCAAAGCGGGCGCAAGAAGCTATTAAATTCATAGTACTGTCCGTATTGACCGTTGCGCCCACGCCGGATGCTTTCAGGATGTGCGCCAAGTCACCGGCCAGACCGTCGCTGACATCAATCGCCGATGTGCCAATGCCGCGCAGCGCCGTGCCCAGGGCAACGCGCGGCGTGGGCTGCTCAAGGCGCAAACGCGCTGTGGCCAGCACCTCGGCTGGCAATGCGATGTGGCCTTGCAACGCATCCAGTGCCAGCCGCGCATCGCCCAGCGTGCCGCTGACGTAGATGTCGTCACCGATTTGTGCTCCTGAGCGCAGCAGCGCCTTGCCGCGCGGCACCTCGCCAAATACAGTGATGCAAATGTTGAGCGGGCCGCGTGTGGTGTCGCCGCCAATTAGCTCGCAGCCGTGCGCATCGGCCAGCGCATACAGGCCGTTTGAAAATGCTTGCAGCCAGGCTGGGTCGATGCTGGGCAGGCTGAGTGCCAGCGTGAAGGCCACGGGCGTTGCGCCGCAAGCCGCCAGGTCGCTCAAATTCACCGCCAGTGCTTTGTGGCCCAGTGAAAACGGACTGACATCTGCAAAAAAGTGGCGGCCCTCTACCAGCATGTCGCTGGAAATAACCAGTTGCATACCGGGTGTGGGGTCTATCAAGGCGCAATCGTCGCCACCGCTGAGTGCGGCACGCTGGGTCGGTCTGCTGAAGTAGTGTTTGATGAGGTCGAACTCGGTCATGGCCCAAGGATACAGGCCACCGAATTTGAATCGTTGGATCAAGCCAGATCAGCCCTTGCCGTGTGCCAAATCGCCTCTGAAGCGCTGCGCGGCCTGGCGCACCACCTCCGCCAGCAGCGCTTCTTCGCCCTGGCGCTCGCGCAGCCAGCGGGCGTCGTTTTCACCGCGCGACACACTGCTTTGCAGCATGTGCAAGAACGAAGCGCAGCCCAATGCGTCGGCGTGCTTTTCAATTTGCCGAAAGGTCAGCAAAATGTGGTCGCGCAGCGGCATGTGCTTGCCCGTGGCGGGGTCCACATACACCGCGTCCAGCCCAAAACGGCACGCCTGAAAGCGGTTGTAGGTGTAGACCAAATAGTCGTCTTCCTGCGGCATGAAGGGCTGGTCGCGCATAAACCACGCACTAAGTGCCTGCACAAATGCTGACAACGCTGCGGCGCGGGTCACGGTGAGGGGCGTGTCAAACACGCGGATTTCAATCGTGCCAAATTCAGGTTTGGGGCGAATGTCCCAGTAAAAATCCTTCATGCTTTTGACCACGCCAGTGCGCGTCATTTTGTCGAAGTACACCTCAAAGTCGGCCCACGTCAATACAAACGGCGCGCGCCCAGACATGGGGAACGCAAACACCGAATTGAGCCGGGCCGAGTCAAATGCCGTGTCTTGACCCTGCACAAACGGGCTGGACGCAGACAGCGCGATGAAGTGCGGGATGTAGCGTGACATGCGGTGCAGCGTGAGCAGCGCGGTGTCCGCATCAGGGCAGCCCACGTGCACGTGCTGGCCAAAAATAGTGAACTGTTTGGACAGATATCCGTACAACTCGCCCAGCTCTTTAAAGCGCGGCTTGTCGTAAATACGCCGCTCGTGCCAGGCTTGGTAAGGGTGCGTGCCGCCGCCGACCACTGCAATGTTGAGCTTGTCGGCGCTCTTGACCAGCGCATCGCGAATTTGCGTGAGTTGCCCCAGCACTTCAGACGGCGAGTTGCAGACGCCGGTCGATATTTCGATCATGCTGGATGTCATCTCAGGCACCACCGCGCCGGGCAGCGGCGTTTTTTTCATCAGGCGCAGCATGTCCTCGGCATACGGGGCTAAATCGTAATCGTGCGTGTTGACGAGTTGCAGCTCCAGCTCAACACCTAATGACAATGCAGCGGATTTGCCAAACGGCTCCAGACTGCTCATAAATCGCCCCTTTGGCTGCTGCCAACAACGGCTGGTTGCAGCTGCAATTTGGGCGGCCGTGAGCTTTCACCGGCCCGCGTGATGGCCAGCGTGGCCAGCACTGCGCCAAACACTTCCATCAGCAAGATGGCGGGCAGCGCAATGCTGGCGATTTGCTTGCCCAAAGTGGGCTCCGCACTGATGAAGCCAGACACCAGCAGCAGGGCAACGGACGAAAGCGGCGACATGGCGCAGCCCACCCACAGCGCTTGCCGCCAACTGGCACCACTGCCCACGTTGCCAAGCGCAGTACCCACAATTTTGGACGCGACGCGCACCACAATCAGTGCCGCCACCAGCGCCGCCACCGGGCCGCCCCAGTCAGCCTGCGCGGCAACCACCGACACCAGCACAAACATCAGCATGGTGAGCATGCTCGACGCCGTTCCCATTTGCCTTGGCCACGACCACGGGCGTGGGTTGAGCTGCTTGAGCAGCATGCCGCCCAGCAGCGCAGCCAACGCGGCCGAGCCGCCGAAGTGCGCCGCCAGCGCAGCACCCGCTGCAATCACGGCCAGCAGCAAAATAGCGGTGTTTTCACTGGTCGGGCTCATCACCCGCAGCGCCATGCGCAGCACCAGCGCCAGCGCACTGCCCACCACCACCGACAAGCCCAGCACCACCAGCACCGGGTAAAAGCTGGTGCTGATGGTGACGACGACGGGGCCCAAAATCTTCTCGCCCCTTCCCATCATTCCAGCGGCGGCGCTGCACAGCAACAGCGCGTAGAGTGTGCTCAGCGTGGAGAGCACCATGGCACGCTCACTGACCGGACCTGATGCGCGCGTATCAATCAGCACCCGCGCCAGTACCGCCGGTGACGCGGTCATGGCCAGCATGGCCAGCGGCTGCGCTACTGCTTCACGCACGCCCATGTACTTCATGGCCCAGTACACCGACACCAGCGTCAGGCCGGACTCCAGCAGGCTTTGCACCAGCACCATCGGGTTATGGCGAAACCAGCGCAGCGATATGCGCCCGCCAGCTTCAAACAGCACCACCGCCACGCCAAGCTCCAGCAGAAAAAGCCCAATGCCTTCCAGCGGCCACAGCGCACCGGTAAAGCCGGCGAAACCGGCCAGCGCACCGACCACCGAATAGCCGATGACCTTGGGCAGCCCGGCATAGCGCTGCACCAAATGCCCTGCTGCAGCAGCCAACGCCAGCAGAACCGACCACTGCACTGTAGCGAGGCCGGCCGACGGTTTGATCCACTCAGACCAGATATTGAGGAGGTCTTGCATCAAAAATAACCCTCCAGGTTAACGGTTAGGGTACTGGCAATGCGGCGCATACCGCGTCAGCAAAAGTCGTGACAGTCGTAACTAATTGCTAACCCTCAATAACGCCGCGGCTACTTTTCCGGTATGAAAAAGCTGCGCGGCTGGCTGTACAGCCGCGCCCAAATAGCGCGGCGAATGCGCGCCCGGTCAATGCCGCTGACGTTGTGGGCCTGCAAAGCCAGGCGAAAAGCGCAGTAAAAACTCACCCCCAAATTCAGCGCGCCTATCAGCGGTATCGCTGCTATGCACCACCAGATGGCGGGGAGGCGAAATGCATCTGTGCCGATTGCTGCACCAGCAGCAGCCAGTTGCCCGGCCGACAACGTCACGTGCCGCATCTCCAACTCAAACCCAAAAAAGCCGGTGAACGCGGGAATCAGGCCCAACATGAAACCCAGCGAAATATTTGATGCAAAGCCCGACACATTCATGCGCATGAAGCTGGCCCAGCGGTCGGCCCGCTGCGCTCCCAGAACTTTTGTAAAGTGCGGGTTGTGCCTGATCGCAGAGCCCAGGCGGTGCAGTACAAACCAGTTTTCAAACCAGCCCGCCACCATGCTGGAGGTAAAAAGTACCAAGCCGGTAAAAGCCGCCCACAGCAGGGTTGGGCCGACAAGCGAGAGAGATTTCAACACGTACGCTGCCTCTTGAGCGTTCAGCATCGGCTGGCCGCGCAGCAGCACAATGGCCACATTGACCAGCAGCACCGCTGGCACCACCATCAGCACATTGCCCAGCACGGCCGCCACCTGCGAGCGCACCAGATGACTCACTTCGTCGACAAAATCTTCAATCGCGGTGCTTGAATTTATGTCTTTCAGCTTGGCCGCCATGGCAGGGGCTGTCATGGCCGGTTGCTTGGTGGCCAGCGTGAAATTGAGCAACTGAATCAGAATAAAGCTGCCCGCATACACAAAGCCTGCGCCAAAGCCGCTCCAAAACGCCGACAGGCCAATGCCTGCAACCGTAAACTTCAGCAGCGTGGTCAGCGCCGTCACCGCGCCGCCACCCATCGCTTTGCCCAGCATTTCGCGGTACTCGGCGCGGTCACGCGTGATGTAGCGCTCACCTACTTCGCTGCTGCGTTCGCTCATCTTGGCCGACAGCAGCGTTGAATTCGTTCTGACTAGCGCGCCAATGCTTTTGCTGTCCTGGCCAATCGTGACGCGTCGGCCCAGCAGTTTGATGGCGGCGGCTGCGGGCGTGCTGGAAGTCAGGGCGTCCAGCAGCTCGCGCACCCGCACAATGCGCTCGCGCAACTGGCGCAGCATGAAGACCATGCCGACTGAAATCCCGTTTTCATAGAGGTGTGTGTAGACGCCGTTCACCGCCTGGCGGCAGGTTTCCAGCCGCGCGCGCAGTTGGGCTACGGCAGCTTGCAGTTCTTCTTGCCCCTTGGACTGGTCAAAAAACGTGTTGCGCAGCCGACTCAAATCGTCGGCCAGCGGGTGAAAAGCGCGTGCGTCGTCGTTTGCGCCGTCCATCCGCAAACGCAGCTCGGGCGCGAAACCGGTGGCCCGGATTTGAGCGGTGCAATACGTTAGCGCGTCCATTACCTGATGGTGCCAGGCGTGCGTGTCTGCGGCTACATCATCGGACAGCAGCGCTACCAAGTCGGCAATTTGTTGCTCAGAAATCGCGGCCAGCCACAGCGCATCAAACCGGGTCGGCGACACCAGCGGGAACAACTCGGCGGCGTCTACGGTCTCTGGTGTGCCGGGCAAAATTTGCCTGCGTAACCGGGATGCCAGTTCGTTGAAAAATGCGGTGCGCGGCGCAAATCCGAAATCAGCCAGCAGGGTGGTAACGTCAACCGTTTGCCGCAGCGTGCGCCACCACTGTTTAAGGCGCTGCTGCAATTCAGGCTGCGCTTTAACTGTGTCGATAAATGTTTGCAGACGGACAAGGGCAGCCTCAGGCGATTGCTGATTACCCCGCAGCCAGCCAAACAAACCAATCAGCCACACATGGCGGCTGGCCAAATCAGCGTTTGGTGCAAGCGCGTTAAGCAACGCCCGTAAATCCGTCATGCGGCTTGGAAGAATGGATTCAACGATGCGTCTTGAGTCTTGATGTTGTCAGCAAGCGTCAATGCAGCGTGCGGGCAGCAGGCGCGCTGCCACTGGCCTGAAGCACAAACATGGGTATCAACGCCTCAAAACGCTCACCGTCTTCAGCCACGCAAAAGTACGTGCCGTGCATGGCCCCGGTCGGCGTGCGCAGCCTCGAGCCGCTGCTGTACTGAAACGATTCGCCGGGTTTAAGCAGCGGCTGGTGGCCCACCACGCCCAGCCCCTTGACTTCTTCGACGTGGCCATTGGCATCGACAATTTCCCAGTGGCGGGAAATCAGCTGGGCAGCTACTGTGCCCGTGTTGGTGATGGTGACGGTGTATGCAAAGCCGTAAACAGAATCTTCGGGCGATGACTGTTCGGGCACATAGCGCGGAGAAACCGCGCAGGTTACTTGGTATTTCGGCATGGTGTGAATTTCTGGCTGGCTATATTAACTGGCAGTTGTGACTGCAAACGCCATACGAGGGCTTGATATGGCGCTGCTTGCTGCACAATTCAAGTGATGAGCTCATCACAACCAACACAACCAGCCCCTAAGTCAACCTACCGTATCGCCCCATCAATTTTGTCAGCCGACTTTGCCCGCCTGGGTGATGAGGTAAAAGCCGTGATTGCCGCTGGCGCTGACTGGATTCATTTTGACGTCATGGACAACCATTACGTGCCCAACCTGACGTTTGGCCCCATGATTTGCCAGGCGCTCAAGCCGCATTCAAAAAAAGC
>ENA-OBIT01000944-OBIT01000944.1-metagenomes-genome-assembly--contig:-NODE-944-length-11663-cov-2.51111_pt1 | contig 11663 bp, 10 predicted proteins | sample MGYA00153386_OBIT01 | MGnify analysis MGYA00153386 | reverse complement strand
CGGCGGCTGGTGAACAGCTGCTGCTGCAGCAGCATCAACGACATCACCTCTGGCTCCTCCCGCCGCGCCTGCAGCAATGCCGGGAAAGCGATCGCCTGCAGGCCGTCGCGTTCGGCCTGCAGCCGCGCCCGCTGCGCGGCGTTGCTCAACTGCTGGCTGCGCAGCGCATCGCGCTGGGTGCGGCTGTCGACGGTATCCATCAGCAACAGCACCTGCCCGGCGCGAACCCGGTCGCCTTCATGCACTTGAATTTGCGACACTACGCCGCCGCTCGGGTGCTGCACCGCCTTACGGTTGCCGGCCACCACCACGCTGCCGGAAACCGGCACGCCTTTGTCCAGCGGCGCCAACAGCCCCCACAGCAGGAAGCCGCCAAACCCCAACAGCACCAGCCAGCCGCCGAGCCGCAGATGGCGCCCTTCGTCGAACTGTCGGGAAAGGGCGTCGATATCGCCGGGGATCACACTCTGATTGCTCATACTTTTCGTTCACCGCTGGCCGTTTTGGCAAAGTTGGCGTAGTTGACGTTGAAGCCGCCGCTGCTGCGGCCGACGTTGGCCGGTACGGCTGCAGGCGCAAAACCAGGCAGTTTCTTCAGGATGGCGTCGCTGGGGCCGAAGTGCTGCACCTGGCCGGCGGCCAGCACCAGCAATTTGTCGGTGGTCGCCAGGATCGCCGGTTTGTGGGTCACCAACACGATGGTGGTACCGCGCGCCTTCAACGCTTCGATCGCCCGCTGCAGCGCCTCTTCCCCTTCACGATCGAGGTTGGCATTCGGTTCGTCCAACACCACCAACGCCGGAGAGCCATACAGCGCGCGCGCCAGCGCCACCCGCTGACGCTGGCCGCCGGACAGGCCGCTGCCGCCCTCGCCCAGCTCGGTTTCATACCCTTTGGGCAAATGCAGGATCAATTGGTGCACGCCGGCCAGCGCGGCGGCGGCCACCACCTTCTCGGCGTCAACCTGGCCAAAGCGGGCGATGTTTTCTGTCAGGGTACCGGCGAACAGCTGGATATCCTGCGGCAAATAGCCGATATGCGGCCCCAGCTGCTGTTTATCCCACTGCCGGATATCCGCGCCGTCCAGCCGCACGTCGCCGCTGAGCGGCGTCAGCGCGCCGACCAGTTGGCGCATCAGCAACGTTTTGCCGGAGCCGGATGCGCCAATGACGCCCAGCACCTCGCCGGCCTCCAGACGAAAACTGACGCCGTGCAATACCGGTGCGCTCCCGCCGGGGGCGCTGGCGGCCAGCTGATTCACGGTCAATGTCCCGTTGGGCGCCGGCAGCGGCAGGCTCGCCGCCCGCGGCGGATTAGCGGCCAACATCACCTCCAGCCGTTGCAGGGACTGGCGCGCCGACGACCACTGTTTCCAGGCGCCGATCAGCTGATCGATCGGCCCCAGCACCCTGCCGATCAGGATCGATCCGGCGATCATCATGCCCGGCGTAATGTCGCCGTTCACCGCCAGCAGCGCGCCGCAGCCCAACATCAGCGACTGCAATGCCAGCCGCACGGTTTTCGACCAGGCGGTGACGGCGGCGATTTTCTCGCTGGCGCGGTTCTGCAACAGCAGGAACTGCTGATGCTGCCGCAGCCAGCGCAGGCGCAAGTCGGTCAGCATCCCCATGGCGGCGATAGCTTCGGCATTACGCAGGTTGCCGTTGGCCTGCTGCGTGGCGCTCAGCGCGACCCGGCCGGCCTCCGCGAGCGGCGCCTGCGACACCCGCTGGTTGAGCCAGGCCAGCAGCACCAGCACGATCACCCCGGCGCTGGCCAACGCGCCAAGCCAGGGGTGGAGCAGAAACACCACCAGCAGATAAACCGGGAACCAGGGGGCATCGAAAAAGGCGAACAGCGCATTGCCGGTGGCAAATTGGCGCAGGTTGGTCAGATCGTTCAGCGCCTGCCCCGCCAGCGGGTTGCCGGTTTTCAGATTGGTTTCGAAGGCGGCGTCGTAGACCCGCTGATTCAGGCGCATATCCATCTGGGCGCCGAGGCGGATCACCACCTGGCTGCGCACCCACTCCAGCAGCCCCATAAACAGGTAAAGGCCGACCACCATCAGGGTCAGCATCGCCAGCGTCATGCGGTTGCCCGACGGCAACACGCGATCGTAGACCTGCAGCATGTACAGCGCCGGTGCCAGCATCAACAGGTTGATCACCGCGGTAAACAGCGCGATGCCCCAAAATCCGCGCCGGTATGCGGCCAGCACGCTCATCACTTCTCCGCGCCTGACGGCGTTTTTCATGGCGTTTTCCATCGGCTAAAAACGAGAAAATGCCCGCCGGGGCGCACGGCGCCGGCGGGCAAACAGCCGCAATCAGGCCGCCAGCAGTTCCGGGCTGTCGGCGTGCTGCACGCCCACCGCCGTCGCCGCCGCCACCTGATCGAAGGTGGAATTGACGCTCAGGCCGTAGTCGTCGAGGATGCCGTTCAGCGCGGTTTCCAGCGCGCCGGTATCGCCGGACATCAGACCGTACACCACCTGGTGCACCACGCCATCGTGGCCCTGCGCCTGCAGGCTGCTGAGGTTCAGGCCGCCGAAGCTGACGTCAGGCACCTGAATGCTGTACGGCGATGTATCGCCACCGCTCAAACCGTCGCCGAACGACAGGGAATCCAGCTGGCCGTACAGGGTATGCGCCGGTTCATTGAACAGCGTGTAGGTCAGGTTGCCACCCGCCACGACCGACGTGACATGGTTGTCCGTACTGGTCACGGCATATTGGCTACCAGACAACCGGCCGCCGTAGAAGCCACCGCTGTTGGAGTCGGTGACGTTACCGTTGGTATGGTTGATATCACCAAATGTCGAAGCCCATTGGCCCAGATAGTCATGAATGCTGTAACCGCCAAAGCTGCTGTCATAGTTAACTGAAAATGCCATTTCTCTATCTCCATTGATGAACGGCGCCCCTTGCGAGGCTGCCCTTGTGCTCAAGGATGAGCAACGCCCTTTTACTGCTTAAAAACGGTATTCCACCCCGCCCTGCACGGTGCGGCCGCGCCCGAGGGTATTGGCCAGCGTCTCGCCGTAGCTAACGACATAGGCGCGGTTAGTCAGGTTCTCCACCGAGCCGCGCAGCGTCAGGCTGTCGGTCAGCTTGTAGCTGGCGTACAGATCGAACAGGGTGTACTTCGGCCAGTCGGCCAGGTACGGGTAATTGGACGGCACCGAACTGTCCTGATAGCCCGGCGCAAAGCGCACGGTCACCCCGGCGTCCAGCTTGCGATCGAAGGCGCGGCCGCCCAGCGTCACCGAACCGCGATCGCCTGGCAGGTAGGCGGCGGAGCCGAACTGCGTCCCCCCGTCACACGTGACGAAGTCATTGGAAGCGGCATCCGGCTCAACATAGAAGTTGCCGCGGCGCGATCCGTCGCCGTAGCGCAGACGCCCTCCCAACCAGGCCTTGTTCGAGCAGAACTCGTTTTTGCCGATCATGTGGGTATAGGTCAGGTCGGCGTAGAACACCCCGGCGTCATAGTTGAGCTGGTACTCCAGCCCGCGGAAGCGGGTTTTCGACAGGTTGTTGACGTAAGCAGCATTGCCGATGCTCGGCTGCACCAGCCCCGGTTTATTGCGGTCTATCGCCAGGTTGATGTAGTTATCCACTTTGGTATCGAAGTAGGCCACCTTCGCCACCAACCGATCGCCCTCAAACCACAGATCCGGCTGCTGCACGTTGAACCCGACTTCCCAGGCGCGCGAGCGCTCGGGCTGCAGGAACGGGTTGGGGTATTGCGTGGATGAACTGTGCGCGCTGCCGTTGGTCAGCGTTTCGGTGATCGCCGGCGGCCGCCAGGATTTGCCGTAGGTGGTATACAGCTCCAGCCACTCCACGCCGGGGCGTACCGCCACCGCCAGCGTTGGCGACAGCTTGCCCTGATCGCGATCCACGTCCCAATCTTCGCGGGTGGTGGTTGAACAGCCGGTCAGACGCAACGCTTTGCAAGGATTGTCAATCGTGTAGCGTTGCCCATCCTTGGCCAAATCCGGATAGCTCAGGCCGGTCTGGCCGCGCAGGCGATAGCGGTCGTAACGCAGCCCTCCCTCCAACGTCAGCCAGCCGTCGTAGTCGTAGGTCAGGTTGGCGAACAGGCTGGCGACCGAACGGTTGCCGGCCGGCGTCACCCCTTCCATGCCTTGGCGGGAAGAGTCGCTGGTTGCCTTGTCGTAATAAAACTCCAGCCCGTAGTTGGCGCGGAAGTCATGCCCCGGCGCCAGGCTGAAGCGCGAGGTATTTTGCGCCTGCGCGCCGTAGGTACGCAGGCGGGTACGCGTCGCGTAGCCGTTGTCCAGCAGCGAGCTGGTGCTGTAGGTGTCGCTGTCATCCTGAGTATCGACGTAATACAGCTTGGCCTGAAAATCGAGCCAGTCGACGTCTTCCGGCGCCAGGCTGTAATCAAACGCCGCGTTGCGCGCCATCACGTCGCTGTAACCGGTGCGCTTCCAGCCCAGTTCATAGGGCGGGCGGGTGCCCAGGTTGGTCAGCGTGCCGGCGATCGGCGACGCGGTCTGGGTCTGCAGATAGCTCAGCTGCAGGCGTTGGTTGGCGGGCAGATTCCAGCCCACCTTGGCCAGCCGCGAGTGCATACGGTAATTTGTGTCGGGGATTTTGTTGTTCTTGATGCTCTCGGCGTAGCGATCGTAATTGCCGGTGTCGTTATTGATGCGAATGTTACCGATATCGCCCTTGTTGCCGGGCCAATAGTCGCCGAGGTGGCGTTCGCTGGCAGCCAGCAGGATATCGCCGGTTTCGTTGCCCAATGCCAGTACGCCGCTGCCGATGAAGTGGGTGCCGTTATCGCCGGTGCTGGCGTGCAGCTTGCCGCCCAGCTCTTTGCCCGGCGCCAGGAAATCGCTCGCGCTGACGGTATTGAAGGTGGCAATGCCGCCGAGCGTGCCGGCGCTGCCCATGCCGCCGGTGGTGCCCTTGTCGATAGTCACGCCGGACAGCAGTTCGGAATCGATGTACATGGTGCCATTACGCTGACCATGGCCGCTCTTTTGAAAATTCTGCCGCATGCCGTCGATATTCATGTTCACCCGGCCATAGTCTTGTATGCCGCGGATGTTGACCGACAGCGCAGGATCTTGCTGGCTGACGCTGGAATAGGCTCCCGTAGTCTGCTCCAGAATATCGGCCGCGTGTCGCGCCGGGCGGTTGTCCATCTGTTCGCGGCTGATGACGCTGACCGAGCGCGGTTCGTCGTAAACCCAATCGTTGGCGTTGATGCCGCTGGCACCCAGCACCGTCAGGCTGTCCAACGCCAGCGCGCCACCGTCGCCGTTCGCCGTCGGCAGCCGACTCAATACGATTTGCCCCTGCGGCTGCAGGCGGAAAGCCACCGGATTGCCGCCGATCAAGCGCCGCAGGCCCTGTTCAACGCTCATGCTGCCGTTCAGCGCCGCCGCCTGCATGCCGTCGAGTTTCACCTCGTCAAAAAACACCTGCATGCCGGCCTGCTCGGCGAAGCGCAACATGGCGCTCTGCAGCGGCTGCGCCGCAATGTTGAAATTCTTTTGCTGTGCGGCCTGCGCGCCGTTCGCCTCAGCCTGGACGGCAAGCGCCACCGCCGGCTGAGTCAACATCATCGCCGCCAGCGCGGCGCGTACCGCCGTGGCCAATCGGCCGGCCGGCGTGGTTCCCTTGTGAATAAGCATGCGTGTGTGTTCCACCCGAAAGAATGCCAAACTAAGTGATAATGGAAATCAATCTCGTTTAAACATAAGGACGTTCCGGGAGGCAAAAACCCGTAAAGATTTTTTACAGAAAGTGAAAATAACGGCGAAGCGGGCATCCCGGCCCGCCTTGGCCGCTCAGTAAAGCAGCGTGATGCCGGGGAGATTCAGCTGGCGGGCGGAGAGTTCCTGACGAATGGCGCGGACGCCGTCGTCGAGTTTATTGAGCGCGAACACACCGCTCACGGTGCGCGTTCTTAGCGCGGGATTGACCGCCACGATGCGGGTCCCGCGATAGCGGTTGAGCTGCGCGAGCGCCTGCGTCAGCGGTTGGCGGTCGATCACCAGCCAGCCGCGTCGCCAAGCGTCATCACCGGCCGTTTGCCGCGTCAGCTGCAGCTGCCCGTTGCGGTAATGCGCCGCCTGGCGTTGCGCGACCACCAGCGAGCGCTCGCCGCGCTCAAGCGTCACCCGCACGCTGTGCTGATGCACGCTGACGTCGACGCCCTGTTCAGTGCGCGCCACGCTGAACTCGGTGCCCAGCGCCTGGGTGACGCCGTTTTTCGCTTCCACCCTGAACGGACGGCTTTCCGCCCCGCCCAACGGCGCGACGATAAAATAGGCGGCGCCGCTCAGCAGCCGCACCTTGCGCTCATCTGCGGAATACGCCAGCGCGATCGCGCTGCCGCTGTCCAGCGCCACCCGGCTGCCATCCGGCAAAGCAACTTCGCGCACCTCACCGCGAACGGTTTGATAATCGGCCTGCAGGCCGATCCACAGATCCGGCCCGCGATAAACGCCGAACGAAACGGCGAGCGCCACCGCCGCTGCCACCGCCCAGCGGGGCCATCGATGGCGAGAGGGCGTTTTCAGCGCCGCCACCTGCGGTTGTAACGCCTGCCGCTGCTCAGGCGGCAGTTGCCCAAGCGTCGTCCACAGCAGGCGAGCCTGACGCAGCGCCGCCGGATGCTGCGGATCGGCGGCCAGCCAGGCGTCCAACGCTCGCCGCCGATCGGCCGGCAGCGCCCCTTCGGCCAGACTCACGGCCCAGGCGGCCGCCTGCTGTCGCGCCTGTGCGGTTAGCGGTTTCATAATGGCATAGACCTCTGTTTTTTCTGGTTATAGGTTAAGACGTCTGAGCGCGGATAAACCCGTAAAAAAATTGCCATTATTGTTCTTCCATCCGCGCCATCAGCCGCTCGAGCGCGCTGGCCAGGTGTTTTTCCACCGTACTGAGCGACACGCCCAGCTGCGCCGCCACCTGCGCCTGGGTCAGGCCATCGAGCCGGTTAAGGCGGAAAATTTGCTGCGTGCGCGGCGGCATGTCCGCTAGCGCCTGCTGCAACAGCTGCAGCAATTGGCTATCGATCGCCCGTTGTTCAAGCGCCGGTTCACCGGAGGGATACTGCGCCAGAATGTCGTCTTCGACCGCTTCGGTCTGCCGCCGCTGCTGCTGCCGCAGATGGTCGAGCATCAGGTTTTTGGCGGTTTTGTACAGGTAGGCTTCGATATCGAGAATGTTACCCTGCGGATATTGCTCGGTAAGGCGGGTAAAACTTTCCTGCGCCAAATCCGCGGCCAGCTGAGGGTCGCGCAGTTTGGCGTTCAAATAGGCTTGCAGCGGCCGCATATGGCGCAGAAACAGCGCCTGCAACTCGGAATTGGACATCTCTTTTCCCAGAAGTGAAACACCCAATAGGGGCGATAAAAATCACATAAATGATTATCATTATCAATATTGTTCTGGGAAATATATGCTAACGCGGGGGGATAAACAGGAAACCGGCCTGGCGCCGGTTTCCGCTGTGCAGCAGGTCAGAGCTCTAGCGCCTCGTCTTCATAGCGGTGCTTGGCGTCGAGCGCTTCCTGCTCGGTTTCATGTTCACTGAGCAGCGTATTCGGCTCAATGTCGTCGGTGCGCACTTCAAAACGGCGCAGATGCAGGTTCGGGTCGCCCCGAAACACCTCAACGACGCGGGCGCTCCGTGGATAAGCAGGTTGATCATTTTCGCGCATGCCGTTCTCCCGTGTGTTTCACACAGTAGCAAGTATAGCAGCCGCCCTCATTCCGGCACGCGCGAGCCAAGATCGCGATCGCCGGGGGCGCCCGCTAACAGCTCGGTCAGTTCGTCGCAGGCGCAAATGCGGCCTTCACGCACGGTGAAGTGCGCCAGCACCCGCACGCGGCTGCGGGTACCGTCGCGCTTTTCCACCTCGACCAGATGGTGGGTCAGCACTGCCTCGCCCTGCTCCGCCGCCGCGATCACGCTCAGCGTCATGCGGCGGGTTTGCCGTTTCAGCAGCGCCATATGTTGCTCAAACTGCTCGAAGTTCAGCACCTTGCCATCCACCTGCTGGCGGTAGTCTGCTCTGAAACGGGCAGCGAGCTGCGTCGGCCGATGCTCCGGGCTGGCGACGACCTGCTGCAGCGTATCGAGCACCAGGTTCAGTGGGGTAACTTGAGTCATCACGTTTCTCCGAAATAGGGTGAACGGCGATCCTATCCCGGCCAGGCGATGGCATAATAACCACATCAAGACTTTCAATAACGTTAAACGGCCAACATGACGCAGATCCGCAGCCAACGCCTTCAGCATGAAAAAAAGCACCTGACGCCCTGGCACCGGCACGAAGGCGGCCAGATCTATCTCTTGACGCGTGGCATGCTGGCAATGGAACTCCCGGGCCGGCAATGGGCGATCACCGGCGGTACGCTGGGCTGGCTGCCGCCGGGATGCGCCCATCAGGCGCTGGCCTGCGGCGACGTAGCGGGCTGGAGTCTGTATCTACCGGGGGAAAGCGTGCCGGAGATGCCGCCGCAGCCGCAGCTGTTCACGGCCTCTGCGCTGTTGCAGGCCCTGGTGGAGCGTATCGCGCAGTTCCCCGCCGGCCCACTGAGTGCGCCGCAACGGCGGCTGCTGCAGGTGCTGCTGGATGAAATGCATACGGCAAGCCACGCGCCGTTGCAATTGCCGCTGCCGCAGGACGCCCGGTTGCTGAACATCGCCCGGGCGCTGCTGAACGATCCCGCCAGCCTGCGCAGCCAGCGCGACTGGGCCGACTGGGCCGGGCTCAGCCCGCGCACCCTGAGCCGCCGCTTTGTGCAGGAAACCGGCATCAGCTTCGCGCTGTGGCGCCAGCAGGCGCGGGTATTGCGTTCACTGGAGGGATTATCACGCGGCGCAGCGGTCGCCGAAGTGGCCGACACCTGTGGCTACGACAACGTCAGCGCCTACATCGCCGCCTTTCGCCGCCGCTTCGGCGTCACGCCCGGGGCGTACTTTGCGGCCGCTCGGCAAACGGAATAGGAAAACGGGCGCCCAGCGCCCGAAGAGAAGAAAGGGTTATTTCACCGTCTCACGCGGCAGCACCGCGAGGATTTGCTCCACCACCCGCTGCGGATCGGCGGCGCCGTCCATCACGTAATGCGCGGCGTCCTGATACAGCGCTTCACGCGCCGCCAGCACCTCGAGCATCTCTTCGGCGATCGGCCTGCCGGTGAGCGTCGGGCGCTGCGCATCTTCCGGGTACTCTTCCAACCGCTGCGCCAACACGCTGGCCGGCGCGCGCAGATAGATAACGGTGCCATGCTGGCGCATAAACTGACGGTTCTCTTCCGCCAGGATCGCGCCGCCACCGGTGGCAACTACAGTTGACGGTTTGGTCACGGTTTGCAACGCGATGGTTTCGCGGCGACGGAACCCCAGCCAGCCCTCGCGCTCGACCATTTCCGCCACGCTCATCTGTACCGCTTGCTGCATAAACAGATCGGTATCGACGAACTGATAGCCCAACGCCAGCGCCAATGCGCTGCCTACCGTGGTCTTGCCGGCTCCGCGAGCGCCTATCATGAACAGGGTTTGTGTCATTACGGGTTGTCCCTTATGCGGTGACTTGAGTGCATTGCATACCAAAATACCGAGCGGGTGCGATGGCGTGGTGGCTGCATCATACCCTGCCCGCTCTGTATTTCAATATTTACGATAGTGTAAATTCCATGGCACAGCGACTGCCGACGGCAAAGCCGTGCGCCAGATCCTCATCCAGGTGCCGCCGCAGGGCGACCGTGAGCCGCGCGTCGTCGAGCGGCCGGAATCCCAGCCGCCGGTAGTAGGGCGCATTCCACGGCACATCAATGAAGGTGGTGAGCGTCAGGCGAGTGGCGCCCTGCCGTTTGGCTTCTTCCGCCACCGCGCCGATCAGGCGGCGGCCGACGCCCTGCCGTTGCCAGGCAGCGGCGACCGATAATTCGGCGACATGCCAGTCTTCCCCCTGAGCCAACACGGCGATAAAACCGGCGCACTCACCGTTGTCGCTTTCCGCCAGCCATTCACGGCGCTCGGCGATAAACGCGGCGTGCTGTTTCGGGGCCATCACCTCGCCTTCGGCGATAAAGCGCCATTCCGGCTGCTGGCGAAACAGCTGCGCCGCCGAACGTTCAACCGCCATCAGATGCGCGATATCTCGCTGCTGCGCCAAACGGATCTGCAGGCTCATGAGTTCTCCTTAACGTTGGGGCGGTTATTTAAACAAATTCCACCGCCCGTGGCTCAGAAATCGATACTGCCGCGCAGCACCACCTCACGCGGCTCTCCCACCGCCACGCGCAGATTGCCACCGCTGGACGGATAGTAGGTTTTATCGAACAGGTTCTTCACGTTCAGCTGCCATTTCACCCGATAGCCGTTGATCGGCATGGTGTAAGCGGCGAACGCATCAGCAACGGTGTAGTTATCCAGGTAGAAGCTGTTGGCGGCGTCACCCGGGCGGCGGCCCACGTAGCGCGCGCCGGCGCCGATACGCACCTCATCGCCGCTGTACAGGCCCAGGCTGCCGAGGTTCTGGGTCAGGAACAGCGAGGCGGTATGGCGCGCCACGTTGGTCATCTCTTTGCCCTTGTTGTCCGGATCGTCCACCACGCGGGCGTCGGTATACGCATAGGAACCGATCAGGCTCAGCGAGTCGGTAAGATTACCGGCCACGTCCAGCTCCACGCCCTGCGAACGCACGCGCCCGGCGGTGCGCGTCACGGTTTCGCCCTCCACCAGCTCATTGACCATCACGTTGCGTTTGGTGATGTCGAACAGCGCCAGCGTACCGGTGACGCCGTTCGGCAGCGCCAGCTTGCCGCCGACCTCCCACGACTTGCCCTGTTCCGGCGGCAGCGAATCAATTTGGGTGGCGATGGAAGAGTTCGGCTTGAACGACTCGGTATAGCTGCTGTACAGCGACACGTAAGGCGTCAGCTTGTAGACCACCCCGGCGCGCGGCACCAGCTTGCCGTCCGAGCTGTCGGTGTTGGTCTGGAACGGCCGCCCCTTGCCGGCATAGACGTCGAAAGCGTCGTAACGCAGCCCGCCCATCACCAGCCATTTATCAGTCAATTGGATAGAATCCTGCATAAACCAACCGTAGCTGGTGAGGTTTTCCCGCTGGTCGCTGTCTTTGGCGCTGACCGCGGTCGACGGCGGCATCAGGCCGTATACCGGATGATAGATATTGAAATCGCTGTTCTTTTTACCGCGGATCATGTCGCCGCGGTAGGTACGGTTATCTTCAAAATCAAAGCCGAACAGCATCTGGTGGTTGATGCTGCCCCAGTCCACGTCGCCATTGAGCGTCAGCTGCACCGCGTTGGCGTGGCTGACGGCGTTGGCGGTCGAGTCGGCCTGGCGGCTCAACACGCCGGTCACCGGGTTCAGCGCCGTGGCGCGCGCCTGGTTGTCACTGTAGCTGTTGCGGCTGTAGGCGTAGGTCAGCGAGCTTTTCCAGCGCTCGTTGAGCGTTTGATCGATCTGCAGGGTAATGCTGTCCTGATCGCCGCGGGTAGCGTTATAGGCTTCGTCGAAACGGCGATCGCGCGGCGTATTCACCGGTTTGCCGGTGCGCGAATCGATAATGGTGCCGCGATCGAACGGCACCAGATATTCCATATGCTCGTAGGCCAAGCGCACGGTGGTGTTCTCGCCATACC
>ENA-OBIT01000943-OBIT01000943.1-metagenomes-genome-assembly--contig:-NODE-943-length-11668-cov-4.51933_pt1 | contig 11668 bp, 15 predicted proteins | sample MGYA00153386_OBIT01 | MGnify analysis MGYA00153386 | reverse complement strand
ATGTCGGTAGATGCGCCAATGCCCTTGGCAAACAAAGCCACGCTGTCGCGCGTTGTTCGCATCGTGTCTGTGAACTGCTTGGCCACTGCCGGGTCAATCGCACTGTCAGTTGTGCCCCTGTTGTCGCCGCGCAAAAAGCCATTTTTCTGCTCAAACGATTCGTAGTTTGTGCCCTGAAATCCGTCACCGTTAAACGTGCCGCGCACGCCGCTGTCAAGCACCACGCGGGGGCCTTTGGCAAAGCCTTTGATGAGGATGCCGGCAGCAAGCACGAGCGGCCCAAGCACAGGGGCTATTGCCCCAATAGCCTGCCCGGCACCTGCGGCAAAACTGGTTGCGCCAGTGGCGGTGCTCATCATCGATACCCCAGCGCTAAAAGCCTCCGTGCCCAGCGCCAGGCCTGACGAAAAAGCGCCTGTAAAGGCTGTGGCAGCGCCTGTAAGCGATGTTGCAAGTTGCCCGATTTGCCCTAAGCTGCCAAGACCCCCACCCGCCGCGCCGCCGCCCCCAAACAGGCTGCTGGCTGCGCTGGCAAGGCCACCAGCACCGCCGCCTACGCCGCCTACAACGGCGTTGACGATGAGCTTGAGCGCGGTGGTCTTAAACAGGTTTTTAATGCCGTCCCACAGTGTCTTGAAAAAGCCCTTGCCGGACTCAAAGGCACGGTACAGGCTGTCGGTCAGGCCGCGTTCCAGGTCGTCGGTGAATTGCTTTGACTGCTTGCCCAGCTCATCAAGTTTTTTAAACTCTTCGGCGCGCTCGAACTTTGTGCCTTGCAGGCTGGCGCCTTCTTTGCGCAGGCGTATTTCTTCTTTAAGCTGTTCCTGCTCGTCGCGGCCAATGTCGAGCGATTGCAACCGCTCCAGCCGGGTGGTCTTCATCAAAATGAGTGACTCGTTGCGCGTTTGGTTTAAATCAAACTGCGCGCGGTCGGACAGGCCGATCATCTCAATCTCATCGCGCATAGCTTTGTTCTGGTCGGCCAGCTGCTGGATGGTTTCGTCACCGGCCAGCAGGCTTTTCAGCTTGGCCGCGTCGCCCTCTTCGATGTATTTCAAGAGCGCGGCCTCTGCCTTTAAAGCCTGTTCATTAACGGCCATCCTAGCCAGCATGACTTTTATCTCTTCGCTGCTGGCATCTTTGGCGCTGATAGTGCTTTTTTCAACCAGCTTTTGAATGTCGAAAAACTGCTTTTCGGATTCCGTCAACTTGCGGCCAAGCTTTAGCTCTTCTTCGTTGACGCTGATTTTTTCCTTGATGCTGGCAATCAATTGCTCATAGGCTTTGATTTGCGGGTCGATTTTTTCGGCACGGCTGCCGCCACCGCTACCGCCAGCCGAGGGGGCCTTTATTTCAGCACCATTGGTGCGAAGCTTTTGTAAAGCCGCAGCTGAGGCCAAGGCCTTGGCCTCGTCGCCCTCCAGCATCTTGCGATAGTTGCTGTCTGTGGCAAGTTCTTGCTTGCGTAACTCAAGCGCTTTGGTTAGACGGTCAACACGGGCGACATCGCCGCTGACGCGCGCTTTGGTCAGTGCGGCTTCAGCGGCCATAACAAGCTCTGTTCCCTTGACGGTGGCCACGTTTGCTTTGTGCAGGTCGTCTCCGGTCAGCAGCGTTTGTATGCCTGCAATAACGCCTCGCAAAGCACCACCCTGCACGGCGGCATCAGCCATGGCCTTCATGGCCCTGCCCAAGCCGCTAACCAAATCGCCAGCAAGCGCAATGCTCAAGCGCTGCGAGCTGGTTTGTATGCGCGTCAGGTTGTCGTTAAACTCCTCTGCCTGCGCCGCAAAGTCAGTGCCGATAGTCAAACCCAGCTTGGCAGCTTCGTTCATAAGCGCAAGGATTGCCTGTTTGCCGCCGTTAAGCAGCGGGATCATCTCGTCGCCTGCCCTGCCCAGCAACGCCACAGCGGCGGCGGTTTTGCCCGCGCCGTCCTTGGACTTGGCGAAGGTGTCCGCCAGGTCCAGCAGCACCTGGTCGGCTGATTTTGTACGGCCTGCGGTGTCCGTCAGGGTGATGCCCAGGGCCTTGAAGGTGGCTACCTTTTCTTTATCGCCCGCTACCCCTTGGGCGATGCTGACGTTGAGCTTTTTCAAACTAATGGTCAAGGAGTCGCTCGACACGTCGGCCAGCTTGGCGGCGTACTGCAGCTGCGACAGACTTTCAACCGAGACACCCGTGCGCTGGCTTAATTTGTTCAGGCTGTCGGCCAGGTCGATAGCTTGCTTGATGTTGTTTGCAAAGCTCAAAGCCAGCCCACCAGCCGCCAGCAAGCCAACGGCTTTGGTGGCGAATGCGGCGCTGCTTTCGACCGACTTCATGCCGTTTGAAAACGCACCCTTCAGCCGGTCAATTTCACTGACGGCTTTGCCAGCGTCGGCGGTGATGACAATGCGCGCTTCACTCATTGGGCTTCTCGCTCTTGATGCATTTCGGCGTAGCCATTGAGCGCGCCGACTTCCATGTGGGTGATTTGCTCAAAGAGCTTTTTGCGCCGCCTGAACGGCACCGTGTTGTGCAGCAGCGCCCACACGCCTGCATAGTCAAGCCCTTCAGGGCCCGCCTGGCCGATGCGCCACTGTGTTTGCATGGCGCGCCAAAAATTGAACGGCTCAACGCTTTCTGGCCACAGGTAAAACGTGGGTGGCTCTTGGGCTTTCGCGGCCTCTGCGTAAAGGCCCCACCCTGCAAGGCTGCTGTCGATTTCAGTCTGTGCATCTTGGGCCTGCTCTTGTGCTTTAAAAACAAGGTCGCCGCGCGCCATCAGGCGGGCGGCTTCCATTAGTTTTTTTCTTTGACCGCCACCGCTTTGAGGTATGCCTGGTACAGGAACACCGGCATACCGGCGATGGACATAAGCGCGGCCAATGCCTCGGTGGTGTAGTCAGCGGGGGTGTCGTCTTCGTTCAGCACCAGGCGCTGGTCTGCCCAGCCGGTGGTGACTGATTCCATAAATTCCTTGATGGACTCATCCTTGTTTTGCATGCGCTTGGTAATTTCCTCTTGGTCCAGGCGCTCGCACTTCAGTTTGAACTTAAAGTTTTTTGGAGAGCCGCCATCCTCGATTTTTCCAGCGACGTCGACGTCGATCTTGTTGCCAATGGCGATTTTGTATTTCATGAAGAGCCCAGTGATTAAGCGAACGAGGTGACAACACGGATTTCGTCGTTGCCGGTAACGGGCACGGCCCGCAGATCAAAACCAACCAGGCGCTTGCCATTGGCCTCGCCTTTGCTTGGGCTGATGCGCTGTACTGATGGCATCCACAGCAGAACCTTTTGGTTTGCAACCGTGCCGTGTTGCAGGCCAATTGAAACAAGCGTGTTGGCCTCAACTGCTGCATACGCAGCGACCTCTTCGGCTGACGATAGGTCAAACATCACTTTGGCGGTTACGCCGCGCTGCGTCATGTCTACCGTTTCGCCGCCCAGCAAAGCGTTAAAGTCGACTTTATTACCCATGTCAATTTCAATACCCTGCGACGGGAAAGGCGTGCCACCAACAAACGCTGGCGCGGTGCCGGTGGCGTGTGTGGCGCCCAGCGTGATGTCACCCGTGTTTGCATCAGTCACAACCTGCGGCACCGTGAAGGCCGTAAGCGTTACGGCTGGGTTGGCAGCAACAACCGGGGTACGGTACAGGCCCGTAAAACTGAATGACATGACCGGGCGCTGGTTGACGCCCAGCTTAAACATTACATTGCCACGGCAGCCGATGGCGGCATGGCGCACGCCGTCATCGTTCCAGTAAATTGTGGCGCTGGTAAAAGCGGTGCTGATCGGGACGTAATCAGCGCGAACGGTGGCGGTTAAAACTTGCGCAAAGCCGCAAGCCATCAATGACGCAGCCCAGGCTGGCGCTGTGGCCACCGCTGCGGGGCCAGTCAGCTCAAGGTCAAAGCCCATCTGCACGTACTTGGTGCCGACAAGTTGCTCGGACCCGCCCAAAAACGGGCGGATGTTGTCGCGGTCAACGTTTTGCGCGTTGAACGGCGTGATGCTGAGATTGGAGACCAGCAGTGCGTCGGTAGCACCTGCGGGTGCGGCGTCGGTGCCGTAAGTGGTTTCTTGCTTCAGCAGGATGGATGTGTTGCGAATAAGGCGGTTTGGCATGGTGGGCTCCTAGGTGTTGTCGGTGCTGGGCGTGACCAATGTCAAAGCGCCGGTGATGGGGTCGCGGGTGTAGCTGCCGCCGGCTTGCGGGTCTTCCAGCACGGCTGGCTGCTCGACGACGGCTGGCGCTGGCTGGCCTGGGTTGGCGGGCGGGCTAAGTGGCTCTTGGCCGGGCTGTGGTGCGGCTTCGCGGTACGCACCTGGAAATGGAGCTGGCATAGATAGGCTTTCAGGTTAAAAGGTTGTTGCTGGTACGGTGTTGCACTAAAAATTCAAGCTCGCACTGGGCGACGGCTGTCTCTGCGTCGTCTTGCTGCCAGGTGATGGGCCCGGCCTCAACGTCAGACACTGTGGCCGCAAAAAACGGCTGGCTCATGATGCGTGCATAGGCTTCAGTGGCTGCCGTGTCGGCTGCGGTTTCTGCTGATACAGCGCCTGCTGTGCGGGCCTTGACGACCACGCGAAAACGGGTGACCCAGTCGATAGGCGAGGTCATCATGGGGCCGCGTGTGGGCGTGCTGTCGTCACGGTAAGCCCACACGCCAGAAGGCGCATCGGCGGCCAGCTTGTAGTCACGGTTGGCATACACACGCCCCGCAAAGACCGGCGGGCCAGCCAGCAGCAAAGCCACCAGTGCGTCACGCAAGGCCAGGTGCTGGCTGTTGGCCATTTAAGCGGCCTCCAGCAGCAGCACGGTGACGCCTGTGCCATCTGGCTGCTTGTCGCGCACGGTGTAGGCTTTGCCGCCAATGGTGATGGGCGAGCCCTGCACCAGCGTGCTGACGTCTGCACTGGCGCAGGTCGCGCGTGGCTCTGTGCCTGCAACGCCAAAAGGGTCGGCGTAGGCCGCGTCGAAAATCACCGGCACCGGCAACCCGGCAACTGTTGCAATGACTGCAAAGTCGTTGAGCTGCATAAAGGCGCTGATGTTTTCGAGCATGGCCATGGCTTAGGCCTTGGGCGGGTTCTTGGCCGCGAGATCAGCCGCTTGCTTGGCGGCGTGCTCGGCAGCCACGGCGGCGTTGCGTGCTGCCAGCTCGTCTGCCGCCTTGGCGTCTGCCTCGGCCTTCGCGGCGGCTTTGGCAGCGTTCGGGTCGTACTGCTCGGCAGCGCCGCAGGCAATCAGCTCTTTGGCCTGAGCAGGTAGCATGTCGGCGGTGTCCCCTTGCGAGTAAACCTCGGTGCCAGCGTTGACGGGTGACAGGAATTTTACTTTCATGTTGCCCCCTTACGCCACAGCGTTTTGAATCAGGTAGCCCGCATCGGCACCAGCAATAACCGGCGCGACTTCGTCAGTGACCGGAAACATCCAGGCCTTGGGGTTGCGCTCGTAGTACGGCTCTTCAACCACTGGGTAGCCTTGCAGCTGGTAGGTGTAGCCATACGATGGCAGGCCCATTTCAACCATCGCGCCGACCTCGGTATAGGCCAGCACCACGTCTTTGCCCCACACGTCGTTGAACGTGCCAGCATCATCTGCAAACACGGCGTCGCCTATCAGCACGCGGTCCAGGCCAAACAATGCAGCCAGAATTTCGGCCGTTGGCACATCGCGCCCGGTGTACTTCATGCGGTCGATGACCTTGGGGTGCTGGCGCAGGGCAGCAAACACGGCAGCACCAATCACGGCGGTGTTGGGGCGTTTGCCAATCCTGCGGCGCACGGCTTCTTTGCCAGCCTCAACCACTGTAATCGGGTCAGACACCACGCCAAAATCGCTCCATTGCGCCGTGCCCACAAGCGTGACGCGATTCAACACGTTGTAAGACGCCAGCGTGCGGGCGACATCTGCCTGGGCTTTTTCAAGACGCGTGGCGATGATGTTTTGCATTTTATAAATCGCCATGCGGGCAGCGTCGATGCCGGGCACGGCTTGAGCTTCTTGCAGGGTTTCGATTGGCACGGTGCTTTCAAGCGAGTGGCTTTCAAGCACGTAGTTGCCAGCGGCATAGCCGAACTGCACGCGCTTGGTGTTTTGGCCAGGCGCGCGGCCTGTGTTGTACAGCATGAAGTCTTCTTTGGTGAAAGACACGATGCGCCCGCCGCGCTGGGACACCGGCACACGGGGAAAGAGGTTGAAGCCTACAAAGTCGGCCTGCTTGAAACCCTGCGCAATGTTGGTCAATACCGGGTCAATGATCCGGGCCTGGGCGTTGTTAAGTTGTGGCATTTTGAATTGCTTTCTGTGTGTGTTGGGTTAGTTGACGATCAGCACAATTTCGATGCGGTCGCCAGCCGCTGCGGCTGCTTGTAAGGCGCTGCCAACTGGCACGCCAGCAGCTCGCGTAATAACGCGGCCCAGCGCGTCAAGCTCAAGCAGCGCGCCGATTGCGATAGCCGCTCCTGCCTCGGCCAAGGTGCTGCCGGTTACGGCCACAGCGACGCGGGTACCGATAGGAGCGTCAAATTTTGCAAAGCCGAGGCAACGTGCGGCTGCCGCTGGCAATGCGCCCACAGCTGAAACCGCGCGGGCGTTGACAAGCGCAGCCGTGGCTACGATTGAGTGCACAAATACTTCAAATGATCCTGCTGCCATGATGTTTCCTTTAAGTGGTTATTTGCCGCCAACTGCTTTGAAAGCAGTGACGTAATCGGCTGTGGGGTGGGCGGCCATGTGGGCCACGGCTTTTTCGTGCAGCTCGGCGCGTGATGGCTGCGCGTTGGCAGGCACGGTGACGGATGGCGCTGCGGCTTGCGGTACGGGCTGTGGCGCGTCGGCGGCAAGGGCGGTGGCCTGTGCGGTGCGGCTTTGCTTTTCAGCGGCGTTGACGGCCATGGCTGCATCGCCTGGGCCTGATTTGCCGTCAAACTTGAGGGTGTTGATCAGCGCCTCATGGCCGGGGATCAGCTGGCCTTCAACGGCCTGGATTCGGGTGCGCTCGGCGCTTGCGCCTTCGGCCTGTACAGCGGCCAGCACGTCGGGCGCCTGGGCTGCAAGTTGTTCACGGGTAATTGACATGTTTTGTCCTGTTAGGTTGGAAGTTTTGCGGGCGGCACCGGCCCCTGTTGTTTGACCGCTTGCGCGGTCTTGATTAAGCTGGGCAATCAACTGGTCAAGGGTAGAAACACCGTCTACCAAGCCCGCGTCAATGGCCTGCTGCCCCATAAAGACACGGCCGTCGGCCATGTTCTTTAAAACTGTTTCTTCAGACACGCCGCGCTGCTGCGCAACTGCGCCAACAAATAGCGCGTAGGTGTAATCGACCTGTTCCTGAATGCTTTGGCGGCCTGCCTTGCTGAGCGGCTCGTAGGAGCTGGCAATGCGCTTGTACTGGCCTGCGTACACCTCGGTTGTTTTGATGCCCGCAATGGCCTCAGCGCCCGACATGTCGCGGTGTGTGGCCACCACGCCGATGCTGCCAACGGCGGTGGTGCCGTCAACGATGTAGACCGCCTGGGCTGCAGAGCCTGCCCAGTAGGCGGCGCTGGCCATGGTGCCGCTGGCAAGTGCCACAACGGGCTTGACGCTGCGCGCTGCTGTGATGGCGTTGGCCAATGTTTGTGTGCCGTCAACCGTGCCGCCTGGGCTGTCGATGGCCAAAATGATGCTGTGTACGCTGGGGTCTTTGACGGCGGTTTGCAGCTCGCGTGCGGCAATCTCCATGGATACGCCGCCGCTGATCTCCATAAACATATTCGCGCGCTTGGCCATAACGCCTTCGATCGGCAGCACAGCCACGCCGTCAATCACTTCATAGCTTTTGGGTACGTTGGCCAGCGGCTTGCCGATGCGGGCTTCAACGCCTGCGATGTCGATTTTTTCACCACGCAAATGTGTAGCGTAAATAGCTTGAATCTCAAGCAGCTTGGCTGGCTCGATAGCCCAGGGTGCGGTGATGACGTCTAGTAGCTTCATGTTAGAGCTACTGTATTTTTTTGCGCCTTTTAAAAATAGGGCAACTTGAGACGGTTTGAAGAAATTAACGCGGTAGTGACTAAATAGCCGTGCGCTGAAACTGCAAATTGATCCGGGCCAGATATTCGTGCGGGCCTTCATCGACTACCGTCGATACGCCGTTGATGACTATCGTGCGCGTGCCGTTGCTGACAGAGCAGCCAGCCAGCGCCGCTGTGACCTGCGTGAGCGTGAGCGGGAAAGTTGTGCCAGCAGCCAGCGCCAGAGCCTTTGCCCGCGTGTGCGCGATTGAAGATGACTTGAGCGCCTCAACAAAAAGCACGGGCATTTGACCGTTGTTAATGAAGTGCGTTGCAGGTGCGCCGATTGCGGAGCCAATGGCGTTAAGGCCGACTGTGAACATGCCGTCGCAGTGCTGCGGATCAAGCCGTTTGGAAACGACCCGCATGATGGTAGCAACGGCAGCGGTGACGATAGCGCAAGCGTGTTCGTATTCCATCTATCCAGCCCCCTTCAGCTTTTGGAGCGGGATGTACACAGCGCTAAGATGCGCACAAAGCTCGTCAATCAACTCTGGAGACAGCCCTGTTTGCGCGCTACTTGCTTGCGGCTCATTGACCAGCACAGCAACCAGTTCTGGCAGCGGTTTTGCAATGGTTTTGTGCCAGTCAATATTGCGTGAGGCTTGCACTATTGCATTAATTGCGGCTTCGTCGCTAAAGCCAAGGTTGTTTCGCAATATCTTATCAACCCGCTCGGTGATAGCTTCTGCTGTCATATCGTCTGCGACATAAAAACCGATGCCTGCTTTGTGCAGCAGCGTGGTGTTTTGCCATTTGTCTATTCGAAGACTCCAGTCCGACATGCCTGGCAGGGTGTATTTTCTTTCGCTCATTTTGATTACTCCACAGTGAACGATTTGATAATCAGCTTTGCAGGGCCAGTTGCGTACACACCATGCCCCAGGCCATCACCGCCGCCCAGCACGAACCCTATGCGGCTTGCGTTAGCCAGTGCATCGTCAAAGGCTTCGGGGTGCGTTGCGCTGGATGACGACATGACTGCTGTCCAAGGCTCATGAAACTCAGCCACGATCGTGTACTCTCCGGCGCGCAAATCGACTTGCGTGGCAAAAGATGCAAACCAGCGGTAAGTCTCGTATTGCTCAACACCGCTCCAGTTGTCGCCCTTGCGCTGAAAGTACAGCGTCAGCAGGCTTGGTGCGTCGGGCGACTTGACCGGGCATAGCTTCACGCCTGGAGCCATCACCAGCTCACACACCATCGACACTTTGGTTTTGCCCAAAAGCGACCCTGTTGGCCTAGTCACGTAATGCACGCTGCCTTCGCCAATCAGCGGGATATCAATGCACCAGCCAAGGTCAGTGGGATATAAATTCGCGCCGCTTGACACATTCACGTTGTCGTAAATTGGCCCAAGTTCCCACGCGCCAGGGAGGATCAACTCGGGCGGTGCTGGCTCGGTTTTGTCTTTGTCTCGCAGTAGCAAAGCCAGTGCAATTGCACCAATTACGCCAAGAAAAACGAACAGGTAAAAGCTGGTGCTCATAGTGTCAAGCCTGCTTTATTACCCGCGTACTGGCGATTCTTTTGACGTGCCGTTGCATCACCTGCTGGAGCCAAAATCATTTGAACAAAATCCATGCCGATAAAATTTCCTGCGCCAAAATTGCTTAAGCCGATAGCGCCCCAATTTGCGCTGGTAAGGTCTAAATTTCGCGCCTCCAAAACAACAAACTGACTGACAGGCCAAGCAGTAGCAAGCTGCGCCCGTGTTGCTGCCGTGCCACCGGGTACGTCCACGCCGTTTACTGCATAAGTTGTTGAAGCGCCCACTCCAGCGCTGATAGTTCCTGCCCCAGCCGTTTCATGCGCAAACATGTATGCACTTGCTGGCACACTGCCAGCACATAACACCGACAACACAGAGCTATTTCGTCGCAGCGCTATAAAACAATCCATGTTGGCGCTAAACGTAGCCGCGCCCGTCATGCCGTTGTCGTCAAGGCCGTCAAATGTCAGGTACTGAATTGCGCCTGATGTGCCGGTTAGCGGCCTTGCTGGTGCTGTTGCTTGGCTGATGTGGTTGCCTTCCAGGAGTTTGACGGAGATGTTGTCTACCGAAGACGCGGTTGGAAGCCCATCTTCTATACGTATCCACGTCGTTGTTCCTGACGCAACAAAAAAGCCTCCAAACAAGCCTAAAAGTCCTTGTACAAATAGGGTTTGTCCCCCCTGTACTGTGCCGACATAAATATTGTTGTTGCCGTTGGACAATCCAGATATATAGTATTTTTTTCCTGCAACAGTGGTGATCTCAAGGTCTGCGCGTGAAAAACCTGAACCGTCACTGTTTGTTTGCATTACGCCAGCGTTCCAAGTAGGAATGCCAGCAGTTGCTGTCTGTGAAAGTATCCACCCTGTCAAGTTTGAATCGAACGTCCCATTAGATACAAGCTCAGGCCCACGCCCACCCAAACGCTTGTCCAGCATCAAGCCTACGGTTTGGCCTACCCCCGTGACTGCTGTTGTGGCTATGCTGTCTTGCGTTAGCGTGGCGTAGTCGCTGGCGTCAACCCACAGGCCTGGCAGTGCTGGGGCGAATTGGGCGGCTGGGTTGTAGGCGGCTACGGCATTGGCCAGCCTATTCAGCAAGCCAAGCCGCCCCATGCCCATTCCGTACATTAGGTATTCGCAATCGCAGCAATACGCAATGTGCCGCCTGGGGGTACGCCAAAATATTCAACGCTTCCAGCCGCCATACGCATAGTCGTGGCTGATGCTATTGGATTAGTGCCGAATTTGACGCTGCAATTTACATCCGTAGTCAAGCGAACAAAGCTAGTTGAGACGTTTAACAATGCGGATTGAACAGAACCCGCGCCGATGGCCACAACTTGATCGACAAGCGAAGGGGTCATCGCAATTGGGCTTAACCCGCCGCGCACATCGCCGCCAAGGGTTTGAAATTCAGTAATAAATAGTGGCATAGTTCTCTTTCAATATGGCAAGATAAATTTGCTCTGAGATACGCCCCGTGAGAGGCGCATGGCGCAGCATTTATGCGCTTTTGTTTTTTGGCTCTGGAGCTTTTTTGTTCATAGGCTCTGGCGCTTTTTTGGCTTCGATTTGTTCAGCCAAGCCGCTAGCAATAAACTCTTTGGCTTTGTTGTCGTCCATTTCCACAACCGTGTTTTTGGGCGTGGGAATAACGTCAGCATCACCGACTAAAACCGATTTTGTTAATTTGATGTGCATGATTTTCTTTAATAAAAAACAGCCCCGGTTAGGGGGCTATTTGATTAAGCTACCAAGCCAAAATCGCCGTTGATAAACGCGCCAGGGCGTTTTACAGCAAGCGCAAGGCGCTCTTCGCAACGCATGGTTGCTAAGTTCTTTTCAAAGTCGTCAACGTTCTCTGTGGAGATCAAAACCTCTACGCCCATGCGGTCATACAGCGTTGCGCCGATCTGGAAGTTGCCCACCAGGAAGGAGTCAGTCGCCATTGCCGGAGTGTCAACAACTGGCAGGCCCCACATGCGGTTTTCAATCGTGCCTTGCGGATTTGAAAACAGGTAAGCGCCATCGGTCGTTTTGGTCAACTGAATACGTGCCCAATCGGTCTGACTCAACACGATGCCCGTTGCTGGGTAAAGTGCTAGCGCACCTTGCAGCAT
>ENA-OBIT01000942-OBIT01000942.1-metagenomes-genome-assembly--contig:-NODE-942-length-11672-cov-11.5922_pt1 | contig 11672 bp, 9 predicted proteins | sample MGYA00153386_OBIT01 | MGnify analysis MGYA00153386 | reverse complement strand
CATTGTTGATTCATTACAGCAGGAATAGTCTACCCGGACGGGGCAGACTTGATTACCTCTTTTATCATACATTCCTCTCTGACAATTAATCCACCCTGCTTTTTAAGGGGGGCTAGGGGGGATCTGTCTTATCTGAACCGTATTGGTTTATATTCGGCAGTATACAGTTACATTGTTAGCTAAATGTAATAAATGTATTTGATAGGAGTTTTGCTAGTGAACGCTGCTGAACAAGCTAAAAATATAGAATTAGCCAGTAAAATTGCTGCGGTTGTTAATTTATTTAAGTCGGAATTCCCGGATGCGAAAGTTGATTTGAAACCTTGGATGAATGACGAGGATACTAGGGAACTTGTCGATCCAGATTCGATCGACATTGGCTTTCATTTTCCCGGTAGAAGCCGCTTGTTGCAAAGTCGCAGCATTTTGATTCAAATCCGATTTTACCAAGATCCGGTGGAAGGATCGAGAAGGGCGATCGGGGTTGAGGCTGCTGGTTACGATCATACTGGTCAGCAGTGGCAGTTTTCGACTGTAGAAAATTGGAATTTTCTCGGCAAAACCGAACCTGCGGCGGAGTCGGCGCAAAAGCTCAAACACTTTTGCCAGGAGATTTTTGTTTTGTTTAATGAGTGATTCGGCGATTGAAATCGGGCAACCACGGGGAACTCCCCCAAGGGGGCATTCCTACGAAAATGAAGCTGGATTTAATATTAGTCCTGATTGTCGCAATTGTCGATCGCCCGACAGCCCACAGCATAAACTGATTTGTAAGTGGTAGAACGCTTGCCAAATAAAGTATAGCGGTTGTCGCGGACTTGTTCGTAAACGCGATCGCCCATCCACTTCATCCCCGGCATTGCGCGGTAAGCAGCTACAAACACTTCACCTGCGGGCAATATCCGCCCGATTTCCTCGGCGGCATCGCTACCTTGCCAGCGCTGTTCCGGGGTGTCAGAGTCGATTAAAATCATGCCCATTTCGCAGTCATCAGAAGTTATCCCAAAGCGCTTTAATTCCTCTAAATCTTGCATGGAAATATACTCAAACCGCTTGCCTTGGTCTAAGTTTTCTAGTAACTGCACCAAGGTGACGCAGAGATTGCAATTGCCGTCGTAAATTACGTTATAGTTCATTAGTTGATTGTTGACTGTTGACTGTTAACTGTTAACGGTTGACTGTTGACGGTTTACTGTTGTCAGGAAAGCAGTTGATTGTTGACTGATGACTACTAACCAATAACAAATAACCAATAACTACTGACTATTGCCGATAGGAATCTCGATCGCAAATTCGGTTCCTTGGCCCGGCGCTGAATTGCAATGCAACTGCCCGCCGTGTTTGTCTACCACAATTTGATAGCTAATTGATAGCCCCAAACCAGTACCTTTCCCAGGTTCCTTCGTAGTAAAAAATGGGTCAAATAGCCTTTGGTGCACTTCTGCTCGGATTCCTGGCCCGTTGTCAGCAATCCGAATCACAATGTGAGTTGGATGGCAATTAGACTTATTATAAACAATATTTTCTGTTTGGATCAAAGCATCTTCTTCGTACTTTACTTCTGTACAAATCCGCAGCGTCGGCGAAGGGCAATAAGGAATTGGCGATAGTTCTCCGTCAGCCCAGTCTCCAGTCTCCATTGCTTCTTCCAAAGCATCAATGGCATTGCCAATAATATTCATAAATACCTGATTTAACTGTCCCGCATAACACTGGACGCGCGGCAAATTTCCGAACTCTTTGAGTAGTACAATTTTAGGATGTCCAGCCGTTTCTTTGAACCTGTGTTGCAAAATCAACAAAGTGCTGTCAATCCCTTCATGAATATCTACGTGTTTTTGTTCGGCTTCGTCTAAACGCGAGAAATTTTTCAGCGATAGCACAATTTGGCGAATTCTCTCGGCTCCCATTTTCATAGAACCTAACAGCTTTGGCAAGTCTTTGAGCAGGAATTCTAAATCGATGTTATCTATTTCTTGCTGAATTCTTGGGGTTGGTTTTGGGTATTCTTGCTGGTAAATTTGGAGCGTTTTTAATAAGTCTTTAAAGTAATCATCAGCGTGCTGGACATTGCCGTAAATAAAGCTGACTGGATTGTTTATTTCGTGGGCGACGCCGGCGACTAACTGCCCCAAACTTACCATTTTTTCATTTTGCACCATCATGCTCTGAGTTTGCTGCACATCCCGCAGGGCTTTTGCCAATTCTTGATTTTTGGTTCTCAATTGACTTTCTGACAGCCGTACTGTTTCTTCTGCCTGTTTGCGATCGGTAATATCTTTGCGAATTGCTACATATTGATGGGGTTCTCCGCAACTATTTAAGAAAGGTACAATAGTAGTATCTAACCAGAAAAATGCGCCGTCTTTAGCTTGATTTTTGATTTCTCCACGCCATACATTGCCCAGGCGAATTGTTGACCAAAGCTGTTTAAAAAACTCTGGTGAGTGATAGCCAGAATTAACAATTTTGTGGGTTTTGCCAATTAGTTCTTCTCGATCGTATTTCAAGATTTCGCAAAATTGATCGTTGACGTAACTAATGACTCCGAATTCGTCGGTTGTTGAAACGATCGCAGATTGATCCAAGGCAAATTTTTCAAATTCCAATTCTTTGAGAGTTTGACGCAATTCGGCTTCGGCTTGTTTGCGATCGCTAATATCAGTAATCATCCGCAAAACCCCAGAAAATTCGCCGTTGATATCGAACATCGGCGTCGCCGAGACGATCGCCCACAAATGAGAGCTATCTTTGCGAGTAAACTTAAAATCGTGGCGTTCGCGAATGCCTTGCTTGCGACGCTGCACGTAAGTTTGGGCGAGATCCCTTTCCTCGCCGTCAATAAATTCAAATAGCGATCGCCCCAGCATTTCCTCCACAGTATATCCCAGCATTTCGGCCATCCGAGAATTAACAAAAGTCGTGGTGCTTTCGCTGTCAAACATCCAAACGCCCTCGGAAGCCGTCTCGACAATACAGCGGTAATAATTTTCCTTTTCTCTGACAGCTAAAGTTTTATATCTTTCTTCACTGTTTAACAAAGATGAGTCATCTTCGTGATATCTGTCGCCGTTGGTAAGTTTAGATGAATTGGAGGAAATGTGCATATTTTGTTCCACCTCTGAGTGCGGGTTCAAATGTTAAAGTAGATGGCACATAAAAAGTGAATTTTATTTTGACAATAATTCGCTATTAATTAATATAGTATAAAATTACTTGTTTAAACATTCAGAAAATGTGATGGCGGCTAATAGGGAAATGTATAGAGTCTGAAATACAGTCGAGCTTAGGGCTTTCCTATAAAGAGAGCTTTTGGGACGTATTCGATCGTCTGAAGGATCGCAGCGGAGGGAAGACAGGGGGTGGGGATCGAGAAAAAAAAGAGCGATCGACTAGCTTTAGCCTGAGTATTCCTGATTTTTTCCATCGCTGAAACTAGATAACTTATATTGCGTTTAATTGCCTCTATCAGCAGGCGGAAAGAGGAATAATCAAAATTATCCCCCTCTCCCCCTTCCCTACTCCGGCACTCTCGCTCTCTCCTACTCCCTATCTCGTTACAATAAGATTAAGTTGCCAAGAACCGATCGCCCCTCAAAACACCATGACTCAACAACAACCACGGATTTGCATTCTCGGCGGAGGCTTCGGCGGACTCTACACAGCCCTGCGCTTGAGTCAGTTACCCTTCTCCAAAGCCGAAAAACCCGAAATTGTGCTTGTCGATCGCCGCGATCGATTCCTGTTTGTGCCCCTGCTGTACGAACTCCTGACAGGCGAATTGCAAACTTGGGAAATTGCCCCACCGTTTGCCGAACTCCTGGATAACACAGGTGTACGCTTTTGTCAAGGAACTGTTTCCGGCATCGACTTGGAAGCAAAACGAGTTCAATTACACGATGGGCCAGAAATTCCGTGCGATCGCCTCGTGTTAGCTTTAGGTGGCGAAACTCCCCTAGATATGGTCAAAGGTGCGGTTGAATATGCTTACTCATTTCGCACTCTCAACGACGCCTACCGATTAGAAGAAAGACTGCGGTTTTTAGAAGCCAAAGAAACTGACAAAATTCGGATTGCGATCGTCGGCGCCGGTTATTCGGGAGTAGAATTAGCTTGCAAATTAGCCGATCGACTCGGAGACAAAGGTCGCGTGCGGTTAATCGAGCAAGGCGACACGATATTGCGGACATCACCGGAGTTTAACCGAGAAAGCGCCAGCAAAGCTTTGGAAAAACGCAAAGTCTGGATCGACTTAGAAACAGCAGTAGAGGCGATCGAAGCGGACACAATATCCTTAACATACAAAGGACAATTAGATGTTCTGCCTGTAGACATAGTATTGTGGACTGTAGGAACCCAAGTTAGTCAAGCAGTGCGATCGCTCCCGCTCAAACAAAACCAGCGCGGTCAATTAATCACGAATCCCACGTTGCAAATTATCGACCATCCAGACATATTTGCGTTGGGAGACTTAGCCGAATGTCACGACGCAACTGGTCAAAAAGTCCCGGCTACAGCCCAAACAGCCTTCCAGCAAGCTGATTATACTGCATGGAACATTTGGGCCTCGTTGAGCGATCGACCTTTGCTACCTTTCCGCTATCAGGCGCTAGGAGAAATGATGACATTGGGAATTGACAATGCGACTCTTACAGGTTTAGGAATTAAACTTGATGGACAACTAGCACATATTGCTCGTCGCTTAGCCTATCTCTATCGGATGCCAACATTTGACCATCAAGTAAAAGTAGGTTTCAATTGGATTAGCAAACCGATTCAGGATTTGCTGAAAAGCTAATTGGGCGTTGCTGATTTGGAGTATGATTTGCCTCCGAAATTTAGTAGGGGCAATTCATGAATTGCCCCTACTATAAATTTCAGGGATTGCCTAAGCGAGTGCATCCAAAACTGAAGAAAATAGAATTTTAGTATCAATAAACAATGCAAAATACAACATTTAAACAGCAAGAAACAGAACTTCCACCGTTAATCGATCGCGAAACTCTCTTCGGAAACCCCGAAAGAACTAGCCCCAGACTTTCACCAGACGGCAAGTATCTCGCCTACATTGCACCCGACAAAAACAACGTTTTGCAAGTGCAATTGCGTACCATCGGTGAAGCAGATGATCGCGAACTCACAGAAGATACAAAACGCGGCATCCGCGTCTTTTTCTGGACTTACAGCGGTGAAGAATTAATTTATCTCCAAGATACCGACGGTGATGAAAACTGGCATTTATTCTCAGTGAATATCCAGTCAAAGCTGGTTCGCGACTTGACTCCATTTCAAGGCGTTCAAGCCCAGCCCATCGCCCTTGACCACAACTTCCCTAATCAAATATTAGTGGAAATGAACATCAGGGATCGTAGCAAACATGATGTTTACCGCATTAACCTCAAAAACGGTGCCGTTGAACTCGACACCGACAACCCAGGTAACATCGTCGGTTGGACTGCTGATGCTCAATTTCAAGTGCGGGCGGCCACAGCCACAACTGCTGACGGGGGCTCGGAATTGCTATTTCGAGAAACTGCGGACAAGCCTTGGGAAAGCCTGCGAAGCTGGGGCCCCAATGACGAAGGCGGTGCCGTCATGTTCTCAGAAAACGGCAAAATTCTTTATATAATTGGCAATCACGATGCTAATGCCGAACGTTTGATCGCACTAGACTTGGAAACCAAGCAAGAAACTGATCTCGCCTCTGACCCAGAATACGATCTTGGCCGCATTGTCGTACACCCCACCAAGCGAGAAATTCAGGCGGTTTGCTTCTACAAAGACAAGCAAGAATGGCAGATTTTAGACCAAAGCATAGCAGAGGATTTTGAGGCGATCGGCAAATTTCGCCCCGGCGAATTCTCCGTTACCAGCCGCAACCTCGCCGACACCACTTGGCTAGTCGTTTACATGACAGACGATGGTCCAGTTTATTATTATGCGTTCGATCGCACCTCCAAAACCTTCACCTTTCTGTTCAGCAACCAACCCAAACTCGAAGGGCTACCGCTATCATCAATGTCACCCATTTCTTACACCGCAAGAGATGGTTTAACCATTCACGGCTACCTGACAAAACCGGTTGCCGTTCCTACACCAGTACCGACAGTCTTGTTAGTTCATGGTGGCCCCTGGGGACGCGATACCTGGGGTTACGATCCAGAAGCCCAATGGCTGGCAAACCGAGGTTATGCCGTTTTGCAAATCAATTTTCGCGGTTCGGGCGGCTACGGTAAAGCCTTTCTTAATGCCGGCAATCGCGAATGGGCAGCTAAAATGCACGACGACTTACTAGATGGCGTAAATTGGCTGATAGAAACAGGAGTTTCTCAACCAGATAAAATTGCGATTATGGGCGGTTCCTACGGCGGTTATGCCGCCTTAGTGGGAGTCACTTTCAGCCCCGATGTTTTTGCCTGCGCCGTCGATATTGTCGGCCCAAGCAATTTGATTACGCTGCTGCAAACTATTCCCCCTTACTGGGAACCGAGAAAAGCAAGTCTGTATCACCGCGTGGGCAATTTGGAAACAGAACCAGAGTTTCTGAAATCGCGATCGCCTTTATCTTTTGTCGATCGCATTCAGAAACCTTTACTCATCGGTCAAGGTGCAAACGACCCGCGAGTTAAAGTAGCAGAAAGCGAGCAAATTGTCAATGCCATGAAGCAAGCCGGCAAACCTGTAGAATACGTGCTTTATACAGACGAAGGACACGGATTTGCGCGGCCGGAAAATCGCCTGCACTTTTATGCGATCGCCGAAGCATTCCTCGCCAAATATTTAGGCGGTCGATTTGAACCTGCGGGCAACATTGCCAATCATTCCGGTGTAGTAAATCCGCCAACAACTAAGTAGAAGGAAGAAGGAAGAAGGAAGAAGGAAGAAGGAAGAAGGAAGAAGGAAGAAGGAATTCTTAAAATTTGTTTTCTCTTCTCTTCTCTTCCTCTGTGTTCTCTGTGTCCTCTGCGGTTAAATCATTCCTCCTCAATTGGCTGTGCTATAAGTCCTCTTCCCTCTTCCTTCTCAAATGACCAAAATTATTTTTTTAGATGCCGCCGGTACACTATTTGACGTTCGCGGTAGCGTCGGTGAAGTCTACGGAAAATTAGCCAGCAGTTGGGGGATAACTATTTCTAACGAAGAGTTGAATGCAGCATTTTTCCAGAGTTTTGCCAACTCAAGTCCGATGGCATTTCCAGGCAGAAAATTAGCAAAAATTCCCCAACTAGAATTTGAATGGTGGCTAGCAGTTGCCACGAAAGCATTCCAAATAGCAGGCGTTTTCAATCAATTCTCAGATTTTCCAAAGTTCTTTGCCGAACTCTACGCTCATTTTGCCACCGCCGAACCTTGGTTTGTTTATCCCGATGTATTTCCCGCATTAAATAGGTGGCAAAAACAAGGCATTGAATTAGCCGTAGTCTCGAATTTTGATTCGCGACTTTATCCAGTATTAAAAGCACTCGATTTAGCAGAATATTTCACATCAGTGACAATTTCTACGGAAGTTGGTGCGGCTAAACCTGATTCTCAAATTTTCACAGCGGCTTTGCAGAAACATAATTGCCTTGCTGAAAATGTGTTGCATATCGGCGATAGTTTCAAAGCTGATTATTGCGGTGCTAGAAATGCAGGCTTAAAGGCAATTTGGTTGAACCGCCAACAGAAAAAACTGGATTTAAGCAAGTTGGGTTTGATTGATTTTAAGAAGGTAGAGGAATTTGCCAGTCTGGATTTTATATAAATATGATTTTTATGAGATCGAGATTATGATTTTTATGAATTGACTTTGAGTGCTGCTTATTGAATAATATAAGTAATTTAACCGCAGAGGGCGCAGAGGGCACAGAGGAAGAGAAGGAAGAGAAGAAGGATATGATTTATTTATCTAATTTTTACTGGAAAAAACTCTATGGAAACTCGACTTACTCAAACTCAGTTGGCGCAGGTTGTTGCTGAAATCGATAAGTTATCGCAGCAGCGCGAGTCAGAATTGGCGCCGGATCAGGTAAGAGAAATTTTACGGGAGTTGAATTTGCCTGATGAACTTCTGGAAGATGCGATCGCCCAAATGCACCGCCGCGAAGCCCTGGAAAAAGAGCAGCGACGCAACCGCTGGATTGCGATCGCATCGACAGTCGTTGTGATTTCGGCGATCGCGATCGGCATTCTATTCGGCCAAAATCGACAGCAGCAAAATGCTCAAGTTGCCTCAACTGAAGACAGGATTTCGCTATCGAAAAAAGGTGGTGACAGTCTGAGTCAAGTCAACCGCCAAATCAATCCCCGCGTTTATTACCAGGTGACATTGAAAAATGCTCCGATTGGCAGTCAGTTGGCTCTGCAATGCGACTGGACTAATCCTAATGGTCAAATTGTTCATCAAAGTAAGTATCAAACTCGCACGATCGATACTGCGGTTTGGAATACCAACTGTTTTTATGACCTCGGATCGGCTGCACAGCCCGGAAACTGGGAGGTGCGGATGTCTCTGGATGGACGCGCGATCGGCAGTGAACCTTTCGTGGTGAAATAAATGGGCGCGATCGACAAACCTGCACATTTCATCGGCTATTGGGGACAAACGGATCTCACAAAAACCTTGCGCCGTTTAGTGCCCGATTACGGCATCCGATCGGGCAAATTATCAGAATGGGCGATCGCCTCTGCATCAATCCTCACGGCTGACACTGTTACGCTGAATGCTTGCGGGCGATTTCAGCCCACGGATTTTCTTGGAGATGCTTGGGCTGCGGTGTCAGCGGGACAACTGCGGTTGGGGCGCGATCCGTTTGGGCGAGTGCCGCTTTACTGGATGCGATCGGCAGAAACAATCTGGTTTTCGACGCAGATGCAATTGCTGCTACCGTTAATCGATGTTCCTGAAGTGAGTCCGATCGCCCTTCACAGTTACGCTTGTTTTTCCTATGTACCAACGCCGTTAACGCCGATCGAGCAAATTGCATCTGTAGCAGCCGGAACCGAGATAATTTGGGAAATTGCCGATATTATCGATCTACCGAAAGTGCGATCGCTCAAATCAGCTTGGCAAGAAGCGCCGCAATTACTGCGGAGTGAAGACGAGGCGATCGCACAATTGCAAGGATTGTTGCAGCAGGCGATCGATCGACAAGTGGCCGATTTGCCGATCGACGAACCAGTCGGCGTTTTGCTATCAGGCGGCATTGATTCCTCCCTGGTGACAGCGCTGCTAGTGAAAGCAGGCCTAAAAGTCCGCGCCTACGCCCTCGATTTCGGTGTCGAAGCCTATTCCGAATTGCCCTACGCGCAACAGGTTGCCGACTTTTTCGGGATTCCGCTGATTCGAGTGGCGGCAACGGGCGATGCGATCTTAGGTGCGATCGGGCAAACCGCCAAAGCCCTCGATTCACCCTACGGAGACGGCACGACGGCAGCCCTGTTTTTGCTCAAACAGGCGGCGGCGCAAGACGTGCGAGTTGTATTCAATGGCGAAAACGGCGATCAGTTATTTGCCGGATGGACGAACAAACCCTTAATTGCTAACGGAGTTTACAGTGCAGAACATCCAGCCGGAAAAGAAACCTTTGAACAACAGTATTTGCGGACGTTTCAGCGATTTTATGGCTATGAAAAACAGATTTTTTCGCCCGAAATGCTCGATCGCACTCAAGCTCACGATTTAAGCGTTTACCTGGAAGATGCGATCGGAACCGACACCTGTCCATCCCTGCTAGCGAGACTGCGGCGGGCTTCCCTGATGCTCAAAGGCGCGCAAAACATCCAGCCGAGGGCAACGGCATTGGGCTTTGCTTGCGGTTTGTGGGTGCGATCGCCCTTCTGCGACCCCGACCTCACGGAGTGGACTTTTCAACTCCCTGGCGAGCTGCTACTGCAAGGTGCGTGCGAAAAATACATCCTCAAAAAAGCCTCCGAACGCTGGTTGCCTCCAGAAATTGTCTGGCGGGAAAAGCGCGGGATGGGTGTACCGCTGAAAGTTTGGTATTACCGGGAGTTTTGGGGTGCGATCGGCGATCGGCTGAATCCGAACGTGTTGCGATCGGAAAACTGCTGGCAGCCGCATTTGGCCGACTCAATGTTATCGGGAAAACTCGGAGTTGCCATGCGCGATCGATACATCGGCAATAATCTCTGGTTGCTGTTGATGTGGCAAGCATGGCGCACCGAGGTTTTAGGCGAAATTCCGGTTAGGCGATCGCTGGATCATGTGTTTTGGTTGCCACCTGCGATCGGGCAACGTATTTGGAAATATCGAAAACGGTTGACAGTTGACAGTTAACAGTTCACAGTTGACAGTTGACAGTTGATTTTACAATCTTCCTTGTTCCTAACATCCTAACATCCGTTAAATAATCCGTTGTCAAACATCCGTTAAATCCGTTACAAAATCCGTTGCCAAACATCCGTTAAATCCGTTACAAAATCCGCTGCCGAACTTCTTCCTTATGATTGAATCTCTGCTGCAAAATCAAACCAAAATACATTCGCCGCCATTCTCCGAAGCAATGGCCCAGCGACTGTTATCAACCTATGGTTCGCCGCTTTACGTGTATCAAGCCGATCGCCTTTGTCAGACTCTTGAACACATTACCCGATCGATCGACTATCCCCACGTGCAGTTTCATTTTGCCACCGTCACCAACGGCAATATTGCACTGTTGCAACTGATTGAGCAAGCTGGTTGGGGGCTGCACGCAAATACACCGGGTGATGTATTTTTGGGACTGAAAGCGGGTTTTACGGGCGATCGCATTGTCTACACCGGCAGTAACCTCAACCAGGCGGATATTCAGCAACTAATTGAGTGGAAGATCGATCGATTCAACTTCGATAGCTTGTCGCAACTCCAGGATTTCTGCGAATATTCCGGGAGTCAAGGGCGATCGATCCGTCCCGAAATCGGACTGCGCCTCAACTCACCGGAATTGACGGGAGACAGCCGAATCGGAGTGCGTCCCGCTGAATTTGAAAAAGCCTGCAAAATCGCGCAGGGACACTGTTTAAGGATTACTGGACTGCATTTTTATCGGGGGACTGGAACTAACGCCACGGGTGCTTTTACGCAGGTGATCGATCGCCTAATTGCGATCGCCCAACAGTTACCCGATTGGAAAACCCTCGATTTTGGCGGTGGTTTTGGCTATCCCTATCGAGGCGGTGCAGTGTTTGACTGGGAGGAGTTTGGTGCGGCGATTACTCAACGATTGAGTGCGCTATCTCGCCCGATCGAATTGGTGATTGAACCGGGACGATCGGCGATCGCAGGTTGTGGTACTTTGCTAGCGAAAGTTGTGTCTGTGAAGTGGTTGGGATCTCGGCAAATAGTCGGAGTCGATACCACTGTAGCAAATCTATCAGTGCCTGCGGTGCACGGAGGCTATCGGGCGATCACAAGTTGGGAAACCGCTGATGTACCGCGATATGAAACCGATATTTGCGGCAACACAACTTATTCCCGCGACTATTTGGGGCGCAATTGTTGGCTACCGAAACTGCAAATTGGAGATAATCTCGCCATTTTGGATTGCGGCGCTTACGGTTATGCTATGTCGTCGCATTTTCTGCATCGTCCCCGCCCTGCTGAGGTGTTGATTGATGCTAAGGGCGATCGATTAATTCGACAGCGAGAAGACTATTCCATCTTGTTAAACGGGCAAGTATTTTAAACCGAA
>ENA-OBIT01000941-OBIT01000941.1-metagenomes-genome-assembly--contig:-NODE-941-length-11680-cov-5.8628_pt1 | contig 11680 bp, 8 predicted proteins | sample MGYA00153386_OBIT01 | MGnify analysis MGYA00153386 | reverse complement strand
TCAACGGTGTCGAATCGTTCTGCATTTGTTTCCACCAATCTGTCAACGGTGTCGAGTCTATTTGAGTTTGTTTCCACCAATCTGTCAACGGTGTCGAGTCTATTTGAGTTTGTTTCCACCAATCGATCGACTGTTTGGAAATTTCTTTTACTTTCGTCAATAGCTGTGAATAATTGAAACAATAAACGATCGCGAGTTTCCTTTTGGATAGAATTCCATTGTTCGGGAAAATCTTCTTGGGTAAAAATAGTGGCAGCAACTTCGTAGCCTGCCTTAGCAATCTTCCAGTTGTTTTCTTCGTCGCCTTTATCAAAATGTTGAATCAGTCTGCTGAACCTGAGAATTGCCGCTGCTATATTGATTTCTTCTGCTGGTCCTAATTTAGATAAAACTAATTTTTCAGATAAGACTAATTTTATATGGTTTAATCCTTCTACTAAACTATCGTTCAGTTGCTCTAGATTATCTTCCAAAAGTTGGTAGAAAGCTTGCGGATTAGTCTCGCTTTCGACAACTGTTTGCAAAGCTCGATCTAGAAACTGCCCCAATGAAGTTATTTGCTGGAGTTGAACATTTTGTAAGAGGTCTAAAATAAAAGGAGAGCCTGAGCGTTCGGCATATTCTCTGGCTTTTTCGCGCTCTCCACAAGCGAGGCAAAGCGTTACTATTTGTATGTAAGCAGAAATATTTGCAGGAACTTCTAGATGTAAAGATTCATAATTTCCCCAACGGCTGAGCATCTCTACAGCTTCAATAACCTTTGCAAAACCTTCAAAAGCTTCCGCCTTTTTGCCAGCAGCCAATGTTAGCTTGCCCAACTCAAGTCCGGTTCCGATGCACTCTCTAGGGAATGAAGCAGGTGTAAAGACTGTTAATGCCGCTTCAAAACACGTTAAAGCGTCAGCAATTTGTCCCAATTTGCGGTAAGCTTTTCCCAAATCAGACTGGGTATTAGCCCATCTTTCTGGATAGGTTTCGGGAGTATAAATTTGTAAGGCTGCTTGATAAGCTGCGATCGCCCTTTCCAGATTCTGCGTTTTATCCCCTAAAATCCTTTCGCTATAAGCAGTGCCGAGGTGCCATTGACTGCTAGCCCAATCGGCATCTGTGCGAACTTTTAAGGCAACTTGATAACAGGCGATCGCTTTCTCGAAATTTTGCGCTCGCTCTCCTTCAACTCGGCGAGTGTAAACAACTGCGAGGTTATTTTGCAGTCTTCCCCAAAGTTCAGGATCTCGATCGCGGCTAACAACTTGCAAGGCTCCTTCAAAACAGGCGATCGCCTTTTCTAAATTCTCAGCTTCATCTCCGACGATTCTATCACTGTAAATATTACCGAGGTTATTTTGCACCATCGCCCACTCTTGGGGAGAAGTATCGCGAGTGAAAATTTGCAAAGCATTGGTACAAGCGGTTAGGGCTTTTTCAAGGTTTTCGGAGCGATCGCCTCTGGGACGATGGCGGTATGCTGGGGCTAAATCAGTTTGGATTTGCACCCACACTTGTGGGTCAGCCTCATAAGTTAAAATTTTGGCAGATCCTTCCAAACCTGCGATCGCAATTTCCAGGTTAATTGCCCTATTGCCTAGTGGAAACAGCCAGAGCATTTTGCAGAAAGATATCAGAAAAAGTGCGATCGCTTTTTTGAGTTTTGGCTCGGACTTCAGGAGCGTACTGTCTATCCACAGACAGAATTGCCACAAAAAATATTCATTCAGTTTGTCTGAGTTAATTGCTAGTATCTGGTAAGCAGTTTGCTGGTTATTTATGTTACGCAGAATTGTCCGCAATACTTCCCACAAAAAAGCCGGAGCTTTAACAAAATTACCTGTTACTGGTGAGCCATCTGCTCCTATGTAAGACCTGTATAAAAAATCAGCCAAATCGATTAACAAATTAGCACCAGAAAACTCCCCCTGTGCTACCAGTATTGTCACTACCATTTCCATCATTTCCACCAAGCCAACATCCACCAAGTCCGGGTGCTTCCTTAAAATCTTCAGTTCCTTACCGCGAGGACATTGGAGGATCTTTTGAATTAGTTTGAAATAAGCTGTCTGGCGTTTTGTCGTTTGGGGAGTTTTTTTCGGGCCGAATCCTTTTGCCATATTCTTTACAGGTTACGAAGGGGAGACTACATATACACATCAGCCATCCGTTCCAAAATTACGCAGCATCCCTCCATATTTCTGCTAACTTTTCCAGCAGTGCTTCGGCTAAATCTTGTAAATCAGTGTCGGCGCTATCTACACTTTCACGAGTAAACTCCCCTCCTGCGGCACTCCCAGCTAACATCTCTCCCCCTGCGTACCGCCACTCGTACTCCTCACAAGTTCGATAAATCCGCTCCAATTGGGCAACAATATTGCTCCGCGATTGAGTTTCTATCTGAGATCGCACTTGTACCGCCACCGGATCGTCAGTTTCTAAGAAGGCGATCGCTTCTTCTAAACGAGTAATCTGTTCAATTAAAGTGTCGATCGGCATCAGTTCTGCTACTGCGAGTTGTTGCAGTGGATTTGAGCTATCTAAGCTTGGAACAAATCCCAATAGCTGCACGGAGTCTAGGCGATCGCTAAACTGTACTCCCACATATCCAATCCGATTTTCTATTACTTCGTCGGGCAGGAAAATGGCTGTTTCACCAGGTAAAACTGGGCGGCATTCTAAGGAGCCAATGCCAGGAATTAGCAAGTCAGCGATATTAGCTAGCGCCGTTTTTGCTGGATTGAAGCTATCGGAAGAATTAAAATCAGTTTCGATTTGCAGCCATTTTAAATAACTGTGAACTGCGTAAACTGCCAGTGCATTCAAGTAAACTCGTTTTCCTTTTTGGACTGTACTTTGAGCCGCTGCCAAATGTCGCGCCATTTCATGAGCTTTTAACTCTATTGGTACTGTTAACAGAGGTAGTTCTGCGATGTTCATGGTTGTGGTTCCTGTTTATATCCTAGAGTGCGGGCTATTTCTTGCAACGATGGTTCGCATTTTCTCTTCCAGTGAGAATTCAGAGTTGTGTACTTAACGTTTAACTCTTCTGCTAAGTCTTGAAACTTGTCAGGAGGGTCTTTTAACACTCTTCTTTTGCTGAGAAATTGGCAGTTGCACTCCGGGTAAGAGCGAGGGTAGCTATTTTTTAGCTTGCCTTCTGGATCTTGCTCTATGTAAAGTTCTAGTTGGAGACCAATTCGCTGAGTGGTTTCTTTCTGAGCAATTTCGATCGCGCCATCCAACCCGCTGAGCGTAAAATCGGGTAATAGTTCGAGCCGAGTTGTTTTCCCAATATCTGCTGCGATCGGTGCATCTAAACTAATTGGAGCATCTTTGTCAGGAGAAGACAAATCTTTAATTCGCCAACCCAGATAACCGTTAATCCAGTTAACCAAACTTTTTGAAACAGAAGGCGGGCGCGGCTCAAATTTAGCAATCTCGCGGCCAACCCATTCTAGAGTAAGGTTTAAGGCTTCAGGATAATTTTGATGGGCTGATTTTTTGAGTCCTGGTAGTTGTTGAATTTCCAATAAGAGCTTGTTCATGGCTGTTCGCCATTTTTTGCTTCTTGGGGCTGGGTGTTGGCGCACCTGTGCGATTAAAACGCTTAATCGTTCATCTAGGTCATCCATGCGACTTTTTTGAGGAGCAAGTTAGTTTGTTTATTAGCTATGAAAATTCGCGATCGTGCGAAAATCCTAAGCTATTTTCTCATATGGTTGAGCTCCTTGTGTGCGTAAATTCTTGCCGGGAGGAGGAAAGAAGCTATTTCCACGCGAATTATTGCAAGTGAAGCAGGCTAAACGCAGGTTGGAGAGCGCGTTAGACCCGCCTAAGCTTTTCGGGAGTAAGTGTTCGATGGTTCTTTCTGATTTCTGCATGGACTTGTTGCACCAGTGGCAGAGATTTCCGTAAAGTTCCAAAAGTTGGCGTCTCTTAGTGCGTCTTGAAGCTGGGGACATAAAGCTTTGGGAGCCTCACGGCTGTTACGTGTTCATTTACGTATCAGCTCCCTGCTAAAAATTTACGCAGCCATAATTTAAAGTCTACTGCTGCCTTTCATCCCTGGACTTTAGTCTCAGGGTTTTCAGGCTAGTTTTTGATGATTTTTCTTTATTTTGGTTGGTAATCAGAAGACAGTGCCCAAGCCAAAAAGCGTTCTGTGTAATACAAAGCCAGTTGATTGCTCACACCATTAAAAACCGCATCAAAGGCGTGTTCAGCCCAAGGAATTTCGAGCATTACCGCACGATTGCCAGTCGCTCGTAATTGTTCGTAGAGAGAGCGTCCAAACTTGGCTTCAACTATATGGTCGCGACCTGCATAAACCAGTAGAGAAGGGGGAAGGTTGGGTTTAACATAATTGATGGGAGAAGCTTCAAGGTAAAGCTCTCTTAATTGGTCGGGGGTTCCTCCCAGAAAGTCACGCAGAATGGCTCGGACGTTTAGGGGGTCGGGAAAAGGTGGGTCATAATATCCCCGGAGCAGGTTATTTGGCCCGTAGTAATTCACTACTGCCCGAACTGGAACTGTAGTTGAACGATAAGCATAAAGTGATGCTAAATGGGCACCGGCTGACCTTCCCATCAGAGCAATTCTGTCAATATCAATTTCCCACTCATCGGCATGGGTTTTGATATACGACAGAGCGGCTTCTACGTCCTCCAACTGAGCTGGAAACCGATACTGGGGAGCGTGGCGGTAATCAATAGCTACTACGCAATAGCCCCTCGCTGCCATGTAGCGGCTAAATTCCTCATTGCTATTTGGACTGCCTCTTTGCCAAGCTCCTCCGTAGAGGATGACGATCGCCGGATATCTACCAATTTGCATCGGCCGGTAAACGTTTAGTTGCAATTTCACTCCATCGGGGTTGGCAAATACAATGCCTTCAGAAATGCGAACTTCCCGCAGGGGAATTCCCCGGAAGGCATCTGCTAGGATAAACGGTTGTTGTCGTCGCCCGGCCTGTTCAACTTGAGGAACGGCTGCTAAATAGTTTGTCCCTAAAACTGCTTGGACTTCTGCCGCCATCCGTGCATTGGCTGCGGGGAACTGTAGCAGGGGGATTAGGCTGAGGATCAGGGCAAGCAGGCTACAAACCAGGGATGTGTTGTAGAGCCAGCCTTGTTGTCGTCTGAAGATGGTTAGCAAAAGGGCGATCGCATTAATACCCACAAGCCAAGGGCTAATTTCTGGCGCTCCCACTGCCAAAGGAAACAGGGACAGTGTGGGCGCTGGTACGATGACCCAGAGGCTGAGAAATAATCCAACTGCACTCATAAAAGAAGGGATGAACAGCGAGACTAGAAACGATACCAATGAGACTAGCTTTTTGCCGTTATTTTTAGGTCGCACAGATTTTTTCCCAAAGCCAGATTTTTAACTATTACGCCGTAAGTCCCCACTAGAGTACACTTTAAACCCAAGCACCTACGAAACTGGTTTACAAAATCGCTATCCGACTCTCCTTTTACCCTCATCTCAAGCAACAGCAGGGTCAGCAACCAACGCCCTCATATAGCAAAGAGGTCGGACATTGTGGGGCAAAGAACTGCAACTGAGTAAATCCCGATCTTTGCAGGGGCTTTTGGGCACCCAAGAGCTATCCTGCTACATAAATCCTAAACAAGTCTAGTCATTACTTCTCGTTTCACAGGGAGCATCGGAGCGGCTATCCCACGGGCGTGCATTCAAGGTTAAGCCAACCTCGATATATTGACGCTAGCATTCAGATCGCGGTCGATAGATATCCCGCAAGAACAACAATCATACGTGCGTTTTTTAAGCGGCATATTTTGAATATTTCCATAACTAGAACAAGTTTTAGAACTTGGATACCAACGACTAATTACCGTTAGTTGAGATCCTAACTTCTTGCACTTATATTCTAATTGCCGTCTGAATTCATGAAATCCACAATCGGCGATCGATTTAGCTAACTTGTGATTAGTCAACTTCTTTGAGGGTCAAGCCTGCTACGAATGGATCGTGGAAGCGGGAGTCAACATCAGTAGCACTCCGGTGAGACCGGATTGGGGAAGAAAGCGCTGATCGAGCAGGCCGGATTGCGAAAAGGCTCCTGAGCGACTTGCGGTGATGAATGTTTGGCTCAACTTTGGCAAGAGGAGTCTAACTCGAAGTTGCGGGGGTTTTCCAGTACCGCTCGATAGAACCTACACAAATCTAGACAAGCTAGATTGAAGTCTACTTCCTGCGTCAACGAGGGCATGGGAGCGGTTAACACGAGCGCAGGCTTCCAGGCGCAAGCTGCACCCGGTATACTTTTAAGCTAGTATAAAAGCTTGATGTTCGAGATTCAGTGCGGCATTCAGATCGCGATCGATGCTGATGCTGCACCCCGAGCAGTTAAACACACGTTCTTTGAGCGGCATTTCTTGAATATGTCCACAGCAAGAGCAAGTTTTAGAGCTGGGATAAAACCGATTTACAGTAATTAATTTACTGCCATACAACTTACATTTATAAGTGAGCTGACGGCGAAATTCATACATACCTAAATCGGAGATTGACTTAGCCAGTTTGTGATTAGCCATCAGCCCCGATACATTCAAGTCCTCAATCACTACTTGTCCGTGGTTTTTAGCCAAGTGAGTTGTTAATTTATTGAGAGTATATGAGCGAATGTTAGCAACTTTTGCGTGTTGTTTAGCCAGTTTCTGGTTAGCTTTTTGCCGATTGTTTGATCCAATTACCTTGCGACTAGCTGCCTTTTGGAGTCGTTTGAGCTGGCGTTCTGCTGTGCGGTACGGTTGAGGATTGGCGAAAGTTTCGCCACTGCTTAAAGTGGCTAGGGTTTTGATGCCTAAATCGACTCCCACAACCGCTCTTTGTTTATCAGTTGGCTGGGCATCGATTTCATAGCTGAATGATACAAACCAGCGCTGGGCAGTTCGACTAATTATTGCTGTCTTGGGAGTTAATCCGGTTGGTAGATCTTCATAGGTTTTCAGTAGTCCTATTTTGGGTAGTTGAATCTTTCGATGGTCAATCTTGATTGTTCCTTCTAATGTGAAGCTATCTTGTTGACCTTTTCGCTTAAATCTGGGAAATCCTACTGGTTTACCTCTAATTGTTTTCTTTTTGAAGAAATCTGTAAAGGCTGCTGATAGGTGCTTGAGCGCATACTGTGGGCTAGTTTTGGATACTTCATAGTACCAATCATGCTCGGATTTGACCCATTTGACTAATAATTTATGTAAGTCGATCGCACTGGGGAATTTGAGCTTTGCTTCCGGATGCTCAATATTGTAGTCGAGTATACTTTTACATAAGTTTAAGCCCCAGTTCCAAGCATGACGAGCGACTCCGGCGTGTTTTGCCAGTTGAGTTTTTTGATAGTTATTCAGCTTGAGCTCGGTTTTCAAACTAATTCTCATAACTGATCAGCTACTTGAGCAATGGTACAAGTCGATTTCATGAAAGACATCTTCGGGCGGTGCTCTCGTTCTAACCGTTACGCAACGCCTGCGTTGCTACTTTTTCGGTTACAAGCTAGACATAGAGCCATTATACCAAATGTTTTGTCGAGTTATATACAGTATTGTCTAGTTATTTAGATGCAGTTATTAAACCCAAGAGCTGCTGAGCGGCTGATATTCATAACTTGAAAAGGGGCAAAATTCATTAGAGTCTTGAGCAGTTATATTACACAGCAGGCGAAACTGGAGTGGTGTCGGCGGTAGATTGACTTGCTCTACGCGCACCTCTACCAAACTGGGATTCCTCAATAGAACTTCAAAAATCTCACTATTCAAATATCGCGGACAATACCCGACAATATGGTGGTCTTCTGTATTTAAAGTCAATGCTTTAGAATCATAATGATTTTGAAATTCGTGAGCCAACCACAACTTTTCTCCAGGTTCTAAACAGTTAATTCGCTCAATCGCACATTGTGGCAAGTACCGCAACCCATGCAAGAAAAAGTGAAGGCGATACCGCCCTTCTGAATCTGGTTCAGGAATGAGAAAAACAGTTAGAGTATCTGTTTCTCGCCGCCCACCGCTGCGAGCTAACATGGCAACTGGATCGCTTTCATTTTGAGTCAGATTTAGCCAGTGAATAAAACTTGAGTAATCGGGGCGATTTTTCGGCATCAACCGATTAGCAAATACGGAAAATAAGTAGGTTGATGTATATACTTCACCTAAGCGCGGAAACGAGGGCAAGGGTTCAAAACCGCACTTTTGTTGAGCTTCTAAAACGCCTTGCGTGTAGGTAAATTGGTAGTTGGTTTCGTCAAATGTTAGCTTGCCAATGGGAAACCAGGAGCGGCTATTTGGGTCTTGCCAAGCCAAAAAAAGCGTTGAGTGTGTTTTCACGGTAGCGTTTTCCTCAAGTTAAGCAGTCTGTGTTGATTGAATTCAAGAATTTTTTGGGCAAACTCGGCTGCAATCGGTGAGATACGAGTGTTAGGAATTCGATTAAAAATATCCACTATACTCGCCTTTGAGATACTTTCAAGGTAAGGATTCAGGTCTAAAAACTTGCAGCTCCAACGCTTGTCTAGCAAGGGTTTTAGGGCAAAATAAGGGTTTTTGTCTTTCGTGGTTGATTGTCAATAAACAACGAAAAATGACAGTTTTTGGTGGTTTATTGAGAATAGAGATTGATTTAGTATCAAGCTCCATATCTAAAGTCTTTGCCCAGCAAGGAGTTCAGTGACCTGAATCCTTACCTTTCAAGTCGCTCAAGCCATATATGCGCTGCATTCGGAAATCGACGTGCAGCGCTGTCAAATACATCAATTGTTTTGAGAGGCTTTTTATCATCAACGCTGCCATAAAATGCCGAGAAACATTTGTTAGCATAAGCCTCTACTGAGCGTTTTTGCCTTTGTTCATCTGAGAGGTCGCGCCCCAGACTGGAAGCATGATCGTAACTGGGTGCTAGGTGTGCTGTTTTGGATGTAGTGGACGCTAGATTTACTGTTTCGGATGCAGTGGGTGCTAGGTGTGTTGTTTCGGATGTAGTAGGCACTGCCTTATTTCGGACAACACCCCAGTTTTCGTGGTGGCGATCGCCATTGCCTATCCACGCATCTAACAGGAGATAGCCGACAAACACTTCTACAGCTTTTTGGATGCCACTGGGTACTGTGCAACCAATAGGTAAATTCACAGATTCATCAGAGATAATTCTCAACACTAGATCAATTGTATGTTGTGACAGGTTGTAGGTTGCAAAGGTGGGGTAATTTGGCACGATGGGAGTAAGAAGTTCGTTACCATGAACGAGGGTGCCACCGTTAGGCAAAAAGTAAGAAGAGACTACACCGAGATTCCCCTCACTCGTGGCGGCTAGTTCATAATTAGCATGAGGAATTCCCAGTAATTCGCACAATTCGGAGGCCACTTTTTCTGCCCAATCTTCGCCTAAATCAAGTCTTGCTTGTTTGTACAGACAGCGGCCGAGTTCTGGGTGTTCAAACCAAAACTTATACTTGCTCCCCATTGCTTCCTGATTAGAGAGTTCGTAAGCTTGAGGGGTGACAATAATGATGGGGAATTCATCGGACATAAATTGGAGAACCTATTTCTTTCGCCGTACTCGCAGTTGACAAATATAGCAACCGCTTTCGTCGGTTAGAACACAAAGTCCGGTAGGGTTCATGAATGACCCCTACCTTGTGCTAACCCGACGCTCATCTTTCAGATAGAGCGCGGGACTTCCCGCGAGTTAGTTAAAATCAGCTTCAATTTTCCAATCCCTCACCCACCAATGCTTCCAGTTCAGCTAACAGCTTCTCTAGTTTCTTTTGCTTTTTGGGGTCATCCCAAACCTTAGACTTTTTCACTCGCTGCAAAGCTGCATCTACACGATTTAAAAGCGATCGATCCGGTGCAGTAGCCTCCCCTGTATTTTTCGCTTTTAAATCGGCAATGCGCTGTTTGATTTGGGTCAGAGAGAGGTCGAGAGCGATCGCCTCCTCTAGTAATTGGGAGCGATCTGAGCTATCCTTAACTCGGGCGATCGCTCTGGCTTTGGTATACTCAATCCGTCCTTTCCGCAGCGCTCCAATCACATCATCCGGCAGGTTCAGCAAGGGGAGGCGATTGGTTCGGAAGCTCTCTGGAGTGTACTTCCCAACGAGTGCAAATATATCGATTACTATTTGCCAGTCCGAGCTGTGGATAACGTTATCCACACCCGTGCGTTCCGGGTGCGCGGCCGCTCCGAGCAAAGCAATAACTGACGAAGAGGTAGAGTTTAATTTCATTGCCAGCAATTGCAAAATCCCCTCGGTTTCCTCAATCGCATTCAAATCTTCCCGCTGCAAGTTCTCCAGCAGTGCAATTTGCAGAGCCTCTGTGTCTGTCAGTTCCCGAATCACGACAGGAACTTCAGTCAAGCCTAACGACGACGCGGCTCGATAGCGCCGTTCTCCCGCTACCAATTCGTACTTGTTGCCATCTATGGGGCGTACCAGGAGCGGTTGCAGAATTCCTAGCTGCTTGACTGACTCCACCAGTTCTTGCATAGCTGTCGGCTCGAAATAGCGGCGTGGCTGCTGCTGGGGCAAGACAATTTTGTGTATTGAGACAAATTCGGATGCGGCATCTGCACTGTCGCTGGTTCCTAATAGAGCCTCAACTCCTTTGATTTGATAAGGCTGACTGTCGCGCTTTTGATTCATGCCAGAGCTAAGAGTCCTTGTGCAATAGTATCGAGTACGGCGACGGCTGGATGTTTTGGATTGTACACGGCCAGAGGTACGTGTTGCTGTGACGCATCGGCAAAAGCCACAGTCCGAGGCACAGGGGGGTAAATCGCACCAATCTTCTCCAGAGAAGTAGTAATTGACTGCAAACTTTGAAAGGCCTGTACAGTACGGGTATCGTACAGCGTCGGAATCACTCCAGCAATCTGCAATTTCCGATTAGCGCGTTTTCTGACGCGAGCAATGGTTTGCAACAGCAATTCGGTTCCTTTGAGAGCTTTATATTCAGTCTGAATCGGAATTAAGACGTGAGTGGAGGCAACTAGACTGATATAGGATAGGATGCCTAGCGAAGGAGGGCAGTCTATCAATATGAAGTCATAGTGCGAGCTAAGGGGGTCAATGACTTCTTTTAGCCGACTATCTCTCATGTCAGCCATTACCAGTTCCAGCTCTGCTCCGCTCAAATTAATATTAGAAGGGAGCAAGTCCATGTTGTGAAGGCTTTTGCGGAGCGCCGCGTCAGAACCGTTCATAATGGACTCGTAGACAGTCTCCTGTAACTCAGATGGCTCCAAGCCCATGAAGGTGGTAAGTGAGGCTTGGGGGTCCATATCTACTAACAAGACTTTTTGCTTCCGCTTCGCCAAATGGTAGCCTAAATTCATTGTCAAACTGGTTTTGGAGACACCGCCTGACTGGTTGAACAGCGCAATAATTTTGCTCATCTATTTTTAAGCACGCTCTGAAACGTGTTGATTAAACAATATTAGTGGACTGCGGCTTATTCTAGGCTAATCTTTGAAATAACTTTGAGAACCGCCTTTTCTAACTGCGATCGCAGTTAGCATTGAACAGAGATGTTGAGGGGAGCATCCCGATGCAAGCAAGTTGTCTCAAAAGACAACGGCAGTATAGGGCTTTAGAGGGATATCAGCGGTGTTTTTGCACAGCAAAATAAATCTGTCCTTCTGACTTCCCTAATTCTGAAAATAGTGTCTTCTC
>ENA-OBIT01000939-OBIT01000939.1-metagenomes-genome-assembly--contig:-NODE-939-length-11701-cov-5.60321_pt1 | contig 11701 bp, 6 predicted proteins | sample MGYA00153386_OBIT01 | MGnify analysis MGYA00153386 | reverse complement strand
GCCCCGCGCCACGCGGTAGTCGATACCCACCAGCCGGTCGCCAGCCGGCAAGCCCTTCAACGGCAGGCGCTGCAGCACCCGCTGGGGTTGGCCGGCATTGAAGCGGATCAGCTCGGCCGTGTCCGTCACGGCCACCACCGTTTCAGCGCGCGGCGGGCCCGTCGGTTCGACCAGTGGCGTGCCTGCGCAGGCGGCGAGCAGGGTCATGCCCAGGCACAGCACGCCCCTGGGTCGCCCCGGAAAACCGGACGCAGGTAAAGAGGTTTTGTGCGTGGTCATGGGAACCTCGAGATTTATCGGTCGATGGCCTGTTCTTTCGGCTGATGGGCGACGAAATGTAGGGCGCCTGTTCAGGTCGCGCTTTCAGACGTCGCCTATAGGCATCGCCGCCGCGTCGCCGCGGTTTTGCTGCCGCCCCACCCTGGCCCAGCCCACCGCCGTTCACGGCATCGCCAACTGCGACGCCGTCAAGCGAAACGTGCGCGGGCGCGCGGGTCAGCGCAGGTCAGCGCAGGTCAGCGCAGCGTCAACCAGATCTCGTTGCGCCGCATGAACCAGGGCGTGATCGGGGCGTTGTAGCGCGCGTAGGTCGGCTCGCCGGTCCACGCCAGGCTGGCCGCTTGCAAGTCGGCCTGGAGCCGGGCCAGCTGGGCCTGGTTTTTGGACTCGCTCCAGAAGCCGGAGTAGCGGATGGCGCCCACCCGGTAACCCGGCACCTCGCGCAACACCACGCGCGCGTCCAACGGCTCGGGGGCCGACGCCAGCGTCACCCCCTTGGGCAGCACGAACTGCACCACCGTGCCGCTGGCGCCTTCGGTCTGCGTCACCGGTGCCGTCATGGCCATGCGCACGGGCGCAGCGGTTTGCGTCACGGGGGCGGTCATCGCGAACTTGCGCTCGCCCTTGTTCTTGCCAAAGATGTAGCCGGCCAGGATCGGGAAAGCCTTGTTGCCGGCCTCCATGGCCGGGCCTTGCACCAGCACCTCGGCCACCACGTAGGGCGCGTACTGGCGCACCTCCACCTCGCCCACCGTGCGCAGCACTTCGTAATCGGGTTCTTCGATGGCGTGGCTCATGGCGGGGATCAGCAAGGCCAGGGTGATCAGGAGGGTCTTCATTCGCAGGTTATACGCGGCTGGGTCGGCCTATGCATGCGGCCAATGCGTGCGGCCGATGCATGCGGCCCATGCAGGCGTGGGTTCATCCGTGTCGGCGAACGGCGGGTCGCGCGTTAGCATATTCGCTCAAGGTACTACAAGACAACGAGACACCATGTCCAGCGACGGCGTCGAAGTCAAGTCAGCGCCACGGCCGTTGTTCAACCGGCTGGCCACCGAGTTGCGCGACTGGTTCGGCGGCACCGACACCGCGCCCGTTGCCCCGCCAGATTCGGCTCTAGAACCTGCCGAAGCACCCCAGGCGGCCCCGGCCCCCTGGACACAAGGCCCGCACGGCGCCAAGCTGATGTCGGCCGCGGCCGCAGCGGGCCTGGTGCGCAGCGGCGACCATGTCTTCGTCGGCACCGCGTGCGCCACCCCGCGCGCGCTGGTGGCCGCGCTCGAGGGCCTGGACCTCGCGCCGGCCGATGTCGAACTGGTGCACTTCCTCACGGACCACGCCGTGCCCCATGGCGACGACGGCCTGGCCACGACGCGCTACCGCCACCGCAGTTTCTTCGTCGGCAGCGACATGCGCAGCGCCATGAAGCAGGGCATGGCCGACTACGTGCCCATCTCCATCGCCCGCGTGCCGCAGCTCATCCGTATCGGCCGCATCCGGGTCGACGTGGCGCTGATCCAGGTCTCGCCGCCCGACGAGTTCGGCTATGTCAGCCTGGGTGTGTCGGTCGACGTCATCCCCGCGGCCGTGGCCAAGGCGCGCGTCGTCATCGCCGAGGTCAACCCGGCCATGCCGCGCACCATGGGCGACTCCATGCTGCACCTGGACCAGATCCATGCCCTGGTCGCGGTCGACACGCCGCTCATCGAGTACACCCACCCCAACACATCGACGCAGGTGGTCGAAAAGATCGCGCGCTACATCAGCGGCATCATCGAGGACGGCTCCACCTTGCAGGTCGGCCTGGGCCGCGTCACCCACGAAGCCCTGAAGTACCTGGCCGACCGCAAGGACCTGGGCATCCATTCCGACGTCATCACCGACGCCATCATCCCGCTGCTCGAACGCGGCATCCTGACCGGCGCGCGCAAGACGCAGCAGGCGCGGCGCATCGTGACCAGCTTCGCCATGGGCTCGGCCCGGCTGTACCAGCTGATCGACCGCAACCCGCTGTTCTCCTTCCAGCCCATCGAAACGGTCTGCGACGTGCAGACCATCGCCGCCCAGCACAAGATGGTGTCGGTGACGCAGGCTTTCGCCGTCGACCTGACCGGCCAGGTCTGCGTCGACCAGCTGCACGGCGAGTTCTACAGCGGCGTGGCCGCGCAGGCCGAGTTCCTGCAGGGCGCCTCGCGCTCCGAGGGCGGCAAGGCCATCATCTGCCTTGCGGCGACCGAGGACGACGGCCGCAGTTCGCGCATCCGCCCGGTGCTGCAGCCCGGTGAGGGCGTGGCCATCGCGCGCACCGACGTGCACTACGTCATCACCGAGTACGGCATCGCCTACCTGTTCGGCAAGTCCATCCGCGAGCGCGCCCTGGCGCTCATCGACATCGCCCACCCCGACTTCCGAGCCGCGCTGTTCGAACAGGCCAAGGCCCTGCGCTACGTCGGCGAAGAACACACGCTGCGCCACATGGGCGCCTACGCCGTTGAAGAAGAGCATGCCGTGGTGCTGAAAGACCAGCGACCGGTGCTGCTGCGCCCGGCCACCTCGGCCGACGGCGAGCACGTCCGCGAGCTGTTCCACGGTTTGTCCGAGCGCGATGTCTACACCCGCTTCTTCAGACGCGTGCGGGGCCTGTCCAACCGCGACATCCAGCGCCTGTGCAACCTCAGCTTCGACACCGAAGTGGCCTTCGTGGCCGTCAGCGGCACGCGCGAGAACCCGCGCGTGGTGGCGCACGCCTGCTACTTCGTCGACCCCAGCACCAACCTGGCCGAAACCGCCTTCATGGTCCTGCCCGACTGGCAGGGCACCGGCCTGGCCACGGCGCTGCAGCAGCGAATGCTGGTGCACGCCAAGCGGCGCGGCGTGCGCGGCTTCGTGGCCGAGATCCTGGCCGAGAACGCCAGCATGATCCGCCTGGCGCGCGCCGGATCTGAATCGGTCACGGTCGAGAACCAGGGCAGCACGGTGCGTGTCACCCAGCTGTTCTGACCCCTGCCTTCGACCTGCAGTGCAATGACCCGCAGTGCATTGACCCGCAGTGCCGTGACCTCAACCACCACCCTGCACGGCATCCCGAACTGCGACACCGTCAAGCGCGCTCGCGCCTGGATGGTCGAGCAGGGCGTGGCCTGCACGTTCCACGACTTCGCCAAGGCCAGTGTGCCTGCCGACCGCCTGCAGGCCTGGGTGCAGGCCTGCGGCTGGGAAACGCTGCTTAACCGCAAAGGCACCACCTGGCGCAAGCTGGACGAAGCCAGTCGCGCCGCAGTGGTCGACGCCGCATCGGCCATGGCCGTGATGCGCGCCCACCCCAGCTGCATCAAGCGCCCGGTGGTCGACTGGGCCGACGGCGCCATCACCGTGGGCTTCGACGCGGCAGACTGGCTCGCCCGGCTTCGCGCGTGACGCCGGCCAGCGCCTCAGCCCAGAACCAGCACGTGGCGCTGGCGTTCAACGTCGGTGGCCAGCAGCTGCGTGATGCCGCGGTCGAAGGTGAGCAGCTTCATGCCGGCGCGCACGGCGGCGGTGAGCAGGTAAGCGTCCGTGATCTGGCGGTGGCCGACCACGCCGCCGGAGCAGCAGGCCATCACGGCACTGAAGTCGAAGTCCAACGCCAGCAGCCTGTGCGCAGCGTGCGCCACGTTGCGCTTCAGCAAAGCAGCCAGCTCGGCCGTCGTCATCCCGACAACGCCCAGCGCTGGCTGACTGAGTACACGGACGAAGCCTGCTTGTGTGAGCGCACAAGTGGCCCAACCGTGTTTAGCGTGTTGATTGAACCAATCGACCATCATTTCATTGTGCTGGTGGGCGTCCCAGCCCAGCGCGATCAACGCGTTCACGTCCAGTAGATGCATCGGCACGACGCGCTCTCAGGGGAAGTCTTCGAGCATGTCCTTGATCTGCTGCGAGCTGACCTTGGGCGTTCCGGGCGGGGATTGGATTACCCACACCTCGCCCTTCTTCTTCAACTTCATCGGCGGCGCACTGGCACGCCGGATCAACTCGGACACAGCCTGCCCAAGCCGCAGCGCGTTCGCCTTGGCGTAGTTTTGGGCCAGCGCGGCCGCGTCGTCGTCCAACGTGAACGTGGTTCGCATGAAGGCACCTGATGCAGTGGTGAGGAAATGATGCATTCTATCGATCAGCGAATCAAAAGTGGAACCGCACTCGTGACCCGAACCCCGATCCAGACCATCGCCGACCTGGCGCGCGCCGGGCAGCATGCACGGGCCGTGCAGGCCGCCACGTCGGCACTGGCTGCGCCCGGCATGAATCCGCCTGAGCTGCTGGCCTTGCTGGAACAGCGCCTGCACAGCCTGGTGGCCTTGTGCGAACTGCCCCGCGCGGAGGCCGATGCGCGCGCCATGCTGGTGCTGGCGCAGCGCAGCAAGCGCCCCGTGCACGAGGCGCAGGCGCTGTGCGCGCTGGCGCTGGTGCAGACGCGGCAGGAGCGCAGCGCGCAGGCGCTGGAATCGGCCACTGCCGCCGAGGCCGCTGCCAAGCGCATTCGTACCGCCGCCGAGCGCGAACCGCTGCTGGCTCTGGCCCTTCTGCGCCGGGCCACGGCATCATTGACCTCCGACCCCGCCCAGGCCGCGACGCACGCCGAACAAGCCGCGCAGCGCTTTGCGGCCCTGGGCGACGATGCCCACCAGGGCCAGGCACTGCGTGTGCTGGCGGCGGTTCGCCTGGAGGAAGCTGACACGCCCGAGCACCGCGCACTGGCCTCGCAGGCCGTCGCGCTGGCGCGGCAGGCCGGAGATGCAAGCGGTCTGTCGGCGAGCACTCAGCTCGCAGTGCCAGGGCGACGACGACCTCGGGCAGCGCGTGCGCGGCGTTCAAGAAGCGCATCGCGTGGCGCTGGAGGCGGGCGACCTGTCGCAACAGGCCGCCGCAGAGCACAACCTGTGCCTGACCTACTCCCGGCTGGGCCTGAATTACCGTGCCTGGCGGGTGATGCGTCACTCCATCGCACTTCGCGAACCTGGCCTCATCGACTCGGCGCGCGTCAACATTTGGGGCATTGCAAGCATCGCCGCGCGCGAGTGTGGCGAACTTAAGGCCGCGCGCCACGCCACTGCGTTGGCGCTGCGCGCCCACGCGACAGAGCGCCTCCCGAAAAATCAAAACATCGCCATCTGGTTTGAGTCACTCGACCTGCACCGCGACAACCCGCGGCGCGCCTTGGAACTGGCGCGTCTCATCGCAGGGCGAGAGCGCGGATGGGGGTTGGCAAACTATCTGTGGACCCTGGCGCAACAGGAGTTGGCCACCAGCCACCACGCTGCGGCACTGCGTGCCAGCACGCGGTCCACCCGCTTGCAGCAGGCAAGACGTGGTCGGCTGGGCGGTGGTGCGACGTCGGACGCCGCCCTGTGGTGGACGCACCACCGCGCCCTGCTCGCCAACGGCAAGACTGCGGCCGCACACGACGCCATCGCCACTGCCTACGCGCTGCTGGTGCAGGGCGTCAGCCCGCTCAGTGATGAGGGCCTGCGCCGCAGCTACCTGCAACAGGCGTTCGGCGAACACGCCAAGGTGCTGCGCGCCTGGTTGAACGAAGCGCGCACGGCCGGCCTGCCACGCGAGCGCTTCACGACGCACCTGCGAGGCGCTACCCACTTGCAAGAAGCCGTGCAGCGCCTGGTGGACACCGGACTGCGCCTGAACGAGCAGACCACAAGCGCCGCTTTGCAGGCCTTTCTGATCGAAGAAGTGGCCGAATTGCTGGGCGCGCGGCGCGTGCTGCTGGTGCTGGAAACCGCCGACGGCCCGCACATCGCCGGCGCCCAGGTGCCAACCGACGAAACGCCGGCTGCGCTGCTGCAAGCCATCACGCCCTGGCTCGATGAAGCCCGGCGCACACGCCAGACCACGCTGCGCCATGGTCCCGAGGGTGCCGACGAACTCGACCAGCGCGGCTGCCTCGTCGCGCCGCTGGTGGCACAGCAGCAGTTGCTCGGCTTCATCTACGCCGACCTCGACGGCCTCTTCGGCCGTCTGCACGCAGGCGACCGCGACCTGCTGGCCACGCTGGCTTCGCAGGCCGCCGTGGCGCTGGCCAACCTGCGCACGCAGGAAGGGCTGGAACGCCAGGTGGCCGAGCGCACCGCAGCGCTGGAGCAGCGCACGCAGCAGGCGCAGCAACTGTTGGTTGAGACCGAAGCCCGCAACGCCGAGCTGGCGGTGATCAACAGCATCCAGCAGGGGCTGGCCGGGCAGCTGGACTTCCAGGCCATCACCGACCTCGTGGGCGACAAGCTGCGCGAGGTGCTGACGGCCTACACGCTGACCATCGTGCTGCTGGACCGTGATCGCGCGCAGTTTCTTGCGCCGTACTTCTACAGCCAGGGCAAGCGCCACACGCCGGCACCCTGGCCGGTCGGCGGTATTGGTGGGCGTGTGGTGCGCACCCTGCAGCCTGCGGCATTTGCCACCGTCGCCGATGCCGAAGCAGCGTCCAAGGCCGAAAGCGGCGGGGGAAACCGAGTGGTGGACGCGCTGCACCCGCCGGAGTCCATGATCTACATGCCGCTCGTCAGTAGCGGCGAGGCGATCGGCCTGCTCTGCGTCGGGAAACTTGCTCAAGCCGCGTTCTCGACGGCCGACGTGAACCTGGTGGCCACCATCGCCGCCAGCCTGAGCGTGGCGCTGCAGAACGCACGCAACTTCGAAGCCGAACGGCAGCGCGCGGCCGAGCTGGCCATCATCAATGCCGTGCAGCAAGCGCTGGCGTGCGAGCTCTCGCTGCAAGGCGTGTACGAGGCCGTGGGCCAGAAGCTGCGCGACATGTTCCCGGGCTCGTTCCTGGGCGTGCGCATCATCGATCGCGCGGCGGGAATGGAGCACTACCCTTACTGTTACTACGACGACCAACGGCTCCATCTCGAATCGAAGCCGCTGACCGATCTAGGCTTCGGCGCTTATGTGGTCCGCACCGGCAAGACGCACGTCGTCAACGAGCGCATGGACGAGGCCAGCGCGGCGTTCGGGGCTGGCATGCTGGCCGACGTCACGATGCCCAAATCGCAGCTGATGGTGCCTCTGGTCACTTCAGGCCAGGTGCGTGGCCTTCTTCAACTCAGCAACGTCCAACGCGAACATGCCTATGGCCCGGGCGAGGTCCGCTTGCTCGAAACCCTGGCCGCCAGCATGAGCGTTGCCCTGGAGAACGCCCGCCTTTTTGACGAAACCCAGCGCCTGCTGAACGAGACCGAGCGCCGCAGCGCCGAGCTGGCCGTCATCAACACCATCCAGCAGGGCATGGCGCGCGAGATGAACTTCCGCGCCATCGTCGAACTGGTGGGCGACAAGCTGCGCGAGGTGTTCGCCAGCAACGACATCAGCATCCACGGCGCCGACCTGAAGACGCTGAGGGCGCAGGCGCTGTATGTGGTGGAACGCGGCCAGCGCCTGAGCCTGCCCGACTACCGCATGGACCCGACGCAGCCCGTGGTGCAGCAGTCCATGCGTGGCGAAGTGGTGCTGGCGCGCAACCCGGCCGAGATCGCGCAGGTGATGGGCCCGACGGTGGAGACGCTCGACACCGAGGTCGAGCCGTTCCCCGGCACCCATCAAAGTAAGACCATCGTCTGGGTGCCCATCAACCCCAGCCCCGACCGCCTGTATGCGCTGGTGCTGGAAAGCGCCGACCGTAAAGACGCCTTCAGCGCCGCCGACATCGCCCTGCTGCAGACGGTGGCCGCCAGCATGGGCCTGGCGCTTGAGAACGCGCGCCTGTTCGACGAGACGCAGGCCGCGCTGCAACGCCAGACGGCCAGCGCCGACATCCTGCGCGTCATCAGCCAGTCGCCCACCGACGTGAGGCCAGTGTTCGACGGCATCGTCACGGCCGCAGTTCAGCTGCTGGTGTGCGACTTCACCGTCATCATGAGCAGCGACGGCCGCACGTACTCACCGGTGTCCGGTGCCACGCGCGAGGGGCCGATGCTCAACATAGGGCTGCCGAACCAGCCGCTGGACCCGGCGGCCAACTTCCCGTCGCGGGCCATCGTCGGGAAGACGATGCTGCACCTGCCGGACTGGTCGGCCATCGACCTGCCGCCGCATGCGCAGTTCGTCCACGACACGCTGAGCGTGCGCTCGGCGCTGTACCTGCCGCTGTTGCGCGGCGACGAGTGCGTCGGCCTGCTCGTGTTCGGCGCGAATCGGCCGCGTGTGTTCAGCGCGCAAGAGATCTTTGTCGCCGAGTCGTTCCGCGACCAGGCGCTGATCGCCATTGAGAACACGCGGCTGTTCAACGAAACCAAAGAGGCGTTGGAGCGGCAGACCGCCACCGCCGAGGTGCTGCAGGTCATCGGCCGCTCGATGGCCGATGCGCAGCCGGTGTTCGAGGCCATCGTCGATAGCTGCACGCGGCTGTTCCGCTCCCGAAGGCGGCGCGGTGGGCCTGATCGATGAGCATGGCATGCTGCACCTGCGGGCATTCCGCATCAGCGACGACACGCGGCAGCGCATGGGCGATGCCGCCGCCGCGGCGGCCACCGAAACCCTGCTGAGCAACTTCCCGCGGCCGCTGGCCGGCACCCTGACCGAACGCGCCATCCAGCAAGGCAGCCCGGTCGCGGTCGACAACATGGCCACCACGGCAGACGCCGCGCAGCCCGGCGTGCAGGCGGCCTCGTTCTTCAACATGAGCCACATGGTGACCGCACCCTTGATGTGGAACGGCCAGGGCATCGGTTCACTCAGCGTGCTGTTGGCCGATGAAGGTGGGCTGTCAGAGCGCGAGCTCCAGCTGCTGCAGACCTTCGCCGACCAGGCTGTCGTCGCGATTCAGAACGCGCGGCTGTTCAACGAGACACAAGAGGCGCTGAACCACCAGACGGCGAGTGCCGACATCCTGCGCGTGATCAGCGCCTCACCCACCGACACCCAACCGGTGTTCGACGCCATCACCGCCACGGCGGTGCGCATCCTGGGCTGCAGCCGCGCTGCGTACTCGCGGGTCGAAGGCAGGCACTACGTTCCGAGCTCGATGTTCTCGCCTGCCGGTCATGAGAACGACCGCTGGACCGAGCCCGTGCTGATCGACGCCAAAGCGAACTTTCCTTCGCAGGCCATCGTGGCCAGGCAATCGGTGCACATCCCCGACTGGGACGCTGTTCCGCTGCCCGAACGCCAGAAGCAGGTCCGCGCCGAGACAGGTGCGCGCGCCTCGCTCGCGGTGCCGCTGCTGCGCGACGGCCTGTGCATCGGCGTGCTGATGCTGTTCCGCAACCAGTCGGTCGGCTTCACGGCCAAGGAGATCGCGCTGGCCGAATCGTTCCGTGACCAGGCCGTCATCGCCATCGAGAACGTGCGGCTGTTCAACGAGACGAAGGAAGCGCTGGCGCGGCAGACCGGCACTGCCGAGATGCTGCGTGTGATCAGCAGGTCGCCCACCCACGTGCAGCCGGTGTTTGACGCCATCGTCACCACCGCAGTGCAGTTGCTGGCCGCCGATTCGAGTTTTGTCATGCGCCGCAACGGCAGCACCTTCTGCGTCGAGGCGGCAGCCACGCCGGCCGGGCTGATGCCCGACGTGGCGCAGTTGGGTGACATGCCGGTGGATGCGCAGGCCAATTTCCCGTCACAGACCATGCTGCGGATGCAGCCGCTGCACCTGCCTGACTGGGGATCCATCGAACTGCCGCCGCACGAAGCGCGCATTCGTGAAGCCTTCGGCATCGGTGCGGCGCTGTATTTGCCGATGGTGCGTGGCGCTGAAAGCGTGGGGCTGCTGAGTTTTGCGCGGCAACGTGCCGGCGCCTTCACGTCGGCAGAGATTGCGCTGGCCGAGTCCTTCCGCGACCAGGCGCTGATTGCCATCGAGAACACGCGGCTGTTCAACGAAACCAAGGAGGCGCTGGAGCGCCAGACGGCCACCGCCGAAGTGCTGCAGGTCATCAGCGGCTCGATGGCCGACACGCAGCCGGTGTTCGATCGCATCCTGGCCTGCACGGCACGGCTGTTCGGCACCGACGAAGTGATGCTGCTCACGCTGGACGACGAGGGCGAGCGGCTGTACCTGCGCGGCCACCGCGGCGCCATGGCCGAGGCCGCCAGCCCGTTCTTCCCGATTCCGCTGGCCGGCACCGGCACCGAGGTCTGCCTGCGCGAGCGCCGCGTCGTGCGCTTCATCGACGCACTGAACGGTGCCGACAGCCCGCCTGCGATGCGCGGCTACGCCCGCCAGTTGGGTTTCAGCTGGTCGGAGATTGAAGCGCCGCTGATCAGCAACGGACGCGGCATCGGCTCGATCATGGTCTTCCGCCGCGACCTGCGTCCGTTCACCGAGGCCGAAGCGCGCATGCTGCAAACGTTCGCTGACCAGGCCGTGATCGCCATCCAGAACGCCAGGCTGTTCAAGGAGGCGCAAGAAGCGCGCAGCGCGGCCGAAGCCGCAAGGCTTCTTGCAGAAACCGCCAATGAAGCCAAGAGCGCCTTCCTTGCCACGATGAGCCACGAGATCCGCACGCCGATGAACGCCGTCATCGGCATGAGCGGGCTGCTGCTGGACACACCGCTGACCGACGAACAACGCGAGTTCGCCTCGACGATCCGCGACTCCGGAGACTCGCTGCTGACCATCATCAACGAGATCCTGGACTTCTCGAAGATCGAGGCCGGGCGCATGGACATCGAGGCGCACCCCTTCGACCTGCGCGAGTGTGTCGAGTCGGCCATGGACCTGATCGGCGGGCGCGCGGCCGAGAAGCACCTGGACATCGCCTACGTTTTCGAGAACAACGGCGAAGGCGAGGTGCCGCTGGCCATCAGCGGCGACGTGACCCGCCTGCACCAGGTGCTGCTGAACCTGCTGAGCAACTCGGTGAAGTTCACCGAAAAGGGTGAGGTGGTGCTGTCGGTGCGCGTGGAAGGCGACGAGCAATCCGACGAGGGCAGCCGCCTGCACTTCACGGTGCGCGACACCGGCATCGGCTTGTCCGAACGCGGCCTGTCGCGCCTGTTCCAGAAGTTCAGCCAGGCCGACAGCACCACCACCCGCAAGTACGGTGGCACCGGGCTGGGCCTGGCCATCAGCAAGCTGCTGGCCGAATTGATGGGCGGCACGATGTGGGCCGAGAGCGCTGGGCCGGGGCAGGGAAGCAGCTTCCATTTCACGATCGGCTGCAAAGCAACAGAACTGCCGCAGGGCACGCGGCGCGACTTCATCGGCGAGCAGCTGGCATTGAAGGGCCGGCGCATCCTGGTGGTGGACGACAACGCCACCAACCGGCGCATCCTGGCGCTGCAGACCGCCAAGTGGGGCATGGTGGTGCAGGACACCGAGGCGCCTGAGCAGGTTGTTGCGATGCTGAAGGCCGAAGCCTTCGACCTGGCCATCATCGACATGCACATGCCCGGCATGGACGGCGCCATGCTGGCCAAAGCCATCCGCGATGCC
>ENA-OBIT01000938-OBIT01000938.1-metagenomes-genome-assembly--contig:-NODE-938-length-11705-cov-4.13579_pt1 | contig 11705 bp, 11 predicted proteins | sample MGYA00153386_OBIT01 | MGnify analysis MGYA00153386 | reverse complement strand
AGCAGCGAGATGATGGCGCCGCCAAAACCCATGATCAGCGCAAAGCCGAACAAGGTGCCCATGTTCAGGCCCTGGGCAGTGATGAACCTGTTCAGCCCCAGCACGCTGGCGGCAATGCCCAGCACCAGCATCACGGCCACGTTGGTCAATACGAACAGCAGGATACGTTTCATGGTCTGGGCGCCCCGGCGGCGTTGATGAATTGAGAGATGACAGGATGTTAGGGCGGCCGACGTGCTTTCAATCAAGCACGGTTTTTGTGGGGCTTTGCGCGGGCTCAGCCGTGCGGGCACGCGTCAGGCGCGCAGCCGCACCTGTGAAGGCTTGCCAGCCGGCAGCAGCTCGAACCGGTCGCCAAACTGGGCAAACAGCTTCAGCGACGAATTGTTCTTGCCCAGCAGCTGCGCTTCGCGCAAGCGCTGCACCGCCACGTTAAGGGGCAGGCCCTGCCCGGCGCTCAGCTCGGGCAGGCAGCCCAGCACCGCCTGCAGGGTGACGCCAGACCGGGCGGCCTGCACGACGGCCACCGCAGCCACCGGCTCGGGCGGCGGCGCCACAACAGCCAGCACCTGGTCGGCCACCGCCACCGAAACGGCCGCGGCCCTGCTGACCCTAGGCTTGCGCGCCGGTGGCTGGCTGCTGTCGACGCCTTCTTGGCCGGCACTTTCTTCGCCGCTGCGGTTTTGCCGGCCAGCGCTTTTTTGGCCGCCGGCGCGCGCGTACGGGCTGCCTTGGCCGGCGGCGTGGTGGCATCGGGCGCGGCCTTGCGGTGTTCCAGCACGGTGAAGTCGTCGTACACGTCCTGGGTGTCGTCGCCGGTCTTGCCCATTTGGCCGATGCCACGCACCTCGCAGCCCTTCTCACGCAGCCGCTGGACCAGGGGCGCGAAGTCGCTGTCCGACGACGCGATCACCACCACGTCGGGCCTTTCAGCCAGCACAAGGTCAATGGCGTCGACAGCCAAAGCGATGTCGGTGCTGTTCTTGCCGGTGGACAGATTCACCATGGGTTTGATCGACAAGCGCCTGAACACCGCCTGGTGCTTCACCGCGCCCTCTGCCGTGCAGTAGGCGCGCCGCACATGCAGGCCGCCATGCTGCTTCAAGACAAGGCGCACGGCCTGCTCGATCACATCGACCGACACGTTGTCGGCGTCGATCAACAACATCACGCGGTCGGTCATGTGGCCGCCAAGGCGCGTGCCGCGCCGGCCCCCCAAGGGGGCGCAAGCCATCTTCGGGCAGCCGTGCGATGGCTCTTCTTCATTGCAGTTTCCAGTTCAGGGTGTCGCCCGCGCGCAGCGGCTTGATCAGCGCGTCGCCAAAGGGCAGGGTTTCGGGCAGCGTCCAGGGATGGCGCGCCAGGGTCACGCTGCCGGTATTGCGCGGCAGGCCATAGAAGTCGGCGCCGTGATGGCTGGCGAAGGCTTCCAGCTTGTGCAGCGCACCTGCGGTTTCGAAGGCCTCGGCGTAAAGCTCCAGCGCGGCAGGCGCGGTGAAACAGCCCGCACCGCACACCGACTGTTCCTTCAACACGGCGGCATGCGGGGCGCTGTCAGTGCCCAGGAAGAACCGGCTGGTGCCCGAAGTGGCGGCACGCACCAGCGCCAGGCGGTGGCGTTCCTTCTTCAGCACCGGCAGGCAGTAGTAATGCGGGCGCAGTCCGCCGGTGAACATTGCATTGCGGTTGTAGAGCAGGTGGTGGGCGGTGATGGTGGCGGCGGTGTGTGCGTCACTGCCGGCCACGTAGTCGGCCGCGTCTTGCGTGGTGATGTGCTCGAACACCACCTTGAGTTCAGGAAAGTCGCGCCGCAGCGGCCGCATCACCCGATCGATGAACACCGCCTCGCGGTCAAAAATGTCGACGTCGCTGTCGGTCACCTCGCCGTGCACCAGCAGCAACAGGCCCTCGCGCTGCATGGCCTCTAACGCGGGGTAAGTTTTGCGGATGTCGGTGACACCGGCGTCGCTGTGGGTGGTGGCGCCAGCCGGGTACAGCTTGAGCGCCACCACGCCGGCGTCCTTCGCGCGACGGATCTCCTCGGGCGGCGTGCTGTCGGTGAGGTACAGCGTCATCAGCGGCTGGAAGTCCGCGCCTGGGCCGTGCGCCGGCAAAGCCGCCGTGATGCGTTCGCGGTAGGCCACCGCCGCGGCCGCGGTGATGACCGGCGGCCTGAGGTTGGGCATCACGATGGCCCGGCCGAACTGCCGTGCCGTAAAGGGCAGCACCGCCGCCATTGCTGTGCCGTCGCGCAGGTGCAGGTGCCAGTCGTCAGGGCGCGTGAATGTGAGCTTTGGCGTCAAGGTTGGCGTTGGCGTTGGCATGGGCGCGTCTTGCATCGCCGGATTCTCCCATCGCCGTAGCGAGGTTCCGCCCATCGACCATCACCGTGCCCGTTCAGCCACGAAAAAGGGCTCGCGGCCGATGCCGGGAGCCCTTCAATGTGGCCAGCGCCAGGGCCGGCAAGGGTGTGGTCAGCGTACCGCTTGCTGTCGTCGCGCCCACAGGCCCAGACCCACCAGGCCCAGCGCCATCAACGCGTAGGTTGAAGGCTCGGGAATGGGCTGGAAGATGACGCGCATGGTGCCTTCGCTCACGGACAAGCTCACAACTTCGTTCAAGGCGGGAATGAACGACGAATAGGCTGTCAACAGCAGCAGGCCATCAGCCACCATGAACGGCGCGCCTGAACTGAAACCGTTGGCGCCACTCCAGCTGCCATTGCCGGGACCGAACACCCCGGGGCCGCCCACCGTCGACGGCGCCAGGTCCATGTACGGCGAGGTTGACAGATTCACGGCCGGCACCATGGCGGTCAACACGAAGTCTTGCAGCCAGCTGTCACCGGCTGTCGTGAAACGCATCCCGATGAACTGGAAGCCGGTCACCGTGGACTGGGCACCAATGTTCACCAGCGAGCGCGAATTGCCCGCGTTGTCGACGGCGCCGACGACGTTCCATCCCGCCAGGTTGATGTCCAGTGTGTCAGCCGCAGCGGGCGCGGCGACCATTGCTGCCAGCACCAAGGTGGCAGCGCCACCAAAAACCTTGTTCATGTGAATCTCCAGAAAGGGTGAGTGGGTTACGGCGGCGGCTTAACGGCCCACCAGATTGACGATGGCGACATCGCTGTCGGTCGGGTTCTCGGCCATCACGACCATCAAGCCCTTGTCGCCAGGCGAGGCGGCCGCATTGCCTGGCAGCACGCGGGTACCGAAGGCCCGCGTGCCGTTTTGCAGCAGCGCGTACGACCGCACATCGGGCACGTTCACCAACTTGTTGAGAGTGATGTACTGGAAGGCGCCGTTGTTGGGCAACAGGTCCAGTGCAGGGCCGGTGCCATTGCTTGAACTGACGCGAATGCCGATGCGGCTGCTCTGGTTGATGTTCATGAACGCCGGGTACACCGTGAGCGTCATGCGCTTGGAACTCAATGGGCTGTCGACAAAGAAGAACGCGTTGCCGTTGACGCCGGCACTGTTCGCGATGAAGGCCGAGTTGCGGTTCTCCGTGGTGTTGAGGTTGCGCACCGTGAAGTCGGTGGTGCCGTTGCCATCAGTGTCGATTTCGATGTTGACGGTGGCTGAGCGGAGCGTGGCCACCGTGTTCCACAGTGACACCGCGAACTGCAACACATCGCTCGTGGCGCCAGCCGGCGGCGTGGGCACCGCGTTGGGCACGTAACGCACCCCGACGGCACGCAGGTCCACAGGCAACACGTTGGCGCCCGGCACCAGATCGGGCTGGTCCTGGGCGTCGGTGCCACCGACCAGGTTGAAGACGTCAACCGAGGTATTGGCCACGCCGGTGTTGATGGTGTTCACCGCAGCGCCCACACGCTGCACCGCCACGCTGGAGGCCTGGCGCGGGTACATCAGGTAAGGCACGCGAACGGTGTCGTTGGCGCCGGCGCTGATGGTGACGAAGCCATCTTGCTCGAGGTCGTCGAACTTGTTCGTGCACACCGCCACCGGCGCTGGCGGGTTCACCGCGGTGGTGCAGGTGTCCAGATTCATCAGCCTCAACGGGAAACCGCCAGCCGTGGGCAACTGCGTACCAGTCGCCGTGCCGACAAGCTGGAATGTGGCCGTGCTGTTGGCCGCCACATTCAGCGTGGATACGGAGGTGCTGAACACCATGCCACGCGCCAGGTCGGCCGCAAAACGCGCGGCCACCGACAGGGTATAGCTCTTGGCGGCGTTGCTGAGGTTCTGCACAACGACCGTGCGCGACGCCGTGCTGGCGCCGGCCGTTGTGAAGGCGCGCGACCCGAACGACACCGCGGTGTTGTAGTAGGTGCCGCCCGTCGGATCGACGTCCTCGCTGTCATAGGCCAGCGTGCCGGTGGCCACGGCCAGGTCGGCGCGAACCCGGCCGGCGCCCATGCGGGTCAGGCCGGCCAGCGTGCTGCCGGCCGCTGTCTTGGTGGCAAAGACACTGGTGTCGGCGGTGTTCATCAATGCCGCCTTGACTTGCCAGGGCTGAAAACTGGGGCGACCTGACAGCACCAGGGCCGCAGCACCCGCAGTCAGCGGGCCCGAAAAGCTGGTGCCGCTGCTGTTGTTGCCACCGAATCCGGTGCCCACGTCAGCCATCCAGATGTTGCTGCCCGGCGCGGTGATGTCCGGCTTCAGTGCCTGGCCGGCCTGCGACGGCCCGCGCGATGAGAAGTCGGAAATCAGGTCGACGATGTTGAAGCCCGCCACCACGTTGCCAGCTTCGCCAAGAGGTGTGATGGTGCCTTGCAATTCCGGGTTGGCCGACAGGGCATTGCGCACCGCCAGCCCCTCGGCCGTGCCCAGGCTGTAGCTCGGGATGGTGGTGTTGACGGCGGCAGGCCCGGCGGCCATGCCGATGGGGCCGGTGCCGGCAGCGTTGTTGACGATGACCGATGCAGCGCCACCTGCGCGCTGGGTGTTCAGCGCCTTCTCGTTGAAACCGCAGGTGCCGCGATCCGCCACGCCGATGTCTCCGGCCAGCGCCGGAATAACGGGGTTGGCCGGGCCTGGGTTGGCCGTCCCCGTACCCACGGTGCTGCAAGCGGTGTTGGTGTTGTTGCCCACCGCCGTGTTCGGCCCGGCGAAACCCAACGGCGCAGTCAGTGGTGACGTCAACGGCACGCCGAACGAGCCTGCCACCATCGGGTAGCTGGCGTTCAGCGGCGCGCCCACAGTCAGGCTGGGGCCGGTCAGCAGCGCCGGCTGGCTGGCCGCCACGCTGATCAATGTGTCGGCTGCCGATGGAGTGCCCACGATGAACGGAATGTTGTTGCTGTTGCCAGCCGACGCCACGACCGTAACGCCGGCGCGCACCGCGGCGCGAGACGCTTCGGCCAGCGAGTTGGTCAGCGGGTCGCCATAGCCGGCACCCAACGACATGTTCAGCACAAAGCGCGTGCCTTCGGGCAAAGCCGGGTTGTTGGCGCCGGGCTGACCTTCGTTGGGCAGGCCCAATGCGTACTTGACAACCGAGTCGATGCTGTTGACCAGGGCACTGCCCTCACACGACGCGGACAAGCGCGAACAGCCGCGGTAGGCCAGGACCATGGCCTGGGGGGCCGAGCCTGGTTGCAGCAAACCCGCCGGCACTGCGCTGCCAGCGGCCGCGCTGGCCGACTCGGTGCCGTGGCCGGCGAAGTCGGTGGCGGCTTGTTTGTTGTCGATAGGGTCTGGGTCCGGGGTGACTGTCAGGCTTCCCAAGCCACCTGCAGCGCCGCTCCAGGTATCGCCCAGCCAGTCGTAACCGCCCTTGACGCGCGGACCATTCGGAAACACACCGGCGGTGTCGCCGATGACGGTGGGGCCTGTGCCGGCCACCGCCGCCAAGTAATACGCCACCGTTCCAGGGCCCTGGAACGACGCGTGGGTGTAGTCGACGCCGGAATCAATGACCGCAATGGCCACGCCCTGGCCGCTGTTGCCCGCCTGGTTGACCGGCAGCGTGCCGATCAATTGAGGCACGGTGGGCTGGCTTTGCGACATGAAGTAGATGCCGGCGCGTTCAACCGCCTTCACACCCGGCATGCGGCGCAGCGACTCGATCTGGCTGGCGTCAATGTCGACCACTGCTGCGTTGAGCGCGTACTCGATGGTGTTCTGCACCCGGCCGCCCATCGACGCGATGGTGCTGATCCGGGCTGCCTTGGCACTGCGCAAATTGGCGCCCTGCTGTTGCAACACGGCCCGCCCAACCAACCGTGCGGACATGCCGGAAACTTGCTGCGATTCAATCACCGACGGTTCGGTGAACTGCACGATGACCCGCACCATGCCACTACTCGGGCCGTCGCTGGACACAGCCTCTTGGGCACCCCCGCGCTGGCCGACCATCAAGTTGACAAGCGTGCTTTGCGCTTGCGCGGCGCTGGCCAGGGCCAGCACGCTGGCCATCGCCAACAACGTGGGCACGGTGCGCGGCGCATGCAGCCGACGGGTGGTTGATGAGGGCTTGCCGACCTGAGTGTTCATGGGTTTTTTACCAAAATCCAGGGTTGTGGGAGCCACGCCGAACGGCGTTGCGAGAGTGCCGGTAACGATAGTGCAAGCGGTGGGTTTGGTCACTGCCTCGAAGCAGTTGCACCCCTGGATGCGGGGGCCCGGCGTGAGAGCGGTTCTGCCCCTGGCAGCAGGGACAGACACGGGCCCAGTTATGCCGCTTGCTGACCTTGCAAGGACATGCGACGACCCCTCATTCACATGGTGTGGAAATCCCTGAGCGGCGCCGAGCGCCGAGCGCTCAGTGCTCAGTGCTCAGTGCTGAAGAATCTTCGACAGGAAGTCCTTGGCGCGTGGCGAGCGCTGGTCGACGTTGTCGAAGAAATCCTGCTTGGTGCAGTCTTCGACGATCTTGCCGGCGTCCATGAAGATGACGCGGTGACTGACCTTGCGCGCAAAGCCCATCTCGTGCGTGACCACCATCATCGTCATGCCTTCCTTGGCCAGCAGCACCATCACGTCAAGCACCTCGCCCACCATCTCGGGGTCGAGCGCGCTGGTGGGCTCGTCGAACAGCATCACGATGGGGTCCATGCTCAACGCGCGGGCGATGGCCACGCGCTGCTGCTGGCCGCCGGACAGCTGCCCCGGGAACTTGTCCTTGTGCACCATCAGGCCCACGCGGTCCAGCATCTTCATCCCGCGTGCCTTGGCTTCGTCCTGGCTGCGGTCCAACACCTTGATCTGCGCCAGCGTCAGGTTCTCGGTGACGCTGAGGTGCGGGAAGAGCTCGAAGTGCTGGAACACCATGCCCACGCGGCTGCGCAGTTTGGGCAGGTCGGTCTTGGCGCCCGAGATGCTGATGCCGTCGACAACGATGTCGCCCTTCTGGAAGGGCTCGAGCGCGTTGACGGTCTTGATCAGCGTGCTCTTGCCTGAACCCGAGGGGCCGCAGACCACGACGACCTCGCCCTTCTGGATGGCCGTGGTGCAGTCGGTCAGCACCTGGAAGCTGCCGTACCACTTGCTGACGTTCTTGATCTCGATCATCGGGAGCCTCTAGCGGATGATGGCTATTCTGTTCTGCAGCCGGCGCACGAGCATGCTCAGACTGAAGCAGATCACGAAGTAGACGACGGCAGCGACGAGGTACGTTTCAACCGGGCGGTTGAAATTCTTGCCGGCGATCTCGAAACCCTTCAACAGGTCGTACGCGCCAATGGCATACACCAGCGACGTGTCCTGGAACAAGATGATCGTCTGTGTCATCAGCACCGGCAGCATGTTGCGGAAGGCCTGCGGCAACACCACCAGCTGCATCGTTTGCGGGTAGGTCATGCCAACCGCATAACCGGCCTGCATCTGGCCCTTGGACACGCTTTGGATGCCGGCGCGCATGATCTCTGAGTAGTACGCAGCCTCGAACAGCGTAAACGTGATCATGGCCGACACCTCGGCGCCCAGCGGTTTGCCGGTCAGCAGTGGTATCAACAGGAAAAACCACAAGATGACCATCACCAGCGGGATGCTGCGCATGGTGTTCACGTACGCCGCCGCGGGCACCACCAGCCACGCTTTGCCGGACAGGCGCATCAGCGCCAGCGCTGTGCCCAGCACGATGCCGCCCACCATGGCGATGAGCGTCAACTGCACCGAGAAGATCAGCCCCTTCAGCACGAAGCTGGAGACCACCTGCCAGGTGAAGAAGGAAAAGTCGAGGTTCATGTCAGTCCATCGCCCGACGGGACCACAGGTCTGTCCCCAAAGGGAACGCGGGCCGGCTTCGGGCGGCACGGCGCTCGGCCCGTTTTCTTGCGCAGGCCTTCATGCCTTGCCGCCGATCATGCCCGGCACTCGGACACGGTTTTCGACACCCAGCATCACCCGATTGATGGCGAAGGCCGAGATGAAGTACAGGCCCGTCACCGCCAGGTAGACCTCGATGTTGCGCGAGGTTTCTTCACCGGCCTGCATGGCAAACATGGTGAGCTCGACCACACTGACAGCAAAAGCCACCGACGAGTTCTTGACGATGTTCATGCTCTCGCTGGTCAGCGGTGGGATGACGATGCGAAACGCCATCGGCAGCAGCACATACCGGTAGGTTTGCGGCAGTGTCAGCCCCACGGCCAACCCGGCATCACGTTGCCCACGCGGCAGGCTCTGGATGCCGGCCTTGACCTGTTCAGAGATGCGCGCCGATGTAAAAAAACCCAGCGCAAACACCACCAGCACAAAACTGGGTACGCCGCGCAGCGACAAGAAGATCGAAGGCAGCACGTGGTACCACAGGAACACCTGCACCAGCAGCGGGATGTTGCGGAACAGCTCGGTCCAGGCATTTCCGACGAACACCAGGCGCTTGTCGGGCACCGTGCGCAAAATGCCCATCAAAGAACCGGCCAGCATGGCCACCACCAGTGCCAGCACCGCCACGCTCAGTGTCCAGCCCCAGGCTGACAGCATCCAGTCCAGATAGGTGATGTCACCACCCTTGCCGAAGCAACGGGAGACCACGTCGCCCGACGTGGTCTCCTTGCAGAAGACCTGCCAGTCCCAGTTCATTGGTGCTCGTGCTTCAGCTCATTCTTAACTTCAAGCGGCTTACTTCTTAGCGAAGTCTTCCATCGGCCTGTCGTTCGGGGTGGCCCAGGCGGCCTTGGTGGCCTCTGACAACGGCAGGCCGACGCGCGTGTTGGTGGGCGGAATCGGTTGCACGAACCACTTGTCGTACAGCTTGGCCAGGTCGCCGCTCTTGATCATGGCCTGGATGCTGCCGTCCACCGCTTTCTTGAAAGCCGGGTCGTCCTTGCGCATCATGCAGGCGATGGGCTCGACCGACAGCACCTCGCCGACGATGCGGAAGTCGGCCGGGCTTTTGGCGCGAGAGATGTTTCCGGCCAGGATCTGCCCGTCCATCACGAAGGCGTCGGCACGGCCACTTTCCAGCAGCAGGAAGCTGTCGGCGTGATCCTTGCCGAAGATCTCCTTGAAGTCCATGCCGGTGGCGCGTTCGTTGCGGCGCAGCGTCTGAATGGAGGTGGTGCCGGTGGTCGTGGCCACGTTCTTGCCGTTGAGTTGCGCAATCGACGTGATGCCCGAATTGGCTTTCACCGCAATGCGCACTTCTTCCATGTAAGTGGTCATGGCGAAGGCCACGTCTTTCTGGCGCGTGGCGTTGTTCGTGGTCGAGCCGCACTCCAGGTCGACGGTGCCGTTCTGCACCAGCGGGATGCGGTTTTGCGACGTCACTGGCTGGAACTTCATGTCCATCTTGGCCAAACCCAGCTGCTTTTGCAGGTCAGCGGCAATGCGCTGTGCCATTTCAGTGTGAAAGCCCGCGTACTTGCCGTCGCCCAGGGTGAAGGCCAGCGCGCCCGATGATTCCCGCACGCCCAATGAGATGGCGCCGGATTCCTTGATCTTGGCCAGAGTGTCGGCGTGTGCCGCAGCACCGACCAGAAAACCCACGGCGACGGCGCAGGCGGTAAGCAGGGGTGACTTGAACATGAAGACTCCAGTTGGGCAAGATGAAACGACCGGCGGATTCTAGGCAGGCCCGCCAACCCGCCTCCCGGGTGAAAGCCCGTGCTTTTGGTTGTGGGGCCATGCAGTTTTCGGGCCAGGCCGGCAGTTGGATAGCATCTGCGGATCCTTCCAATCGACACCGGTCCCTCATGAAAACTGCTCTCGCTGCAATGCTGTGCCTGGTCCTTGCGGGCTGGGCTGGGTCTGGCCTGGCCGACAGCTCGGTGTCGTCAACCGCGTCATCGGCCACGTCGACGTCGGTGGGAAGTTTGTCCACGTCGGTTGAAGGGTCCAGCAAGGCGTCGTCACGCGGCGAGAAGGTGGCTGAAGGTGCGTACCGAATCATTCAAGTGGCCGACGCGCCGGGGCGCCCCGGCACCGTGCGCCTGACCTTGCAGGCGCTGGGTCAAACTGGCAACGAAGCCACGCTGCACCTGTTCCTGCCGCACGCCACGGCTCAGGGTCACCAACTGAGCGCGGGCCAGGTGGTGCATGCGCGGGCACGAGATTACGGCTACGAGTTTGCCCAAGGCCTGCCGCGACAGGCGTTCTTTCTGGTGCTGCGCGACGAGTGGATGCGCGAACTTCAAACTCGCCCCGTGATCCTTTGAGCCGCTGGTGCCGCGCTGGCGCGGCATTGGCCGCCGCCGTGGGCCTGCAATGCGCGGCGGCGCAGGCCACGGCGCTGGCCACAGAGCAGGCGAGCTCCATGCGCCATTGCGACGAACCCGCAGCGCTGAGCGCCGTGCAACACGACCGCTTGCTGCGCTTCACAGGCGTCATTCGCGCGGCGCTGGAGGCCAGCGGCGACAGCGTGGCGCTTGTCTCGCGCTCCGGCACCGACCTGGTGCGTTTTGGCCAGCGCTATTCACATGCCGGTCTCAGCCTGCGCGCCAGTGCCGGCACAGCCTGGGCGGTGCGCCAGCTGTACTTCGCCTGCGACGAGCGCCGCCCCCGAATTTTCGACCAGGGCCTGGCCGCCTTCGTGCAGGGGATGGACCGGCCCGCGTTGGGCTTCGTGTCGGTGGTGTTGCTGCCCGCCGCCGACGCCACGGTACTGGAGAAGCACGCGCTGGACAAGCGCCTGGCCCTGGCGCTGCTGGGGCCACGCTACAGCGCCAACGCCCATGCCTTCAGCACCCGCTACCAGAACTGCAACCAATGGGTGGCCGAACTGCTGGCCACGGCCTGGCGCGGTGGCGACATCGACAACGCCGAGCCCGCGGCACTGCGCGCCCAGGCGCAAGACTGGCTGCAAGCCGCAGCCTACGCTCCCACGGTGTTTAACGTCGGCTCGCGTCTGCTGATGTGGGCGGGCGCGCTCAGCCCCTGGCTGCACAGCGACGACCATCCGCCCCAAGACATCGAACAGGCGCGTTACCGGGTCAGCATGCCGGCGTCGTTGGAAGCGCTGGTGCAGCGCCAGGCGCCGGGCGCGCGGCGGCTGGAGTTCTGCCACACGACCACCCACATCGTGGTGCGCCGCGGCTGGCAGCCACTGGGCGACGCTTGCCAGGCCGGACCGCAGGACAGCGTCATCGCGCTTGACTGACAGCGCCCAGACGCAGGCCACGCCGCCGTGGCGTCAGCGATCGCCGTCGGCGGCCGATTCACCGCTTTGCTGCAAGCGCCACATCTGCGCGTAACGCCCGCCCAGCGCCAGCAACTCGGCGTGCGGGCCGCGTTCGACCACACGGCCGGCTTGCAGCACGACGATCTCGTGCGCGTCGACCACGGTGCTCA
>ENA-OBIT01000933-OBIT01000933.1-metagenomes-genome-assembly--contig:-NODE-933-length-11763-cov-4.00683_pt1 | contig 11763 bp, 13 predicted proteins | sample MGYA00153386_OBIT01 | MGnify analysis MGYA00153386 | reverse complement strand
GCGGTAACCCATGATGCCGGCGGCCTGGGCAGAACGCAGCGACTGCACGTTGGTCAGGTTGCGCACCCACAGCGAGGCGTCGTATTCGCCCCAGGACATACCGGCGTTCAGACCGTAGGAGGTGTAAGAGTCGTACTTCGCCACGGTGGCGTTTTCCAAGGGGTTGTCGGCACGGTCGCTCTGCACCCGGCCCACGTAGCGGGCGCTCAGGCTGCCCCAGACGTACATGTCGTTGTCCAGTGTGGTGTTGAAGCGCAAGCCGACGTTGTGCCGCCACTTGGCTCCCCCGCCCAGTTTTCCGCCCTCGGTCCAGGTGCGGCAGGTGTTGCCGGTGGTGATGCCGACATAAAGGCAGTGGGTCTTGGTGCCGGTCCATTCACCGTCGGTGGTGTTGGTGGAGTAGGTCGCCGAGAACATGTCGTTGATGCGGTAACGGCTCGCGAACTCCCACCCGCGGGTGCGCGCGTCAGGTCCGTTGGCCGTGCCGTTGACGGGGAAGTCGCTGATGGTCTGCGCGCGGTAGGTCTGCACATCCTTCCAGTCGATCTGGTAAATGCCGGTTTCGATGTACAGCTGGCGGCCGAACAGGTAGCCCTTGATGCCAAGTTCGATGTTGTTGGTCGAGTCGGGTTGGTATTCGCGCGCGGTGTCGGCAATAACGCGTGTGGCGCTGAGGTTCTTGAAGCCGTTGGTTCCGCCGCGGCGGAACCCCTGCGAGAAGGTCAAGTAGCCCAGCATTTCTTCGGTCACTTGGTAGCTGGTGTTGAGCTTGAAGTACGACTTGCCGTCAGCGCCACCCGTGGTGGTGGTGTCGCTGTCCACAAAGCCACCGGCGTAGTCGATGATCTTGCCCAAGGCGGTGTCTTCGTAATTGAAGACACGAGCACCGCCCATCACAGTCCACTTTGGCGTGATCTTGTAGCCGACCTCGCCGTACAGCGCGGTTTCCTTGTACTGGCTGCCCAGGTCTTCGCTGTAGCCCACGTCGGGCAGCGGGCTCTTGGTCGCCTTGCTGTTGCCGAGGAAGGCATCCATGCCGGGCAGCACTTCAGAAAATCGCAGGTTGCGGTCTTGCTCTGTGTAGTACAGGCCGGCAATCCAGCTGAAGGGCCCCGTGCCCTTAGATGTCAACCGCGTTTCGTGGCTGATGCCTTTGTAGGTGTTGTCGAAGGTCATGTAAGCCGAGCGGTTGCTCGTGATGGACCCACCCAGGTTGCCGAAGGAGAAATAGAACAACCAGCCCTGGCTGGCGTAGTCGGCCTGGCCCTCGCGACTGTCCTTGAAGTTCGATGTGCTGGAGTGCAGGGTGGCGAATCCCAGATCCCAGTCCAGGTCGAAGGAATTCATTTCGAACTTGCGGTCGGCAAATTCCGGGTAGCGCGAAATGATGCTTTGCTGGTCCACCGCGATCGGCGCCATCGATTCGTTGGTGTGGGTGCAGTTCGGCTGGCACGGGAACTGGGCCAACGTGCGGCCCGGGTTGCGCCACGCGGCCTCGCGTTCTGCGTCGTTGCGGGCATTGGCCACGCCCAGCGGCAGCAGGCTGATGCCGGTGGTGCCGTGAGCCAGCTGGTCTTGCCGGGTGTGTGCCACGGTGATGTCGATACCCGGCGCCACGCGCCACAGTGCCGAGATGCGCCCGCCATTCACCTTCTGCCAGTCGTCGTCCTTGTAGACGTTGATGGCCGGGTCGGGCTTGGTGGTCCAGGCGTTGGCGCCGGTGCGCCAGGGCGGGTTGGAGACACGGTCGATGTAGCCGGCTTCGTCGAGCCGCGCCAACGACGCGCGAATCGCCACGCTGCTGCCGATGGGCAGGTTGACGACCACGTCGGTGTCGTTGCTGAGGCCGCCATCCTTGACTTGGTAGAAGCTGGTGTTGACGCGACCTTCCACCTTGCCCAGGCGCGGCTTGTTGGTGATGTAGCGGATGGTGCCGCCCAGGCTGCCCGCGCCATACAACGTGCCCTGCGGACCCAGCAGTGTTTCAACCCGCGCCACGTCTTTGATGCGATAGCTTATGTTGGGCAACGGCGTGTCGTCCAGGTAGTAAGACAACGTCGACTTGGTGAACTGTTCCAGGTTGTTGGCGTTCACCGGCGAGACGTTCAGCCCGCGCACCGTTACTGAATCGGCAAAGCGCGCCGAGTTCTCGGGCGCGCTGATACCCACGCTTTGCTGGATCAGCGCTTTGATATCGGTGATGTTGTTCTCTCGCAACGCCTCTTCGCTGAGCGCGGTGGCGTTGAAAGGCACCCTGCTGGCCGAAGTGGCGCGGCCCGAGCCGGTGATGATCACGCGCTCGGGCTCTGCCGTCTTGAGCTTGGCGTCGGCGGCGGTTGTTGGCGCCACGGACGCATCTTGCGGCGCGGCGGCTTGTGGCGCGGCGGGCTGCGCCCACACCGGCGAGCACGGCACGACGAGGCCCATGAAAACGGCGGCAGCGGCGCGGGCCACGCCGTGGGGGCAGGGGCGGGGGAACGAGCGGGGCTTCTGGCGCATGGCGTGGACTCCGGAAAGATGGCGGGTTGAACGGCATCGGCGCATGGACTCAGCGGGTCCATGTCGCGCCAGAGTCGTGCGCAGCCGTTGCAGCCGCGCAATCCCACGCTCTATTCCATTGGTTTGAGGTCCATGCCCTCAACGCTTGATTTAAGACCACGGCGGCAGGGCTGGCAAGCCGGGGATCCCCGCAATCGGCACGGCGGGCACCTGCCGCAGCGGAGAATGCCGCGATGAAAGCACCCCCCCGCTTGCAAGCGCTCATCGACGAAGGCCTGATCGACAGCGTCGTTCGCCAACTGATGAGCGGCAAGGAAGCCAACGTCTACGTGGTGCGTTGCGGCGACGACACCCGCTGCGCCAAGGTCTACAAGGAAGCCAACAACCGCAGCTTTCGCCAGGCGGTGGACTACACCGAGAACCGCAAGGTGAAGAACACCCGCCAGGCGCGTGCCATGGCCAAGGGCACGCGCTTTGGCCGTGAAATGCAAGAAGCAGCTTGGCAAAGCGCCGAAGTTGATGCCCTGCGCCGCCTGGCCGCCGCGGGCGTGCGTGTGCCCAAGCCCTACAACTTTCTGGAAGGCGTGCTGCTGATGGAGCTGGTGGCCGACGCCCAGGGCGACGCCGCGCCGCGCCTGAATGATGTGGACTTCACGCCCGCCGACGCCCGGTTGCATCACGCCGCGCTGCTGCGCGAGGTGGTGCGCATGCTGTGCGCCGGTGTGGTGCACGGCGACCTGTCGGAATTCAACATCCTGCTGGCGGCCGACGGCCCCGTCATCATCGACCTGCCGCAGGCGGTGGACGCCGCCGGCAACAACCACGCCCCGCGCATGCTGATGCGCGATGTCGACAACCTGCGCAACTTCTTTGGCCAGTTCGCGCCAGAACTGCTGGCCAGCGCCTACGGCCCCGAGATCTGGCAGATGTACGAACGCGGCACGCTCAACCCCGATGTGGAACTCACCGGCCGCTACGAGCGCAAGCCCGGCACCGTGGACCTGGGCTCCGTGCTGCGTGAAATTGCCGATGCCCGTGATGAAGAAGCCGCGCGCCGGCTGCGCATGGAATGACCGGCGCGCCTGCCGAGCCGTTTGCTGACCAGCGCCAGCACAGCCCCGCCGCCGAGCGCAACGCCGGTCCCATCGCGGCCGAGCTGTTGCGCTTGCTGCCGGCGCGGGGCGTGATGCTGGAGATTGCCAGCGGCACGGGCCAACACGCCGCGCACTTCGCCGCCGCGCTGCCTGGCTGGGTGTGGTGGCCCAGCGATGGCGATGCGCGCTCACTGGCGTCCATCACCTGGTGCCGTGCACAGGGCAACGTGCTGCCGCCGCTGCATCTTGACGTGGCCGCCACGCCGTGGCTTGGCGTGCCGGCCCAGGCCGATGCCATGTTCTGCGCCAACCTGATCCACATCTCGCCCTGGGCCGCCACCCCCGCGCTGATGCACGGCGCCGGGCGTCACCTGGCCCCGCAGGGCCGGCTTCTGCTGTACGGCCCGTACCTTGAAGATGATGTGCAGACGTCGACTGGCAACCTGGCCTTCGACGCCGACCTGCGCGCCCGCAACCCGGCCTGGGGCCTGCGGCGCCTGGCCGACGTGCAGGTGCAGGCCCAAGCTGCCCGCCTGCACCTGCACGAGCGCGTGACCATGCCCGCCAACAACCTGCTGCTGGTGTGGGGCCGCCAGCCCGGCGCGCGCCCTGAACCATGAGGTACTTGGCTGGCTATCCGGCGCACTTGCTGGTCGGCGTGCCGGCGCTCATCAACGAAGGCCGGCTGGCCGCCAGCGTGTTGCAGCGTCACCCCGAGCCGCACGCCGTGCGCACCGACCGCGCGCTGTTCAATTACGTGGCCGCCCTCAAGGCGCAACACCTGCGCCAATCAGAACCGCTGGCCAAGGCGGTGTTCGACCCCAAGCTGCACATCGTTCGCAACGCCCTGGGCACGCACACCACCGTGTCGCGCGTGCAGGGCAACAAGCTCAAGGCCAAGCGCGAGATTCGCATCGCCAGCCTGTTCAAGAACGCACCCGCGGCCTTCCTGAAGATGATCGTGGTGCATGAACTGGCGCACCTGAAGGAACGCGAGCACGACCGCGCCTTCTACGCGCTGTGCCGGCACATGGAGCCCGACTACCACCAGATGGAATTCGATGTGCGCTTGTGGCTGACGGGGCTGGAGTTGGAATTGGAATTGGAGTCAAGCCCGCCGCACCCGTAGAATTCCTTCTCATCAGAATGTAAGGAAGCAATGCCGTGCTGCACACTGCCAAGGTGACTGCCAAATTCCAGACCACCGTGCCCACTGCCGTGCGAAACGCCCTGCACCTGCAAGTCGGTGACTTCATCGGCTTCGAGGTTTCCGGCAACGAAGTGAAATTGCGCCGTGCCACGCCCATCGATCTGGCTTTCAACCAGGCCCTCGAAGGCACCTTGAGCGAATGGCACAGTGAGCACGACGAGCGCGCCTTCAAGGACCTGTGATGCCTGCCAGTACCAGCCCGGGGCCATTGGAGGCGTTTGATGTGGTGGTGGTGCCCTTCCCCTTCACCGACCGCCAGGCCAGCAAGCGACGGCCGGCGCTTGTGCTGTCGCAGCGGGCCTTCAATCAGCCAGCCCGACACGCCGTTCTGGCCATGATCACCAGCGCAGATCAATCGGCCTGGCCGGGCGACTGCCTTTTGCGAGAGCTGGCCGCTGCCGGCCTGACGTCGCCTTGCGTGGCCCGCTTGAAACTGTTCACGCTCGACGAGCGCCTGGTTTTGCGTGTTTGCGGCCGGCTGGCGGCAGCAGACCAAAAGCGGCTGCGCTCGGCATGGAAAGGAATGTCGGGGCTTTGTTGAGGGGGCCGACATCGCTGCCGGGCTGCGACCGCCCCAGTCAACGCGGCTTGGCCAAGCCGCGCTCGACCCAGTCTCGCGCAACGGCTGCGTTGAGCTTGAAATTCGCGGCCACGCGCCATTGAGCCAGGGCTTCGCCCGCCACGTCGAACGCTGCCAGCAGGGCGTGGGCGTCGTCCTCATCGGGGACCACATCCAGCGTCACCCGAACGCGGCCGTTCGGGCCATCGACCATGAACTCGCGGTGCAGTTGTGCATGCAGCGCCTGTTCATGCCGGCGCACCACTTCAGCCGCCGTCTTCACCAGCGTATTGAACGCATTCGTGTCGAGCGGCTTGGGGTTCTTCTTGTCTCGGCCCATCGTCCAGGGGCCTATTAGCGCAGGCTCGGGTTCGCCCTGTTTGATCATCTCGACGGCCCAGCCTTCGTCGTCGTTGTTCTTCACCACGCGCGCGGTCCAGCCGTGGTCGCGCCACAGGCGGGGTTCGTTGATGGGTGCGGTGTCGTCGTTGTCGGTCATGACTTCTCTTCAGATGTGTAGGCGTGCCGCCGGCCGCGTCAAGCGCCTGCACGCTTGGCCGGGTGGCCGGCTTGTGTCAGCCAGTCGACGACGCGCTCGACATGGTCGCCCTGCACTTCCAGCATGCCGTTCTTGACGGTACCGCCCGCGCCGCAGGCGCTGCGCAGGCGCTTGCCCAGCTCGGCCAACGCGGTGGCGTCCAGGGCCAGGCCTCGTACCACCGTCACCGTCTTGCCACCGCGGCTCTTGCTGTCGCGGCTGACGCGCAGCACGCCGTCGCCCACCGGCGCCTGGCGGGCCAACATGGCGCAGCGGCAGCCGGCCACGGACTGGCGGCATCGCGGGCACATGCGGCCGGCGTCGGTGGAGTAAACCAGGCCGCCAACGTTGGCGGGTTTGATGCCCATGGGTGGGTGCAGGCGGGTGCGGGAGAGCCGAATTGTGACGGCCGTGCCGCCGGGCACAGCCCAGGCCGAGCCGCTGCGCCAAACGCTGCGAGCCATCGCTCCTTTTGCCGCTACGGGCGCTTTGGCGCAACAAGACACCGTGTTCCGCAATGTTGTCGACGGCATCATCGCGGCCACGCCCATACGCGGGCTGCACGCTGCCCGTGCGGCGCCGGGGCAGCGCGCCATCAACGCCGTTCTCTCCGGCACCGAATGGCTGACCGCCGAGCAGATCGGCCGTTTGTGCGACCCCGACGCCAAGAACCCGCACGGCACGGCCAACCGCTGGCGCGCCGAGGGCCGGGTGTTAGCACTCACCAAAGCCGGTGTGCTTTACCACCCGAGCTACGCCTACAGTGAGTTGCTGGATCCGCACCCCGTGGTGGCGCAGGTGCTGACCACGCTGGCAGGCTATGCGCCCTCCCGCGTGGCGTCGTGGTTTGAATCGGGCAACGACCACCTGGGCGGCGGCCGAGCACGGCCGAGCGCCTCGGTGGACTCCGGCGCGTGGTGCCTGTGCTGTATGCAGCTCAAACGCTGGACGGCGCACCGATGGAAACCGTGCTGCACGCCGTGCCCTTCCCTTCAGGAGGCCCCATCCACCACTTGCAGCGCGACTTGCAGAGCGGCCTGCACGCCTCCCAGATCAGGCTGACCGCGCCGTTGCAACTGGTGGGCCTGAGCAAATTCGGCGTGCAACGCATGGGCCTGCGGGTGTCGCAGATGTTCGAGACCGACGCTTGCGACTACGCCCGCACGCAGGCCTGGTCACGCTGGTTGCACATAACCGTGCCGCAGGTGCTGGGCGCGCTGCTGGCGCTGTTGCACCGGCTGGTCTGCGGTGTGGCGCCTGACCGGTAGTGCGGCGGTGGGCCCCGGCCGGCGATGCCGTGCAGACCCGCCCCGGCCGGTCGCGGCGCTCAGTCGTCCAGCAGCCGCAGCTTCACCGCCTTGCCCTTGATCCTGCCGCCCTGCAGGCGGTGCAGCACCTCGGGCGCGATGTCCATCGCCACGGCCACGTAGGTGGCAAATTCGTTGACGTTGATCTTGCCGACCTGCACGGCGGCGAAGCCCAGGTCCTTGGTCAGCGCACCCAGCACGTCGCCGGCACGGATCTTCTCCTTGCGCCCGCCCAGGATCTGCAAGGTGGCCATGGGCGGCATCAGGGGCTCGGTGCTGGCGGGCGTCAGGGTCGCCAGCGTGTGCCAGTCCGACGTGAAGCCGCCCGCATGCTCGATCTGCCCGACGCGACCCATCTCGTCCAGGCTGGCCAGGCTGAAGGCCCAGCCGGCTTCGTCCACGCGCCCCGTGCGGCCGATGCGGTGGGTGTGGGTGTCGGTGTCGGGCGAGATATCGACATTGATGACGGCTTCCAGCTGCGCGATGTCCAGTCCGCGCGCGGCAATGTCGGTGGCGACCAGCACGCTGGCGCTGCGGTTGGCAAAACGGATCAGCACCTGGTCGCGGTCGCGCTGTTCCAGGTCGCCGTGGAGCTCCAGCGCGGCGTAGCCTTGCGCGCGCAGCACCTGCACCAGGTCGCGACACTGCTGTTTGGTGTTGCAAAAGGCCAGCGTACTGGCCGGGCGATAGTGGTCCAGCAGCAGCGACACGGCGTGCAGCCGCTGGTCTTCACGCACCTCGTAGAAACGCTGGCGGATCTTGCCGCTGGCATGCGCTTCGGGCAGCTTCACTTCCTGCGGCTGGCGCATGAAAGCCGCGCTCAACTTGGCAATGCCGTCGGGGTAGGTGGCCGAGAACAGCAGCGTCTGGCGCTGCGCCGGGCACTCCTTGGCGACCACCTTGATGTCGTCGAAGAAGCCCATGTCCAGCATGCGGTCGGCTTCGTCGAGCACCAGCGTGTTCAGGGCATCCAGCCGCAGGCTGCCGCGTTCCAGGTGATCCATGATGCGGCCCGGCGTGCCCACCACGATGTGCGCGCCATGTTCAAGGCTGGCCAGCTGCGGGCGCATCGTGGTGCCGCCGCACAGTGTCAGCACCTTGATGTTGTCCTCGGCCCGCGCCAGGCGGCGCACCTCTTGCGTCACCTGCTCGGCCAGCTCGCGCGTGGGGCACAGCACCAGCGACTGCACCGCGAAGCGGCGGATATTCAGGTTCGCCAACATCACGAGCGCAAACGCCGCCGTCTTGCCGCTGCCGGTCTTGGCCTGCGCGATGAGGTCGGCACCGGCCAGCGCCAGCGGCAGGCTGGCGGCCTGGATGGGGGTCATGCCGGCGTAGCCCAGCCGCGCCAGGTTGGCCAGAGTGGTGGGGGGCAGCGGCAACGTCGAGAACGGCGGGCCGACGGCGGCAGGGGGATCGGTCACAGGAACGGGGCTCATCGCTGATTGTCGCGGCCCCACCAGGCCCAGCTTGCCAATGCCAGCAGAGGCAACAGCGCGACGTCAATCCACCACACCCTTTGCATTGCCGGCAGCAACCCAGGCGGCGCCAGCAGGACAAAGCCCAGCACCGAACCCCACGCGGCCAGCAAGGCCAGGCCCTGCCACTCCGGCTTGAACGCGGCTGCCGCCAGCAGTGCGCCCAACAGGCCGAACAACGCGGCGCGGTGGCGCATCAACAAAAGCAGGTTCGGTTCTTCGATGTGCAAGTCATAGAGCTGCAACAAGCGTGGCGTGCCCAGCACGCCCAGCAAGGGCAGCAGGTGCACGGCAGCCACCAGCAGCAGCACGGCACTGATCAACCACGGGCGGTTCATCGCTTGGGCCACAGCAAATAGGCCAAGGGCCCGAACGAGCCGGCCACCAAGGTCAGCAGCACCCAGGGCCACCAGGGCCTGCCCAGGGCGCGGCAGTCGCGGACGATGAAGCCCATCAGCAGCGTGCAGGCCACGACAAGGTCCACGGTGATTTGCGTGCTGCCCAGGTTGGCGAAGCCGCCCTGCCAGATGCCCAGGTAGCCGACCTGGCTCAGCACCCAGATCGAGAAGGCGCCGAACGGCAGCGCAACCAGCCAGAGAGTGGGTTTCAACCAGGACATGCAAGCTCCCATATTCAAGGTGGTGAACAACAGCCACAGTGTTGTGGGCTTGACGCTGCGCGGCAACGACCTCTGAGGTCATCGTTTTCATGGCGCGCATCGCCTACCCTTCACGGCATGCATCCGCTCACCGCCCTGCGCCGCCAACGGCGTGTCAGCCAACTCGAACTGGGCCTGCGCGCCGGCGTGTCACAGCGGCACTTGAGTTGCATCGAAACCGGGCGCGCGCGACCCACGCGCGGCACCTTGCTGGCCTTGCTGGACGCACTGGAGGCACCGCTGCCCGAGCGTAACGCCGCCTTGCTGGCGGCAGGCCTGGCACCGGCCTACAGCCAGCACGCGCTGAACGCGCCACAGCTGGGCCCTGCCCGCGATGCGTTGCAGCAGCTGCTGCACGCACCCGGCAGCCCGCCGGCCTTGGTGCTGGACGCCGAGTGGAACCTGGTGATGACGAATGCCGGCGTGCACCGGCTGTTGGACCTGTTGGGACTTGTCATGCCCGCAGGGCAGGCCAACTTGCTGGACTGGCTGCTGGGGCAGGGCGGCCTGCGCAGCTGCTTGCTGAACGAAGCCGAGGTCTGTGGCGACGTGTTGCAGCGCGCCCGGCGCGAGGCGGTGCAGGTGCCGGCGCTGGCCGCGCGCTTGCATCGCCTGCAACCGGGCTTGCCTGGCTGGCCGACGCCCGCCGCGCAAGCGCCGTTGCTGCTGACGCGGCTGCGTTCGGTGGCCGGCGAACTGCGCCTGTTTTCGATGTTCACCAGCTTTGGCTCGCCACTGGACGTGACGCTGGCCTCGCTGCGCATCGAGCATCTGTTCGCCGCCGACGCGGCGACTGCGGCTGCACTCAGCGTGCGCTGAGCGCAAGCCGCATCAACAAGCCGGCAATGGGCCGGCCCTGGTCATGGCGCAGCGTCTGCCGTTCGACGTGCTGCACAGCAAACCCATGCGCCGCCGCCAGCCCGGCCACATAGCCCTGTGAATGGGCATAGCGCGCACTGGGCCGCAATTGCAACGCCTGGCCCGCATCAGCTTCTTCCACCGAAAACAGGAATACGCCGTCCGGCAGCAGTACCCGCGCCACGCCGGCGAACACGGCGTCCAGTTCGCCCACGTACACAAACACGTCGGCCGCCAGGACGAGGTCATAACGATCGACGCTGTTCTGCAATTGCGCCACCACGTCGGCATGCCACAGGTGGCGGTACAGGCCCAGCGCGCGGGCCTTGTCCAGCATCTGGGCCGACAGGTCCACGCCATCGACGGCATCGCACACCGCCAGCAGCAGCGGCGCCATCAGGCCGGTGCCGCAGCCCAGGTCCAGCGCGGCATCGAAGTGGCGTCCCTGCGGCAGCAACGCCGCCAGCAACTGCGGCGTGCGGTAGCCCAGGCCGGCCACCAGGTGCTCGTCGAACTGCGCCGCATAGTTGTCGAAGAGTTGTTCAACATACGCCCGGGGCGCAGCCGAAGGCACCGCGCCTGCGCTGACCGCAGCCAGGAAGTAGGCGTTCAGCTCGCTGTCGCCGCCCTGCGCCAGCGCTTGCTGGAAGCACCGCGCCGCCTCGTCCAGGCGGCCCATGTCGTTCAACAGCGAACCGCGCCGCGACCAGGTGTTGGCCACGCCCGGGTCCAGCGCCAGCGCGCGGTCGTAGCTTTGAAGCGCGTCGCCGTTGCGCCCAAGCGCGTGAAGGGTTTGAGCGTGGTGAAACCAGGCCTCGCCGTCTTGCGGCTTGAGCGTTGTCACCTGCGCCAGGTCGGCCAGGGCTTGCGCTGGCCGGCCCAGCAGGTTGAGTTGCACAGCGCGCTGGAACAGCGCCGGCACCAGCCCCGGCTGCAATGTCAGCGCTTGGCTGTACGACTGCACGGCTGCATCGGCCCGGCCCAACGCGCCCAGTGCCGCGCCGCGGTGGCACAGCGCCTGGGTGCTGCCGGGCTCGGCGGCCAGGGCTTCGTCCAGCAGCGGCAAGGCGTCAGCCGGGCGGCCCAGGCGGGTCAGTGTGGCGGCCAGGTTCATCAGCGTCGAAGGTCGCCCGGGCAGCGCGTGCATCGACGCACGGAACGCCGCCTCGGCCGCCACCCAGTCGCCGGACTCGAAGGCTTGCACGCCGTCGACGAAATGGGCTCGGGCGCTGGCGCGAGCGCAGTCGATGTCGATGGGGTTTTGCAGGGGCGGTGGCATGGCCCGTGCAGCATAGCTGTGAGCCAGCGCCAAACTCAGCGCACGGGCGTAGCATCCTGCCCACCCAAATTCGAGGAGATAGACCCCATGCGCCACCTGCTTTCCAACCTGGCACTGATCGCCATGACACTGGTCGCCGTCAGCGTGGCCCCCCTGGCGCAGGCCCAGCAAGACTTCAGCAAGGTCGAGATCAAGGCCCAGAAGTTGAACGACACCACATACATGCTGGTAGGCGCAGGCGGTAACATCGGCCTGAGCGTGGGCGACGACGCCGTCTTCGTCA
>ENA-OBIT01000929-OBIT01000929.1-metagenomes-genome-assembly--contig:-NODE-929-length-11793-cov-5.11194_pt1 | contig 11793 bp, 12 predicted proteins | sample MGYA00153386_OBIT01 | MGnify analysis MGYA00153386 | reverse complement strand
GGACGAGCGCGCCGACCGACGCATAGGAGCGCCCCTCGCGCAGCCAGGCCAGCATAACCATCACGCCCGCGATGCCCGACGCAATCATCACGGCGACAAGCGGAGTGGCGCTGGTGCCGAGCGCAGCCGCGATCGCCGTGATGAGGATTGCGCCACCGTCGAGCAGGCCAAGCAGGACGAGCGGCGGGATGCACAGGTCGATTGCGCCGACCAGGCCGCGGCCATCGAGCCTGGCGATGCTTGCCCCAAGCCCGCGAAGCCCGGCGCGCAGACCCCTTGTGCCGACGCCGCCGGGCTCCACACCGTCGCACCCTCGATTAGGACCGGCGCATGGCCCCGCGCGGCCATCGACAGCCCGAGGTCGAGATCCTCGACGATGCTGCCGCCGCCAAGATTGGCATCGGCGAACAGCGACCACGGCAGGGCCATGCCGGTCCCGGTCAAATGCACCCGTGCCGCCAGCCGCTGGAGACCGCGCTGGCGGATGAGGTTGCGCAGCATGAAGGCGAAGTTGGACATTTGGACGAACGGCGCGGCGGCCAGGTCGGGCCGCAGCAGATTGACCGCTTGCACCGGGCGCGTTCGAGTCGATGCGGTATCGATCAGCGCGGCGATGCTCGATCGATCGATCCTGCAATCGGCGTCGATCACCAGCACCACTGACGGAGGCGCCTTGGCAAGTTCATCGCGCGCGAAGGCGAGCGCATGGCCCTTGCCCCGGGCGTCGGGATCGGTGCGAACGATGCACCGCGCGCCGCTGTCGCGAGCGATCTGGGCGGTTGCGTCAGTGCAATTGTCGGCGACCACCAGCAGCTCGGCGATCCCCGCCGATTCGGCGCTTAATGCCGCCACCGTTGCCGCGATCGAGTGTTCCTCATTATGCGCCGGGATGATCAGGACTGCGGGCACGGGGGCTCGACTCGCGGTTTTGCACTGTCCAGAAAGGGGACGCAGGCCGGCCGCCACCTCGACCGCGAAGCAAATCGACAATAGGACCGTCGGCAACACGATGATAAAGGGGACGCAGGCCGGCCGCCACCTCGACCGCGAAGCAAATCGACAATATGATCGACGGCAACACGACGATCGCCAACACCGCATCAACCACGGCGAACTTCGCAATATTTTGTCAGGCTGCTACCCACTAACTACCCTCACGTTACATCGCATTAACCTTGCGGCATTAACAATCGCCAATTAGCCTTGATTGCAACAAGGACGCCCAATTGCCCATCGTATCGGATCCCCATGCAACATGCGCTGATTAAGTCGAAATCGTCTGGGTGGCGGATACTCGATTTGCCGCGGCTCGTTCTGATTCTGGGCGTCGCAGCTGTCTTTGTGCCGACAATGTATGATGTCGCCCGATTGACCTGGACAACAGAACAGGGCGGCCATGCGCCAATCATCCTCGCCACCGGCCTGTGGTTGTTGTGGCGCGAATCGCGCGGGGTGGAAATGCGCCGGCCGACGGGATGGTTTGGAGTCGCTTTGCTCATTCCAGCATTGGCCGCCTACGCGGTCGCCCGAATTACCGGCATCCTCGAAATCGAAGCGTTCGTTATGTATTTCACGCTGGTGATCGCGGCTTATTGCCTGGTCGGTGGCAAGATGATCAAGGCGCTGTGGTTTCCGATATCTACCTCGCGCTCGCCATGCCGCCGCCAGACACGGTGGTCGCGGCCATTACCCAGCCGATCAAGATCGCGATTTCGAGCGCCGCGGTGCAGATCCTGCACTTCTTAAACTATCCAATTGCAAGCCTCGGAGTGACGATCCAGATCGCCAATTATCAATTGCTCGTGGCGGCGGCGTGCGCGGGGCTTAATTCGATCATCACGCTGTCGGCGATCTGCCTGTTCTACACCTATCTTCGCCACAAGTCGGATTGGGTCGCATTCCTGATCGTCTCAATGTTCATCCTCCCGATCGCGATTTTTTCGAACTTCATTCGGGTGCTGATCCTGATCCTGGTGACCTATCATTTCGGCGAAGCGGCGGGGCAGGGCTTCGTTCATGATTTCGCCGGACTGACGGTGTTTGGAGTGTCGATCATAACGATCTTTGCGATCGATTCGGTGGCGAGCAATTTCCGCGATCGTCGAAAGGCCGCGCTATGAGCGACTCAGATGATATCGCGCCTGTCCGGGCGCTGCGGACCCGGCGCGAGCTGCTGATCGGCTCGTTGTTAGTCGCGGCGGCGGGGGCAACGTTCGCGCGCATGCCCAACCGCCCGCTTAACTATCTGGGGAATAACAAGCTCGAGCTGATCGTTCCCAAGACGATCGGACGGTGGAAGTTCGTATCCAGCAGCGGCCTCGTCGTCCCGACCGAGGACCAACTCGCGTTGACCTTGTACAGCCAGCAACTGACCCGCGTTTACTGGGACGGAGTCGGTGCACCGATTATGTTATTGATCGCCGCCGGCAATGACCAGACCGGCTTCCTCCAGGTCCATCGGCCCGAAGTCTGTTACACCGCCGCGGGGTACGACCTGGCAGAGATCCAGCCCCAGCGACTTGCGGTGGGCGATGGTCGACAGATTATCGCCAACAAACTGGTCGCCCAGCGCGGCGGACAATCGGAGTGGCTGTTATACTGGACCCGCGTCGGAACGCAGATCCCGTCGAGCTGGGCCAGGCAGCGGCTGGCGATCGCGGTCGACAATCTTCACCAGATCATCCCCGATGCAATGCTCATCCGTACCTCGACAATCATGCAAGATGGCGATGAAGCCGAGCGGATCCTCAGTGAATTCGCACAGGCCATGATTGCCTCGGTCCCGCCGCAGCTCCGGCGGGCGTTCGTCGCCTGACGCCTAGCGCGGCCACCCCGGGATCGGCCGCAAGTAATAAAAAATATAGAGAATCGTCGCGCCCAGAACGAGGACCGCGAGCGGTACCATCCCTGCATTGCCGAAGTAATTGCCGACTGCGCAGCCAACGCCCCCTACCAGATACGCAATGATCGGCTGATCGGGCTCATCGTCACCGGCCGACGTCGAGCGGTGGACGAACAGGACAATCAGCACGGCAAAGATAAACACCGAAACCCAGTCAAATATGGTTTCCATTAATACGCCCCAGTAATGCTTGCACCAGCGACGGAATATGGCATGGTCAGCGTCCTATTGTCTAACAGGATGTGAATCGAGCCATGATGTATCGTACCGCAACAATCGCCGTCGGCATGATCATGCTTTCCGCTTGTGGCCATAAGGCCGAAGGTCAGACCGTGGCGGTCGTCGATGGCAAGGAAATCACGCTGTCGGAGCTGAACTTCGAACTCGGGCTGGCCAATGTTCCGCCGGGCGCGGACAAGGATGCGGTTCGAACGCAAGTCCTTCAATCGTTGATCGATCGTCGGCTGCTGGCCGAACAGGCGAAAAAGGATGGCATCGAAACCACGCCTGATTTCGTCAACCGCAAGCGCCGCGGGGAAGAAGATTTGCTGATTGCGATGCTGTCGGCCAAGCGGCTCAACACGGTTGCCGTCCCGACCGCGCGCGAGACCGATGCTTACATCGCGTCCCATCCGGCGATGTTCGCCAATCACCAGGTCTGGGATCTGGTCCAGGTTCAATATCAGGCGCCCTCCAACCCCGCGGTTCAGGCTGAAATCGACAAGACTCGCAATTTTGCCGAACTCATTGCCGTCCTTCAAAAAAGTGGCGTGCAGATCAACCAGCAGAAGAACCGGCTCGATACGGCGGTGATCCCGCCCGAGCTGTTCCAGAAGATTTCGGTCTTGCCTGCCGGCGAGCCGTTCATCGTCAAGGTTGGTGATCGTGCTATCGCCAGCGTCATCGCGGCGCGCGAAGACAAGCCGATCGTCGGCGATCAGGCGCGTCCGATCGCGGCCGATGCATTGCGCAAGGAACAGGGGGCCAAGGACATGGCCAATCGCGTCAGCGGCCTGCGCAAGGCGGCGAAGATCGAATATCAGAAGGGCTTCGCGCCAAAGAAGCCGTAGGCGGCCAGCGGGTTAGTCCTCGCTGTCGTCCTTGCCATAACCTTCGGCGTAATAATCGTCGAAGCCATAGCCTTCGCTGACCATGCCGCCGCGATATTTGTTGAGGATGACGCCGGCCAGGCGCTCCCGGCCGAGCAGGTCGAGCGCGCTCACCAGCTCACGCTGGCGGGTTTTGCCTTCCTCGGCGACCATGATGTAGCCGTCGAGCTTGGACATGACGGTGATCGCGTCATCATTGGCGAAGACCGGCGGTAAATCGACAATTGCGATCGTGCTGTCGCCCATGTCGCGCACTTCCTGAAGCAGGGCATGCGCCCGGCGGCCGGCCACCAGTTCGGCCGAGCGGATCGCCCGGGCGACAGTCGGGACGATGGTCAGCCGTTCATTATCGAGCTGATAGGTCGACGGCGCGTCGGCCCCCGGCTTTTCGGCCAAATAGGCCAATAGGCTGATGTCGGGCTCGATCCCGAACATCGTCGATAGCGAGGCCCGGCGAAGATCGAGATCGATCGCGATCGTGTCGAGCGACGGCTCGCGGCTCAAGGCGGCCGCAATGTTGGCGGCAATGAACGATTTGCCGACCTTGGGCGTGGCCGAAACAACGCCCGAGCGACGGCTCGCGGCTCAAGGCCGCGGCAATGTTGGCGGCAATGAATGATTTGCCGACCTTGGGAGTCGCCGAGACGACGCCGATCAAGCGCCAGCCCCGTTCGGCCTTGAGCTCAATCAGTCGCGCCCGGATCATGTTGAATGACCGCGAACGCGTGTCTAGCGCATCGAAGCCATAGATTGATCGCGACGTCGCTACATCGAAATCCCATGGAATGTTCCGGCGACGCGCGGGCGACAGCATGCCCTTGGCCTTGGCGGCGCCACCACTGCCAAACGGGTTCGAATCGTCGCTGGCGACGGGCATTGGGCCGTTATCCACTGGTTGCTTCCCGTCGCTTGAAGGTGGGCCATAGTTTGAACTTTCCCCGGGGCTTTTTCGGTCCTTCGAAAATCGGCACGATGCCCAGGATCGGGACGTTCAACCCCTCGATTTGTGCCGGGCTTCGAAGCGGACGGTCGACCAATTCGACGATCATCGCCAGCAGGAAGCCGAGGATCGCCCCGAACAATGCGCCGGCGGCGATCAGCAAGGGGCGATTGGGCCAGTTCGGCTCGTCGGGCAGGTTAGGCGGCTCGACCAGCGACAGTCGCGCGGCGCGCTGTTCATTGGCCATGCGCGAACTGTTCTGCGCCTTGAGCAAGGCATCCGACACCGATTTCAACTGATCGCGGAGCGCCATGGCGCGGCTTTCAAGCTGCGACGCCTGCTCGAGGATCGCCGGTGCCCTAGCTTGGCCCATCATCGATGCATTGGCCGTCGCAAGAGCACCACTCTTGGCCGCGCGAAGCGAGGCAATGGCCGCATTATTATCGCGAATTTGAGCGGCAATCGCCGCCGAACTCCCCGAATCGCCGCCGTTGGCGGTGGCGCGACGAAGTGCGTCGAGCCGGGCGCGCGCGGCAACCACGTCAGGATGCCGGTCGCTATATTGGCCCAAAGCAGCTGCCAGCGAGGCTTCGGCCGCAGCCAATTGCGAGTCGCGCTGGGCCGGACGATTGGCTTCGCGAAGAAGCTCGCGATTCTGGCTCTCGAGCGAGACGATCTGCGCGCTATAGCTGCCGGTATCGAGGAACCCGCCCGAATTGGAGCCGGACAATGCGGCACCGTTGCGCGCCTTCAGCTCGGTGATCTGGCTCTCGATCGTCTGCACCTGCATCTGCAGTTTGCCCGACTGATCCTGGAGGAAGCGTACCGCGAGCGTCGCCTGATCTTCCTGGTTGTTGCTGTCGATCCGCAGGAAGCTGGCGACGTAGCTTTGCATCACGTCGCGCGCCTTGCCGGGATCAGGATAATCGAAGCTCATGTTGAGCGCGAGCTCATGTTGAGCGCGATCACGTCGCTGGTGGTGCTCGACCCGATATCGCTGGCGAGCGCAGCGACCGTCGTCGACTTGCGCATCTTGTCGATGATCGTCGACATCGGCTTGCGCTGGCGTTCGCTGGTGTACAGGTCGTTTTGCTCGATCAGCGTGATCAGATCGCCGCGACTGAGCACTTGCTCGCGGATCTTGGCGATCCGTTCGCCAATCGCGCCGCCATCCGGATCCTGTGCCACATTTTGCGGCAGATCCTGCGGTTCAACGAGAAGCGTTGCGGTCGATCGATACATCGTCGGCAAGGCAAATGCCGCCACCGTCGCTGCAATCAGGCAGATGAGGAAGGTGATGATCATGTACCACCGCCGCTGCCACAGGATCCCGGGCAGGTGATTGAACACCCAGCCGAAGCCGGCGCCTTGCGGACTGTCTTGTTCGTCGGTCATTTGATGTCGCCGAGCCGATATCGAAGGTAAACGCTGCCCGAATAATCGGTTTTTGGATCACGACCGTCGAACACCGCATGGCGCGCGCCGACATTCGCGCCGACGGCCAACCGTTGGCCGAGCTTGCGATCGTAGCCGGTGAGGAACGTCAAATAGGTGGTGCGGTCATTACCGAAACCTGAAATGCGGGTTGAATAACGGCTCGCCGAAAATGACATCTGAACCGATTCATTGGCGTTGAGCTGGCGCGAATAATCCACCCCGGCGGTGGTGGTGGTCGCAAGCGATCCGCCGCCACCGAGCGCCCCGAGCCCGAACGACGTGCGCACATCGCGCGATACTCGCCCGCACAGCCGGTCACGCTGCGTTGCACGGCACAGGCCAAAGGCAAATGACGGATTGACCGAGTGCGAAGAGGCGCCGCCGATCAGCGACTGACGCGACAGCAACAGGCCAACCGAGGCCGTCCCCGAGACCTGGTCGCTGAACTGGTGGCGCGCGGTCACGACCGGATTGATCACCGATGACGAGCGACCGTTGTCATAATCCTGATATTGCAGGCTGACGCCAAGCCCGGCCGACGTGCGCTCGCTGAACTGGTAATCGTACGAGGCATTGCCAAAATAGCTGTTATAATTGCCGATGCGCAGGAAACCGGTGGCAAAGCTGCGCTGGGCACCGGCTGACACAGACACCGAGCTGCGGGCACTGGCCCGAACCGAGACGCCAGCCGAGCCACTCAACCTATATTGCCGGCCACCGAAGCCGATCAAACTGGGATCGTCGAGAATGACTGAAGGTTGCGGCTGGCCGTCCGGAACCGGGGTAAAGTCAGGGGTCGAGGTCGCGAAGCGGTTCGACAGCTGGCCCCCGACATCACCCTGAAAACCGACATTGCCGAAGATCGACACGTTGGGGTTGACCTGGTGCAGCACCCGCGCATTGAGATCAAATATCTGCTGCGAGCCGTACCCCCGAAAGTAAGTGGTATTCTCACCGAATAACGAGACGCTCATCGTGGTCCGTTCGGAGCGCCACTCATGCGTGCCAAGCGCGCTGATCCGTCCGAAGGCCGAACTGCGGCCGCCGATCTGCAATTGCGGGTTGGTTGACGCGCCGACCCCGGCCGTGAGGTCGAGCGTCGATTTGGTCGCGCTATGGGCCGATCCGGCAATCGCCAGCCCGGCAACCCACAACGGCAGCCGCATCGCGACGTTAAGAACAGAGGTTTTCATTATGGCACCACCAGAGTGTCGCCACTCTCGATTAGAGGAATATCCTGCTCGCTTAGCCGCGACGTATCGCCGCGCAAGGCGCTGACGATCCGGACCGGGATGACTTGCAACTGGTTGCCGACCTTGCGGATGATCCGGATATTGCCGGTCTGGGCAAATTCGGACGGGCCGCCGGCGATACTCAGCGCTTCAAGCGCGTTGACGTAGCGACCCGGGGTGAAGGCACCGGGGCTCTTGACCTTGCCGATGACCGAAAACTGGAAGCCGCTGGGATTTTTGACCGACACCGTGACCGACGGCACTTCGCCGCGATATTGGGCCTTGAGGCCGGCCGAGATGATCTTCTCCAGGTCGCCGGGCAGCTTGCCTGCCGCCGGGACTTGCCCGACCAACGGGAAAGCGAAGGTGCCATCGGGCAGGACGCGGACGGTCCGCTGGAGGCGCTCATCACCCCACACCAGGACCTCGACTTCGTCACCGGGATTGATTCGATAAGGACCTGCTGACCCCTGTGCCGGGACCGGCGAGGACATCATCATCGCCAGGAATATAAACCCGGTCATCGCTAAGACGCGCATTTGACTCACTGGAGACCCCTTTTGTCCGAACATGGCACACTGCCCACATATGGCACAGCAAAGGGTTACAAAACACTAACTGCCATTGATATAGGGAAAAATGACAATTCGGACCTTCATTGCTGCAAATGCGAAGTTCGGCCTATTCGGGGCCGCGCTCCTCCTGTCGGCGTGCGGAACACAATATACGCATTACAAGGAGCGCCGTGCTGACGAGGCGTATCAGCAGGCGGTGGCCGCTAATGACCTGATCGGCCAGCGCAATGCGCTGCTGCTACTCACCAATGCGGACGAAGATGTCAGCGATTATTGGATCAGATTGGCCAAGGTCGAGCTCGAACTCGGCTCCTACGCGGGCGCCTATCAGCATTTTTCGCGGGCGCACGAACTCGACCGGACCGACGTACCCTCCTTGTCGATGATGACCGAGTTGGCAGTGATCAACGGTCGGCTCGACCTGGCCGATACCCACCTCAAGGAATTGCTGGTGCTTGCGCCAAATGATCGCGCCGTTGCCGTCGCGCGCGGATTTGAGGCACTTCGCGCTGGAAATTTCGACCAGGCGGAGAGCAACGCCCAGATTTTGCTGTCGCAAAGTGCGAACGATTCGATCGGCAATGTCCTCCAGACCCGAATCCTGGTCACGCAAAAGAAAATTCCCGAGGCCATCAGCCTGCTCGAGCAGAAGTTGGCGGCAACGCCCGATGACCGGGCAATGCTCCGCTCGCTGGCGGCGGTTTACCGTTACCTCGGCCAGTGGCCGAAGGCGGTGCCGCTCGCCCTGAAGTTATGGAAGCTGAGCCCGCGCGATCCCAAGACGGCGGCCCAGGCCATTTCCGATTCCCTGCATGCCGGCGACCATCCCGCCGCGTTGGAAATAACCCGGCGCGTCCTGGCCGATGCCAAGGACAAGGACGAGATCGACAACGTCTTGTCGGCATGGGCGAAACTGACGCCTGGTGACGGATCGCTGGCGGCGGCGATCCCGGCCAATGCGTCGGATATGACGCGGATCGCCTTCGCTCATTATCTCAACCAGGTCGGGCGCCCGAACCAGGCGCTCAACGTGCTCGGTCGCAAGTCCAGGCCGCTGGGTGTTCGCGCCAACGTGCCGTTCAACGCGGCGTTTGCCGAAGCGCTCGAGGTGCGGGGCCAGCGTCAGCCGGCGCGCCAGATGCTCGATCGCATCCTGGTGAAGGAGGGCGACAATGAAGTTGCGCTCGGTGCGCGGGCCCGTTTGCAGTCGGCGATGGTCGCCGGGCAACGATCGACGCCCAGCGCCTCGTTGCGAATTATTCAACTAATCCAGACTATCGACTGCTGCTAGCGAAGGTTTATCGCGCCAGTCACGACGGCAGATCGGCAGAACGCACGTTATGGGACGGATTTCGCGACCTGCCGGTCGCTGAATCGCTTTACAATGAAGTTCGGCATATCCTCGTGGCGCGAGGAGATGCCGAAGGCGTTTCGAGGCTCGACAGCGGGTATCAAGACGACCGATTTGCACAGCTCCTGAAGGAGCTGGCGTAATGGCTAGGGAGTTACAACGTGTCGGGAGCAACAGGCCGGTGAATGTCGTTCGAAACGACACTGATGCTATTGCAGTCGCCCCCGTCCGGACGGGGGCCGACACCCGGTTTCGATTCTCGTCCAACATCGCCGGCCCGATCATCCTGATCGGCGACTTGATATGCCTGGCGATCAGCGTTCCGATCGCGCTGTTGGCATACTGGTTCTTCATCAACTCGGGCATCGAGCCATCGGTGCATGTGTTTGGGTTATGCGCCACCGCATCGACCTTCATCCTGCTTCGCTCGTCGCGCCGGTCGTATCGCCAGTCGTTCGTTAGCTTGCTCGATCATGGCGATCCGATCATGGACGCGCTGGCCAGCGTGCTGATTGCGTCGGCCCTGGTGTGGCAGTTCGGGCTAATCGAGAACCTCTCGCGCGGCGTGACGTTGTTTTATGCCCTGGCGCTGGTGATGACGTTGATGATCTCGCGACCGCTGGTGCATGCCACGCTACGCGGGTTGGCACGGCGCGGATCGATTCAACAGCGCATCGCTTTCTATGGCGCAGGGCCTGAATCGGTCGATTTGATTCGCCGCACGCTTGAGGGCCTCGACCTGCCCCATGTCCGCTTCCTCGGCATCGCCGACGACCGGTTCAAGGACGACTGGCCGCGCGACATGGATTTCGTCGGCGGGATCGACGCGCTGCTGGCCAAGGCCCGCGCTGGCGAGCTCGACCAGGTGTTGTTGTGCACGCCGGGGCTGACCAAGGAACGCGTGGCGACGATCGTCGACCAGCTGAGCAGTGTCTCGGTCGATGTTGCGGTTATCCCGCGGCTGGGGATCGAACTCGCGCCCGATTACGAGGTCCACGCCGGGGCTGACCAAGGAACGCGTGGCGACGATCATCGACCAGCTGAGCAGCGTCTCGGTCGATGTCGCGGTCATCCCGCGGCTGGGGATCGAACTGGCGCCCGATTACGAGGTCCATTTGCTCGGCCAGATACCGGTGCTGATGCTGTGGCAGCGGCCATTCCGCGACATCAACAGCATTTTGAAGCGGACCGAGGACCTCGTCATTTCGGGGATTGCGGTCATCCTGCTGTCGCCGGTCCTGCTGATTGCCGCGCTTGCGGTTCGCCTGTCGGGGCCAGGGCCGATCCTGTTCGTCCAGCCGCGGCTGGGGTTCAACAATGAAGAGATACAGGTGTTCAAGTTCCGCACCATGCACGCCGACAAGACCGATGTCGGCGGCAATGCCACCACCACGCGCGACGATCCGCGCATCACCGGGGTCGGCCGCTGGCTGCGGCGGTCGAGCGTCGACGAACTGCCGCAATTGTTCAATGTCATCACCGGCGACATGTCGCTGGTCGGCCCGCGCCCGCACGCCATCCACATGAAGGTCGGCGACCGCCATTATCAGGACGCCGTGCGCGGCTATGCCAGCCGTCATCGGGTCAAGCCGGGGATCACCGGGCTTGCGCAGGTCAACGGCCTGCGCGGCGAAATCCGCACCATCGACCGCGCCGAGCAGCGCGTGAAGTTCGACAAGCGCTACATCGAAAGCTGGTCGCTCGGCCTCGACCTCAAGATCATGGCGCTCACCGTCCGCGCGATTTTCTGGGATTCCGATGCATATTGATCGCACCGAATTCCTTGGCGTCAAGTTCGACCGATTGACCGAGGCTCAAGTGATTGCGCGCTTGGCGCGGGTGAGCGCCGATACGCCATTCGGTTATATCGTCACGCCCAATGTCGACCATATCGTCAGGCTCAGCCACGACGAATCCGAGCCGGCGATCGAGGCGGCGTACACCCGGGCCGAACTGTGCGTGTGCGACAGCCGCATCCTTGCCTCGCTGGCGAAATTGCGCGGGATCGACCTGCCGGTGGTGACCGGGAGCGACCTTACCGCGGCGCTGCTGGAGAGCGAGATCAAGCCGGGCGATCGAATCGCCGTGGTTGGTGGCGATGTCGACCAGATCGAACGTCTTTCGGCGCGGTACCCGCAGGTCGAATTCGTCCATCATTCGCCGCCGATGGGTCTTCGGCGCGATGTCGCGGCCCAGATTGCGGCGGCCGAGTTCATTACCCAGGCCAAGTGCCGCTTCACCTTCATC
>ENA-OBIT01000927-OBIT01000927.1-metagenomes-genome-assembly--contig:-NODE-927-length-11801-cov-12.9222_pt1 | contig 11801 bp, 11 predicted proteins | sample MGYA00153386_OBIT01 | MGnify analysis MGYA00153386 | reverse complement strand
TTTTAGTAGGCATTGACTTTTTCTGAAAGTTATCATATTATACCATACAATATGCGTTTTAGATGCTGAACAGCTTAGTGATCACAAAATTAATAACTTACTCAATCGGTCGCCCGTTAAATTAGTCTTCTCTAAGTTATAGCCTCCACCTTTAAAGTCTCTAAACATTTCTTCAATTCCAAATCTTTTTGCACTTATCATCAACTGCGGTTTGTATATCTGCCAAGCTTGTCAGAATATACCAAGGTTCTTTTGTAATAACATTTCGATATTTACCCAGCCATTTACCTGCTAGATTAAACCCCGTAATAGGTGCAGTTTTTCTAATCGTTACTTCTTGATTGAAAAAGCTATTTCCTGGCTCTAATCCTAGCATTTTTATTTCAGTCCATAACTCCGATTCTGTTTTGAAACAAACGTTCTTTTTTAGTCGCAAACAGAAACCTACTTTCTTTTCCCTAAGCCAGTTTGCGAAGGTAACACTATAAAATTCACGATCTCCTAACACGATCAAGTTATAATTTGATCAAGCAGCGAATACTGGCGTTAATACGAATTGTTGATTTTCTAATGTGCTGTTGCCTTGTTTTTCAAGCATTTTCCAATAAATAGGAATAGCTCTTTTTCGCCAAATCATGCTGACCATCAAAATATTATTGGATTGCCATTTGGTTCGGTCTATTGCTAAATATACAACCTTATTCTGTTTGACAGTACCTTTGATCCAACCAATTACCAGTGGTAGCCAAATATCATCTAGAACCCATTTATCCTCTGATAAAAATCTCTGAACTTTTTTTCTTCTACTTTCAAATTTAATGGGTATCGCTAGTTTTGTCGCTATGCTTTCCAATGTGACTTCTTTAATTGATTGCACTACTTGAATCAATAAAATGGTCAATAAGTAATTAGAACGTGTCAGCTTTTCTGACAAATGGGCATGATATAATTCTGGTATCATTTAATTATTTTTGGGTGAGAAGCTTTCTTACCCGATCTTTTTTGAGGCGATTTGTCTAGGATTGCCTCCCTGTCTGATTTTCAAGCGACCTGTCACCCCGTCAGATCCTAAAGTCCTTTCGGGATAAGTAGATTTAATCTTACCCAAAAATTATGAATTAAATGTGAAGAATACCTTCTAATATCAATTTAATGTGAAGTTGCACATATCTCGATCCCCCTAAATCCCCCTTAAGAAGCTATGCTTTATAAACATCTTTCTTAACAATCCTGAAAGCTTTGTAAATCAAGGCTTTTGGGAGCCATCACGACACAAGCGTTGACAATTTAACAACCTTGTTTATTGAAAATAGCTGGCATTTATTGAGAATGGGCGATCGAGGAATAAGGGTTTGATAGCCTCGATCGCGATCGCTCTCTAAATGTTAAGAAAGATCCTTATAAGGCATAGCTTAAGAAGGGGGACTTTGAGAAGAATCTTGTCCCCCCCTCCCACCAGGGGGGTTAGGGGGGATCGAAATTCTATGCAGCCTCATAAAAAATTGGTATAATATCAAATCCGTTAAGTTGTTCTACATCTAAATTGTATTTTTTGTGCGGGCTCTTAGGCCCACCCCACAAGAACTTTATCAAATTTTGACTGTGTAGTTTAAATGCAGAACAGCTTAGCATCGGAATAGTGAATTCGAGTTGACGATTGACGGTTGACAGTCAACAGTTAACTGTTAACCTTCAACATCATTCGGCTACAACCAGAATTGATATAATTTATGAAGATAAAATGAAAAAATATTGCGTACAATTTACAACATAGAATGCAACATTAGGCAAGTTATAAATGCTTGCAAAATAGCAGAAGGATACAAATTAACGGTGTTTCGAGTCATCGGCAGGAACTCCGGGCTGCGGTGCTAATTGAGACACAGCAGCCGATCGCCCTAATTGCTGTTCCCGAATTCGTGCCAAATTCCCCGCCGGAATAGCAGCTATAAGTTGTCGCGTGTAAGCTTGTTGGGGCTGGCGGTAAATGCGATCGGCTGTGCCAATTTCCTCGATTTTACCTTTGTTCATGACGATCGCCCGATCGCTCATAAACTTGACCACGCTCAAATCGTGAGAAATAAAAATATAAGTCAGTCCAAACTCTGTTTGCAACTCCTTCAGCAAATTTAAAACTTGCGCTTGCACCGAAACATCCAATGCGGAAACCGACTCATCGCAAATAATAAACTTAGGATTCAAAGCCAAAGCTCTAGCAATACAAATTCGCTGCCGCTGGCCGCCCGAAAACTCGTGAGGGTAGCGCCGCATAAAATCGGGATTCAAACCCACTCTATCCAACAAATAAGCCGCGCGATCGCGCTGTTCCTTCTGATTTTTCCCAAAGCGGTGAATCACCATCGGTTCCATCACCGCATCCCCAATATTCAGGCGCGGATCGAGAGAACTAAAAGGGTCTTGAAAAATAATTTGCAGATCGCGCCGCAGCCACCGCAATTTGCGATCGTACTGTTTTTGCATCCGATAATTAGCCAGCCACTGCGAGCCCGAACTACTTTTCGCAGGAGGCGTAATTTCTTGACCTTCAAAAAACACTTTACCGCTGGCGATCGGAATTAATTGCAGCAAAGCTCTCGCCAAAGTTGATTTGCCGCAGCCAGATTCGCCCACCAAACCCAAAGTTTCCCCTGGATAAACCTCAAAAGAAATATCGTTTACCGCCAGAAACAAGCGTTTTGTTTCGCCAAACATTCCCTGCACCGGAAAACCAACTCGCAAGTTATTAACAGCTAGCAAAGGCCCGGAAATATGCGGTAGTCTAGGCGGTTTTCCACTGGCAAAAGCGGGATTTCCTCCGCTGTTGTCGCCGTCTACATCGGTATTTTTTTCGACAATTACTAATTCGCCGCTAGCATTTGTGGTGACATCCATAAAGTCAGAAACTGTCGGCAAGCGGCGCAGTTGCCGATCGAGAGTTGGGCGGCAAGCTAACAGACCTTTCGTGTAAGGATGTTGGGGATTGCTGAAGATTTGCTCGATCGCGCCGCACTCAACAATCTTGCCTCGGTACATCACAGCCACGGTATCGCCAATTTCAGCAATCACGCCCAAATCGTGAGTAATAAAAATCATTGCCATGCCTCTAGAGTCCCGCAACTCGCGCAGCAAAGCTAAGATTGTTGCCTGCACAGTTACGTCTAAGGCGGTTGTCGGTTCGTCGGCAATTAATAAAGTTGGATTGCAAGAAATGGCCATTGCAATCATCACGCGCTGGATTTGACCGCCTGATAATTGATGGGGGTAGCGATCGAGCATAGCCTGTTTTTGGCGGTTGATGAATTGCATCAAATCGCTCACGTCTTCGCCAACTGCTGCTTGCGGCAAAGCCAAACACCGCTGCCGGAGTTCCTCGTCACTCGCTAGCAACTTCACCTCTTGCAGCAGAGAAGCAGCTTTGCGCCGCGCTTCTGTCTGCGACACCTTTTGGTGCAGACAAATGGCTTCGGTGAGTTGAAATCCGATCGTATAAACCGGATTGAGCGAACTCATCGGCTCTTGAAAAATCGTCGCAATCTGGCTGCCCCGGTATGTTTGTTTTTCCCTGTCGGGCATTTCCAGCAAATTTACAGCCGGATTGCTAGCACCGTCTTTTGTGGGATAAAACCAAATTTCGCCCTCAATTCTGGTTGACGAACTAGACAGCAAACCCATCACAGCCAGGGATGTGACGGATTTTCCCGAACCCGATTCTCCCACAATTCCCAGAGTTCGCCCTCGCTTCACCTCAAAGGAAATACCGTCAACAGCTTTGACTGTTGCGGACGCATTGCCTGCATCCGCAGATTGAAATTGAACCCGCAGGTTGCGAACTTCTAGAACGGTTTCACTCATTAAGGTTTACGGCAAAAGTTAAATGGAGATTAAGTGGATTGTAAGCTGTTCCACGGATAATACCAAATCGCGGTTCATGACTCGATCGATCGAGTCGGCGGTTGGTATCAATTCCGGCTACGCCGGAATGACAAGCGAGGAGACGGCAGTGCCGTGTCCCTACCGCGATCAATTGTAGGGACACGGCACTGCCGTCTCCTCCGTCTCCTCTTACATATTGCACCATTTTCAATAAGCTTTTTATGGACGGGCTCCCCGGCCCATCCCACAATCAAATTCACTCTTTGTGGAACAGGCCGGAAAGCCTGTTATTGAAAATGGTGCAACATATGAGGCATAACTTACGTCTTTGGGGCGGACTCTAAGTGCCTGTTAAAGACAGAAAGCTTTTACTTTCATCAATAACCGATGACCTGAGTGTCAGCAGGCAATGCAGTTGCCTCAGAGACCTTTTTAAACACAGTTGCCTGCTCGTTTAACGAATTCGGTCTCGGCTGTCCGGGATTGGTGCCTTGCAACTGAAGGCGCATTTGACCTTCGGGAGTCAACTCAAAAACAGTCTGAACGGTTTCTGTGCTGCTGAGACCGACATCAATCTGCATCGGTTTTGCACCGAGATTAACTTTGTACCTCATTTCTTTGGCGCGGGCGGCTCCATCGGGGCCTTTAGCCATCAGAAACAATTTACCTTCTGGGGCAAAGACGAAGGTGAAAGACTGACCGGAGGGGACTGTGCCTTGCCATTGGCATAGGAGTTGCTTGTCGAGGTTGCTAGTGGCTGGGGCTGGGGCCGGGGCTGGGGCTGCGGCCGGGGCGGCTGCTTGGGCAATTGTTGGTGCTGCTGCGAATGCGTGACCCTGTGAGGCGTTGATGGCGAGGATGCCGAAGAAGCAAAGACCACCTGCGATCGTTTTGCCAATCATTTTTGAATTAGACATGAGATCGATCTAAAAATTGGTTATTTGTTTTGTACACTGTAGCGGTAAAAGCTTAAATTGTTTAGTTTTAACTCTTGGGCCGGGAAGCAGCCAGGGTACAAGCCCCCGGATTCATTCGTGAGGTCGCTGTCTTCAATTCTTTCATCTAAAATTTAAAATCTAAAATGGATTGACGGAAATACATTTAGTCAAATCGAATACAAACTGCTTTAATTTGGGGCATCTGTCGCAAAAGTTGATCGCCCCAAATCTGCTCGCTCCCCATTTTGTGTTGTTCGCCTCTGTCGCGAGCAATCGCTATCTCCGAGTAAAGCAATCGCAGAGGCTGTGACAGCCTTGATTTTTATCAACCCAAAACACCTTTGCCGATTAATTTTTTTCAAAAGTGCGATCGACTGTTTCTGTCTCAGATTCTGGTTGAGATTCTGCCGGAGATTCCGGCATTGCTTCCTGTTGATTTTGGGCGTGCTTCGTTCGTTCCAATGCTTCTGCGTAAAACCAAGCCACGCTCACAATAAAAGCTTTAGCCATACCATCCAAATTTTTTGAATCCTCTTTTTCCGGGGGTTCAGATTTTTTGTCACCGTCGTTCATCATCTTTTTCGCTCCTAGGCTGGTCTTTTTAGGAATTTATTGCAATGTGCGATCGCTACCCACAAATTAACGATTTTTCTCAGTACCTGCACCCTACTTATCTTTCAGGGTATCACCTCGAATTATGTCTATTATATCATAAATTGCATGAGCCGAGCGACAAATCAGCAAGAAACTTTGACTTCGCTGGTTGCCCGCAGCACCGACTCCTGCTGAAAATTTGTCTTATAAGTTTCAATAATTTCATTAATAGCTTGGTTTTTTCCGGGCTACTTTCATAAATTAAAATAACTATTTTAGAGTTTTCTGGAATCAGCATTCCCGAACTGTTGAGAAACTGCCCGGAGCCATCTAATACCGTTAGTTTTTCCCAAAGCAAGGGGTAACAACTGCCTTGACAAACTCCTGCCATTCTGATTCAGAAATTGTCTCGCCTCCCGGTTTAGTTAAGCCAAAATATAGTTGATCTTTGAGGAGATTTGTTTGCTTGGCGTTAGTCTCCGAAGTTTCGGGAAGTTGAGCGCGGGAAATTGTCGCCGGACAAACAGGTAAGATGAACAGCAAGCCGGCTAGGAAAAGACTGTTAAGATGTTTATTCATCTATTGTTTTTAACCCCTCGTTGCTTAAACTACTGGCAAACATACACGCACCAAAACTGTCAATACCAAGAAAATTTGTATCTTACATCGTTTAAAATAATTTAAAACTTAAATTTAGCTAAAAAAATAGTGCGAGATGTGACGTTAAATGCACATCTTGCACTGTATTAGGAACGGAATTTTCGGCCCTTGCCACAAAAAACTATTCCTAATCCTTTAATTCGCGGATACTTCTTTTAGCGGTGTCTTGGTACATTTCCCCAAATTCTTTCACAGCAGCTCCTGCCTCTTGCCCGATCTTCTGAACTCTCTGGCCCGGATCGTTCTTAGTTTCGCGAGCTTCTTGCCTCCATTCCCGGGTTGTTTGAGGTCTCTCGGGGTTGTTAAGATCGGCCTTGGAGCCAACTTGCGTGCCGTAAGATTTGCTATTGCCTCCAGCATTAACATTTGCCGTCAGCAACACAAAACCGACTAGGACTACAGACAAAAAACGTTTGACCTGCAAGCCCTTAAACAGGGAACTGATACGCTCGATCGCAGTGGAAATTAAATTCATCTCGGCAATACTCCCTAAGTTCTTTTTCGAGAAGTTTCAACATTTCTCAATTTAAACAGTATCAAAATACTTCTACCTCTAACTAAAGTTATAAACTTGCTGAAAAGCCGAAGATGTGTTTATCAGCACACAGACATAGCGCTGTTAATAAATAATGCCGTGGAGCGGAACTTCTCACTGCAAGCGATCGCCGGTCTTGACATCAAACCAATGTATTAACCGAGGCGGAAAGATTAGCTCTACAATATCTGAATTCCACTTGCGGTCTCCCGGAAGCAAAACGCGCACAGTCCGTGACTCCGTACCTTTAACTCGGACGCTAATTAAGTTTTGCATTCCCAAATTTTCCACTAAATAAACCTCGCCTTTAATTGTAGTCTCGCCAGCCTCCGTCCCCTCAGCAAAGCCGACGTGTTCCGGGCGAATTCCCAACACAATTTCTGGCGGCACTGTCGGCAGATCCGGTAGTCTAACTTCAAAATCGCCTAACATGGCAAAATTGCCCTGGCATTTAAGCACAAACAAATTCATTTGCGGGCTACCGACAAAACCCGCTACAAACTGATTTGCAGGACGGGTATAAATTAAGTTTGGCGGGTCAAGCTGCTGCACGCTGCCGTTGTTTAGAACTGCGACTTTTGTAGAAAGCGTCATTGCTTCAGTTTGGTCGTGAGTGACGTAAACTACAGGAGCTTTTTGGGAGGAAAATAATTGTTTGAGTTCGGCCCTAACTTTTTCCCGCAATAATGCGTCGAGATTGCTCAAAGGTTCGTCCAGCAAAAATACTTCCGGTTGGCGCACTAAGGCGCGGCCTAGGGCTACTCGCTGCCGCTGTCCGCCTGATAGTTTTCCGGGTTTGCGATCGGCTAATTCAGTCAATCCGAGGGATGCTGCAACTTCCGTCACTAATCGGTTGATTTCGCCGGAGGAGATTTTGCGCAGTTTGAGGCTCGATGCCATATTTTCGTATACTGTCATGTGCGGATACAGCGCGTAACTTTGAAAAACCATTGCAATATCCCGATCGCCCGGTCTCAGATAAGTCACATTGCGATCGCCAATTCTAATCTCGCCCCTAGTCGGCTGTTCCAACCCTGCAATTAACCGCAGCGTCGTTGATTTACCACATCCCGATGGCCCCAATAATGTCAGAAATTCTCCCTCGCTGACATCCAAACTAATGTCTTTTACGGGAACATTTTTAGGGCTGTAGGTTTTATTGAGGTTTTTTAGTTGCAGTTTTGCCATGTTTTTTAATGGGTAATTAATTATGGACTGTTACTCGTTCCCAGGCTCTGCCTGGTAACGCAGATCCGGAGGCTCTGCCTCCAATTTGCCTGTTTAAAAAGCGAGGCAGAGCAAGAGTGATATCGGTTCCCAGGCAGAGCCTAGGAACCAGTTCATTATCCTTTTACCGCCCCGGCTGTTAAACCCTGAACGATGCGCCGCTGGAACACTAAAACTAGCAAAACTAAGGGTAATGTTCCTAAAACGGTGGCTGCGGCGATCGGGCCGTAAGGAATTTCAAAGACTGACGCGCCGCTGAGTTGAGCCGTTGCTACAGGAATAGTTTTTAGAGATTCGCGAGTCATAAATGTCAGCGCGAAAATAAACTCGTTCCAAGCAGAAATAAACGTTAAAATTCCGGTTGTGACTAATGCGGGAAAAGTCATTGGTAGCACGATTTGCCACAGCATTTGAAAGGTGTTGTATCCGTCAACTTTAGCCGCATCTTCTAAATCTTTTGGCAACTGTTGAAAGAAACTCCGCATTACCAAAATTGTCAGCGGCAGATTGATAGCGGTGTACGGAATAATTAAGGCTAAATAATTATTGCCTAAGTTCAAAGCTTTGACAATTTCTAACAATCCCAAAAACAGCAGCACCGCCGGAAATAGGGTCACAATCGTCACAATTGCGAGGATAATTCTTTCGCCCCACAGCCGCAACCTGGCTAAGGCATAAGCTGCGGGAGCTCCTACTGCTAAACACAGCAATGTTGAAGTAATGGAAACAAAAGCACTATTTAAAATGTAAAGTGCAAATGGGCGGCGTTGGAATAGGGACAGGTAATGCTCGAAAGTAATTCGTTTGGGAATGTAGACGTTGGGAATCGCTGAAATGTCGGCATTTACTTTGAAAGAAGTCAGCACCTGCCAGACGATCGGTGCGAGGAAATATGCGACAATTAAGAGTGCTGAGATGGGCAAGATTAATTGCCGGATCTCAAAGGTTTTTTTTGTGGTAGGTTGTTCGCGGGCGATCGACATAATTTAATTTCCTCCGGCTGCATTGACGCGGGCTCTCGATAACAGGTAAGCGGCGATCGCCACTGCGGCCACTAACAGCAAAAAAGTACACACCACCAAAGCCGCCCCATACCCAAAGTCTAAATACCTCATTACCGTGCTGTAAATGTAGATAGAAACCGTCTCCGTTGCCCCTGCTGGCCCCCCTCCCGTCATCACCTGAATCAAGTCGAAAATGCCGAATGCTTGGGCAAATCGAAACAGCAAAGCAATCACAATTTGGGGCATCAGCAGCGGTAAGGTAACTTGACGGAAACTCTGCCAGCTACTCGCGCCGTCAATGGCGTGGGCTTCGTACAAATCACCGGGAATTGATTGCAATCCCGCTAGCAAAAGTAGACTAACAAAAGGCGTAGTTTTCCACACATCTGCTGTAATCACTGCCATCATTGCCAAAGTCGGATCTCCCAGCCAGCTAATGCTATTTTTAATCAATCCCAAGCGAATCAAAATGTCGTTAATTACGCCGTATTGGTCGTTAAAAATCCACGCCCAAGCTACACCCATCAACGCAGTCGGCAGCGCCCAAGGCAAGAGGGAAATTGTGCGGACAATGCCGCGCCCTGCGAAAGATTGATTTAAGACTAAGGCAATGCCCATGCCGAGAATTAACTCTAGTACAACAGAGGCGATCGTAAATACTGCCGTGTTGCTTAAAGTCTGCCAGAAACGCCCGTCGCCTAACATTCGACTGTAGTTAGCAAAACCCGAAAAAACCAGTTTTAATTCAGTACCGAGGTTTTGGGTGAATAAACTCAGCCAAAAAGCGCGCAATATTGGGTAAGCAAATACTAGCAGCAAAATTATCAAAGCTGGTGCTACTAATATCCATCCGGTTTTTTGTTCGCGCTGTCGCATCTTGTCTGATTGCATATTTTTCACCTTTAATTTATGCCTTTAGGGCGGGCTAGAAGCCCACCCCACAATTGAATTAACTTTTTGTGGAACAGGCATCTTGCCTGTTCGGGCGGGCAAGATGCCCACCCCACAATAAAAAAATCACTCTTTGTGGAACAGGCATCTTGCCTGTTTCTAACAGAGGCAAGATATCAAATTTATAAAGCTTTGGGTTGTTTCAAACTGCCTAATAAATTGCGAGTTTCGCTAGCCGCTGCTTTCATTGCTTGTTCTGCACTCATTCTCCCGGTAAAAGCTGAACTCAAATAGCGTTGCAAAATATCAGAAGCTTGAGCATATTGTGCTATGGGTGGGCGCAAAGCTGGTCGTTCAACTACTTTTAGCAGTTGCGGGTAGTGGGGATATTTGGCGACTATTTCTTTGTTGGTAAATAGGGATCTGTAACTGGGAATTAAACCTGTTTCTAAAATAAATTTGCGCTGGGTTTCCTCGCTGGTAAGATATTGAATTGCTTTCCACGCTTGTTCTGGATGTTTTGAGGTTTTGGCAATTCCCCAGCCCCAGCCGCCCAAGCAGGAACCGCCTGTTTTACCGATACTGCTGAGCATTGGCTCGATCGCAATTTTGCCTCTAACCTTCGAGCCCTCGGCATTTGCCAGCTTCCAAACATAGGGCCAGTTTCGCAAAAATAGCGATTTACCGTTTTGAAACAAAAGTCTGGTTTCTTCTTCGCCGTAGGTGGTTACACCCGGAGGAGAGATGCCAGAGGCGATCGTATTTTTGAGAAATTCAACTGCTTTAATTGCCTCCGGTTTATCTAACCCTACTTCAAAAGTTTGAGGGTTAGCCCAGAAGCCGCCGAAACCGGAAAGCACTTCGACAAACATCGCAGATACTCCCTCGTATTGTTTACCTTGCCACAAATAACCCCAAGTTGCTTTTCCCTGTTTCTGCAAGTTTTGAGAGATTTTTATCATGTCTTCAAAAGTCTTCGGCGCTGCAATTCCGGCTTGTTCTAAAATGTCTTTGCGATAGTAAAGCATTCCGGCATCAGAAGCGTGGGGAATTCGGTAAAGTTTGCCTCGATACCGCCCGCCTTCGACGTTACCTGGGATGAATTTTGATAGTTGTTCGGGAGAAATTCTATCTGTCAAATCTCTTACCCAACCTGCGGCTGCAAATTTGGGAACCCAGACAATATCCATGTTGATGATGTCGTAGGGCGACTGGCCTAAAAGAAAGGCTGATGTGTAAAGATTTTCTACCAGGTTTGTGTCAAAGGGCCCTTCTACTAAGTCGATCCGAATGTTAGGGTTTTTTTGTTCAAATTCTTTGACAAATGGTCTCCAGTTGAGAATGTCTTGGCCTTGCATTAACATCGTCAGCACGACTGGCTGTTGAGTCAGTGCCGGCAGCACAATAAATAAAAGCAAGACGGTGGCTAATGTGACACCAAATAATGCTAAAAGATGAGGCTTTTGCCTTCGTGGTGGCGGGGAATTTATTTTTTGCATTGGCTTTGGAGAAATGGCGGCACGATCGCCTTATTTCTCTGATAACTCGCTTTCTGTTGTTTCGCGGGATTTAGTGAGTTTGTGCAATAAAAATTTAAGTAAACTTTAGCTTACTTAATAATCCTTGAGTGAAGAGTGCAAATTTTGATCTAATAAACTCGATCGCGAGTTAAGTCAACATCTATCCACAGATAGATATTTAGATATAACATTTCTCAGGTAAATCAGATCAATTCCGGTGTAGCCGGAATTCATATTACCATCGTAACTAATAACCAATAACAACTAACAACTAACAACTAATATCAAATTTGTTAGCATCGGAATTGATATCACAAATTAACAGTTAGGATCGCGAATTAAATAATTTACACATATTTGTGGGATGGGCGTCCCGCCCGTTCTTGTGGGATGGGCGTCCCGCCCGTTCTTGTGGGATGGGCGTCCCGCCCGTTCTTGTGGGATGGGCGTCCCGCCCGTTCTTTCTGGATGGGCGTCCCGCCCGTTCTTTCTGGACGGGCGGGACGCCCATCCCACAAATATGTGTAAATTATTTAATTGGCGATCCTTATTGGCAGCC
>ENA-OBIT01000920-OBIT01000920.1-metagenomes-genome-assembly--contig:-NODE-920-length-11864-cov-4.24033_pt1 | contig 11864 bp, 14 predicted proteins | sample MGYA00153386_OBIT01 | MGnify analysis MGYA00153386 | reverse complement strand
TGCTGTCATTGGTGCTGACACCGCTGCCGCTTTGAAGCTGTCGATCCACAGCGTGGCCGCACGCCACCCGGCCGCCAAGGCCGGCGCGGCGCCGGCCTTGCAGGGCTTGAGCCTTGAAGTGGCGGCGGGTGAACAGGTGGCCGTCATCGGCCCGTCGGGCGCCGGCAAGACCACGCTGCTGCAGGTGCTGGCCTGTGCCCTGTTACCCACCCAGGGCACGCTGATGCTGGACGACAGGGACCCCTGGTCCTTGCCGCGTGCGCAGTTGCAGGCCTTGCGCGGCCGGCTCTTCCTGGCGCCGCAGGTGCCGCCGCTGCCGCCCCGCCAACGGGTGGTGACGGCGGTGCTGGCCGGTCGTTTGCCGGCGATGAGCCTGCTGGCCAGCCTGCGGTCGCTCTTCTACCCGGCGGACATCCCGGCGGCGCGCGAAGCGCTGCAACGCTTCGACCTGGCCGACAAACTCTTCGATCGCGTCGACCGCCTGTCGGGCGGCGAACGTCAGCGTGTCGGGCTGGCGCGCGCGCTGCTGGCGCCGGCCGGGTTGTGGTTGATCGACGAACCGCTGTCGGCGCTGGACCCATCACGGTCGCGCCAGGCCATCAGCGCGTTGACCGATGGCGCGCGCGAACGCGGCGTGACGCTGGTGGCCACGCTGCATCAGGTGGACGTGGCGCTGGCGCACTTCCCGCGCATCGTGGGTTTGCGCGACGGCACTCTGGCCTTCGATTTGCCCGCGGCCGAGGTCAGCCGCGAGCGCCTGACGCGCCTGTACGCGCAGCACGAACATGAACTGCGCGGCGAACAAGCCGTGGTGTCAGCGGCCGACGACTTGCCCGTTGTCGCGCCCGTGCCGGCCGTGATGCACTGCCGCTAGTGAACACCGCCGCGTCCCGCCATGTCATAGACCCGACGCCGCGAGACCCGGCCTGGGCCGGGCGTGTGTTCTGGTGCGGCGCGGCGCTGGTGCTGCTGTGGCCGTTGGCGGTGGCCACCGAGTTCAGGCCCTGGGTGCTGTTCGAGCCGGCCAACATGCGCATCAGCGCGCAGTTCATCGGCAGCTTCTTCCCGCCGGCGCTGGGTGGCGAATTTCTCGCGCTGGTGGCACGCGAGGCCTGGCGCACCGTGGCTATTGCCACCGTGGGCATGACGCTGGCGCTTGTGGTGGCTGTGCCATTGACCTTGCTGTCGACTTCGGCGCTGTCGGTATCGGCGCTGTCGGGCCGCATGGCACGCGGGCCTTTCTGGCTGCGCCAGGCGGTGCGCTGGCTGCTCATCGTGTTGCGCAGCGTGCCTGAACTGGTGTGGGCGCTGGTGTTCGTGCGCGTGGTGGGCCTGGGGCCCACCGCCGGCGTGCTGGCCATCATGCTCACCTACGGCGGCATGCTGGGCAAGGTGTACGGCGAGATTCTCGAAAGCGGCGAGTCCCACCCCACGCAAACGCTGCTGCGCAACGGCAGCGGCCGGCTGCAGGCGTTGTGCTACGGCCTGCTGCCGCAAAACGCGGCCGAACTCACGTCCTACACCGTGTACCGCTGGGAATGCGCCATCCGCAGCTCGGTGGTGCTGGGTTTCGTGGGCGCGGGCGGGCTGGGCCAGCAGTTGGACACGTCGATGAAGATGTTCAATGGCGGCGAAGTTGCCACCATGCTGCTGGTCTTCATGGCCCTGGTGGCGCTGGCCGACCGGGTCAGTGCCGGCTTGCGCCGCGCGCTGGGCTGACCATGGCACCCACCGAAGCCGCCAACTCACCCAACCGACTGCCGCCGCCGCTGTTCAGCGCGCGCTACCGGGGTGGCTGGTTCCTGGCGGCGGTGCTGCTGCTGGTCGTGCTGAGCTTTGCCACGCTCGATTTGCAGTGGGCGCAGTTCCTGTCGCTGGACGCCGCGCACAGCATGGGCCGCTTCGTGGCCGAGTTCTTTCCGCCCGACCTGAGCCCGGCCTTCTTGCGCCGGGTCGGCCTGGGCACGCTGGAAACGCTGGCCATGTCGGCACTGGGCACAGTGCTGGCCGCGGTAGTGGGTCTGGCGCTGACCCTGCCGGCCAGCCGCTTGCATGCGGGGCAGCGTGCCTGGGCACGGCCGCCAACCCGGTTGCTGCTGAACGCCTTGCGCTCGGTGCCTGAACTGGTGTGGGCGGCGCTGCTGCTGATCTCGGCAGGCCTGGGCCCGATGGCCGGCACCCTGGCGCTGGCCATGCACACCACCGGCGTGCTGGGCCGGCTGTTTGCAGAAGCTGTCGAGAACGCCCCTCCCGGCCCCGCCGAGGCTCTGCGCACCCAGGGCGTGGGCCCCTTGCGCGTGTTCCTGTACGCCACCCTGCCGCAGGTGCTGCCGCAGTTGCTGAGCTACACGCTGTACCGCTGGGAAAACAACATCCGCGCTGCCGCCGTGCTGGGTGTGGTGGGGGCCGGCGGCCTGGGCCAACTGCTGACGTTTCACATGGGGCTGTTCCAGATGGGCAAGACCGCCACCATCCTGGGCGCGATGCTGCTGCTGGTGGCGCTGGTGGACGCCTTGAGCTACGCGTCGCGCCGGGTGCTGACGCGATGAAGCGGCTGCATCCAACAACGGCCGGCGGACGCATAAACCCAGCGCTCCCGACCGAATGCATCTGATGCCAACCGCCTTGTCTGCATCACGCTTGACGCTTGCCTGCCTGGCGTTGGCGTTGGCGTTGGCGCTGGCGCTGGCGTTGGCGCTGGCCTTCGCGGCATCGGACCGGGTCTGGGTCCTCCACGCGCACCTGCCCGATGCCAACTGGCTGCAGCAGCGCCAAGCCGAACTGCGCGCCCTGCACGCCGCCGGGCCGTGGGCTTTTGCCGCGGGACTGTTCTGCCTGTTCACCTTGATGTCGGCGCTGGCCCTGCCGGGTTGCAGCGTGCTGGCCCTGGCCGCCGGCATGGTGCTGGGCTGGCTGCCGGGCACGTTGCTGGTGGCACTGGCGTCCAGCGTGGGCGCCACGCTGCCCTTCCTGGCGGCACGCCACTGGTGGCGCGCGGCCGTACAACGCCGCTGGGGCCACCGCCTGGCGCCGCTGCAGGCGGGCCTGGCGCGCGACGGTGCGTTGTTCTTGTTTTCATTGCGCGTGGCGCCGGTCATTCCTTACGCCCTGGTCAACCCGTTGATGGGGGTGTCGGCCATGCCCACGCGGCAGTTCTTTGGCGTCAGCTTGCTGGGCATGCTGGCCGGCAGCGCGGCCTACGTGTACGCGGGTACGGCGCTTGAGCGCGCACAGGGCTGGCAAGACCTGAACTCACCGTCGCTGTGGGCCGCGCTGGCGCTGCTGGCCGGCCTACCGTGGGCTGCACGCTGGGCCTGGCAACACTGGCGCCAACCTGCCGACCCACCAGCGGGTCACGGCCCATGACCCGCTTGGCGCCGAACAGTCCGCAGCACCCATCGCGGCACATCCCCCGCATCGGCCTGCTGTTCGGTTACGACTGGGACGCCGACGGTTTTGCCGCGCTGCAAGACCGTGCGCAAGCCCGCTTCGACCACGCCGGCTTCGACCTGTTCACGTTCCCCAGCAACGCCCATCTGGTGCACTTCGACCTGCTGCGTTTCGCGCGCCGACAGGCCGCCCGCGGGCGTCGGCTGGGCTGGGCCGGCGTGGTGTCGCACCACGAACAATTCGGCGCGCTGGCCGCCGCGCTGGTGGCCGAAGAACTGGGCCTGCCCGGGGCCACGCCGGAATCGGTGCTCGCCATTCAACACAAGCTGTTTGCGCGCGACGTGCTGCAGCGCGTGGCGCCAGAGGCCAACCTGCCCGCCCAGCGGCTGCATGCCGCCTACGGTCAGGACATCCCGCACGGGCTGCGCTACCCGGCCTTCGTCAAGCCCGTGAAGGCCGCGTTTTCGGTGCTGGCACGGCAGGTGAACAACCGCGACCAGCTGCAGGCCCATACCCGCTTTGGCCGGCGTGAACTGTGGGTCATTCGTCGCCTGGTCGAACCCTTCGAACGCGTGCTGAAGCGGCGCCTGCCGCAGGCCGGCACAGCGCACAGCCTGATGCTGGAAGCGCCGCTGCCGCTGGCGACGCCGCAGTTCAACCTGGACGGCTGGGTGTGGCGCGGCCAGGCGCAACTGCTGGGTGTGGTGGACGCGATCATGTACCCCGGCACGCAGGCCTTCATGCGCTGGGAACATCCCAGCCAACTGGCCGGCCCCGTGCAGCAGCGGGCGCTGGATGTGGCACAGCGGTTCCTGGCCGCCGTGGGCTACACGCACGGCTTTTTCAACATGGAGTTCTTCCACGACCCGGCCACCGACCGGCTGACCGTGATCGAGTTCAACCCGCGTCTGGCCTCGCAATTCGCCGACCTGTACCGGCGTGTGCAGGGCCGCGACGCCCACGCCATGTCGCTGGCGCTGGCGCTGGGCGAAGACCCCGCCGCGCTGCTGCGCCGCACACCCACGGCGGGCGCCGCCGCCAGCCAGGTCTACCGTTCGTTCGACCCGCAAGCGCACGTGCCCATGCCCAGCGCGGCGCAACAGGCCGCATTGGCACAAGCCTTCCCCGACGCGCTGCTGTTCCTGTACCCCAAGGCCGGGCACAGCCTGGCGCGCGACTTCAAATGGCTGGGCAGTTACCGCCACGGCATCGTGCATTTGGGCGGGCGCGACGCAGGGCATCTGCGCGAGTGCACACTGCGCGCCAGCCAGTTGCTGGGCTGGAAGGCACCGTATGCCGACCAGCTTGCAGACCCTGACGCTGCGGCAACCACCGCCACGCACGACGACCATCAACCCCGCTGTTCCGCCACATCGCCATGAACCTCATTCCCACTGACCACTCGGCAAGCGCTTGTGCACCGGCCCGCGCACGAGCCGACACACCAGCGCGCACACCACGCGCGGTGCTGGCCACCGCGACTTTGCTGGCGGCGCTGATGCTGGGTGGCTGCTCGGCGCTGGTCGCGCAAAATCCCACCTCGGCACTGCAACCCGTCAACGCCGTGGCCGACGGCAACGACGCGCGCGTCATGCTGGCCGGCCACGACGTGGTGGCCTATTTCACGCTGGGGCGCCATGCCCTGGGCCTGGCAAACATCAATTCGGTGTACGAAGGCGTGACCTTCCGTTTCGTCAACGAACAGCACAAGGCCTTGTTTGACGCCAACCCCATCAAATACCTGCCGCAGTACGGCGGCTATTGCGCCAATGGCATGGTCTACGGCATACCCTGGGGTGGCGACGCCGACACCTGGGTAATGGTGGATGGCAAGCTGTACATCAATGGCGGCGCCAGTTCGAAGGCGGCGTTTTTGCTCGACGTACCGGGCCACATCAAGCTGGCCGACAAGTACTGGCGCGAAGAGGCCCAGGGCCGCAACAGCTTCGTGCAGCGCGGCAAGCGAATGGTGTTTCGCGTGCCGCACTACAAGAGCGGCGAAGAGCTCGACCGGCTGGTCAAAGCAGCCGCGGCCAAGTAGGGTTGAACGCAGCTCCGCGCCCGGCCACCAGCGGCTGCACGCGCCGCACGGCCCTGTTGGGCAGCGCGCTTGTAGGCAGTGCGTGGCTGGCCGGCTGCACCCTGAACCCCGATGCCGACCACACCGGCGCCGACGCACCCACCGCCGCACCGTTGCCGCGCCCGGCGCGGGTGGCCTGGGTGTTCAGTTCGGGCGGACCGCGCGGTTTCGTGCACGTGGGCGTGGTCAAGGCGCTGGACGAACTGGGCCTGGTGCCCGACCTGATCGTCGGTGCGTCGGTGGGTGCGTTGGTGGCCGTGCTGCGCGCCGCCGGCCTGCACGGCCCGGCGTTGCAGGCTCTCGCCTTGAACCTGCAACCCGCCACCCTGGCCCGCCTGGCCGTGGGCGGCAGCGAACGCCTGAGCGGCAGCCCGCTGGCCGCGCTGGTGCGCAGCCAGATTCAAGCCCTGGGCCACGCCCCGCTGTTGCAGGCCTTGCCAGTGATGGCGGTGTGTGTGGCCACCCGGCTTGCCAACCGCGTTGCCGCCCAATCAACCGACCGCGCCGCCGTGGCCTTAAGCCGCGGCGACGCCGGCCTTGCCGTGCAGGCCGCCTGCGCCATCGAAGATCAGTTCGCCCCCGTGCGCATCCACGGCCAGCGCCACGCCGACGCCGATTTGACCTTGCCGATGCCGGTGCGGCTGGCCCGCACCCTGGGCGCCCAGCGCGTGCTGGCCGTGGACGCGTCAGCCGACGAAACCCGCGCCCCGCCCGGCACCGAACGCTGGCGCGCAGGCGACCTGCGCAAACGCGCCTTGACCCAACCCGACGCCCGGGCCGCCGACCTGCTGCTGCAACCCGACATCGGCTATTACGCCAGCATCTCGCGTGAATACCGCGAACGCTGCATCGACGCCGGCTACCGCAGCACCATGGCCCAGGCGGTGCGCTTGCAGGGCTTGCATGGGGTCCGGTAGACTGGTCAGACAGCTGGTCACTTGGAGAATTTTATGAATGCATGGCCGGTACAGGACGCCAAAGCCCGCTTCAGCGAGTTTCTGCAAACCTGCTTGTCGGACGGCCCGCAGATGGTCACTAAGCGCGGCGTCGAGGCGGCCGTGTTAGTGCCCGCTGACGAGTGGCGACGAATCCAGGCTGCGGCGCGTCCATCGATCAAACAGCTTCTGCTGTCTGACGAAAATCGCTTCAACCTGGTGCTGCCGGCCAGGGGTGCGTTGCAGCGACGCAAGGCATCTGCTGCCGTTTGACCCGCATGTATCTGCTGGACACCAACGTCGTCTCTGAGCTTCGCAAGCCCCGGCCGCACGGCGGTGTGACAGCGTGGATCCAGCACACCTCACCCGGCGACCTGAACCTGTCGGTCGTCACGCTGGGTGAGATTCAGGCGGGCATCGAGCTGACCCGCGATCAGAACCCCGTCAAAGCCGCACAAATCGAGGCCTGGCTTGAATCTGTGAGCCTTGCCTATGCCGTGCTGCCGATGGACGCTGCCACGTTTCGCACCTGGGCCCGGTTGATGCACCGCCAATCGAACACGCTGGCTGAAGACGCGATGATTGCCGCCACCGCCGTGGTTCACAGGCTGACGGTGGTGACGCGCAACGTGGCCGATTTCAAGCCCTTCGGCGTGAATGTGTTGAATCCGTTCACGCGCCCGAGGTTCTAAAACCTCGACCTCGCTTCACCGCACTTCACCGCACCGCGCGCGCCACCACTTCGGCCAGCCGCCACAGCGCCAGGCGGTGCGCTGACACCAGCGCGTCGGCATCGGCAGCGGTGCTGGGCACGCTGACTTGCGTGGTGTGCACCTGCGGCGGGCTGCGACCAGTGGGGTCTGACAGTGTCCAACGGGCCTGAAGCACCACCGCGTCGCGCCCGGGCGTGGCCAGCAGCTGCCACACGTCCACACGCAACTGGTGCGTTACCGCCATGCCGGCCGGCAGCGGTGCGACCCACACGCGCGCGTCGCCCAGCAGCGCGGCCAGGTCCTGGCGCAGCAGGCGCGGCACGGCGTCGGCCAGGGGCTCGGCCCAGCGGTGGCCCGGCAGGGCTTTCAATCCAGACGCGCCTTGGGGCAGCAACAGGCTGTCGCGTTGCAACGCTTCGGGCAGCGACACTGGCAGCAGCAGCTGCAGCACCTGCGTGCCGGGCAGCGCCTGCACCGGCGTCGTCGCCAGCACCGGCACCGGCGGTGCGTTGGGCAGCTGATGCAGCAACGGGGCTGGCGCGGGGCTGGCGCAGCCGCCCAGCACGGTGGCCAGCATCAGCGCTGCGAAGATTGGGGTTTTGAAAACCTGGGTTGCCGGGGCGGCTGCCAACGGCGCTGCCAATCGGTCTGCCAAAAATCGGTCTGCCAAAAATCGACCTGCCAAAACAAGCGGGCCAGTCAGCAACCGGATGTGGGCAACGTGCATGGGCTTCAAGCCGGGCTCCCGATGGGTATGGTGGGCAGGTCGCGCTGTCATGGCGGGGCCGCCTTGCCGCGAATCAACGACTGTGGCTGCTGTTCGATGGTGTCGGCCAGTTCACGCACGGCGCGGGCGGCGCGCGACAGGTCGGCCATGGCGCGTTGCACCCCTTGAACGGTGGCCGATTCGTCGCTGGCCGCGGCCCGCAACGCAGCCGCTGCACGGCTCAGTTCGTCGGCGGCCTGCTGCACGCAGCCGCTGCACGGCTCAGTTCGTCAGCGGCCTGCTGCACCCCCAACACCACGCGCGAATCGGCGGCCAGCAGGTTCTCAGCGCGCGCCGCGGCGCCACCCACTCGGTCGGCCGCGCTGCCCAACTTGTCCGCCGCCGTGCCCAGGCGGGCGCTGGCTTGGCTGGCCTCTTGCAACGTGCCCTGGGCGCTGCTGGCCAGGCGCGGCAGTCGCTGGTCCAGCGTGGCCGACAGTCGTTTCAACGATGTCGCGGTTTGCGCCAATTCACTCAGCGTCAGTTGCAGTTCGGGCCCGGCAATCAGTTTGCGCGCGGCCACCAGCGTGGCCGACAGGTCGTCGGTCATGCGCGACAGGTCGACGCTGTCGAGTTGATCTTGCAGGCTCTGGAACCGGGTGAGTGTGGTGGGTATCAGCAGCCGGCCCTGGGCGTCGCGTGACACGACCACCGCAACCGGGCCGACGGGGCGCAGGTCGAGGTCGATGTAGAGCTGCCCGGTGAGCAGGCTGTGCGTGGCCAATTGGCCGGTCAGGCCCTGCTGCACCAGCGCGGCCAGCGACAGGCCCGGGGTGTCGGTGTCGGTTGCCGTGGTGGTGGTGGTAGTGGTTGCGGCGGTGGTGTTGGCCGAAGCGCCGCCTGCGGAGTGGATGACTTCGGCGTCCAGATCGACCACCACCGGCACGTCAAATCGGCCCTGCGCGTACACCACACCCACCGAGCGCACGGCGCCCAGCCGTACCCCGCGAAAGACCACTGGCGAGCCGACCTGCAGGCCGTACACCGACCCGCGAAACTGCATCACCGCCTGTTCCGACCCGGTGAAAAAACGGCCGCCAAACACCACCACCACGGCGGCCACCAGCAAGGCCAGCCCGCCCAGCGCGAACAGGCCGATGCGCGTGGCTTGCGGGCGGGGCGTCATGCAGCCGCCTGCACGAGGGGATGCCCCGAGGCAGGCCCCTGCGGCTGACCCGGCGCATGAGCTTGCGCATGAGCCTGCGCATCGACCTGCGCATCGACCTGCGACCGGCCGCGGTGCAGAAATTCACGCACCCGGGGCGGGCCGGTGCTGGCCAGGGCTTGCGGGCTGCCCAAAGCGGTCATGGTCTTGTCCAGGTCGTCGAGAAACAGCACACGGTCGGCCACGGCAAACACGCTGTCTATTTCGTGCGTCACCATCACCACGGTGGTGCCCAGTTGTCGGCGCAATTGCAAGATCAGGGCGTCCAGCCGCGCTGCGTTCACCGGGTCAAGGCCCGAACCCGGTTCGTCCAGAAACAGCAGGCCCGGTTCCAGCGCCAGTGCACGCGCCAATGCAGCGCGCTTGCGCATGCCGCCGCTCAGCTGCGCCGGCATCAGCGCAAAGGCATCGTCAAGCCCCACCAGCGCCAACTTGGCGCGGGCGCGCTGTTCGCGCTGGGCTGCGGTGAGGGTGGTGAACAAACGCATCGGCAGCATCAGGTTGTCGCCCACGCTGAGCGCGCTCCACAGCGCGCCGGCCTGGAACATCACACCAAAACGGCGGCGCAGTGCGGCCAGCTGCGCTTCGCTGCCGACATACAAATCGTGGCCCTCGATCAGCACCTGGCCGGCCGCGGGGGGATGAAGGCCGATGAGGTCGCGCAGCAGCGAACTCTTGCCGCTGCCGCTGGCACCCAGCACCACGAAGATCTCGCCTGGCGCAATGGCGAATTCGATGTCGCGCAACACGACAAGCGCGCCATGGGCCACGGTCAGGCCACGGGCCTGCACGATGGGTGAGGCGGTGCTGATGGTGTTGGTGTTCATGGTGATCATGGTGTTCGTGGCTTACAGACCCAGGCTCTGGAACACCACCGTGCTGAGTGTGGCCGCCGAGATGATCCACACCAGCCCCTTGACCACCGCCCTGGTGGTGGCCTGGCCCACCGCCTGCGCGTTGCGCCCTGCGTGCAGGCCTTCGCGGCAACCAGCCAGGGCCAGCAGGGCGGCGTACATCACGCACTTGAACAGGCCAATCCACAGGTGCGTCCAAGTCAGGGCTTCAAGGCATTGCGTCAGATATTCGCGGCCGGTCACGCCGTAGACCAGCAGGGTGGGCAGCGCACCGGCCAACACCCCCACCGCGCAGGCATAGGCCCACACCAGCGGCGCCACCAGCACCAGTGCCAGCACACGCGGCAACACCAGGTGGTCGATGGGGTCCACCCCCAGCACGCGCAAGGCGTCGATCTCTTCACCGGCCTGCATGGTGGCCAGTTGCGCGGCGTAGGCCGAGCCGATGCGGCCGGCCAGGATCATGCCGGTCATCAGCCCGGCCAGTTCACGCACCATGCCCACGGTGACGATGTCGGCGATGTACCGCTGCGCGCCCAGGCGGTCGAGTTGCGCGCCGCCCATATATGCCAGCATCAGCCCCACCAGGCCGCAGGTCAGCGCCACGATGGGCAGCGACAGCGGCCCGGCGTGTTCGATCTGGCGCAGCAGGTCGTGGCGCTGCATGCCACTGCGCCCACGCAGCAAGCGGCTCAGCGACAGCAGCACCTCGCCGACAAAGGTGATGGTCACCATGGCCTGCGCCGGGCCGCGGAACAGCCGGTGTCGATCAGGAGTGAGGGCGTCATGCATGCGCGGCGCACTGTAACCAACGGCCTGCGTGCAATTTGTAGGGCATTCGGCTGTAAGGTGCCCAAAGCTCAGACCAGTCGTCCAAACGACCCGCACCGGCTTGCCACACCACTTGCGCCCTGGAGACAGCATGAACACACTCAACGCCTCGTTCAACCGCCGCCAGTGCCTGGGCCGGCTGACGGGCGCCGGGGCGTTGGTCTTGACCGCCTGGTCGCCGGCCCGCGCACAGGCGTTCGACCACAGCCACGCGGCGTGGTCGGCGCTGGTGAAAAAGCACGTGGTGCTGATCGACGGCGGCCGTGGGTCGCAAGTGCGCTATGCCGGTTTTGCCGCCGACCGGGTCGGCCTGAAGGCGTACCTCGACGCGTTGTCGGCCGTCAGCGCCCCGGCCTTCAGTGCCTTTAACAAGATGCAGCAGATGGCGTTCCTGATCAACGCCTACAACGCCTTCACGGTGGAGTTGATCCTGACGCGCTACCCCAAGCTGGCGTCCATACGCGACCTGGGCAGCCTGCTGCAAAACCCGTGGAAACCGAAATTCATCAAGTTTCTGGGCACCGACATGTCTCTTGCAAAACCCGTGGAAACCGAAATTCATCAAGTTTCTGGGCACCGACATGTCGCTGGACGACATCGAGCACGGCACCCTGCGCGCACGCGGCCGCTATGACGACCCGCGCATCCACTTCGCCGTGAATTGCGCCAGCGTCGGCTGCCCCATGCTGCGCGAAGAAGCCTTCGTGGCCGACCGGCTGGACGCGCAGCTGGAAGAGCAGACGCGCCGTTTCATGGGCGACCGCAGCCGCAATCGTTTCAACAGCCAAAGCGGCCGCCTGGAGCTGAGCAAGATCTTCGACTGGTACGGCGACGACTTCAAGCTGGGCCACCTGGGCATTGCGTCTCTGCCCGCTTTTGCAGCGCGTTATGCCGACCTGCTGGCCGACAGCCCGGCCGACCGCGAGCGGGTACGCGGGCAGCAGGTGGGCATCGGCTTTCTGGACTACGACTGGAAGCTGAACGACGTGCGTTGACGACGCGTCACCCCTGGGCCCGACTGCAACGAAGCAGCCGCTTGAAGGCCACTTGTTGGTGGCAGCCGGTGGATCACGGCGCCAACATGGCCTGCAAAGTCTGTTGCGTCGCAGCCCGTGTGACGGGGCAGAGGG
>ENA-OBIT01000918-OBIT01000918.1-metagenomes-genome-assembly--contig:-NODE-918-length-11866-cov-5.97206_pt1 | contig 11866 bp, 10 predicted proteins | sample MGYA00153386_OBIT01 | MGnify analysis MGYA00153386 | reverse complement strand
CACCTTCACCATCCTGAATGCCAGCAGCGCGCTGACAGGCAGTTTTGCCAGCGTCTCGCTCACCGGCTTCGCCACCGGTGCTTTCGACGTGGTCTACGACATCGCCAACAGCGACGTGCGCCTGCGCGTGACGCAGGCCGTCACCGCCGTGCCCGAGCCTTCCACCTACGCCATGCTGCTGGCCGGCGTGGCTGTGCTGGGGGGGCTGGCGTGGCGCCGCCGCCCATCGGCAGACTGAGCGTCAGCCCGGCCAGGCTTCAAGCCAAGGCAGCGCGCATCGCGGCCAGCACGGCGTCAGGCGCCTCGGCCATCAGGTGGTGACCCGCGGGCAGCGTCACCACCCGCGCATTGAGTGCGGCGGCCAGCTCGCGGCTGGCGCGCGGGCTGGTCATCTCGTCGCGAGCGCCCAGGATGAAGTGCACGGGGCAGCGCACCTGTGCCGCGGCCTGCAGGCCCCCCGCGTATTGGTTGCAGACCTGGAAGTCGTGCGTGAAGAGGCAGGTGCCCAGTTCGCGCTGCGCCTGGGCGACCTGGCGTTCCATCAGCACCTGGTTGCTGCCATGCAGCCAGGCACCGGGGCCGGGGTAAGAAGGTTTGGCAGCGCTGGTGGAAATGGAGAAGTTGTTGACCCGCTGGATGGCCTTCAGCGGCTGCTCGCGCGCCGCGGTGAACAGCGCGTCGCTCACCTTCATCGGGTAGGCCGTGCCCAGCATCACCAGCCGGTTGATCCGGTCTGGCGCGCGGGCCGCGGCTTCCAGGCCGATCAGCGAGCCCATGCTGTGGCCGGCCACCGCAGCGGTGGCCACATCGGCCGCATCCAGCACGGCTAGCAGCCAGTCGGCGCTGTGCTCGATGCTCGCCAGCGATGGCCCGCCGCTGCGGCCGTGGCCGGGCAGGTCCAGCGCCAACACCCCGAGGCCATGGTGTGCAAACCAGCGCGCCAGCAGCGTCCAGACGCTGTGGTCGTGCAGTGCGCCATGCACCATCACCAGGCAGGGCAGGGCAGGGTCGAAGGGTTTGCCGCCCGTGTAGGCGTAGGCCTCGTGGCCGCAAACGTCGATCTTCATGCCGCCTTCTCCGCCACCTTGAGCGCCCGCCTGAGGTCGTCGATGAGGTCGTCGGCGTCCTCAAGCCCGATGCTCAGGCGGATCGTGCCCGGCGTGATGCCGGCAGCGCCCAGCGCGGCGTCGTCCATGCGGAAGTGAGTGGTGCTGGCGGGGTGGATGACGAGCGATCGGCAGTCGCCCACGTTGGCCAGGTGGCTGAAGATCTTCAGCGCCTCGATGAAGGCACGGCCCTGAGCCCGCGAGCCCTTCATGTCGAAGCTGAACACCGACCCGCAGCCGCGCGGCAACAGCTTGCGGGCCAGCGCCTGACTGGGGTGGCCGTCGAGTTCGGGGTAGCCCACGCGCGCCACCGATCCGTGCCCGGCGAGGAAGGCAACGACCTTGCGTGTGTTCTCGACATGCCGTGCCATGCGCAGCGGCAGCGTCTCGATGCCCTGCAGGATCAGCCAGGCGGTGTGCGGGCTCATGCAGGCGCCGAAGTCGCGCAGGCCCTCGCGGCGCGCGCGCAGCAGGAAGGCGCCCACCGTGCTTTCTTCGCTGAACACCATGCCGTGAAAGCCGGCGTAGGGCTCGGTCAGCTCGGGAAATCGGCCCGAAAGATCCCAGTCGAAGCGACCGCTGTCCACCAGCACGCCGCCGATCACCGTGCCGTGGCCGCTGAGGAACTTGGTGGCCGAATGAAACACCAGGTCGGCGCCGTGCTCGAAGGGCTTCATCAGCCAGGGCGTGGTGAAGGTGCTGTCCACCAGCAGCGGCAGGCCGGCGTCGTGCGCGATGGCGCTGACGGTGGGGATGTCCAGCACGTCCAGCCCCGGGTTGCCCAGCGTCTCGCCGAACAACAGCCGCGTGTTCGGGCGGATGGCAGCGCGCCAGCCGTCCACGTCGGCCGGCTTGACGAAGGTGGTGCTGATGCCGAAGCGCGCCAGCGTGTAGCTCAGCAAGTTGTGGCTGCCGCCGTACAGCGCGCTGCTGGCCACGATGTGACTGCCGGCGCCAGCCAGCGTGGCCACAGCCAGGTGCAGCGCCGCCTGGCCGCTGGCCGTAGCGATGGCGCCCACGCCGCCATCGAGTGCCGCCACCCGTTCTTCCAGCACCGCGTTGGTGGGGTTGCTGATGCGGCTGTAAACATGGCCCGCGCGTTCCATGTTGAACAGGCTGGCGGCGTGTTCGCTGTTCTCGAAGACGAAGCTCGTCGTCAGGTGGATGGGCACCGCGCGCGCGCCGGTGGCGGGGTCGGGCACGGCGCCGGCATGCAGTGCCAGGGTGTCGAAACCGGGGTCTGAATAGCCGGCCATGGGTGGGGTCCGTGGGCAGTGGAGGCGAAATGATTGTGGGCTATATTGACTCCATGAAAGTCACCGACATCCTGCGCGTCAAGGGCAACACGCTGTACACCACGCAGCCCGACGAATTGCTCGCGGTGGCGGTCAAGACCATGGCTGAACTGGACATCGGATCGCTGGTCGTGATGGAGCACGGCGACCTCGTGGGCATGCTCACCTTCCGCGAAGTCATCATCGCCGTGGTCGCCGGCGGCGGCAGCATCGGCACGCGCCACGTGCGCTCGGTGATGGACGACGCGCCGTTGACCTGCACGCCGGAAACCGAGATCGACGAGGTGCGCCGCATGATGCTGCAGCGCCATGCGCGCTACATGCCAGCGCTGGACAAGCGCACGCTGATGGGCGTGATCTCGTTCTACGACGTGGCGCGCACGGTGGTCGATGCACAGGACTTCGAGAACCGCATGCTCAAGGCCTACATCCGCGATTGGCCCCTGGACGACGACCGCAGCGGCGGTTGAGGCCGCGCGTCGATCAGAACCCGGCTTCCTTCTGATGCCGCACGGCGAGGATGGTGACTGCATCCATGTCGATGCGATAACGCGCGATATAGCCGCTGTCACCGAAGTCGATCGCCCATTCCCGGAACTCGTCGGGCATGTTCTCGATGGGTCGACCGATACCGGGTTGATGACCCAGTGCTTTCACCCCGCCCCGCAGTGCCTTCACTGCACGCTTGGCGGCGTCAGCGCTTCTGAGTGAAAGGAAGCGATAGAGGCGTTGCACATCGAACAGCGCCGACGGCGACCAGATCAGACGTGACATTCAGGCGGCTCGCCGTCCGTGCCCTCTTCGAGTCGCGCCATCCAGGCATCGGCTTCCTCGGCGGTCGCATGCAGTCCGTTGGTGCGGTAGTCGTCCCAAGCCTTGAGCGTGTCCTGCCGGAAGCTTTCGCGCTTTTCCTCGCGCTCAACGTATTGGTTGATCGCCTCGCGCATGAGCCAATGTGCCGTGCGCTGGCGGGCGTGGGCCAGTCGCTTCACACGGGCTTTGATGTCGTTGTCGATCTTGATCGTTACCGGGCCGGTCGAAGGGTCGGTCATGGCAAGCCCCATGAAAGTATGAAAAGGTAATACCTGAATATAACGAACCTGCTGTTGTCACGTGGTGCGCCTGCAGCGCGCGTGCCTCGATCGACAGGACTGCCGGGTTCGGGCGCAGCCCGGACCAACCACAATACGCGCATCATGTCTGGCAGCACCTTCGGCGAACTCTTTCGCGTCACCAACTTCGGCGAAAGCCATGGCCCGGCCATCGGCTGCGTCATCGACGGCTGCCCGCCCGGCATGGCTTTGTGCGAGGCCGACATTCAGGGCGACCTGGACCGCCGACGCCCTGGCACCAGCCGCCATGTGACGCAGCGCAACGAGGCCGACACGGTGGAGATCCTGTCCGGCGTGTACGAGGGCCTGACGACCGGCACACCGATCTGCCTGCTGATCCGCAACACCGACCAGCGCAGCCGCGATTACGGCAACCTGCTCGACACCTTCCGCCCCGGCCACGCCGACTACACCTACTGGCGAAAGTACGGCGTGCGCGACCCGCGCGGCGGCGGGCGTTCGTCGGCGCGGTTGACGGCGCCGATGGTCGCGGCCGGTGCCGTCGCGCGCAAGTGGCTGCTTGAGAAGCACGGCACCACCTTCAGCGGCTGGATGAGCGCGCTGGGCGAGATCGACATCCCCTTCGAGGGCGCCGAGCACATCGCGCACAACCCGTTCTTCGCGCCCAACGCCCGCATCATCGAACGGCTCGAGGCCCACATGGACGCGCTGCGCAAGGCCGGTGATTCCTGCGGTGCGCGCATCGAGGTGCGCGCCGCGAACATGCCCGTGGGCCTGGGCGAGCCGCTGTTCGACAAGCTCGACGCCGACATCGCCTACGCGATGATGGGCATCAACGCCGTCAAGGGCGTGGAGATCGGGGCAGGATTCGCCTGTGTCGCTGCGCGCGGCAGCACTTTCGGCGACGAACTGCTGCCTGACGGATTCGCGGACAACAGGGCCGGCGGCGTGCTGGGAGGCATCTCGACCGGGCAGGACCTGGTGGTGTCGATCGCCATCAAGCCGACGAGCTCGATCCGCACGGCGCGGCGTTCGATCGACCGTGTAGGTGCCGCCACCGTGGTCGAAACGCACGGCCGCCACGACCCCTGCGTGGGCATACGCGCCACACCCATCGCCGAAGCCATGCTGGCCCTGGTGGTGATGGACCACGCCCTGCGCCACCGCGCGCAGAACGGCGATGTGAACCTGACGGTGGCGGCCCTGCCTGCCGTGTCGTCCAGCCCCGGATGAAGGGTCCGCTGCCGGCCTTCGCGGCGCTGTCGTTCTGCTACTTCGCGGCCATCGGGCTGTTCAACCCGTACGCGCCGCTGTGGTTCCAGTCGCTGGGTTACTCCACGGTGCTGATCGGCGGCCTGTCGGCGCTGCAGAGCTGGACTCGCGTTTTCGCGCCTTATGCCTGGAGCTGGCTCGGCGACCACAGCGGCCGCCGGGTCGAGCTGATCCGCCTGTCGGCCCTGGGCACGGTGTGCGCGTCCGCCGCGCTGATGGGCGTGGAACAGGCGCTGCCCGTGGCCCTGGTGACGGCCGCGCTGTTCCTGGCCAACAGCGGCGTGATGCCGTTGTACGAGGCGGTGCTGTCGCATCTGCTGAGTTCAGCTGCCGGCATCGACACCCAGCGCTACGGCCGGGTGCGGATGTGGGGCTCGGTGGGCTTCATCGTGTCGGTGACTTCTTTCGGCGTGCTGCTCGAACGCTTGGGCATCCAGATCTTCCCGGTCTTCGTCGCTGCCATGAACGGGCTGATGTTCGTGGCAGCGCTGCGCCTGCCCGCCACACGCGAAAGCGCGCTGCACGACGAGCCCGCGCCGCCGGTGCTGCCGGTGTTGCGCCGGCCCGAGGTGGCGTGGTTCTTCGGCTCGATCTTCTTTACCGTGCTGGCGCACAACAGCCTGTACGCCTTCTTCTCGCTGTACCTGGTGAGCCTGGGCTACGGCAAGACGGCGGTGGGCGCGCTGTGGGCCGTGTCGGTGGCGGTGGAGATCGCCTTCTTCTGGTACCAGGGCCGCTGGTTCGCGCGCCTGAGCGCCTACCGCTGGCTGCAGGTGGTGGCGCTGGTGACGGCGCTGCGCTTCGTGGCCACGGCGTGGGGCGGCGCCTGGCTGGCGGTGCTGGTGCTGGCGCAGCTGTCGCACGCCGTGACCTTTGCCACGCACCACGCGGCCTGCATCGCGCTGTTGCAGCGCCACTTCCCGGGCCGCCTGCGCGGCCGGGGCCAGGCGCTGTACACCACGCTGGGCTACGGGCTGCCCGGGGTGGTGGGCGGGCTGGGCGGCGGCTGGCTCATCGCCCACCTGGGCTTTGCGGCCGTGTTCTGGGCTGCGGCGCTGGCCGGGCTGGCGGCCTGGGGCTGCGCCCGCCGCGCCGAGTCGCTGCAGCAGCTGCAAACCTGACCCGGCCGCAGCGGGTTCAAGTCGGCCTGGGCGGGGCCGATATCTGACGGGCAGTTCGCGTATTCACGGTGACACCTTTGCCTGCGGAGCCCAAATGACCAGCCACTCGACCGCTTTGCGAAGCGCCCCCCTGGGCGCCCTCGCCCCACCCGAAGATTCGGAATCCGGCTACTTCCGGCACCACGGCTTCTGGGCGCCGGGCGTGCGGCTCTTTCGGGCGCTGCGATTTCGCGCCAAGGCCGGGCTCATTTCGCTGGTCTTCATCCTGCCCACGCTGTTCGTCAGCATGCAGTATTTCAACGGCAAGGCCGACAGCATTGCGTTCAGCGCGAGCGAACGCGTGGGTGTCACTTACCTGAAGGAAGCGCTGCCAGTGCTTCAGGCCATGCAGCGCCAGCGCCGCCTGGCGGTGCTGGAGGCCGTGGCAGGCACCGCGCCGCCTGACTTGGCCGAAGCACGCGCCCAGGTCGAGTCGGCAATGGAGAAGCTGGCCGTGGTCGAAACCGCGCATGGCGCGGCGCTGGGCACGCAAAAGGCGCACGCCGCGTTGCTGGAGAAGGCGCGTGCGCTGCCCTCGGCTGGCGCGGGCATGGGCAAGGTATTTGAGGGCCACAGCGAAGCGGTCGCGAAGGTGATGGAGCTGATTTCCGCAGCCACCGACGGGTCCAACCTCACGCTCGACCCCGACCTGGACACCTTCTACCTGATGGACGCCTCGATGGTGGTGCTGCCGGCCGCCATCGAGTCGGTGTCCCGCCTGCGCGGTCTGGCGCTGGCGGTGGCCGCTGGCACGCCGGCCACCGCAGCCGTGCTGAAGGACATGAATGCCCAGGAAACCGTGGGCGATCTGTTGGACATCCGCCTGGAAGCGACCCAGGCCAAGCTGCGTCCGATCCACCCGGAATTCATGGGCGCGGCCGGCATCGACCAGGCGCGGGTGGCCATGCAAAAGTTTCATGAAGTGGCTGGCAGCGCGTCGAACGCCGACCAGATCAACGCCGCTGGCTCGATGACGCTCGACGCGCTTTTCTCGGTGCAGCGCAAGCTGGCGGACAAGCTCGACATGCTGCTCGAGGTACGCGTGTCGCAACTGCAGACCGCACGCAACCTGACGGCCGGCGTGTTGTTGGTGGGCCTGGCGCTGGCGGCTTATTTTTTCTTCTCGTTCCAGAAGGTGCTCGAAGGCGGGCTGCGTGAAGTGGCTCGCCACATCGATGCCATGCGCGACGGCGACCTCACCACGGTGCCCCGCGCCTGGGGTTCGGACGAGGTTGCCAAGCTCATGAACTCGCTGCACCAGATGCAGGCCTCGCTGCGCCGCATCGTCAGCCAGGTGCGGGGTGCCTCGGACAGCATCGTCACCGCCAGCACGCAGATTGCCGGCGGAGCCATGGACCTGGCCTCGCGCACCGAGCAATCGGCGGCCAACCTGCAGCAGACGGCCTCGACGATGGAAGAAGTCGCCGCCACCGTGAAGAACAACGAAGCCAAGGTCGACTCGGCCACCAAACTGGCCGACACCAACGCCCAGGCCGCCGTGCGCGGTGGGCAGATCATTGCGCAGGTCGAGAACACGATGCAGGGCATCAACCAGTCGTCGGGCAAGATCGGCGAGATCATCGGCACCATCGACGGCATCGCCTTCCAGACCAACATCCTGGCGCTGAATGCTGCGATCGAGGCGGCGCGCGCGGGCGAACAAGGCCGGGGTTTCGCGGTGGTGGCGTCGGAAGTGCGGGCGCTGGCGCAACGTTCTTCGGCGGCGGCGCGCGAGATCAAGGGCCTGATCCAGGCCAGCGTCGAACAGGCCGAGGCCGGCAGCCGCGTCGTGCGCGAGGCCGGCGGCACGATTCAGGCGATCGTCGCCAGCGCCCAGCGCGTGAGCGTGTTGCTGGCAGAGGTGTCGGTGGGCGCGCGCGAACAGTCGCAGGGCGTGGACCAATCGTGCAAGTCGGTGCAGCAAATCGACGCCGTGACGCAGCAGAACGCCGCGCTGGTGGAACAGACGGCGGCCGCCGCTGGATCGCTGAACGACCAGGCGTTGGGCCTGGCTCGTGAAGTGGCGAAGTTCAGGCTGCCGGCAGGCTGAGATGAGCCCACCCGCGTCGCCACGGCCCCCAATGTGATGGGCCTGCACCAGCGCCTGCGCCTGTCGGCCATGGCGGCCCTGGCCGCCGTGGGGCTGCTGGCTGCCTCGCTGGGGTGGGCGCCGCCGGGGCCGCTGGCGCTGCTGGTGGTGGTGGCGCTGGTGCTCGTCGAGCCCGCAGTGCGTGCGGTGCGCCGCCAGGTGCGGGGCCTGGAAAGCCAGGTGACCGTGCTGCAGGGGCAGATGCTGCTGGCCGAATACACGCAGGCGCTGGCGCAAGTGCAGGTGCAGGTGCAATCACCTACGCGATCACGTGAGCAATCACGTGAGCAATCACCCACGCAGGGCGCCGGGTTACACAAGCTGCAGGCGCTGTGGGCCGCGTTGCCGGCCGGCGTGGTGGTGCAGGCGCCGGGTGGCGAGATCGTCGACGCCAACCCCGCAGCCCAGCAGCTGCTGGGACTGACGCTGGCGCAGCTGCGCGCCCTGCGCGGGCCGGACCCCCGCTGGCGCTGCGTGCGTGAAGACGGCAGCGACTACCCGCTGTACGACCAGCCCGCCTGGCGCACCCAGCGCAGCGGCATTCCGCTCTACAACGAGAGCGTGGGCGTGCACACGCCCTCGGGTGAACTGCGCTGGCTGCTAGTTAACACCGTGCCCCAGCACGACGCCCAGGGCAAACTGGCCGGCGTGATCACCTGCCTCATCGACGCCACCGACCGCCGTGCGCTGCAGGACCGCCTGCACGAGTCCGCGCGCACCGATGCACTCACGCGGCTGCCCAATCGCGAGGCGGTGATGGAGCGCCTGGCCCGCGCGATCGCCCACGCGCGGCGCCACCCGGCGTACGGGTTCGCGGTGCTGTTCATGGACTTCGACCGCTTCAAGCAGGTCAACGACACCCTGGGCCACGGCGCGGGCGACGAGTTGCTGCGGCAGATCGGGCAACGCCTGCAGTTGGCCTTGCGGCCGGGCGACGCGCTGGCGCGGATCGACTCGGACGAGGCGGGCGAGTCGGTCGCAGCGCGCCTGGGCGGTGACGAGTTCGTGGTGGTGCTCGAAGGCGTGCGCGACGACGCCGCGTTGAAGGCCGTCACCGCGCGGCTCCTGAACGACTTGCGCGAGCCCTACACCGTCTTTGACCACCCGGTGCAGAGCAGCGCCAGCATCGGCGTGGTGCGCTGGCAGGGCCAGGACCTGGGACCCGAGGAGATCCTGCGCAACGCCGACACGGCGATGTACGAGGCCAAGCGCGCCGGGCGCAACCGCTATGTGATCTTCGACGACTCCATGCACGACCGTGTGGTCCACGCCCTGGCCGTCCAGGCCGACCTGCGCCTGGCCCTGGCACGTAACGAGCTGCTCCTTGTCTACCAGCCAGTGGTGGACCTGGCCAGCCAGCGGCTGATGGGTGTGGAGGCGCTGGTGCGCTGGATGCACCCGACGCGTGGGCTGCTGATGCCGGGCGAGTTCATTGCCGTGGCCGAAGAGTGCGGGCTGATCGACGCCCTGGGCGAGCGCGTGCTGCAACTGGCCTGCCGGCAGTTCGTGCAGTGGGGTGACGAGCTGGGCGAGCGCGCGCCGGGGCAGATGGCGGTGAATCTGTCGCGCGCGCAGCTGAAGCGGCCCGGCCTGGCCGCCGAGGTGGCGGGGCTGCTGGCGGCCTGCGGCATGCCGGCAGCGCGGTTGCAGTTGGAGATCACCGAGAGCCTGGCCGCGCAGGACGAACGCATCCAGGCCGCGCTGCGCGAACTGAAGTCGCTGGGCGTGAAGCTGGCGCTGGACGATTTCGGCACCGGCTACTCGTCGCTGGCCTGCCTGCACCTGCTGCCGGTGGACACGGTGAAGATCGACCGGTCGTTCGTTGCCCACGCCCAGACGGTCGAGTACCACCGGGTGCTGATCGAAGCCACGATCCGCGTGGCGCGCACCCTGGGCATGCGCACCGTGGCCGAGGGCATCGAGACCCCCGGCCAGGGCGCGTTGATGCGCCAGTTGCAATGCGACGCCGGCCAGGGCTACCTGTATGGGCGCCCGATGGCGCCGGCCGACCTGGCCACCTGGCTGGACCGCGACATGGTGCACCTGGCCCAAGTCTGAGCCTGGCCTCCCGGCCCCCGAGCCTGGGGAACGCGCCACGTCCGCCCCGTCCGGCCCGCCGGCAGTTCGTCGCCTGCCGCGTGCGCTTCGTCGCACGCCGCCGCGGGCCGCGGAACCGGCCACTTAGACTGGCGTCGCCGGCTCTCGGTGAGCGGGGCAAGACACGGGGTGAATCGAATGAACAAGAAGATGTGGCTGCTGGGTGGCGTCGCCCTGCTGGCGCTGGCCGGTGCGGGCGGTGCCTACATGACTGGCCTGCTCAAGGGCCCGGGCGGCGACGCGATGGCCAAGGCCGGCAAGCCCGGAAAGGACGGCAAGAAGCCCGACGTGCCGCTGGAATTCGTCCAGCGCGAGGTCGTGCAGCCCGCCCTGGCGCGGCTGCCGTCGGTGCTGGACTTCTCGGGCCCCTTGGTGGCGCCGCAGACGGTCATCGTGCGCGCCAAGGCCGGTGGCACCCTGTTGACACTCAACGTGGTCGAAGGCGCACGGGTGCAGGCCGGCCAGGTCATCGGCCGCATCGAGCAGGCCGAACTGGGCAGCCGAGTGGCCGAACGCAGCGCGCAGCTGGAATCGGCCCGCGCCACGCTGGTGCAGGCTGAGCGCACGCACCTCAGCAACGAGCGCCTGGCGCAGCAGCAGTTCATCAGCCCGATTGCGCTGGACAACTCGCGCGCTGCGCTGGACACCGCGCGCGCGCAACTGAACGCTGCGCAGGCGTCGCTGGAAACCACCCGCGTCGGCTTGCGCGACGCCAGCATCCTGGCCCCCATCTCGGGCATCGTGGCCAAGCGCCACGTGTTGCCGGGCGAAAAGGTCAGCCCCGAGCAGCAGGTGCTGACCATCGTCGACCTGGCGCAGCTGGAGCTGGCCGGCGCCGTGGGCACGCACGAAATCAGCCGCCTGTCGCCCGGCATGTCGGTGCAGGTGCAGGTGGAAGGGCTGCCGCAGCCCGTGGCCGGGCGCATCGCCCGCATCGCCCCGGCGGCCGAGCCGGGCACCCGGTCCATCGGCATCACCATCGCCATCCAGAACCCGAAGGAGGCCCTGCGCGCCGGCCAGTACGCCCTGGCCCGCGTGACCCTGGCCGACGACACCGACCGGCTCACCCTGCCGCTGGCCGCTCTGGGCAACACGGCGGGGCAGGACCACGTGTGGGTCATCGAGAATGGCCTGCTGGCGCGTCGCGCCGTCACCGTCGGCCGGCGTGACGAGCGCGAGGGCCGCATCGAGGTGTTGCAGGGCGTGGTGCCCGGCACGCAGGTCCTGGCCGCGCGCTTCGACAACCTGCGCGAAGGCGCCAAGGCCAGCGTGGTGGCGTCCAAGTCGGCAGCTGTCGCGTCGGCTGCGGCGTCCACGCCCGTCAACCTGAAGTAAGGGGCGCACCATGTGGATGACCCGCGTCTCGATCAACAACCCCGTCTTCGCCACCATGGTGATGGTGGCCCTGTGCGTGCTGGGCCTGTTTTCCTACGCCAAGCTGGGCGTGGAGCAGTTGCCCGACATCTCGCCGCCCGGCGCCTTCCTGGAGGTGCGCTACCCCGGCGCCTCGGCCGAGGCCGTGGAGCGCGAGGTGGTCAAGCCCATGGAAGAGGCGGTGAACAGCATCGCCGGTGTCAGGCGCATCACCTCGCGCAGCGGCGAGGGCAAGGGCACGATGAGCGTGGAGTTCTCGCTCGACGCCGACATGGGCCGCGCCATGCAGGAAGTGCGCGACCGCGTTGCGGCGGTGCAGTCGAGCTTTCCGCGTGAAGTGCGCGCGCCCACCGTGGCGCGCTTCAACACGGACAACAACCAGCCGGTGGTGAACCTGGCG
>ENA-OBIT01000917-OBIT01000917.1-metagenomes-genome-assembly--contig:-NODE-917-length-11870-cov-11.473_pt1 | contig 11870 bp, 9 predicted proteins | sample MGYA00153386_OBIT01 | MGnify analysis MGYA00153386 | reverse complement strand
GTCCGATCGACACTTATGATAGATTTGGTACTCGCCAGACTACACTGGAATACAAAATCAAATTAGCATTTGCGCCATAAATTCGATCGACCTCTATGCTGGCGGAACTCTGCACTGCGTGGAACAGGCGTCCCGCCTGTGGTTGGCAGAGTCAATCTCAAATCTCAAACCTCAAATCGACATGGCTGCTGACAAATGATTGAAGTAGAACACTTAAGCAAAACTTACGGTTCGACCGCAGCAATCGCGGACGTGTCCTTCTCGGTCGAATCAGGAGAAATTCTCGGTTTTTTGGGCCCCAACGGCGCTGGGAAAACCACAACCATGCGGATTTTGTCGGGATATTTGCCCGCATCCAGCGGTACGGCCCGCATCGCCGGTCTCGATGTTCACGAAAACTCGATGGGAGTTCGACAGCGCATCGGTTATTTGCCCGAAAACCCGCCGCTGTATCCAGAAATGAGTGTGGAAGGGTTTTTGTTTTTTGTGGCCAGGATCAAGCAAGTACCAGCGGGCGATCTCGCGCGAAGAGTCACTTCGGCGATCGAACGCTGCGGCTTGGTTGAAAAACGCAAAGTTTTAATCCGCAAACTTTCCAAGGGCTTTAAGCAACGAGTCGGTATCGCCCAGGCGATCGTCCACGATCCACCCGTGATCATCTTAGACGAACCAACTGTCGGCCTCGACCCCCGGCAAATCATCGAAGTCCGCAATTTAATCAAAAGTCTTGGTGGCCAACACACAATCATTCTTTCGACTCACATTCTGCCGGAAGTCAGCATGACTTGCAACCGCGTCACCATCATCAATCGCGGTAAAATCGTCGCTGCGGGTACTCCCGAACATTTGATGGGAGAGTTGGCGGCCGGAGAAGGTTACGACCTCGAAGTTGAAGGCGAGGCGGATTTGTTAGACAGTCTGCTGCTACCTGCGGTGGAAAATTTGCCGGGAGTTCGATCGATCGAATTGATTCCAAACCAGCAATTTTTAGCGAATCGCTACCGCCTGCGGGCTTTGTGCGAACCGACAATAGAACCCGGACGAGAAATTGCGGCAGCTATCATCGCTTCTGGATTCGGACTCTGCGAAATGCGTCGCAATCGGGCTACTCTCGAAGATGTGTTTTTGAGGCTGACAGCGGCTGAAAACAAACCGGAAGAAACACTGGTTCACAGCGAACCGGAAGTCGATCGCAATCTGGAAGCAGCAGAAATGCCAGAAGATTCGATCGCGGATGCCGATCGATTGGTATCGCCACTGATTGTGGACGATTCGCCAGTTTCAGACAGGGAAGAGTCGCCTTATGATTCTCATCAAGCAGAATCGGAACCAGTTTCGGAAATACGAGAGTTGATCGAACTTCCAGAATCCGAACCAGTTGCGGAAATACGAGAGTCGATCGAACTTCCACCATCGGAACCAGTTGCCGAAATTGTCGAGTCGATCCAGTATTCTGAACCAGAATCTGAACCGGTTGCAGAAATTGTCGAGTCGATCGAACTTCCTGAACCTGAACCAGAACCAGTTGCAGAAATTGTCGAGTCGATCGAACTTCCACCATCGGAACCAGTTGCGGAAATTGTCGAGTCGATCGAACTTCCAGAATCAGAACCAGTTGCGGAAATTGTCGAGTCGATCGAACATCGCGAATCCGAACCAGTTGCGGAAACACCAGAAACAATCAGCGATTTAGAACCTGAACTGCAATCAGTTGCCGATTTTCTGGAAATTGCAGAGAGACAAGAGTCGATCGAACTTCCTCAACAGGAAGCATCAGTTATCGAAACACCTGAATCGATTGACAATTCTCCATCCGAACCGCCTCCGGTTCCAGATTTTCTGCAAATTGCCAAAAGACAAGAGTCGATCGAACTTCCTCACTCAGAAACCGTTGTCGAGACACCAGAGTTGATCGAACTTCCTGACTCAGAAACCGTTGTGGAGACACCAGAGTCGATCGAACTTCCGCACTCAGAAACCGTTGTGGAGACACCAAGGTCGATCGAACTTCCTGACTCAGAAACTCCACCAGTTGTCAGAAATAGGCAAGCTAAAAAAAGGCAACAACCGAGTAGCGATCCTTCAGTCGAACAGCCACCACTGACCAAAAAGTGACAAATACAAAGAAAACAACCTGATAGCGACGACAGCACAACACCACCCACAGACGATTCAGCATCAACCAATGACCAATGACCAATTCCCTATTCCCCATTCCCAAGGTTAGTAATGATTAGTAATATTATCGCAATTTACCGCAAAGAACTGCAAAGCTATTTTGCCTCGCCATTAGCATATGCCATCGCCGCAGTTTTTTGGCTGATCACCGGCTACTTTTTAATCGCCATTCTCCTCGCCCCCGACGGATTAATTCCCCAAATCTCCCAGCGAGACCAAATGGGAATTACCGAACCCCCGATCGACGTTGCTTACGAATTTCTGCAACTCTTCCTGCGAATCATGGGTTCCCTTTCACTGTTCGTACTACCCGCACTCTCAATGGGACTTTACGCAGAAGAACGCAAACGCGGCACGTTGGAACTATTAGCTACATCGCCCTTAACCAACTGGGCAGTTGCTACGGGCAAACTCCTTGGCGTTTTAACATTTTATACCACCATGTTACTGCCCCTGCTCTTCTGCGAGGCGATCGCCCTAAGTTCATCAACCCCACCCGTACCACCCGGCGTCCTGCTGTTAGGACACGGCGGCTTAATCTTACTAGCAGCCGGAGTATTGTCCCTCGGAATGTTTATTTCCTCCCTCACAGACAGCACAATTTTATCAGCCATCCTTACCTTCGCTCTAGTATTATTTCTGTGGGTGATCGACGCAGCCGCCGTCGGTATCGGTGGCCCCTTCGGAGCAGCATTAGGACAACTTTCGCTGTTAACACATTACACCAATCTTGTCAAGGGAGTTTTCGATACTAGCAGCTTAATTATGTTTGCCAGTTACATCATTTTAGGAGTATTTCTGACCGCCCAGTCGATCGACGCCTTACGATATCAACGTTCTTAAAAAAATCAGGGAAGAGTTCGGGGAATAAAGAGGGGAGAGTGGGAAAGTAGGAGAGTCGGAAATTAAAGGATAAGCCACCAATTCCCAATTCCCAATTACCAATTACCTATTACCAATTAATGTTAGTTATTCCACTAATTGCTTAAAACAATGAGATTTATCAATCCCAAAATCGACTTTGCGTTCAAAAAAATATTCGGTTCCAGCGACAGCAAAGACATCCTGATTAATTTTTTAAACGCCATCCTTTATGAAGCACAACCGGTCATCGAAGACTTAGAAATAATCGACTCCCAACCAGGAAATCAAGCTTTCGGAGTCCAAGACACACAGCTAGATGTCAAAGCCACAATTAACGGCGGCAGAATCGCCCTCGTGGAAATCCAACTGATTAACGTGCCTTCCTTCGGGAACAGAGTTTTGTACAACGCAGCCAAAAGCTACAGCCTGCAATTAACAGGAGAAGAACGCTACGAAAGACTAAAAACAGTAATTTCCTTAAAAATTGCCGACTTTGAAATGTTTGAAAATCAGCCAGAATTTATGTCTAGGTTTGTTTTCAAAGAAAAAGATCAACAGTTTGACTGTCCAGATACTGAAATAGAATTAGTATTTATTGAACTGCCAAAATTTTGTAAAGAATTAGCACAATTAGAAACAGCCACTGACCAATGGATTTACTTTCTCAAAAACACGAATACTCTGGAGACAATACCAGAAACACTGAGTACAGTTCCCGAAATTAATAAAGCTTTTAAAATTGTCAGCGAGGACAACTTCACTCAGGCAGAATTAACCCAATTGCAGAACCAAGAACTGTGGATTCAAGAGCAGCAAATTGCTATAGATGTAGCAAGAGACCAAGTGACAAAAACTGCTCAACTTTCCTTAATATTGCGTCAACTCGTGCGGCGTTTAGGCACAATCCAACCAGAAACAGAAAACTGTATTCGTCAATTAGGTCTACAGGAATTAGAAGAATTAGGAGATGCCGTGCTAGATTTCAACCATCCGTCAGATTTGACAGCATGGTTGCAGGCTAATTCGATATAGAATAATATTCTCGAACCGGAATTTTGTTACCCAATATTTACCTTATGAAAATTAGCAAAACAAATTGGAAATACGTTTTTTGGCTGGGCCCTCTCCTCACAGCAGCCGGGTTAACAGCAAGACTCCTATCAGCAGCATGGGAACCCCTGACAGTTGGTTTAGTTATTGCCGGAGTAGTGACGATCGCACTTTGGCTGCTATCTTTGACTTACGAACAAGGCTTTTGGCGGCAGCGTTCCACTCAAGCCAGTACCAACGCCCTGATTGCTACCCTCGCCGTCTTTCTGATTCTCGGGGTAATTAACTTCATCGCCTTTCGCTATCCCGTCCGCATCGACTTAACCGAAAGCAAACAATTTACCCTCGCCCCCCAGACGCAACAAATCCTGCGAAACCTGCAACAAACAGTCAAAGTTTTGGTGTTTGACCCCACCCAAAATCCCCAAATCAAAGAATTGCTGCAAAGCTACAAACGCGAGGGAGGCGAAAAGTTCCAATTCGAGTTTGTAGACCCGCTGTCCCAACCGGGAAAAGCCCGGGAATTTAGCATTACCAGTATCGGAGAAATCTACCTACAATCCGGCGACAAAAAACAAGTACTCCAAAAAGGCGGTACTGCTTTTGGTAGCGACCCAAATCAAGGACTTTCTGAAATAAAACTTACCAATGGCTTAGAAGAAATACTGAGTACCCGCAATCCCACCGTTTACTTTTTGCAAGGAAAAGGAGAACGCCCGATAAAGGAAGGTCAAGGCGGAATTCAGCAAGCTGAAAAAGCCCTGAAAGACAAATACTATAATGCCAAAACGCTAAATTTGGCAGAAAGCAAACAAATACCAGAAGATGCAGATACTTTAATTATGGCTGGGCTGGAAAAACCGTTTTCAGATCCAGAAGTTAAAGCACTTCAAGCTTATCTCGATCGCGGCGGCAGTTTATTCTTAATGGTAGACCCGGGAATTAATACGGGATTGGACAAAATCCTGCAAGAATGGGGCGTAAAACTAGACAATCGTTTGGCCATTGATGCTTCGGGCGGTGGTCAAAGATTCGGGCTCGGCCCCACGGTTCCCACAGTCAGGCGCTACGGCGAACATCCAATTACTCAAAGTTTTGGTGCTGGTATTTCTTTTTATCCCTTTGCTCGTGCTTTGGAAGTCACTAAGGTAGAAGGGATAGAGGAAAAACCGCTGATTTGGACGAGTCAGGAAAGTTGGGCGGAAAGCGATTTGACGACTAAGAAATTGGAGTTCGACCCAAAGACCGATCGACAAGGCCCGTTATTATTAGGTGTAGCTTTAGTTCGATCGGTCTCTGACAGCACTCCACTAAATCCCTCACCCTCACCCTTACCCACATCCGTCACGCCTTCACCCCAAGCATCCCCGAAAATTTCACCATCACCGAAAACTTCGCCATCACCCACAACTTCGCCATCACCCACAACTTCACCATCACCAACAACTTCGCCATCGCCGAAAACTTCACCATCACCAACAACTTCGCCATCACCAACAACTTCACCAACAACTTCGCCGACAGCTTCGCCATCACCAACAACTTCGCCGACAGCTTCCCCAATCAGCTACTCGGTGATTGTTTCCCAAGAAGCTACACCCCCAGCATTACCGACAACTTCGCCAACACCCACAACATCTCCCACACCAACACCAGAAACATCTCCCACAGCATCTCCCAGTCCAAAGTCAACTCCTTCTGCACCTTCAACTCCTAGAAAAACAGCGCGAATGGTAGTGATGGGTACATCTCAATTTGTGACTAACGGTTGGTTTGACCAACAACTCAATAGCGACGTGTTTCTCAACTCGGTCAGTTGGTTGAGTAAACCAGACCAACAAAGCTTTTCTATCAGTCCCAAAAAAGCTACCAATCGTCGCATTAACATGACTACTATCCAAGTAGGATTGCTGGTTTTAGGTTGGCTAATTTGGCCTTTACTCGGGCTGGTAATTGGCAGTACTATCTGGTGGAAGAGAAGATAAGTTAGTTGTCAGTTGTCTGTTGATTGTTGTCAGTTGTTATTGATAACAGATTCCCAATGCCCAATTCCCAATGCCCAATGCCCTATGCCCAATGCCCTATGCCCAATGCCCAATTCCCAATTATTATGAAATTGCAGAAGAATACATTCATATTGATAGCCGTCGCGCTAAGCATGATTGGGTTAGTTTCGTTGTTCGAGATGCAAGTCTCTCCGCAGCAGGAGGCGGCTAAGGATGAAAAACAAAAGATTTTTACTTTCAAGTCCGATCGCGTACAATTCTTTACAGTCAAAACTCCCGAAAACATCTTGACTTTTGAAAGAGTTTATGCTACGAAAGGAGGGCATTCTAACTGGGAAATGAAATTGCCAGTGCAAGCACACGCGAGTCAGGCATCGGTGGATTTTTTGTTAGACAGGCTAGCAACAGGAAAGAGCGATCGTACGATTAATATTACTGCCGCTCAACTGCCAGAATTCGGTCTCGACCAACCCCAAGCGACAGTTACAGTCAAGCTAGACAACCAAGAAACTCACCGCCTAGTCTTAGGCAAAACAGACTTTAGCGGCCGCTTCTTGTACGCTCAAGCCAACCCGCCGGAAGCGCCACCTCAAAACTCAGCCGAAAATTTGCCTGTGCTTTTAGTGCCTTTTGACTTTAAAAATGCTGTCCAGCGACCTTTGTCAGAATGGAAAAAAGCAGAAGCACCAAAAACAGAGAAACCGCAAAAACCCTCTCCCACGCCAAGTCCTGAGAATCAATAGATGAAATTGGATAAAATGGGGTATGGGATACCGGGGCTTTGGAGTTCGATCGGGCTGAGTTCTCAAGTAAAATTTAAACAACAAACTTGAAAACCTGTTGGTTCAAGCATTCCTCGCCTAAAATACAAGAAAGTTTAAGTTTAAACTGTATTAAAATAGCGTGCATTACCCCAGGAAAGGGCGAATATGTTTCAGACAGCACTCAACCAAGGTACTACAGCAACGGATACAGCGCTTGACGTTGAACTCCGCAAGGTCTTCAAGGTATTTAACGGCGAAACCGCAGTTCGTGGCGTTGACCTCAGCATTCGCCAAGGAGAATTTTTTAGCATTCTCGGGCCAAGTGGCTGCGGTAAGACTACGACGCTGCGGTTAATCGCTGGTTTCGAGACTCCCTCGGCGGGCGAATTGATGATTCGCGGTCAGTCGATGACCAACACTCCGGCTTACCGCCGTCCAGTAAATACTGTGTTTCAAAGCTATGCTTTGTTCGGACATATGAATGTTTGGGACAATATCGCTTTTGGATTGCGGATTAAAAAGCTGGGGAAAGCGGAAATTGAAGAACGGGTGCGGGAAGTTTTGCAATTGGTGAAAATGGAATCTTTCGCCAACAGGTTTCCCGGTCAAATGTCTGGTGGCCAGCAGCAGCGGGTGGCCTTGGCGAGAGCTCTGGTAAATCGACCGGCGGTTCTGCTGTTGGACGAGCCTCTGGGTGCTCTGGATTTGAAGTTGCGGAAGCAGATGCAGTTGGAATTGTCGAATTTGCATCAAGAATTGGGTTTGACTTTTGTGATGGTGACTCACGACCAAGAAGAGGCGATGAGTCTTTCTAACCGGATTGCGGTGATGCACGAGGGCAGGATTGAGCAAATTGGCTCTCCTGAAGAAATTTATGAGTGCCCGCAGACGGCTTTTGTGGCGGATTTTATTGGGGATACGAATTTGTTTTCTGGTACGGTGGAGTCGATCGACCGATCGACTCTCACAGTCCGCACATCCGCCAATCTGAAAATCATCGTTCAGCAATCGGATATGTGGAGTGGTGTCATCGGCGATTCTGTGGTAGTTAGCGTCCGGCCCGAAAAAGTATATTTGAATCTCTACCAGCCGGAAGTTTCGGTCAACTGTTTTGAAGGCCGACTCAAAAATATTATGTACATGGGTACCCACGTTCATTACGTGGTTGAGTTGTCGTCGGGCGATAAAATTACCGTGCGCCAGCCAAATACCGGCGGCTCTTTCCCAGAACCGCATACGCCGATTTATGCTTACTGGGGGACTACTGATTGTCTCGCTTTGGGCGATCGAAAATAATTACGAAGGAAGAAGGAAGAAGGAAAAAAATAATTCAGCCTTTTTCAATTACCGATTCCCAATTACCAATTACCAATTACCAATTACCAATTCTCAATTCCCAATCCCCAAATCTAAAATCTAAAATAGAACTGTGCCTCCAACTAATCTACCAATTTCCAGGTTTTGTAGGGCTAATTCTACGCGTCGTCAGTTTCTCAAAAATTCGGCGGCGACAATCTCCGGCTTAGCCCTTTCGAGTTGCGGTTGGCGACTTGCAGACGTACAATCTGCCCCTCCCGTCAAAGGTGCTGCCGACCAACTTTTCATCTACACTTGGGCCGGCTATACCGATAAAGCTTTGCTCGATCGCTTTGCCGAAAAAACTGGCATCCGTGTAGTGGCGGACGTATTTAGCTCCAACGAGGAGATGCTAGCTAGAGTGCAAGCTGGTGGCGGCCGAGCCTACAGCATCATTTACCCGTCTGACTACATGGTGGTTCAGATGGCCGAACTGGGGCTGTTGAGCCAATTAGACCACTCGATTTTAGGCGGACTCGATCGACTCAAAAAGCAGTTCCAAAACCCTGTCTATGACCCCGGAAACCGCTACAGTGTAGCTTTGGCTTGGGGAACCACAGGCTTAATTTACAACAGCGAACAGCTTAAAGAAGCTCCGACCGATTGGGACTATTTGTGGAAACACAAAAAGGAATTAGCAAGGCGAATGACGCTCGCCAGTGATGTTCGAGAAGTTATGGGTGCTGCGTTGCGGATGCTGGGCTATTCTCTGAATTCTACGAACCCAGAGCAAGTCAAAAAAGCTTACGAAAAGTTGGTAGAGTTAAAACCGTCGATCGCCTCTTTTACGACTGACGCTTGGCGGCCGCAAATTCTGACGGGGGATTTGAAGGTAGCAATGTGTTATTCTTCTGATGCTAATGAAGTAATTCCAGATAATGACAAATTGCGCTACGTCGTGCCAAGCAGCGGTTCTTCCCTGTGGACTGACACTTTAGTAATTCCTAAAGGTGCTCCCAATTCCGAAGCAGCTTATAAATGGATTAACTTTATGCTGCAACCAGATGTTGCTGCTTCTTTAGTAGAGCGACTGAGTTTTTCAACTCCTTCGGAAGATGCTTTTAGTTTATTGTCGCCGGAAGTTAGGGAAAATCCAATTCTTTTCCCCTCGGAAGCTATTTTGAAAAATTGCGAAGGTGTTGCTCCCGTAGGAAAATTTATCGACGTGTACGATCGTTATTGGACTAAGTTAACCAGCGGCTAATCTTAATTTTTGCCAGAAATTTCAAGTACACTTCGATTTACCGTGGGGTGGGGGCGGGTTTAGGAGACGATCGATTTTAGGCGATTATTGTTGGTGAACCCGCCCCTACATTACATTTCGATTGACCGTGGGTTGGGGGCGGGTTTAGGAGACGATCGATTTTAGGCGATTATTGTTGGTGAACCCGCCCCGACAAATCACAACTCAAAACTCAAAACAATTATTTATGGCTGTTTCCACTCAAGATCCTCCTACTCCTCCTCCGAGTTCTCCCAAGGCTGAAACTATTTCTCCCTGGTCAGCGTGGACAGGCCCGCTGGTATTGCTCGGCCCTTCTGGCTTGTTCCTGATTTTATTATTAGTAATACCAACTCTGGTGATTTTTCAGCTTAGTTTGGTGCCGAATATTAAGCCGGGAGATTTGGTGAATCCTTCGGGAATCGGCAATTACCTGCGAGTGTTTGAACCGCTAAATTTGCAGGTGATGGGTCGATCGCTCTTTTTTGCAACGGGAACGACTATTCTGTGTTTACTACTAGGATTTCCCGTGGCTTACTGGATCGCCCTCAATGTCTCGCCCAAGTGGCGAAATTTAACCTTGTTAGGGTTTGTGTTGCCGCTGTGGACTTCTTCGCTGTTGCGATCGTATGCCTGGATTACAATTCTGCGTCCTACGGGGGTTCTCAACTCGCTCCTGGGACTTTTGGGCATTCCTCCTCTAGAATTGCTAAATCAAAGTTCCGCCGTTCTCATCGGCATGGCATACAGCTATTTGCCTTATATCGTGACAATTCTCTACGCTTCTCTGGAAAAGCTCGATCGCAGGTTGCTAGAAGCATCTCAGGATTTGGGAGCGAATCCGGTGGAAACTTTCTGGCAAGTGACAGTACCTCAAACGATGCCGGGAATTGCTGCGGGTTCTTTGCTGGTATTTATTAGCTGTTTGGGCGATTTTGTCGATCCCGAGTTGCTGGGCGGAGCTTCGAGCATGACGGCGGCTCGTTTAATTTACAATCAGTTTTTGGGGGCGACTCAAAATTGGGGGCTGGGATCGGCTCTGAGTATGGTATTAATTTTTGCAGTCAGTATCGGAATTGCACTTTTACTCAAATATGGCGATCGTAATGCAATCTAAGTTAGTTGACAGTTGACAGTTCCAATAACCAATTACCAATTCCCCATTCCCATTACCTATTACCAATTTCCAAGATATGGAAAATAGTGCCGACAATCCACAGGAGGAAATTGAAGCCCATATGTACTTAAAACCTAAATTTAAGGTTTCTTGGCAGGTAATATTTGCCGTTTTGATGTTTTTTTATATGTACCTGCCCATCCTGGTACTCACATTTTACAGCTTTAACAAATCACGTTTTAGCGCCGGCTGGGAAGGATTTACTTTAGATTGGTACGTTAAATTATTTAGCGATACGCGGATTTTAATTGCCCTGAGAAACAGTTTAACAGTGGCTATTTGTGCAGTTGCAATCTCGGCTGTACTCGGCACTCTCATGGCCGTGGGTTTATCCCGCTACCGCTTTCCGGGCAAAAGCTTATATCAGGGAGTTTCCTATTTGCCGATTATTATTCCAGATATTGCCAGTGCTGTTGCGACTCTGGTATTTTTAGCAGCCCTGGCTATTCCGCTCAGTTTATGGACAATTGTAGCGGCTCACATTGTGTTTTGTTTGGCTTATATTGCTCTAGCTGTTTCTACTAGATTGGCAGATTTAAACCCGTCTTTAGAAGAAGCCGCTTTGGATTTGGGGGCGACGCCAGTTGAGGCTTTTATTCAGGTTTTGTTGCCTCAATTATTACCAGGCATTGTTTCGGGTTGTTTGCTGGCTTTTGTCCTGAGTATGGACGATTTTTTGATTGCGAGTTTTACCGCAGGTAGCGGAACAACAACTTTGCCGATGGAAATTTTTAGCCGCATTCGGACTGGGGTGAAACCTGATATTAATGCTCTGAGCGTGCTGTTAATGGTAGGTTCGGGAGGATTGGCGTTTTTAGCAGAATATTTGCGCGGTCGGGGCGACCAAAAACGAGCTCATTAGGCATTATTCATTAGTCAGTAGTCATGAGTTGTTGGTCATTTGTTATTTTTGGGTTCTAATAACTAATAACCAATAATCAATAATATCAAATTCGGTGGCATCGGAATTCTAAAATCGAGTCAACATTCAACAATCACGGACTGTGAAACCGCAATTGATATAATTCATCTGCGTTAATCTGTGTTTATCTGCCTCTATCTGCGGTTAAAAAAATAGAATTTCTTAACCGCAGATGATAATTGATTGACGCTGATTCACGCAGAGGTCGAGAAGAGATATCTGAATAATTCCGATGCTAACAGATTTGATATGATGGGCTACCCAATGCCCAATTTACTATTTTGCTGGTAATTTCACTTTACTTGCCAAACCGAGTGCTTCCATCACTTGA
>ENA-OBIT01000916-OBIT01000916.1-metagenomes-genome-assembly--contig:-NODE-916-length-11879-cov-3.02064_pt1 | contig 11879 bp, 6 predicted proteins | sample MGYA00153386_OBIT01 | MGnify analysis MGYA00153386 | reverse complement strand
CGGATTCATTGCCTTCCGGGAACCATTCCTGATAATAATTCATCAGACCTATCTGATATTTGAAGGCGAAAGGAGAATCCTTTGGGGCAGGATTATGCGTTGGTCGTTGATGACCATCCATTGGTAGCAAGCGGCATCGCCAATTTTCTCAGCACGCATTGCCGATTCAAACAGGCGCATGTGGTGACCAATGAAGAGAATTGCTACCGCCATATTAGGGAAAATGGCCCACCGCGTTTACTGGTGATTGATTTTTGGCTCTCTTCCGGTACGGCGTTGAAATTACTCAAAGAAGTAAAACAACGTTATCCGCAGGTGCGGATTTTGGTGGTCAGCGGCGACGAGAATAACGATATCTGGCAGAAAGTGCACAATGCCGGCGGGCATGGGTTCGTGTTAAAAAATGAACCGCCAGAATTATTCGCCAGGGCGGTTTTTGCGCTGAACAATAATCAGGAATGGTTCCCGGAAGGCAATGAATCCGCCGTTAAAAACAACCATGACCATTTAAATAAATTCAATTTAACGCCGAGGCAATTAGACGTATTAACTATGATGCTGCGCGGCCTGCCAAATAAAAGAATTGCGACGCAACTGTCTATTTCCGAGCCGACCGTCAAAGAGCATATCAGCAATATATTGAAAAAGATCGGCGTCAACAGCCGAGTGGAAGCCATCACGCTGTTGCACGGCAAACGGGATCCGTCGTCATGAGGTTTTTCCAGCATTTACAAAATGATGGCATCTCCCCACGCGCACAGATCCGCCTGCTGGACAACACCTTCATGCGGCTGGTGTTCAGCTTCACCGCCGTGCCCTTCGTCGGCATTCCGTTCGCCATCTGGATTTATTTGCTGGGTGATGAACTCGGCCCAACCATTACCTGGATCATCGTTTACCTGCTATGCGCCGTGGCGATCCGAATAGGACATCGTCGCTATCTGCATGAGGCCAAAGAAAATGATGAAGACACCGTGCTGCGCCGCTGGCTGCCGCGCATTAATAAGGTGGCGTTTATTCACGGGTTGGGGATCTCATCACTCTATTTAATTACGCCGCAGACCCATAACTTTGACTTTTTCCTGCTGCTCAATATCAGCATCGCTGCGATCGTCGCCGCCAACGCAACGCACCTGACGCCCGTCATCAGCACCTTTACCCGCTTTTTCTTCGCCTCCTGGGGGCTGCTGAACCTCGGCATCATCTGGCGGCTGGAAGACGTGATGTTCATCGTACTGATGCTGAACTTGCTGTACGGCTTCGCCATTTACCGCCACGCATTAACCTCGCATGCGTTCTTTATTCAGCAGGCGCTGCTCGAAGAACAAAGCTCGCGCCTGGCGGAGCAGTTCCGCCAGGCTAAAGAGGAGGCGGAACAGGCGCTACTGGACAAGAACCAGTTCCTGACCACCGCCAGCCACGATCTGCGCCAGCCGGTGCACGCCATGGGTTTTCTGATCGAAGCCATCATCCACAAAAACCGGGACGACAGCCTGACGCCGCAGCTGCTGGATCTGCAACAAAGCGTGCGTTCGGTGCATTTGATGTTCAATTCACTGCTCGATCTCAGCAAGATCGAATCCGGCAACGTGCGCACCGCCGCCACCCATGTGGATATCGGCGCCCTGCTCGACTCGGTAGTCACCCTGTTCCGCGAAGAGGCCAACAGCCGCGCCCTGGCGCTGCGCACCTGGCGGCCTAGACGGCGTATCAGCGTGATGGGCGATCCGCTGCTGGTGCGGCAATCGCTGATCAACCTGATCCAAAACGCCCTGCGCTATACGCAACAGGGCGGCGTGCTGATCGCCATCCGCCCACGCGGCCCCGAGTGCCTGGTGGAAGTGTGGGACACCGGCGTGGGCATCGCCGACGAAGAGAAAAGCAAAATCTTCTCCCCTTACTACCGCCCTGAACTGGCGTGGAAAATCGACAGCGCCGGCCACGGGCTGGGGCTGGCGGTGGTGGCGCGCTGCGCCAAACTGATGAAGGTGAAGTACGGCATGCACTCCGTCGAAGGCAAAGGTTCGCGCTTCTGGATGCGCTTCACGCAATACAGCGGCGAAGACAAAGCGCCGGACACCGCGGCCGCCTACGACAACACCGCCACGCCTATCCGCTATGCGCCGCTGCGCGGCGCCTGCCTGGTGGTGGACGACGATCCCTTGGTGACCTCCGCCTGGGAGAGCCTGATGAGCACCTGGGGTATCACCGTGCGCTGCGCGGCCTCCGCCGAGGAGGCCTTCGCCATTGTCGAGGACGGTTTTACGCCGTTCGCCGTGCTGTGCGACCAGCGCCTGCGCTCCGGCGAGAGCGGTTTCGACATCCTGAAAGCGCTGTTCGAGCGCCTGCCGGACGTGAGCGGCGCGATGGTCAGCGGCGAGTTCAACTCACAGATATTGCAAGAGGCCGAGCAGGAAGGCTATCTGGTGCTGCGCAAGCCGCTGGAGCCGGCCAAGCTGCATGCGCTGCTGACGCAGTGGGGGGCGGGCTAGCGCGAGGCGGTGCTGTCAACATTATGATGCCAAGGATCATGTGGAGAGCTCTCTACGAGAAACTGTGCATCCGTCCGCTTGTTCAGGCGCGATGATTCAAACACCTTATATCCCGTCGATGTAACAAGATTGCATGTGTGGTAGAAACGGTCCCTCTCATAATTTTTCCCCTGGAGCGCGCGCACTCATCAGATTTATCTTTCATTGAAAATGGCAGCAATCTCAACAAAACAATGGCCTTCTCTCACTACCATCTTGTTCATAGGATTCTGAAACATGGGAAAGATATATCTAAGGCTTCCGCGTTATTACCATAGCAATTGTTCTGTTTTCATCCTCGCTCCTCCTGGCGTTTCCTATGAGCGGTCGGCTTTCATATGAATCATAAACATGTTCTTCCTCGTCCATAACATGGACGGAGCCTAAACATGAAAAACTGTAAAAAACATAAAATTGCCCATCTTAAAAAACTATTAATCAATGAGAATGCCTAGAGTCTTTCCGATTAAAATTCAAGATAAATAACTGTTATTGGCTTTATTTCAAAACAAAAAAACAAATTAGCAATAAAAATAGATTTTTATTCCAAACTAAGAAGTTCATGACTAACTTCTGTACTTACAAACTCACGGACTTTACAAATTGTCTTTTTATGTAAAAATAGTATGACAAAATCTAAACAACTGAAAATACTTGCAAGGTTAATTATGTCTACAGCTAAGGAATCAATTGAGCGCGATGGTTTTGTCGTTATCCGTAACCTTTTCACCCCAGAAGAAATGGCTCGGATGAACTCTTCCATACACATTTTTTTTCAAAAAAAGGGCGTGACTTACCGTTACGGACTGACTCAGCCAAACATTGCTGTTGAAGAGCCTGATTTCTCATGGGTAATTAGTCATCCAAAGGTATTAGAAGCCTACCGTTCTGTATTTGGCCAGGATGAATTTGTTTTTACATCCCATGCAGACATTCATCACAACATGGGATTCGGTTGGCATAAAGACGACGCCAAAGGCGCATATTTTTCCGAGCCATATTTCACGCCCGATTGCCGAGTATACAAAATGGGAATTTATATGAATGATCACTCCTCTGATGGAAACGGTATGTCGGTAAGAATAGGCTCTCATCTTAAAAACAACCTAACAGAAGGAGAGGCTATCTCGTTAGCCACTAAGCCCGGAGATGTGGTAATTTTTGATGTAAGAATTACGCATGCTGGTAAAGAATATGATGTTATTGAGAAAGGATTGCTGAAAATAGGAAGGATGCTTGGCGATATGAATGGCAAGTCAGAAATTGGCCGCAAAGTACGTGACCTTTATTGCAGTTTGAAATCTGGAAAGCCAAAGCGCAGCTTCTTCTTTACATTCGGTGCACCAAACACTTTCACTTACGACTTCTCCCGCACAAATATGCGTAGGCAGCTAGAACAGTCTGGAGGCAACGAATATATTTTATCAGAAAAGCTGTCTAATGAACTTCATAGCAATGGCGTTAGAACTCTGAAATTTGAAGATGGTTTGTAACTTAGCTGACCGAGGCAACTTGGTTAGACGTTATTATAACGATATTTTTAAGCGCTTTGAGAATGCCCAAAAAAGAGAATTTCAATGAAAAACAACCGCGTTGAATCACTTGATTATCTCCGTGGATTAATGGCTTTATCCGTTGTAATCTATCATTATACTTCATGGTCAATGTCTACCGGTTCGTCAGTTGACGTTATCGGCAGTCAGTTCATGCTAGGGAAACTGGGTATATACGCAGTTTCTATTTTTTATATTCTTAGTGGTGTTAGTCTAGCGTATATCTACGAAGGGAAAATAACATCCACACGTCAAGTTTCAGCATTCGCCATAAAGCGTGTGTTTAGGATATTCCCTTTATTTTGGATAGCAGTAACCGGGATGATTATTTTTAGCTGGCTTTTGGCAACGGTGAATGGCTTAGCATATGACTTCCCATATTACAAAGCATTTTTAAATTACACACTATTATTTGGATTTATTGAACCAACGGCTTACTTATCCACTGGCGCTTGGTCAATCGGCAATGAACTTGTATTTTATTTCATATTCTGCCTTACTTATTTTTTATCTTCATCGTACAGATATATCTTCCCGACTGTAATAGTGCTAAGTATCATTTCTGGATTTTACTTCGCTTTTAGCGTTCTTGATTCCTCATCACCGCTTGCCGAACAGTGGGCTAACTACATAAATCCTTTTAACCAATTATTTCTCTTTATGTGTGGTGCTGCAATTGGAAAATACGCGCCGATGTTAACAATGAGCAAAGCTTCTCTATTATCGATTTGCTTATTATCAACTTTGGCATTTATTTTCTACCCTGTTTCCGGAGATAAAATAAATCTGGTTTCTGGCATCAATAGAGTTTTTATTTCCACTTTGTGCGTGACATTTGTTTTCTCACTTTACAAATTAAACCCAACTTACAATAACGTATTGACTAATGCCCTGGGGAAATTAGGTGAAATATCATACTCAATTTATTTAATGCACCCTATAGTGGCAATACCCGTTACGTTTATCGCAAAGAAAATGGGAATTCCGATCGGCTTTGGATATGCTACGTCGTTTATTATTGTCATTATTATTGGGTTTGCGACCTATCACCTTGTGGAAAAACCCATGATGCGCGTGGGAGCAAACATAGCCTCTTGGTTAAAAAAGGATGCTGCCATTACGCAAAATCTAGTCAAATAATCTTACCAGGATATATTGAATAGTCCGTCTCGTGAACAACTGGCTCTCCCAGTTGTTCATCCTTATTACCGATATTACCAATTCATTGCTATCTAGCACTCCTGCACTAGTCACGTAGATACGCCAATACATAACAAATCAATAGCTAAATAATAATATAAGGCAGAAGCAACGTTGCATGTCATAGCTCAGAACAACGAACTCAGTATACGGCAATGCAAGTAGCGCACCAGGGCAAACACAGAGACCCACAGCACAGCCAAGTTCCTAAAAGAGAAAACCCCCGAACAGCAAGGCTGCAATGGGGGTTTTTAAATAATCACTGATAGTCAGTAATTAGCTGTTCATCACTCCCACTCGATCGTCGCCGGCGGCTTGCCGCTGATGTCGTACACCACGCGGGAAATGCCGTCCACTTCGTTGATGATGCGGTTGGAGACGCGGCCGAGGAAGTCATACGGCAGGTGCGCCCAGTGCGCGGTCATGAAGTCGATGGTTTCTACCGCACGCAGGGAGACCACCCAGTCGTATTTGCGGCCGTCGCCCATCACGCCGACCGAACGCACCGGCAGGAACACGGTGAACGCCTGGCTGACTTTGTTGTACAGGTCGGCTTTGTGCAGCTCTTCGATGAAGATGGCATCGGCGCGGCGCAGCAGATCGCAGTACTCTTTCTTCACTTCGCCCAGCACGCGCACGCCCAGACCCGGGCCCGGGAACGGGTGACGGAACAGCATGTCGTACGGCAGGCCCAGCTCCAGACCAATCTTGCGCACTTCGTCTTTGAACAGCTCTTTCAGCGGCTCGACCAGGCCCAGCTTCATCTCTTTCGGCAGGCCGCCCACGTTGTGGTGCGATTTGATCACGTGCGCTTTGCCGGTGGCGGAAGCGGCGGATTCGATCACGTCCGGGTAGATGGTGCCCTGTGCCAGCCATTTCACCTGCTCTTGCTTGCAGGCTTCTTCGTCGAACACTTCAACGAACACACGGCCGATGATTTTACGCTTGGCTTCCGGCTCGTCCACGCCCGCCAGTGCGGTCAGGAAGCGGTTTTCCGCCTCAACGTGCACGATGTTCAGGCCGAAGTGGTCGCCGAACATTTCCATCACCTGCTTGGCTTCGTTCAGGCGCAGCAGGCCGTTGTCGACGAACACGCAGGTCAGGCGTTTGCCGATGGCCCGGTGCAGCAGCATCGCGGTCACGGAGGAGTCGACGCCGCCGGACAGGCCGAGGATCACGTGGTCTTCACCCACCTGCTCGCGGATGCGCTCGACCGCATCTTCGATGATGGTGGCTGGCGTCCACAGGGCTTCACACTGGCAGATGTCCAGTACGAAGCGCTCCAGCATGCGCTGGCCCTGGCGGGTGTGGGTCACTTCCGGGTGGAACTGCACGCCGTAGAAGCGTTTTTCTTCGTTGGCCATAATAGCGAACGGGCAGGTATCGGTGCTGGCGATGGTCACGAAGTCGGACGGGATCGCGGTCACTTTGTCGCCGTGGCTCATCCACACGTCCAGCAGCGGTTTGCCGGCCGGGCTGATGGCGTCTTCGATGTCGCGCAGCAGCGCGCTCTCTTTGACGATTTCCACCTGCGCGTAGCCGAACTCGCGTTCGTTGGAACCCTGCACATGGCCACCCAGCTGCATCGCCATGGTCTGCATGCCGTAGCACACGCCCAGCACCGGCACGCCGGCGTTGAACACGTAGTCAGGGGCGCGCGGGCTGCCGGCTTCGGTGGTGCTTTCCGGGCCGCCGGACAGGATGATGCCGCTTGGGTTGAATTCGCGGATCTGCGCTTCGCTAACGTCCCAGGCCCACAGTTCGCAGTAAACGCCGATTTCGCGCACGCGGCGGGCGACCAGTTGAGTGTATTGCGAACCGAAGTCCAGTATCAGGATGCGATGCTTATGGATATTTTGTGTCATGTGAGGCGAATTCCAGCAACAAGAGAAAAAGAGCGAAAATGTGTGTTTCGGGATGGGGCTTGGCGCCCCACCCCGGCCTCTCACTCAGGAGAGGTTAAGGCATCAGCCCATGCGGTAGTTCGGCGACTCTTTGGTGATGGTCACGTCGTGCACGTGGCTTTCCTGAATGCCGGCGCCGCTGATGCGCACGAACTCCGCCTTGGTGCGCAGATCGTCGATGGTGGCGCAGCCGGTCAGGCCCATGCAGGAGCGCAGGCCGCCCATCTGCTGGTGCACGATGGCTTTCAGCATGCCTTTATAGGCGACGCGGCCTTCGATACCTTCCGGCACCAGTTTGTCGGCGGCGTTATCGGTCTGGAAGTAACGGTCGGAAGAGCCTTTGGACATCGCGCCCAGCGAGCCCATGCCGCGGTAAGATTTGAACGAACGGCCCTGATACAGCTCGATTTCGCCCGGGGATTCTTCGGTGCCCGCCAGCATGGAGCCTACCATCACGCAGGATGCGCCCGCGGCGATCGCTTTGGCGATGTCGCCGGAGAAGCGGATGCCGCCGTCGGCGATAACCGGAATGCCGGTGCCTTCCAGCGCTTCCACCGCGTCGGCGATGGCGGTGATCTGCGGTACGCCCACGCCGGTCACGATGCGGGTGGTGCAGATGGAGCCAGGGCCGATACCCACTTTCACCGCGCTCACGCCGGCTTCAGCCAGCGCTTTGGCGCCCGCTGCGGTCGCGACGTTGCCGCCGACGATCTGCAGATCCGGGTATTTGGCGCGAGTTTCGCGGATGCGCTGCAACACGCCTTCGGAGTGGCCGTGCGAGGAGTCGATCAGCAGGACGTCAACGCCTGCCGCCACCAGCGCGTCAACGCGCTCTTCGTTGCCGGCGCCGGCGCCGACCGCCGCGCCCACGCGCAGACGGCCGTGCTCGTCTTTACAGGCGTTCGGCTTACGTTCCGCTTTCTGGAAGTCTTTAACGGTGATCATGCCCAGCAGGTGGAAGCTGTCGTCCACCACCAGCGCTTTTTCTACGCGCTTTTCGTGCATCTTCTGCAGCACCACGTCACGCGCTTCACCTTCTTTCACGGTGACCAGGCGATCTTTCGGCGTCATCACCGCAGTCACCGGCTGAGACAGATCGGTCACAAAGCGCACGTCACGGCCGGTGATGATGCCGACCAGCTCGTTGTCTTCGGTAACGACCGGGTAACCGGCGAAGCCGTTGCGCGCGGTTAGCTCTTTCACTTCCTGCAGCGTGGTGGACGGGGTAACGGTCTGCGGGTCGGTAACTACGCCGCTTTCATGCTTCTTCACGCGGCTGACTTCTTCAGCCTGGCGCTCGATGGACATGTTTTTGTGGATGAAGCCCAGGCCGCCTTCCTGCGCCAGCGCGATGGCCAGGCCGGATTCGGTCACGGTATCCATGGCTGCGGACAGCATAGGGATGTTCAGGCGGATGGTTTTGGTCAGTTGAGTGCCGAGCTCTGCGGTGTTAGGCAGAACCGTGGAGTGGGCTGGAACCAGGAGGACGTCGTCAAACGTCAGAGCTTCTTTAGCGATACGTAGCATGGGCAATATCTCACCAGGGTGGGCTGTGAAAAAGATAAAATATTGCCGCGGCATTATACAGAGCGGAATCGGTTGCCTCCAGCACTTTCTTACAAAAAGTCTTGATTACCTTTTTCAGCCATGTAGTATCGACCAATTAAGTGATTGTTTTGAAATTTGATCTGGGTCACATGTCGCTACCTGTTTCGCCTTCCATTTTTACCGTAAGCCGCCTGAATCAGACGGTTCGCCAACTGCTGGAAATGGAAATGGGGCAGATTTGGCTCTCCGCCGAGATCTCCAACCTCTCCCAGCCCGCCTCCGGCCACTGGTATTTCACGCTGAAAGACGACCGCGCCCAGGTGCGCTGCGCGATGTTCCGCAACAGCAACCGCCGCGTCACCTTCCGGCCGCAAAACGGCCAGCAGGTCCTGGTGCGCGCCAGCATCACGCTGTATGAACCGCGCGGCGACTACCAGCTGATCGCCGAGAGCATGCAGCCCGCCGGCGACGGCCTGCTGCAGCAACAGTTCGAGCAGCTGAAACAGCGCCTGAGCGCCGAAGGGCTGTTCGATCAGCAATTCAAGCAGCCGCTGCCCGCCCCGGCCAAACGCGTCGGGGTGATCACCTCCGCCAGCGGCGCGGCGCTGCACGATATCCTGCAGGTGTTGCAGCGGCGCGATCCATCGCTGCCGATCGTCATCTACCCCACCTCGGTGCAGGGCGCGGAAGCGCCGATGCAAATCGTGCGCGCCATCGAGACCGCCAACCGCCGCGATGAATGCGACGTGCTGATCGTCGGCCGCGGCGGCGGTTCGCTGGAAGATCTGTGGAGCTTCAACGACGAACGCGTGGCGCGGGCGATCTTCGCCAGCCGCATTCCGATCGTCAGCGCCGTCGGCCATGAAACCGACGTCACCATCGCCGACTTCGTCGCCGATCTGCGCGCGCCGACCCCTTCCGCCGCCGCCGAACTGGTCAGCCGCAATCAGCTTGAGCTGTTGCGCCAGCTGCAGTCGCAGCAGCAGCGGCTGGAGATGGCGATGGATTACTATCTGGCGCAGCGCCAGCAGCAGTTCACCCGCATTCACCACCGTTTACAGCAGCAGCATCCGCATCTGCGCCTGGCGCGCCAGCAGACGCTGCTGTTCAAGCTGCAGCGCCGAATGGAAGACGGCATGCAGCAGCGGCTGGCGCAGGTGCAGCCGCAGGGCCGCATTCACCGCTACCAACAGCGCGTGCAGCAGCAGGAATACCGTCTGCAGCAGGCGATGGAGCGCCAGCTCAACGCCTACCGCCAGCGTTTCGGCGTGGCGTGCAGCCAGCTGGAGACCGTCAGCCCGCTGGCGACGCTGGCGCGCGGCTACAGCGTGACGCAAACTCCGCGCGGCGAACTGCTAAAAACCACCAAGCAGGCGCAGGTCGGCGAACTGCTGAAAACCCGCCTGCAGGATGGCTGGGTGGAAAGCGAGGTGAAAACCATCACCGTCGCCAAAAAGCCGCGCAAGAAGCGCGCGGCCGAGTAACCCCCCTACTCCAGCGTAAAACGCTCGCCCGGTTCGCCGTTCACCCACAGCGCGCGCGTTTCACCTTCCGGCAGGCTGAGCGTCAGCGTGCGCCAGGCCGGGCAGAAACGCCCTTCCGTCGTGATATCCAGCATGATGCGTTGATTGTCGCAGCGCATTTCCCAGCGCAGCCACAGCGCATCGCCCTGCCGCCAGCCGTCGCTTTCACCGTCGTCCTCAAACAGCAGCCCACGGCTTGCACCGCAGCCCTTGAGCGGAAACAGCCGCAGCTCGCGCCGATCGTCGGCGGCCACGTCCACATGCGCCAGCCGCTGCGACAGCGGCAGCGCCGCCCCGGCACGCACCAGCAACGGCAGGCGCTCCAGCGGCGCCGCCAGCGTCACCGTCTGGCCGCCGCCGAACCACTGGCCGCTGTAGAAGCAGTACCAGCCTTCGCCGTTGTCCGGCAAATACACCGAACGCCGGCGCTGCGCCGGTTCCACCACGCTGGCCACCAGCAGATCGCGGCCAATCAGAAAATCGTCGTTCTCGCCAAAGGTGCGCGCATCCTGTTCGTGATCGAGGAAGGTCGGGCGCAGCATCGGCTCGTCGTCGGCGCAGGCCTGCCACAGCAGGGTGTAGAAATACGGCAGCAGCCGGTAACGCAGATTGATCGCCTCGCGCACCGCCGGGGTGGCGGCCGGGTACATCCAGGGCTCGTTGACCGTGGCGTCGTCGTTCCAGGAGTGGATAGTGAAACGCGGATGCATCACGCCGTTTTGCACCCAGCGCACCAGCAGCTCCGCGTCCGGTTTGTCGCCGGAGAAGCCGCCGACGTCGTGGCCGAGGTTATACAGCCCGGACAGGCTCATGCCCAGCCCCATGCGGATGTTGTAGCGCAGCGTCTGCCAGCTGGTGCGGTTGTCGCCGCTCCAGGTCTGCACGTAGCGCTGCATGCCGGCGCAACCGGAGCGCGAGATCAGGTACGGCCGCTTCTGTGGCGCGAAGCGCTGCTGGGCCTCCATCGAGGCGCGCATCATCAGCAATGGCATCACCGGGCGGATATGCTTGATGGCGATCGGCCGCCCGAAGCCGTGGCAGCGTGCTTCGCCGTCCCACACTTCGTACTCGTTGTTGTCGTTCCAGGTCGAATCGATGCCCATCTCCAGCAGCTGCCGCGTGACGCCCTGTTGCCACCAGCGCACCGCCGCCGGGTTAGTGAAGTCGAGGTGCGATCCTTCGTCGTCCCAGAAGCTGGAGCGCTCCGGCGCGTCGCTTTGCGAATCGCGGATAAACAGCCCCTGCGCCGCCACCGCCTGATACTGCGGGTGATCCTGCAGCAGGCATGGCTTGATGTTGGCCGCCAGCCTGAGGCCGGCGTCGTGAAACGCCTGGCTGAGCAGCTTGGGCTGCGGCACCTTGTCGTAGTTCCAGTTGAACACGTAGCGCTTGTTATTGATCGAGGTGTAGCCCGACGACAGCTGGAAAGAGTCGCAGGGTATGGCGTGTTGACGGCACAGCGCGATGAACTGCTGCAGCTGCTGCTGGGCGTCCGGCGCGTCGGTGTAGTGCATGGTCGAACCGCTGTAGCCCAGGCTCCACTTCGGCCCGAAGTGGGTGCGGCCGGTCAGGCGCACGAAGGCCTTGGTGACGTCCAAAACCTTCGGCCCGAGGAACAGG
>ENA-OBIT01000913-OBIT01000913.1-metagenomes-genome-assembly--contig:-NODE-913-length-11913-cov-5.60533_pt1 | contig 11913 bp, 8 predicted proteins | sample MGYA00153386_OBIT01 | MGnify analysis MGYA00153386 | reverse complement strand
GCTGCGGCAATCTCGCTCAAGTCCGCCTATGCTAAACGGATTTATGAACTGTTATGTCAGTATAAAAATATGCCTAACAAAGTCTTTAAAAAAGACCTGTTAGGGCTTAAAACAATGTTGTGCATCGTCGATCCAAAAACAGGAAAGGACAGTTACGCCAAGTGGACTCACTTCGAGAAAGCCATTCTCGCGGTGGCTAGTAGAGAAATAAATGAGCACACCGAGCTATCATTTGCCTACAAACCCGTGATGGGGGATCGCCCAGGGCGGGGCCGTAAACCCGTCGTGGCCGTTGAGTTTAGCGTATTGTATCAGGCCAAAACAGAATTTGCTTCTATTTCTTCGCTTCCGGAATTGCACGAACGCTTGGTGAAAAAATTTAAACTGCGGAAGGATCAGGCCACGGCGGTAATCGAAAAATTCACCTTGGAGGAGATTCACAAACAGCTTTACAACATTGAGATCAAGGCGGCTGATGGTAGCGTCAGGAGCATTGGTAGTTATACGGCCACGGTGTTTGGTCTGGCAACCAAACCCACAAAAGGGAAGGGAAATTGACCAGTCGGTGTGGGAGGCCAATCGATGGAACATTTCGTACTAATGTGCCCCCCCACTACACGTATTGGCTCAGAGCTTCAGTTACCATCTCTTTCAAACTCTGATCGGTTTCAGCCCCCTTCACCTTTAGACGTTTCATCAGGTCTTTAGGAAGCCAAACATTTAACTGTTGCTCCTCTCTCGGGCTGGCCACTTCCTGTATTGGCATGACAGTTTGTACTGGTAGCTGCACCGGTTCTGTCTTTACGCGGTCGGCAAAACCTTGTAATTTGTCTGTAAATGCGGTTTTCTTTGCCATATCTTAGAATTCTTTATTTATGTAAATCTATGATTCTAAACGCTATAAACCTAACGCGGTCAGAATCTCGTCTGCCAAACTGGTTATCTCCTCCTTAGCCTTTTCGTCATCGCTGCCGAACACACCACTTGTCAAGGCGGAACGCGTGTAGCTTACCCGATCGGCTATGGTGGTGGTTAACAAGATCGCCCCGTAACTGCTTAGGATCTCCTGCACCGATTTGTTAAGAGCCGTCCGGGGCTTGACCATATTAAGCACCACGCCGTACTTCAGTTGTGGCCGCTTCTGCTCGGCCTGCGCCAATAGTTCAATCGTGGCTTTGATGGCCATCACGTCGAAGAACCCAACCTTGGAAGGAACCAGTACAAAATCAGACACGGCGAACAGGTCGGGTAACTGATTGGTCAGGTAGGGGGGCGTATCGACAACCAGTATATCAAATGGCTGCTTGGCCAACTGATCTAACTTCCCATCGAAGGGGACAAAGGTTATACCCTCTAACTCGTCTTTGATGCTGGACAAACTACCCTGCACGTCTGTATCAAGTACGCCCACGCTCAGTCCCTGCGCGAAACAGGCGGCCAGGTTTAGGGCTAACGTGGTTTTACCTACTCCGCCTTTCTGGTGAGCTACGGTTATAATCTTCATATTTAGAATTGTAGACTTCTAAAAATACAAAAATACATATTTATAGAGCACGTTCAAAGACCACGAAAAAAAATAGCTATATGCTTGATTATCAGTTGAAACTCTAAATTTTTAACAATTCCGGCAATGAGTAGTAAGACCCATTTCCATTTATTTACAGACTCGCCGTACCTGGCAATAATTTCGGCAGTGTCCAAATGTCGCTGTTTATTAATCCTGCGCCCCATAATTAGGCTACCTGCGGTTAGGTAGTGTTTAGTGCTTCAAGATGTATGAAGCGCACAAGAATAGAACGGCCAAGTCAGATACGAAAGGACAGAAAGACAAGATATATTTTCACCAAAATCGCTGAAACAAAGCCCTTTTTATTGGAAAAGTGCAACAAAATGACTCAAAACAGGGGAGCAAGTCCCGAAACAGGTGAGTAACTCCCGGACTTTCTTCGCAGAAGCCGGACATCGTTCGCAAAAAAAGGACGGCTTTTATTTGAACTGATACCTGTAATTTTACCAGTAGTTTTACAAGGCACTGATTATCAGATCTATTGAGAGTGGTACGAGTGACAACCTACGGCTAGCTAAAGGGCAGTTAGCTGTTTTTAATGACGTTGGCCGACGGGCCTTCTATTTGGCGGAGGTGCTGGCGGTGTTGCCCGACTATGAGTATAGAATCAGGTTTCAGATTGAAAACCAAACCGGCTATGAGTCAACAGAGCAAACTGTCATACAACGCTGCTTGATCAAGCTGCCCCGCTTTATGGAATCTATGGGAGTGGTCAGACGACCGGGTTTTTGAGTGGTCATAGTGACCGGGTTGCTTTTACTCTCCGGCTCTCATTGCATTTTTCGGGGAAAGTGGTCTGTCTGCCGTTGTGTCAGTATTCGGACAATAGTCACCTAACATAACATCCCTTATAAAACCAATCCCCCCAAAGTACAACGCCCGAACACCAGTACCGGGGCCCCAAATGTTGTACTTTTTATAGAAATCACCCTATTTAGTTCTGTGAGCTTGGCAGGCCATTGGTAGCGGTAACTGCATACTGTAGGATCTGGTTAAGCTGCTCAGCACTCAGATTGGCTGACTTGACATCGACGCCAACACCCTCGGTCAGATCTTGCTTCAGGGTGATACTAATCCAGGCGTCAGCGTCGATCATGAGCCGAACCGAATTTTGCAAATGGTGGTCGGGGTGCGCGTGGCCTTCAGAACTACCCGCAATTTGGAAGAAATATCCATCTTTGAGATAGGACATAACTAAAACAGAAATTAGCGAAGCCCCAGCAATAGTCGGGGCTTTTTTTGTGATCCGCACCAAGTACTTATAAAGCGTCATTCTCCTTCTCTGAAGGCGATATAACCTATCCAACGCACACGCTTTTTTTATTGACGAGGACCGTTGGATAAATATACAGATGTACACCCATTGACAATAAATAAGTAATTCCCTACGGCTTTGTTGCATGGCTCCTGATGAGTGGTGAAACCATATTAACCGGGCGTAGAATCGCGCTATTTTGTATTCGTCATATTGTTATTTGCTTACTTGTGCGGTCCTGATCGCGTATACTTAGGAGCTAGTTTAGGGCTAAACTTGGCCTTTCGAGAGCCATGCAACAAAGCCATTCCCTACTATTATACAGTAGTTAGTAAAACGCTTAGTATCATTTGTTTATCACGTTTTTCAAACCAAACAAACCATGAACTATTTACTGCGTTCTATCGCGCTGAGCCTGTTGTGGCTCTCCGTTGGGCTGGCCTGCAAACAGGCACCACAACCAGCCGACCAACAAACTGAGGGTAAAGCCAAGACCGTGTTTAACGGCCCTGTAGCCCCCACCACGAACCTCAACACCTGCGATGATGGGACTTGTTGCGGTAGAAAAGGAATCTACTACAAATATCACGAGACGCTGAGCGGGGACACAGTGATACTCAGAGGCAACATTATCAAATTTAGCCGGCTTATTCCTAAAGGGACGACTCAGGCGTGGGCAACATATGCTGAGGTATGTACGTTGACCGCCGCTCCGGTCGACAAGCTCATCTATGAAGTGTTCGGCAAGGCCAATAACGACGACCCAATCAAATGCCGGATATGGGGACGTGTATACACAGGTGATAAATTTTTATCTTTAAATTTTGAAGACCCACCACGCTTTTTCGCTGTTGACCGGGTCGAAGCGATCAAGTAAAATACTTTTTTGTTGCTCAGCTTTTCACTACATCCACAGTATGAGACATCATTTAAGTTTGGCCATCGTTGGCACGTTACTTGCGGGAGGAGGTATTACAAACCCGGCATTCGCCCAGGAGAAATACAAGCCTAAATACCAGCGCGAAAACGACACGACGTTCCGCGCCAACGCCAGTTATCTCTCCGAAACTGGCTTCATCAAATTTCGTCCCGATAAAGACATTGACCCCGACACGTATTTCGATAAGTTCGGGGTAGCCATCGGTCTCGGTCCGCACTATCAGATGCGGTTGCTCAAAGAAGACACCGATGCCAATAAGATACGCCACCGGCGGTATCAGCTTTACTACAAAAACATCCGGGTTGAGCATGGCGATTACGCCCTGCACTCAAAGGCGAATCGGTTATTGGCCGCCGACGGAAGCATTGTGGAATCACTGGCTGTCGACGTGGAGAAACCAATGAGCGAGAAACAAGCGTTGGCGGTTGCTCTGACCGATCAGCAACTGACCGAAGGGCTGTTTAAAGGCAAAGCAAAACTGCCCAAGGGCGAACTCATTCTGGCTCGGAACGGGGTTGAGGCCGTTCGTGGCAATTATGTGTTTGCCTACGTGTTCGACATTCGGAAAGAATACATTGAGCTACCGTCAAAAGTATCCGACGAGCCGATGCGTGTTTACGTTAATGCCACAACGGGCCTGGTTATGCGTCGCGTGTCACTCACACAGAGTTGTATTCATTCGGTAACCGGAACGGATAGTCTTTCCCATGAACATGAGATGCCCTCCCCAGTTATTTCTGTGCTTCCCGAACAGACACAAAGTCCACAAGTAGCCTCCATGTTCACACCGTTATGGGGTGGCCGTTACGGTGGTAGCCGCCCCTTCGAGACTGAACTCGTCCCTGATCTCCCTCGGGTCCAATACAGGCTTTGGCACCAAAACGGGGCGTTGGTTACCAGACGGGACACTAGAAGTGCGGGCGGTTGGGATGCAACAAACGATGTAACTAATCCTAGTACGAGATGGGGAACGAGTGAGCAGAGTGCGACAACCGCCCATTGGTTAGCCCAACAAGTGTACGGCTTTTTCCAAAATACGTTTGCCCGCAATGGGTACGATAATAACTATCAATATCCCCGTATATTAGTTAACTGGGGTGGAAGTTCTCCTAACGGAGAGAACGTTAACGCTAGATGGAATGGTGTAGACGAACTTACTTTTGGTTACGCGCCTGCCTCAACCTCTCGTCCCATACAGCCAAACATAAACAGGCCGTTCTTATCAGCAGATCTTATGGGCCATGAATACATGCACGCGGTGACGCAGACCTCTGTACCAAATGGTATGCTTATGGGTGGGGAACCCAGAGCACTAAATGAATCAATGTCCGACATATTCGGCACTGCCTTCGAGCGATACCTATTCCCCACTAACTGGAACTGGGATATGTTTGAAGACACATGGCAAACCAGGGATATGGCCAACCCTAGCCGGGCTTTCCCGCCTTTTTCTCCTCTTGAAGGACAACCATCTATATATTTGGACCCAAACGGATGGAACGAGGAACCCTACGCGCAAATGGGTGTGATGAACAAATGGTTCCACACGCTCTGCACGGGTCAGGGTCCAAATAGCCAGAGCATTACGCCAATCAGTTTTGATAACGCCATTCAAATCATGTACCATGCGGTGCGCTTTCATCTGAAGAGTGACTCAGACTATCCACACGTCAGAGATGTGACCGCACAGGCTGCTCGTGAGTTATATGGCGATTGCTCGGCGCAGGAACGCGCTGTTGTCGCCGCCTGGGCAACAGCCGGGCTGGCCACCATTGGTTGCGGAAGTACCTGCACCCTGCCGACCAATACTTGCTATACGATTAAAGTGGAAAGCTCAGGTAAGCGAATTCAGGCAATGGGCGACAACAGTGTTCAACAGTTGCCTGCCAATGGAAATAATAATCAGGTTTGGCGCGTCGAAGACCGAGGAAACAGCCAGGTAAGTTTTACTGTTCAGGACGGTAGCAACAGGACGATTCGCACCAATGCAGGTGCCAATGGAGAGGGGCTTCTTCTGGCTAATTACGTTGGGAACGGGAAACAAGATTGGGCAGTGGCCTGTAATCCAAACGTATCGAATCAGTGGCGTGTATCCTACCCGGCTACCACCAATACATGGGATCTAGAGGGTTACGGTAATGGCCCCTACCTGCAACTTTATGGCAACACGCAGGAAAGCTTTAGAGATTACCGAGCCTTCCGATTTGAGCCTGCTACTTGCCCAGCTAACAATACACTCTGTGACTTTAGGATTTCAATGACATCCAGCTTAACAACAGCAACCTGTGGCCAGTCAGTCAATTTCAACGTCGTTTGTGAAGGTTCTGGTTGTCAGGGAGTTAGGTATCAATGGAGTGGTCCGGGAATGGACAATCAGACCGGGTCGTCACTGAACGTGACAATGCCCGGCACTGCCGGTACTTATTTATACCGTGTTTCAGCTTTAAAAACTGGATGCAGTGACAATGGTGGTGTTAGTCTGGCAATTCCAGTTTATTGTAATGGCCAAGTCTGTACGCCTCTGTCAAATGGATGCTATAATGTTGTCTCGTCAACGACTGGTAACCGGTTACAAGCAATGGCCGATAACAGAGTGTTTGTCCAAGCTACCAACAATGCAAATAATCAAATCTGGCGAGTTGATAACCGGGGTAATGAGCGGCTTAGCATCACTGTACAGGATGGCACAAATAGGGCTATGCGTCGGGTTGATGGTACGGGCATATATGAAGTTGTAACGCTTGGCAACTACATGGCCAATTCCGAATATGAGTGGAGTATGCAGTGTAATCCTCTTAACACCACTCAATGGCGAGTATTCTCTTTGAGGAACACCTCCCTTTGGGATGTGAACACCTTTCCAAACCGAGACCGTGTTATAGAACCCGAGTTAACAGCATCCTTCGGTGTGCGTAGTACTCCTTTTGACAACTCCGCAAAGTTTTACTTCCAGTCAATCACGTGCCCTAATACAGGTAATACCTGCAACTTCGCCCTATCGCCCAATGCATCGGACGGCAACTCCAACCGTTCATGTGGGCAGGCAGTTACACTGAATGCCAATTGTCAGGGAGGCGATTGTGGCGCAGTCAGCTACAATTGGAGTGGAAACGGCATCAGCGGCAGCGGCTCGTCAGTGGCCTTCAATGTACCTAACGCCAACGGCAGCTATCCCTATACCGTTACAGCTTCTAAATCGGGGTGCGCTAACCAAACCAGCACCGTTACGCTCAACGTGAGCGGGTGCGGCACAGGCGGCGGTTGTAACCTGCCCCCCAACGTATGCTATACCATCAACGTCGATCAGACCGGGAAACGTTTGCAGGCAATGGGCAACAACACCGTTCAGCAACAGAACACCAACAATGCCAATGATCAGGTCTGGAGACTGGACGACCGGGGCAATGGACAAGTCAGTTTCACGAGTCAGGACGGTAATAATCGGGTGATTCAATCCAACGGCGTGGCCAACGATGGTACAGGTATCTCGCTGGGCGGCTATACGGGTACTAACCAACACTGGGCCATGCAGTGTAACCCATCGGCCAACAATCAGTGGCGGGTTTTCTCACCAGCCACCAACAGTACCTGGGATATGGAGGGGGCCGCTTCTGGACCCAGCCTGCAAATCTATGGCAACACGGGCGAGAGCTTTTTCACCCATCGTTCGTTCCGCTTCGAGGCCGCAACCTGCCCCGGCGGAGGTGGCTCCTGCAACTTTGCCCTGACGGCATCGGCCAACACCACCAACGCTACCTGTGGGCAGGCCGTTACTCTGCAAAGCGGCTGTTCGGGCAGCGATTGTGGTGGAGTCACCTACAGTTGGAGTGGCAACGGCATCAGCGGCAACGGTACGTCGGTCAACATCAACGTACCCGGCACAAATGGCGACTATGCCTACACTCTGACTGGCTCCAAAGCCGGATGCAGCAATCAGACCGCTAGGGTAACACTGACGGTAACGGGTTGTAGTGGAGGCGGTTGCAACCTTCCGTTGACCACCTGCTACACGATCAATGTGGACCAGACGGGCAAACGCCTACAGGCAATGGGCGACAACGCGGTGCAACAGCAAAACAATAGCAACGCCAACAACCAGATCTGGAAACTCACCGACCGGGGTAACGGACAGGTCAGCTTCGCCATTCAGGATGGTAGCGGTCGGGTAATTCAGTCTAACGGGGTGGCCAACAATGGCACGGGTATTTCCCTAGGCGGCTACACGGGCAATAACCAGCATTGGGCCATGCAGTGTAACCCATCGGCCAACAATCAGTGGCGGGTTTTCTCACCAGCCACCAACAGTACCTGGGATATGGAGGGGGCCGCTTCTGGACCCAGCCTGCAAATCTATGGTAACACGGGCGAGAGCTTCGTTACCTATCGTTCTTTCCGCTTCGAGGCTACTACCTGCCCCGGAGGCCGAGTAGGCGTTGCCGAACCTGCGGAGCCAGAGACTGGATTGCGCTTGACGGTGTCGCCCAATCCCAACACGGGGCAGTTTATCGTGCGCTTCCAGACCAAAGCCGGTCAACCGGCTACCCTGCGGCTGAGCGATGTGAGTGGCCGGCCCGTGCGCCCCGCACAGACTATCGCCGGTACGGGTCAGCTTCATCAGGAGGCCATCAGCTTACCGGCTCAAGTACGTGGTCTGCTCTTGCTGGAAGTGGTCAGCGGTGGGCAGCGCGGTATACAAAAAGTGTTGATTGAGTAAGCCAACAGTTACGGCCTATCTCCAAGATAGGCCGTAACTAAAACAGAAATTAGCGAAGCCCCGACGATGGTTGGGGCTTTTTTCGTGATCCGCTCCAGGCACCTACTGTCTCAAATATAGGACGTAACTGAAATAGAGGTAGCTAACACAGTTGGGGTAAATCCGCCATTGAAAGCAGTTAATTAACTGTAAACTAGTAGGTTACTGAAATTTTATGCTCTTAATGTTCAATTAAGAAAGCAAGTAATCTTGTTATTTAGGTACGTGTAAAAGCAGTCAAATTTGATGGCCTTAAGCCTTTAAAAGGTGTTAAAACCATCCAAGCCTGAAATACAGCGGTCAGCAACCCAAATTCACACTTCTTTCGGGTACAATACTCTACTTTTTAACATAACCTCCGTACTGGCAGTAAAATACGTATAACTAATTGACTAACAAGTTTTTACAGGCTCTACATTACGGATATACCCCAACTGTATCAGCTACCCCAAAAGAAGGCAGAATGGGCGCATGAGAAGAAGGTAACGAGCCGGGCTGCGAAAATGCAGAAGGAAGGTCGAACTGGCGAAAGCACGATTGGCGATCTGTTTGGCCAGGCAGTGCCGATCGGTGGCCAGAACGCCGCAACAGACGTTGAATTAGTGGACAAAGCGCGTAAGTTGACCAAGACCCCAAAAATGCCATAACCGCGCTCAGTCAGGCGGGCATCTTGATCTGGCTGGCCTCGAGCAGTGCCTGCAGCTCGTCGGGACTGATCCGCCGGGCACCGGGGTTATGCTCCAGGCGGTTGATCTCCCTGGCTGTCAGCGTCTGCCTTACCACGTGCTGCTTCTTCTCTTCTGGTGTCAGTCGTTTGCCCATAGTAGTTCTTCAGGGCAGTTTGTTTGGCTTTCCAGACGTTGAAAACGCGGATCTGGCCGTCCCTGAGTACGAAAATAACATTAATTACCCGGTTTAGATTGCTTAACCCCGTGACCTTGTATCGAGGTTCGCCCGTTTTTTCATCGGCGTAGGAGGTCTCTATCAGGCGGTTAGGGTCGCTGAATACACTTTCAATCTCATCGACACTCAGGTTACGGCCACTCTGCTTCACCTGGTCGAGTTTGGCCAGATTGCCGGCATCCCATTGAAAAGGCGGGTCAGGTTGGGAATCAGTCATTGAGCAAAGGTCTAACCTTATTAGCGCAATGATTCACGTTCCTAAACTGCTGAATTTATTTAATTTTAAATCTTTAAATCATTGATAATTAGCTACTTGGTTCTAAAACATAACTATTTTAGTTAATAAATTACCATTTATAGACAACTGTATGTAACTTTATATTACCTCTCAAGTGCGAGGCCAACCGAACGAAATCGGTCATTTGATTAACGCTTTAAAATGTCTTTTAAACAGAGTAAAGAACTACGAAGAGAAGTAGAAGAATGGTTTAAACTATTACTGTTCATGATCGCCGCAGCTACTGCTGCCTATAAAAGCTACGTACCTGATCATACCCAGGTACGTTCTGTACCTGGTCATACCCAAGTGCAAAACCGGCTACCACCGCCCATTCAAGATCGGGGGGTCGATCTTGGAAAATTCCCTTAACATAACAGCAGCTATAAAACCAATCCCCAAAAAATACAACGCCCAGCCCCTTTCGACAAAGGGCTGGGCGGTACGTTCAAATCTTTAAATATTACTCCTGTGCTTACCAAATATTAAGCCAGTTATCAACACAAGCGATCTACTGCTTTGCCTTTGCCAAGTCTTCTTGGTTTACGCTGTACGTGTACTGCTTGTGACGAGTATCTATGTCTACTTCCTGGTAATTGCTGACACAGTAAATACTTTTTGATAAGCAGTTATCGCTAACACGTACTCCTTGGCTAACGTATGTTGTTTTCAAACGGTTATCAAAAATTATCTCTACCGAATCAGTAATAAATCGACTATCAACAGGTACGAAAGTACCTATACCATCGAATGAAAACTTATCAGTGTGACTTGTATTAGGTGCAATAGTAACTCGCTTCTGAGGTTGCTTTGAATAGACAATGAAAGTCACAGGCAAACTAGTACTGTTTTTGATGACCTGAGTAATGACATACTCTTTGTCTATGATCTTCGTAGTGCAACGACTTCCGGCAAATGCTATGAAAGCACTGACAAATGTGATGATTAAATAACGCATCTTAGAGACTGTTTAGTTACCATACCCATTAAAAAGAAGTGGTATAGCCCCCTCCGTGGGATTATCATACCAATTAATCACATTATCACGTAGCGACGGCATATTCCGTGATCCGACTAATACATCTTCCATTTGCCTGATGGTGTAACCACTAACGTCATCATTCGGTAATGAAGATGAGATATTTATACTCTGGTTGAAATCGTCAATCAGATCAATGAAAATTGGAGTATACACGTTAGCAATTCCATCTTGAAACGTAGGATCAATGCCTTGTATACCATTATTCCAATTGGGTCTTACGGAATTATATTCCTCATTTGTAAAAGTCCATTGTACGACTCTGGCCCAACTTTCAATAATAACATCATCTGTATTTCGGAAGTTTTCTCTATTCATTGCCCAGTGAGATGCATGAGCAAGCTCATGTATTGTCGTTGAATAGATTGCATATGGACCACGGCTTGGTTTGAAAATGCGTATGTCAGGAAAGTCAAGCCAAGATTTTAGAAAACCTGAAGTCAAGGCATCTCCGTTGGAATTGCCCTGCTCCCAGTCATAGGCGGAAATCGAGAGACGGCTAAAGAAACTTCCATTTCTTGGCGTTCTGAGCACATTCTGTTGATAGTAATAGTAATGTGCAGCTCGATGTATGGCAGCATACATCAGTGATCTACCGCCGTCAATATTTAAATACCACCCTCCAGACTGTTTTGGCCCGTTGTACTCAGCTTGAAAGTTAGCGAAAGTTCCTCCCTCTAATATGTCAAAGTCAGCTCTTTCCCATATAATGCTATAGTTACAAGGGTTGACAAAAGTACTGTTCATCCAAAAGTACCCATTGGCATCAGTGATCGCTTCGTAAGTCGTAAACCAGCGATTGGCCCGTACTTTGGCTCCCTCAACTCCTACTACCCCCAACACATCATCACTCATCGTTATACGGCCGGACGGGTTGTATGATCCCATACGTCCATTCGGATTACTGTACTCATTGCCCGTAATACGCAAGGCCTCTTTTTCCAAATTCGTCAGCAATGTCTCCAACTCGGCACTGTTGCTCTTCGCTTTATCTGGGTTGTTATTTTTGTTCTGAGGTATATAAAGTTCAGCCAAAATCTCTTTCTTTATCTTCTCAGGCAAAGGTTGCTTTGGATCAACCACGCAATAATACCATGTGTACTTGTTTCCTTTAGTGGAAGGATCCTTGTACTTATTTCCCTTTACGCTAATCTCGTAATCTAAGGGATAGCTAAACAG